>Ga0255338_1005717_pt1 | contig 11182 bp, 9 predicted proteins | sample MeOH1_35cm_T4_19_FD_203715 | JGI IMG/M metagenome (GOLD analysis project Ga0255338, IMG submission 203715) | Sandy soil microbial communities from University of British Columbia, Vancouver, Canada - MeOH1_35cm_T4_195 | ecosystem: Engineered > Artificial ecosystem > Sand microcosm > Unclassified ... | reverse complement strand
CGGGACCCAAACTCGCATCGCCTTAAGGCGATACTCAAACATGGGTCCCTCTTTTCCGCTCTTTTCGCCGGATCCCGAGGCGCCCCATACGGCCTGGTACACCTTGACGGCTCGCTTCGCATCGCGGTGGGGTGTGGACCGCCCTTGGGGGCGCTCCACACGGCTAACCGAACTATTTCCGGGCCTGTTGCGGCGAATTGATCCAGGTGGCGTCGGTTGCTTGATTTGATTGATATATGCAACAAATATGATCATTTTATGGGGTTTTTGTATCGGCTGGTGCAACTTAAGCTCGCGTATTCCTTGATTCCCTGCAACGTGAGATCTTTCATGCGCTTCCATCCGAGTCTGACCCGTTTCCTGCGCGGCCTGGCCGCCACTGCCGTGTGCCTGGGCTTCGTTGGCGGCGCGCCTGCCTTTGCCGCTTCCGCGCTGAAGCTGGAGGTTTATAACCCCGGTACCAACAGCGTCTTCCCGGTCTCTTCCGAACTGGTTACCGGCGCGCGTGACGCGGTGCTGATCGATGCGCAGTTCCAGCGCAACGATGCCGAGGCGCTGGTCGAGCGGATCCGGGCGAGCGGCAAGAACCTGACGACCGTCTATATCAGTCATGGCGATCCGGATTTCTATTTCGGGCTGGACGTGATCAAGGCCGCGTTTCCGGCGGCGAAGATCGTCGCCACGCCGCAGACGGTGGCGGCGATCCAGGCTTCCATGGCGGGCAAGCAGGCTTACTGGTCGCCGATCCTGAAGGAGAATGCGCCCAGGGCGCTGGTGTTGCCTGAGCCGCTGGCCGGCAATACCATCCTGCTCGAAGGCAACAAGCTGGAAGTGCTGGGCCTGGATGGTCCGGCGCCGGCCCGGACCGTGGTGTGGATTCCGGCGCTCAAGACCGTGGCCGGCGGTGTGGTGGTCTTCGGCAAGAGCCATGTCTGGATTGCCGATACCCAGACGCCGGCTTCGCGCCAGCAATGGATTGCCATGCTCGGCCGCATCGAGGCGAAGAGGCCGGTGCGGGTCGTGCCGGGGCACTTCCTGGACGAGGCGCCGCAGACGCTGGCATCGGTGCGTTTCACGCGGGACTACCTGCGCACGTTCGAGCGCGAGGCGGCAAAGGCGTCGGATGCCAGGGCATTGAGCACGGCAATGCAGCAGCACTATCCGAAGCTGGGCGGCGTGGAGTCGCTCGACCTGAGCGCCAAGGTCATCAAGGGCGAGATGACCTGGCCTGCAAAATAACGGCGGCGCGCCGCATTGAACACGACAAATCACGGGAACGCATCGATCATGTCCGGCCTCACCCTGCATTACATTTATGACCCCCTGTGCGGCTGGTGCTACGGCGCCGCGCCGCTGTTGCGCGCGGCGCGTGCGGTGCCCGGTCTGGCACTGGCGTTGCACGGCGGCGGCATGCTGACGGGCGCGAACCGGCGCCGCATTTCGCCGCAATGGCGCGACTACGTGATGCCGCATGACAGGCGTATCGCGGCGCTGACGGGCCAGCCGTTCGGCGAGCGCTATTTCGAGGGTTTGCTGCGCGACGAGCAAGCGGTGATGGACTCCACGCCGCCGACCACCGCGATCCTGGCGGCGCAATCGATGGGCGGCGTGGAGGCCGCCGCCGATTTGCTGGCGCGCCTGCAGCACGCGCACTACGTGGACGGGCGGCGCATCGCCGATACGCAAGTGCTCGGCGACGCGGCCGTGCAAGCCGGACTGGACCCGCAGCGTTTCGCCGATCTCTGCCTGGACATTGGCGCGGGGCAAACGCAGGCGCATATGGCCGGCAGCCGTGCGTTGCTGAACCGGCTGGGCGGCCAGGGTTTTCCCACGTTCGCGCTCGAACGCGGGGACGGACGCTTTGCCGTGCTCGACGTGGGTCCGTACCTTGGCGACGCGGCCGCATGGCAGGACAGCCTCGCCCGGGCGGTCGCGCAGCGGGGGGCGGACGGCATGGATGGCGCGGGCGGCCCGGCTTGCGACGCGCAAGGCTGCGATTTGCCGGGGCAAGGGTAAATTTCGGACCCGGCTTGCCGTTATACGTAGCGACGTCCCGGCACGCCGGCCGAGCCGGTTCCGTCGATGCCCACGTGCGCGCAGGCTGTCCTCCTTGCTGAGGTGGAGGCTGCGCGCGGCGGCATCGGCCCTCCACATGCACCCTACATGCTTCACATCCAAGGCCCTCCCGGCGAGACCGAACTTTTTCGCACACTTGTGCTCGGCGTGACTGATTACGCGATCTACGCGCTGGATCCCGCGGGGAGCGTGAGCAGCTGGAATGCCGGTGCGCAACGGGCCAAGGGATATACGCAGGATGAAATCCTGGGCACGCATTTCTCTTGCTTCTATACCCCGGAGGACCGTGACTCCGGGCTGCCCGAGCGAGCGTTGCAACTGGCGCGCGAGACGGGCCGTTTCGTGGCCGAGGGCTGCTGGCGCATGCGCAAGGATGGCACCCGCTTCTGGGCCCACGTGCTGATCACGCCGATGTTCGATCACACCGGCAAGCAGATCGGCTATGCCAAGGTCACGCGTGACATGACCCAGCAAAAGGCCGATGCCGAGCGCATTGCCGAGGTGACGCGCAAGCTCGACCTGGCGCTGGAGAATATGTCGCAGGGGCTATGCCTGTTCGATCCGGAGGGCATCGTCATCCTGACCAACAGGAGGATGGAGGAGGTCTTCCAGGGCGCCGGCAAGGCGCTTGCGCCCGGCGCGAATTTCCTCACCCTGTGCCGCACCATGGCAGGCGCGCACGAGAGCGAAGCCGCGGCGCCGGGCGCGCTGGCGGGCCTCCCCGGCGGCGATGCGCAGCCCGAGGCGGGCCAGCCGGATGGCCGCGGCGAGCAATACGCGCAGGCGCTCTACGAGCGGCACCGCGAGATCCTGCGCCGCCACAAGCACTGGCGCAGCGTGGAGGCGCTGCCCGACGGACGCGCCATTGCGCTGTCGCACAGCGCCATGGCCGACGGTTCCTGGGTCACCACCTGCGAGGATGTCGCCGAGCAGCGCCGCATCGAAGCCAAGATCCATCATATGGCGCGCCACGACGGCCTGACCGGGCTGCCCAACCGCAGCTATTTCAACGACTACCTGGATGAAGAACTGCTGCGTGCGCAGAAGCAGGGCTGCCAGGTGGCCACGCTGGGTATCGACCTGGATCGCTTCAAGGAGATCAACGACCTGCATGGCCATGCGGCCGGCGACACGGTGCTAAAGGCGGTGTCCGGGCGCATTGCCGGCCAGCTGGAGGCGGGTGAATTCATCGCGCGCATCGGCGGCGATGAGTTTATTGCGGTCAAGCGCTTTGAGCGGCAGGCGGAGCTGAGCGACTTTACCGCCCGCCTGGTGACTTGCCTGGGCGAACCCGTGCGGCTAGACGGCTTCGACCTGACCACGGGCGCCAGCATCGGCATCGCGATCTTCCCCGGCGACGGGGGCCATCGCGACCAGCTGGTCAGCAACACCGACCTGGCGATGTATCGCGCCAAGGGCAGCCTGTCGGAGTCGATCTGTTTCTACGAGAGCCGGATGGATGAGGCGGAACGCGAGCGCCGCGCGCTCGCCGGCGAGCTGTGGACCGCCATCGCCGCGCACCAGTTCGTGCTGGACTATCAGGTGCAGACCGCCATTGCCAGCGGCGAGGTGATCGGCTGCGAGGTGCTGCTGCGCTGGCACCATCCGGAGCGGGGACTGATTCCGCCGGACGATTTCATTCCTCTGGCCGAAGAGTGCGGCGCCATCCTGCCGATCGGCGAGTGGGTGCTGCGTACCGCGTGCCGGGAGGCCGCGCAGTGGACCTATCCAAGGAAGATCTCCGTCAACCTGTCTCCGGTGCAGATTACCCACGGCAACCTGGTCACCATGGTGGCGCACGTGCTGGAGGAAACCGGGCTGGCCGCCGGCAGGCTCGAACTCGAGATCACCGAGTCGACCATCATCGGCGACAAGGATCGGGCGCTGGACATCCTGCGCCGCATCAAGGCGCTGGGCGTTACCATCGCCATCGACGATTTCGGCACGGGGTACTCCTCGCTGGATACCTTGCGCTCCTTCCCCTTCGACAAGATCAAGCTGGACCGCACCTTTATCGCGGAGATTTCCGGCAGCCAGCAGGCCAAGGCCATCATCCGCGCCATTCTTGCCCTGGGCCAGAGCCTGGCGATCCCGGTGCTGGCCGAAGGCGTGGAGACCGACGAGCAGCTCAGCCTGCTGCTGGCCGAAGGCTGCGACGAGGCGCAGGGATTCCTGCTCGGGCGCCCGCAGCCTCTCGAATACTTCCGTCGTGTCCATGCCGTGATAGGGCACGGCGCAATCGCGGCAGCATCGTAGCGCCCGGGCAGCTTGGGGCGTCTTTTCCCCGTGCCCCGCTAACGCACGCCTGCGCTCGCCAGCCACCAGGCCATGGTGGCGGCCAGCCACGCCGGATCGTCGTGCGGCAGGTCGTGGCCCGCCCAGGGATGGCGGCGGTGCGGCACGTGCCAGGCCGCGGCGAGATGCGCCGAGCACGCGGGATCGACCAGGCGGTCCGCCGCCGATGACAGCACCAGCGTCGGGCAGGCCGGCGGCGTGGACGCGGCCTCATAGCGCGCCGCGGCCCACAATTGGCGCAGCGCGTTGGCGCGGCTTACCGGCGCGCTGGCGCGAATCGCACACCAAGCGGCGACATCGGCGGCGCGTGCCGCGCTGGTGTTGCAAGTCAGCCGGTGCACGGTGCGCTCGCAGTAAGCGGCTTGGCGCCAGCGCAGCGCCATGCCAAGCAGTGCAGGCCAGTTGCGCGGCGGCAGGCGTTCCGTCAGCGCGCAGAACGGCCGCATGCTGGTGTTGATCAGCACCAGTGCCCCGATCTCCCCCGGATGGTGCCGCGCCCATTCCGCCGCCACCATGGCGCCCAGTGACATTGCCAGCAGCCGGTAGGGCGGGGCCAGCGCCCGCTCGCGGGCACGTTCACGCATGAATGCCACCATGGCAGCCACGCTGGCCGGCGCGCGCCCGGCTGCCTCCACGCCATTGCCCGGCAGATCGAGCATGGCGACGGGCCTGATGCCGGCGGCGGTTTGCAGCACACCCGGCAAGGCGCCCCAATGGCGTGTCTCGCGCGTCAGGCCGCGCAGCAGGATCCAGTCGCTCATCGGGGCTTGCCGTCTTGCCACTGCGCCGTCGCCAGCTCGAGCAGCGCCTCCCGGCGTTGCCCTTGCGGCAGCCAGCGCTCCGGCGCGTAGGCTACGCGCCCCAGGAAATCGAGCAGGTTGGCATGGCGGCGCAGCACGCGCGCGGTGCGATGCGCCTTGACCGGGTTGAAGATGCCCTGGCGCGAGAACAACTGGCGGGGATTTTTCTTGATCCACAGCCAGGAACCCAGCTCCAGCGTCATAGGCAGGAAGATATTGCCGGGTGGCGTGTGGTCGTAGGCCCAGTCCCACAGGTCGCCGTGCAGCAGGTACTGGCGGCTCTGCGGCTCGAAGGCATAGCCGTGGTGCGGATGCGCCTGCTCGAACATGGTCTTCAGGGCGAACATCTCCGGCAGGTGCGCCATCGGCGCGGCGGTGCGCGCGTAGGGGAACCAGATGCTGTCGCCCCAGCCGTAGCCCGAGTGGCAATCCAGCGCAAAGCTCAGGGGGCGGCCTTGCAATTGCTGCGCCGCCACTTGCAGCACGGCCGCGCTCTCCGTCTCCATGGGCGCGCCGCGCCTGCCGCGGTACCACGGCAGCCATGCCCCCACGCGCTGCCCGCCGGCAAGCGGCGGCACGCGGCCGACCGCGTCCTGCGGCGCGTTGCGCATCAGGTCCACGCCGTTGGGATTGGCGCGCGTGGAGGCCCACATGCCACCCGGATTGACGATGGGCATGAACAACAGCCGCACCGATTGCAGCTGGCGCTCCAGTAACGCGTCCCACTCCAGGCGCCACAGCAGCATGCGCATATAGTCGAGCAGCAGATGCGTGCCGATGCGCTCAAGCCCGTGGATGCCGGCAAAGAAACCGATGGCGGGGGCGTTCGGATCGTTCGAGCCGATGCTGGCGGTGTAGAGCGGGAAGCGCTGGCCGCGCGCCTGTACCTCGCCCACCCGGCAGGCGTGCAGGCGGCCGGCGCCAGCTTCCAGGATGGCCTCCAGTTGCTGCATTTCAGCCAGGCCATCGTCGGCGGCAGGTGACTGCGCCATGCGCGGTGGCGTCAGTGGGTCCGGCGCGCCGCGCCGGGGCCGCAAGCGGCGGGTTTGACGCGGGACGGGCAATCGGACATGGGCGAGAGCGGTTCCTTGGTATCTGTGCCGGCCAGGCAAACCAGGCGCGGCCGCCTGGGGCGATGCGATCATCATGATCGCTAACGCCAATATAGGCGCTGGCGCCGGTCCGGATATAAAAGCGTGCCCGCCATCATCCCCCGGTAATGTGAAAGCCCCGTGACGCGTGCCGCCTGTCAGGCCGATGCGAGGACCGGCACCGGCGGTGCGAACAGCGTCAGCACCGGCCAGCCACGCACGCCCGCCAGGGCGAGCAGCGCGGCATCCGGGTTGGTGGCCACCGGGTGGCTGACGGCTTCGAGCAGCGGGATATCGTTGCGCGAGTCGCTGTAGAACACTGTGCGCCCGAACTGGTCCCAGGCCATGCCGAGGGCGCCCAGCCACTGCGTAACACGCTCGATCTTGCCCGCGCCGAAACTCGGCACGCCCTCGACGGCGCCGGTGAATTCGTCCTGCGCCCCGCGCTCGGCCTCCACCGCGATCAGGTGGGGCACGTCCAGCGCCTGGGCAATCGGCTCGGTGACGAAACGGCAGGTGGCGGTGACGATGCAGCACAGGTCGCCGGCGTCGCGATGGGACGCCAGCAGGGCGCGCGCTTCGGGCCGGATGGCCGGTGCGATCACGTCGCGCATGAAGCCGCCGCGCCAGGCTTCCAGGCGCTCGCGCGGATGGCGCGCCAGCAGGCCCAGGGCGAAGCCCGCATGGCGGTGGAAATCGAGGCGTCCGGCGCTGTACTCCGCCAGCCACAGCGCATTGTTGGCATCGACGTCGCGCGCATCCGCGGCACCCACTTCCACCAGGTAGCGTGCCCATTCATATTCGCTATCCAGCGGTAGCAAGGTGTGGTCGAGGTCAAACAAGGCAAGGCAGGACATGCGCCGTCTCCGGTCGGAAAAGCCGCAAGCATGCGTACCGGCAATGACCTGGGGATGAAGCGCGGCGCAAGAATTCCAATACCGCTATTGGCGGATTTCGTGCGCGGCTACGCGGCCGCGCGCGGCGCCAGGCATTCCAGGAAGGCGCCGATCAGGCGCGTGTGCGTGCGCCCTTGCAGGCAGTAGAGATATTCGTGCAGCACGGGCGGGTCGCTGGCGAACGGCACCACGCATAACGCCGGGTCGCGCGGGACCTCGCCGAGCGGCACCACGCTGGCGCCGAGGCCCTGGCGGATCGCTTCGCAGATGGCTTCGCGGCTGCCGATCACGGTGCTCGCGGGCAACGGCACGCCGGCGTTGTCCAGCGCGGTCTCGGTGGCCTTGCGCGTCATCGAGCCATGCTCGCGCACCAGCAGGTGGCAGGCCCCGAGCTGCGCCAGGCTGACGCTGCGCGCGCGCGCCAGCGGATGGCCCTGGTTGACCACCAGCACCATCGGATCGGAGGCCAGGGTGATGCGGGCCAGGCGATCGTCGTCGACGGCGTGCGACGAGACCGCGACGTCGATGCGGTACTCGAACAGCGCATCCAGCATCTGCTGCGAGTTGCCGATCTCGATGCTGATCTCGATGGCGGGGTGGCGCTCGCGGAATGCGGCCACGCTTCTCAGGATGTAATAGGGCCCGGTGGCGCCGATGCGGAGATGGCCCAGATGCAGGTTGCCGGCATTGCGCAGCAGGAAATCCGCGCTGCCTTCATGCTGCATCAGTTGCTCCACCACCGGCATCAGGGCTACGCCGACGTCGCTCAGGTCGACCCGGCCGGCGCGCCGGTAGAACAGCTCAACGCCATAGTTCTCTTCAAGCTGGCGGATACGGCCGGTGACCGTGGGCTGGCTCACGCGCAACTGCTTGGCGGCGGTGGTGATGCTGCCCTGCCGCGCCACTTCATAAAACGTCGTCAGCAGGTCGCCGAGCATGGGGGATTTCCGTGGGAATAAGGCAAGCGCGCCAGTCTAGCGGCGATTTATGACAATTCATGTGACAACGCACCATCGCGCCGCCGTTGGCACGGCGCCGCGATGGTGCAAGGGATGGACGGCACGGGCGGCGGCAGTGGCAGGTGCCCCTGCCGCCGCCCGGCGTCGCTCAGGGCACTGCCCGTGCGGGCTTGCCCAGCGCGGGGTCGGACACCCCATCGGCGCCGGTTTCCAGGCGGCCGGCAAAGCGCCGCCTGAAGCTGCCCTGGGTGGTGGTGACGACGAAGTCGTACCAGTTGCCCTGCAGGCCCACCGGCCAGTGCTGGTCAAGCTGCTTGCCCGGCGGGATCTCGAAGGTCCAGGGACCGTCTTCGCGGTAGGCGGCGGGCGTGACGGTGAAGGTGCAGGCCGCGGCGCCGGTGTTGATCATGGTCAGGTAGACCGCGGCATTGGCAATGTCGTAGCACACGCGGATTTCCGGCGCAGTGCCGCCGGCAGCCGTCACGGTGCTGACGTCGCCCTGGAAGCTGCGGTGGAAGCCGTTCGGGCCCAGCACCCACAGGTCGTACTTGCCATTGTCGGTGGCGAAGACGTCCCAGCTGCCATTGAGCTGCTTGCCGGGTTCGACCGCATAGCGGCGCGGCACGCGGTCCAGGTGCAGGCGGTCGTAGACGTGGAAGACGGCGGCGGCCTTGCCGGTGTTGCTGAACAGCAGCCACATGGCGCGCGAGCCGGGATCTTCGCGCCCGCTTACATGCAGCTCATAGGGCAGGGCGCGCGAGGGCCGCGTGCCGACGTCCTGGTTGGCGGGACTGGCGGCCTGGGCGGTCTCGGTGGGCAACGCCACCTGTGGTTTGGCTTCCTGCGCCGTGCGCACGCTGTCGGCAACGATCTTGGTGCGGTTGGGGATGCTGGGTAGCGCCGCGCTGTTCGGGCTGACAAAGTTGAAGGCCGACAGCATGTCGCCGCAGATGGCGCGGCGATAGGGGCTGATATTGGGCTCGGCGATGCCGAAGCGTGCCTCCAGGAAACGCAGCACCGAGGTGTGGTCGAACACCTGCGAGTTGACCCAGCCGCCACGGCTCCACGGCGAGACCACATACATCGGCACGCGCGGGCCGGGGCCGTAGGGATGCTTGTCGGTATGGTATTCGCCATCGGTGGCGATGGTGGAGTTGCCGGCCAGCGCGCCATTGGCGTCGTAGGCGGGCGCGCACGGCGGCGGCACGTGATCGAAGAAGCCGTCGTTCTCGTCGAAATTGATCAGCAGGACGGTCTTGCTCCAGACGTCCGGATTGGCCGTCAGCGCATTGAGCACTTCCTGCGTGTACCAGGCGCCCTGCACCGGGCTGGAAGGCCCCGGGTGCTCGGAGTAGGTCGCCGGCGCGACGATCCAGGAGACCTGCGGCAGGCTGCCCGCGGCGATGTCGTCCTTCAATGCCTGCAGGAAGCCGCCGTCCGGCATGGTGTTGCCGATGCCCTTGATGAGCGGGTTGATGACATCGTCGGCGATGGTATAGGCGGGGTAGGGACTGCCGTTGGAGGCATTGCCGCGCGCCTCGTTGGCCTTGCGGTACTGCACGAAGCCCGCCAGCGGGTTGTCCGTGAAGTTGTCCGGCATGTTCTGGTAGACCTTCCAGCTCACGCCGGCCGTTTGCAGACGTTCCGGATAGGTGGTCCAGCGATAGCCACCGGTGGAGGCGCCCATGGAGTCGCCGCTGTTGTCGATCACCGGGCCGCCATTGGCGCCGGTGGGGTCGTTGGTGCCGGTCCAGTGGAACAGGCGGTTGGTGTTGGTGCCGCCGTGGAAGCCGCAGTGGTACGCGTCGCACAGCGTGAAGGCATTGGCCAGGGCGAACTGGAAGTCCAGTTCGGCCTCGGTGTAGTAGCCCATCGACTGGGTGTTCTTGTAGGTGGGCCACTTGTTCATGCGGCCCAGGTCCCAGGCGTTCTGGGCGTCGGGGTAGCTGTGCGGCGTGCCGCTGACGCGTTGCGCGTTGCCGGTCGCGCTGTCAAGGTGGTACGGCTGGACGATGCGGTTGGTGTAGCCCTGCTGCCAGACATTGAAGCCGCCGGCCAGCGGGATCGGGAAACGGTCGCCAAAGCCGCGCACGCCCTTCAGGGTGCCGAAGTAATTGTCGAAGGAGCGGTTCTCCTGCATCAGGATCACCACGTGCTCCACGTCGCGGATGGTGCCGGTGGCGTTGTTGGCGGGAATCGCCAGCGCGCGGCGGATCGAGGGCGGGAAGGCGGCCAGCGCCGCGGTGGCGGCGGCGCTGCCACCGGCCATCTTGAGGAATTTGCGTCTGCTGTGAAGGCTCATCTTTATTTTTTGCTGGACTGTTCGGTTTGTGCTGGACGTACGGCTGGGGCTGGCGCCTGACGTGGCGTTATGGCGCGCAGCGCAATTGCGGCGTGGCCGCGGGCGGTTGTCCGGGCTGGCCCGGGGACGGGGCCGGATCGGCGGGCTTGTTGTCGGCGGAGTCGCCGCCGCAGGCTGCCAGCGCGGCGCACAGCGCCAGTGCCGCCAGCCAGCCTGGCCGTGCGAGGAAGGAAATGGAAGGCTTCATGGTCACATTTGCTCTTGTGGGAGGAATCAGGGATTGAGTGTGGACAGCGGCTGGCGCGAACCGGCGATCGTCTGCAGCTCGGCAAGGCTGAGCTGGCGCGTCCACATGGCCAGGTCGTTGAACTCCATCACGCCCTTGAGCGCGCCGCCGTTGTTCGGCACATAGGCATGCGTGGCATCGTCATTGAGGCCCCAGGCCTTGGTGGCGAGCCCGTTGAGCTTGGTCACGTCGGTGTTGGCGATGGCCTTGTTCTCGGTCTTCTGCAGCCCGAGGACCGGATCAATGACGTAGGCGCTGAACGTCTTGGCCGTGGCGTTGATCGACAAGGCCAGGTAGGTCCACTGGTTGGCGCTGAACGTCATGCCCTGGATGTCGTCGCGCTTGCCGCCGCTGCCGAGGTTGAAGCTCACCGAGCAGTTGCCCCACAGGCCGATCGCGATGCCCGGGTTGCTGCCCGAGGTCCAGTCCTTGTTGGACAGGATCGGCTCGCCGGTGCCGTTGCCCTGGGTGCAGTCA
>Ga0255338_1005716_pt1 | contig 11183 bp, 11 predicted proteins | sample MeOH1_35cm_T4_19_FD_203715 | JGI IMG/M metagenome (GOLD analysis project Ga0255338, IMG submission 203715) | Sandy soil microbial communities from University of British Columbia, Vancouver, Canada - MeOH1_35cm_T4_195 | ecosystem: Engineered > Artificial ecosystem > Sand microcosm > Unclassified ... | reverse complement strand
CAAACTCTTCATCGCAATCGGTGACGACCACCCAGTGTGGCGATTTGGAACGGGTCAGCCGATAACTGCTGATCAGCACCAGCGGCTGCCCGTCATCGGCCAATAATCGCGGCAAGTCCAATGGCCCGCCGAGCACCTGTTCGACGTCAGTGGCGTGCAACTGGGCCGCGAATTCATCGTGCACCAGGCGCATGACGTCTTTTTTATGCTCATCACGCACGCCATCGAGAAACAACGGCCCCGCCATGCTCACTTGCAAGCGCACGCGGAATCCGCGCCGTGCTGCCGCCAATGCGAGGCCTTGAGGGCTGCAGCCGCCGTGGCCCGAGGTCATGAACACGGTGGTCGCCTCGCGCCAGATCTGCAGTTCTTCGCGGCGCTCCAGCACGCGGTCGGCGTGCAAGGCGCCCATGGCCATCAACAGGCACGCCGGGCCGCAGGTGAAATCGGTGGTCTGCGCATACCACGGCACCTTGATGCTGCGCGCATCGCGATGCTGAAGGATGCGTTTCTCCAGGCGCAGCGCATCGGCATGGTCCTGGTAATAATCGTGAATCAGTGCGAAACGCCGATAACCGTTGCGCTCATACAGGGCAATTGCCGTGGGGTTGTCGATGCGCACTTCCAGCCGCAAGTAAGCGCAGTCATGCTCAAGGGCACATGCCTCGATGTGTTCGAGCAATTGTTTGCCGAGCCCGTTACCGCGCGCCTGTTCAGCGATGGCAATCGAGTAGAGCCGCGCCAGCGACGTGCCTCGGTGAAACAGCACCACCGCGTAACCCAGCAATTGCCCGTCGCGTTCAGCCACCAGCAGCTGCCCGTGCGCCCGGGTGATCATCCATTGAAAACTGCGGCTGGTGAGCCGGTCCGTGGTGAAGCATTGCTGTTCGAGTGCCAGCAACGCGGGTAAGTCTTCAACTACCGCCAAGCGAAAGACAGGATTCATATGACCGCCGTAAAAGTTGCGTAACGAAACGGGACTTTCGAAAAAGTTCGTGCTTAATAGGAAAGGTCTTGTTCTCCAACGGATCAATCACTATGTCAGCGGTACAGGGTCATTGGCGCGAAGTATCCGAGCAAACTTTGCCGGCGGCAACTTTTTTAAATGAAACGGTTAGAACTTCCAGCCAGTTGATTATCATCGTCGAACGCAAGGAAGACTGGGCTTCCTACTTCCCCAGTGAAGACATTGTCACGGCTCAGGAATACCTCGAGCAGACCCGCGACAGCGAGCAGGGCAAACGGGTCCAGGTGATCAACCTGTGCCGCAGCTACAAGTACCTGGGGCACGGTTATTACTGCTCGTTGTTGGCCGAGGCGCGGGGGCACAAGGTCATTCCGTCGGTGCGGACCATCAGTGAACTGACCAAGAAATCCCTGTACGGCCTGGCCCTCGATGACCTGGACAAACCGCTGGAAAAAGCCCTGAGCAATCATCTTTACAGCGATACCGAAGGCTTCACGCTGACACTTTACTTTGGCAGGACCAATATCGAACCGTTGCAGGATCTGGCGCGTCAGTTATTTGAAGTCTTTCCGTGTCCGATATTATTGGTTGAATTCCGTCGAACTAACGGCTGGCACATTGAAGGTGTCAAATCGGGTGCGCTGCACAAGTTGCGCGAAGATCAGGAAGATCATTTTGCAAACTCGCTGGACAGTTTCAGTCGCAAGATCTGGCGCATGCCACGTTCGCGACGATTGGCCCGCTATGACCTGGCAATCCTGCACGATCCGCAGGAAGCGCTGCCGCCGTCCAACCCCAAGGCCCTGGACAATTTCGTCCGCGTCGGCAAGACATTGGGCATCGACGTGGAGCTGATCGAGCGCAAGGACTACGCGCGCATCGCCGAATACGACGGCCTGCTGATCCGCGAAACCACCAGTGTCGACAACCATACCTACCGTTTCGCCAAGAAAGCCGAGAGCGAAGGGCTGGTGGTGATGGACGATCCGGCGTCGATCCTGCGCTGCACCAACAAGGTCTACCTGACCGACCTGCTCAAAAGCCATCAGCTGGGCATGCCCGCCACCGAAATCCTCTACAAGGAGCGACCGGAAGACTTCGAGCGGGTCGGTGAACGTCTGGGCTTTCCGCTGGTATTGAAGATCCCCGACGGTTGTTTCTCTCGCGGTGTGATCAAGGTCGAAAGCCAGCAAGCCTTGCTCGAGGCGACGGCCGAACTGTTCGAACATTCAGTGTTGCTGTTGGCTCAGGAGTTTTTCTACACCGAGTACGACTGGCGCATTGGCGTGCTTAACCGCAAACCGATCTTTGCCTGCCAATACTTCATGTCCAAGGGCCACTGGCAGATCTACAACCACAAGGCCAAGGGTCAGGACATCAACGGCGAATGCCGCACGCTGGCGGTCCATGAAGCGCCCCGCGCAGTCGTGGAACTGGCGGTGAAAACCGCCAACCTCATCGGCGATGGCCTCTACGGCGTCGACCTCAAACAGTCCGGCGACAAGGTGGTGGTGATCGAGGTCAACGACAACCCGAACATGGACGCTGGCATCGAAGACGCTTACTTGCAGGACGATTTGTACTCGCTGGTACTGGAAGAGTTTGTCCGGCGCCTGGAACTGAAACGTCGCGGCCAGGCCTGGTGACCGGCCGATGATCAAGAGCTTTCAACTGACCCACGGCGTGCTTCACGCGGTCGAACGGCTGGACGCCGAGGTGATGCTGTTCAGCAACCCCGATGCCGCCGAGCGCGACTTGCTGCACAGCCATTTCAAGCTCGATGAACACGCGCTGGCCTCGGCGCTGGACCCGGACGAGGTGTCGCGTATCGAGTTTCACCCCGATAATTTGTTCCTGATCTGGAAGCGTCCGGAAAACTATTCCGGCGCCGACAGCCTGGCGTTCGAAGTGTCGTCCTGCGGTTTGCTCTTTTGTGCGCAACGTTTGCTGGTGATCGCCACCGACGATTCGCCGTTGCATGGGCTCGGCACCCGTCAGAAGTTGAACACGCCACTGGATGTATTGCTCGACCTGCTGTTCAACAACATCCATCACTACCTCGGCCATCTGAAGGTGATCAAGCTGGTCGCGCGGGAGTTGCAGCAGAAATTCAACGCTTCGATGCAGAACCAGCATCTGATCCAGATGTTCAACCTCAGCGAAAGCCTGATCTATTACATCAACGCGATTCACAGCAACGGCGCGGTCCTGACCCGGCTGCGCAACCACGCGGAAAAACAGCGCTTCAGCGCCGAGGCCATCGGCCTGATCGACGACCTGATCATCGAAAACAACCAGTGCTACAAACAGGCGGAAATCTACTCCACGGTGTTCTCCGGGCTGATCGATGCCCGGGGCAACCTGATGAACAACAGCATGAACAACCTGCTGCGCAAACTGACACTGATCAACGTGGTGTTCCTGCCGTTGAACCTCATTGCGAGCATTGGTGGTATGTCCGAGTTCAGCATGATGACGGCGGGTACGCCGTGGTGGGTTTCGTATCCGTTGTTTCTGACGGCGATGATGCTGGGGGCGGGGGTGATGGTGCTGGGGCTCAGGCGGTTGGCGAAATAGATGCATTGGCTGACAGGCCGCCTTCGCCAGCAAGCCGGCTCCTACAAATCGTCCATCACGATCAATGATCAGGCACACGCAACCTTGTAGGAGCCGGCTTGCTGGCGATGGCGATCTCAACAGCATCACACATCTTTGATCAGACCTCTTGCGAGACGCTGACGGTTTTTTTCCGATCCTGCCACCCACGAACCACGAGATACAACAACGGCCCAACCGACACAAAAACCGCAGTAAGCAAAAGATAGGGAATGACGGACAATGCCGACCGCCCACGCTTGCGCGCATCGCTGTACATCCACACCCCGGCCAGCGTCGCCAACAGATAAAGATCTATCACCACCTGCGCCGTATCAGGCCGCGACATCAGGCTGATGCCAAATTCAATCAACGACCGTTCGGCCTGGAGCATCACCGAAACGGTGTAGCCAGCAAAGGCGAGCAGGGCAATCAGGGGCAGGGCGACAGACTTCATGGTTTCCTTCCTTGGACAATCAGCAGAATCCCGAGCCTACAGAAGCCGCCGGAAATTGACCATTGACTTGCCCTCCATGCCCGGCTAATTTCCAGCCATGACTTCCACCGTATTGCGCTGCCAGCCAAGCATTATTACCGCCATTCCTCATTTGGCGGGCTAGCTCACGACTGCAGCACCCAACCCGCCCTAGAGGCGGGTTTTTACTTTCTGTCTCCAGGGTTTTAAACCAACACACGGCGTAGGAGCTGCCGACCGTGTACAACAGGAGACGACCATGGATAGCACACCCGCCCAGCAAACCCTGCTGGAGCACTACGTCAAAAAAATCCTTGCTGCGCCCGTGTACGAACTGGCGGTGCGCACGCCGTTGCAGGCAGCGCCGGCACTGTCCGAAGCCCTGGGCAACCAGATCCTGTTGAAGCGCGAGGATTTGCAGCCGACCTTTTCCTTCAAGATCCGCGGCGCCTACAACAAACTGGTGCAACTGAGCGATGAGCAAAAGGCCCGCGGCGTGATCACCGCGTCCGCCGGCAATCATGCTCAAGGCGTGGCGCTGGCAGCACGTGAGTTGGGGATTGCCGCGACCATCGTCATGCCCGCCACAACGCCGGAATTGAAGGTGCTCGGGGTCCGCAGCCGGGGCGCCGATGCCGTGCTGCACGGGGAGAGTTTTCCGTTTGCCCTGGCGTACGCCTTGAAACTGGCCGAACAAAGCGGTCGCACCTTCGTCTCGCCGTTCGACGACCCGGACGTGATCGCGGGGCAGGGCACCGTCGCCATGGAAATCCTTCGTCAGCACCAAGGCACGCTCGACGCGATCTTCGTGCCGGTGGGCGGTGGCGGCCTGATCGCGGGCATCGCCGCGTACGTCAAATACCTGCGGCCTGAAATCCGTATCATCGGCGTCGAATCGGAACATTCCGCGTGTCTGTTGGCCGCCCTACAGGCCGACGCGCGTATCGTCCTGCCGAACGTAGGCACATTCGCCGATGGCGTCGCCGTGGCGCAGATCGGCGCTCATGGTTTCGAAGTCTGCCGGTTTTGCGTCGACGAGGTGCTGACTGTCAGCAATGACGAACTCTGCGCCGCGATCAAGAACATCTACGACGATACCCGCTCGATCACCGAACCTTCCGGCGCGTTGGCCGTGGCGGGCATCAAAAAGTACGTGGCGCAGACGGGCGTGCGTGGTCAAACGTTGGTGGCCATCGATTCCGGCGCCAACATCAACTTCGACAGCTTGCGCCATGTCGCCGAACGCGCCGCATTGAGCGGCGCCCCGGCGTGAGCGGACGCAGGAGGCCAAGCAATCACCCAATCCCCTGTGTGGGAGCGGGCTTGCTCGCGAAGGCGGTGTATCAGTCAACAGAGATGCCGGCTGACACACCACCTTCGGGAGCCAGCCTGCTCCCACAGGTTTTGCATTTGATGGTTATTCCTGAACAGCCTTTTCGACCTTGCTGGACGCCGACCAGACCCGATAACGGACCTCAATATCCTTGGGCACATAAAGCACGATCGGCAGCTTGCTGTTGTAGCGCAGCCTGAAACCATCACCGACCACCGGGACGAATGCCTGACTGCTTTTGCCATCGGGGCAGGCCATCAGCGTGCTCATCGGGCCGATCACTTTTTCCAGACGGTAAAACGGGTAACCCCAGCCCTCGAGATTCTTCTCCTCGAGCATGCCGCTCAGGCGCTGTCGATTGCAGTCCACGTCCAGGGTTTTGCCGGCGAGAATCTCGATCTGGTAGCTGTCTTCCTGCTTCTGTGGCGCCAGGTGAATGACCTGGCGGGTGAACCCGCTTTCGGCTTTGGGGAAGGGCGCGACGTCTTCGAGTTTCGCGGCTTGAACGGCGGTCGAAAGCCCGGCAACTATCAGCCCGACGGTAGTGATGCAGGTCAATGAACCCATGATGCCTCCTTGCGTGTGAGTAGCGTCAGCAGATACTGAGTGAGCGGGGCGCAATTTTTACTGCCAATGATGGCCAATGCAAACCCGGACTCATCAGGTTGCAATTTGCAGGAACGAGAAGCGGGTTTCTTGCAGATTGCATGGGCCTGTTTACTTGAAGACACATTAAACCCTTGATTTGCCGATGAGCTGCACGGCGAAATTCAAGGCATGTTTTATGCTGTAGCTGGTCCTGAAGCTGACCGCGAATTTATTGAGTCGGCATTGATCGCTGATTGGCAATCTCACAATAAGGAGAGGGTCGCCATGTTTCTTTCTGCCTTGGAACTCCGCAACATCGTAGAAAGCAGTTTTCTGCCGAAACGTTGTCAATGCACGCTGTCGCCGGACCTGAAAATGACCGTCAAGGTGTATTCGGACGGTGAAACCGATCAAGTCGATCTATTGAGAACCGATATCGATGCCAGTTCGCTCAATGGATGTCGGGAAATACAAGTCCTGATCGATGCATTGCGCTCTGACATGAAACTTCAGGCGAGCACCCAGCCGCTGCACCCCGACCGGCAAGCACTGTAACTCGCTGTCGTCACATTCGGGTCTGGCCAGGAAGCCAGACCCGCGGTCGTTGTTTTCGATCAACTCTGATAACTGCACGCATCGGACAGTTTGCGATACGTGATCTCTGCGGGTTTGCCTGACTCATCGATGTACTTCATCTCTGCCGTGATGATTTTGCATTCCAGGGTCGAGGGTTCGGTCAGCGAAATCACCTTGGCTACGTGAAGCGGCATCCCGTATTTATAAGGTACGGCTTGCGAGGAAGGGGTGTCGTTGGCTTGGGCCAGCCCGGTAAACCCGGTGCAGGCGAGGGCGGCGGTAACCAGCAAAGTGCGCATGTTCATGAGCGTTCTCCAGTGCAGACGGAAGTCAGCTCGACATAACGGGCGTCGAGCCTGCCGCACTGGGCGTCAGAAAGAACCTGAGGGCGTGCGGTCCAGTAAAGTCTTGGACCGCAGCGTTAAGCGATGGTTAACCGGGCTGAATGCCGTCTGTCGTGTGTAATGCTGTTCACTTAAGAGGTCTTCAGGCGGGCAAGAACTCTACAGGCGGCAAGAAATCTGTGGCGAAGGGATTTATCCCCGTTCGGCTGCGAAGCAGTCGTAAAACCATTGAGTGCGGTGTACCTGATACAACGCGTTTTTCGATTTCGGGGCCGCTTCGCAGCCCAGCGGGGATAAATCCCCTCGCCACAGATTTCTTGCCCGCGCTTAAGTGAACAAAATTACCTGTCTTGTGGGACTATCCTGTCAGGCGTTTCGTCGGTGTAAGAATCTTCGGTAGCTTCGGCTTCGTCCTACAAGGATGGATGCTTTGTCGACTTTCGGCTGATGGGGTGTAGCGATTACTGTTTGGGCTCGCTGCAAAATCAGCGAACAGGTTTGGTCACCTGATTCCATCACACATTGTGTGCCATCATTCGCACCGCGGACTTCTAAGTCCTCGTAGTGCGTTGCAATGGCGGCTGTGTGCTGGACGCCTTCGGGCGAACCGATTTGATGGTTTCGGTTGACCAAGCCTGTACACAGCCGCCTCCCATCGTTTGGTCACGGTGCTGGCGTTATCTGCTAACCATCGAGTGATAACTATGCCAACGATAAATCCTTTCCCCGATCGCTACCGTTCAATCAAAAGCAGCATCACCGACTCATCCCCCTTGGTCATCGACACCGAAGCCAACCCCCAGGACATCCTCGAAGCCGCCCTCCAGCGCATCCGCGCCTCCAGTGATTTACTGGAAACGCTCCATATTCAATGTTTCAAAGACGGCGACGTGCAAGACATTCCGCACATCACCCACGCACTTTATCTGCTGACGCAGGACGGTTGCGATTTACTCAAGGTTGCGCAACAACGGATGCTGAGCTGGAAGGCACAAGCCTGACGTTTGATACTGACAAATCCAGCGCCCGTAGGCGCTGGATTTTTTATGGAAGGGGCGTCGCGTCAAGGCTTAGAGGCGTGCAGTTGTATCAACGACTCACCCTTCGACGTCACTGGAAACTCGTCTAACTCTAGAAAAAGCGCATTCTTTCCGTAGCTCAAATATTTGTGCGAGCTTTCATTGCCCCTATTCTCAAAGATCACCTGCGCTCCCTGTGCAGAAATTTTTACCCAGCGAGGACGGTTCCTTTCGGCGAAATCTATACGTTGGATTTTTCCGTCCGTTGAATCGAAATAGAACAAAGCACCTTGCAGATAGTTAGAAGTGAATTCGCCCGACACCACGAATGCATGTGCATTTTTTTGATCTGAAGCGCATTGCCATTGCACTTCGCTTCCTCGAGAGGCCTCTGCATCGTCGTATATAAACCGGGTGATTTGGCCGTAGCGGGTTTTGTAAATATAGGAATCGATGATTGGCGAACCACGCAGCAGCGAAATCGTGTGTTGTGATCCTGCCAGTTCACAATCAACCATCGTTTGTAGAGACGGTTGATCAGCAGACACCTGAACGCAAAAAGTAGCAAGTCCAACGCCAAACACAAAATTCTTCATTTGGTCTTGCCCGACGGACGACGAGGCCAAGCGATCGAGTGAAGTCCCATTCGCGGTCTTCGCCGGATTCAAAATGCGGCCGAGTTCGGCACGCGGCTCAGAAACAGTTTCAGGCCTTGTTGATACAGCTCAGCGTCCATGGCATTGCTGTGTTTGGGGATGACATACGCCTTCCCCTTTCGATCCAGTTCGGCACAGGCAACCCAGTAGAAATCGGGCTTTTCCCTCACTCGCACAATTTGTCCCCACGCTAACCCGCTCTTGATGCCCTTGGGCCTGATCATGGTGAAACCCTGATCATCGAGTTGAAGGCGATAAGCTCCTTCAGCGGTCTTGAGAATACCAGTTCCATTAGCACCATCTGTCAATTTGTAAAGAACATGACGGGCCTTAGGACTACCACCCTTTGAGAGTTTTCCCGTCTTACTCGCACTCGGCACACCCTCCAGCCACTTCCCATCCGCCCCCTTATCATGCCCATCCCAATCCTTACCCCAGCCAAACTCCACCGCGCAGATGTAGTCGGCAATGATCGCCTTTGCCTTCCGCGAGTTTGTAGTCGCTGCGGTGGCGCCGAAGGTCAGGCAGTCGCGCTTGTGCAGCAACTCTTCGAGCTTCAGGTCGGGGCGTGCGCTGACCAGTTCGATGTCAAAACAGAAGGGCTGATTGAGGGCTTCGCGACCGACGAAACTGAGTACCTGAAGGTCAACGGAAACGCCTTCCAGCGTGAGGGAAATATGGGTTGCGTTTGCGTCCAGCATGCCTTGAATTCCGTCCTTTGGATAAGCAAGGCCGGATGGTGCAGGATTAGACTGCCACGTTCAAGGCGCAATCGCGTGTACCCAAGCCTCTAATGATCTGACACCGGATCCTGATTTTAAGGCGGAATCGGACGAGGTTCCCCCTTCACATCCAGGGTACTTAAAGGGCCAGTTCTGACCTACTTCCAAGAGTCGTACGGCACCCCAAACTTCTCGATATAGGCTTTGGACACATCAGAGAGTGAGTCGTACTCACCGCCAGACTTACCTTCATACGGGCCACGCGGATCAATCACGGCTTGTACCGTAGTCACCTCGATCGGTGTCATGCAAGGACCGGTTACCCAGACTTTGGCAATACCTCCGGGAACCAGCCTTATACCGATTGCCTCACGATAGCCGGTGATCCATTGCCCGTCGGCAGCGCAGTACACCTTTTCCCCCTTACGCATAATCTCTCTGGTCGCCTCGGGTATGTTAATCACCATCTGGTAGGTTTGCGGCTCGACCAGCGATTGCCAGCGGACATAGATCTGTTTGGGCAAGTCAGCCCCTGTCACGTACTTACCCTTACCCCAACCTGCTCTTTTCGGCCAGCCTCGGGGATCGCCGGCGTTGTTGGGAGGCGTTAGTATTGACGCGGTGCCACTCATCGCACGTGGATATACCTGTTCCTGTATATCGACCACATCCGCCGACTCGATCCAAACTTCCATGTAAGCGGGAGCCGAAAATCCCAAGCGCCAGGCTTTATAGGGCATTGACTGGCTATTGGCGAATGTGCAGCCACTGAGCAGAAATGCGGCAAGAGCGACACGTATAAAATTACTCATTCGGATGCACCGTACGTACAGAGTTTTCGTCTGGTCGATTGATGAAGACGATGTTCAGGTCGCTATTGTTGCGATTTTTAGCGGCGTTCCAGTTATCGGAGATATGAACATAACGCTGGAACAGCACTTCCTCCTCTTGCGAGGTTAGCCCAGCTGTTATGCTTTTCCCCTGAGCGTAGGCCATCAGTTTTTCGGAGATGGGAACGAGGTCCGCGGGTAACGCAAGTCGCGGACTTTTTTCGGGGATCTGTCGAAAAGGCACTCCATTTTCCACGGCCAGTTCGCGCATGATCCGAAAGTAGATCAAGGACAAATCACTGCGGACTTCGCGTTGGCTGCTGACTGCTGCATACACGTATTTCATGTTTTTGCGGTTGTCTTTGTCAGTGCCACGAAACGGCACCTCCCACGTCCGGATCTCCAACGAAAGATTATATTGGGCCAGTTGATCTTGAAGCCGACTCAAGTCTTGCTGGGCACGTTTGTAACTGTTGGCTTCAGCGAAAGACGTCCTTTCTTCGACCGCGCTTTGACGCGGTTTACTGAGCAGGATGCGCTCCATCGCTTTGGGTAAATAGCCGCCGCCCAAGTCTGAATGCACGCCAGGCAGGACAATATCGGCCGACCCAAGACTGTTGAGGGCAAAGTTATAACGCCGTTCATTTCGAGCGACCAATTGAACGACTTTCTTTGCCGCATCTGGCGCCAGATGGATATTGATCCCTGGGTTATAAGCGTTATTACCAGTCCAGTCCCCTACCAGCGGATTGGCAATAGCCGCAACCGTGTCGTAAACGCCAATGAAATTTATGGACACATCAGAATGCGGCGTCCAGGAAAAGCTGTCCGACAATATCGGAGCACCCATCGGTAACACTTTTGCGAGGATACTTTGGTTCCCCTTTAATACCTCATTGGCAAAATCCCTTGCCGCTGCGGAGCCACGGCTGAAGCCGAAAATATCGAATTCGATTTTCGCGACGCGCTTATCGGGGTTGTTGTCTTGAAATGTTTGCATAGCCTTGAGAATAAGTGGCGGTGTTTCTTCAACTCGCGCCCTGACGCCCTGCACACCTATACCGGTACCTTGGGAAAA
>Ga0255338_1005715_pt1 | contig 11185 bp, 8 predicted proteins | sample MeOH1_35cm_T4_19_FD_203715 | JGI IMG/M metagenome (GOLD analysis project Ga0255338, IMG submission 203715) | Sandy soil microbial communities from University of British Columbia, Vancouver, Canada - MeOH1_35cm_T4_195 | ecosystem: Engineered > Artificial ecosystem > Sand microcosm > Unclassified ... | reverse complement strand
TGCCCGGCAGATTCGCGACCGGCACGCCTTGATGCGCGACGCGCATGAAGCGGCTCCAGATCTCGACCGGCATGCTGCCGCCGGTCACCTTCTTGGTCGGCGAGCCGTCGTCATTGCCGAGCCAGACACCGGTGACAAGGCTCGACGTGTAGCCGATGAACCAGGCATCGCGGAAATCCTGGCTCGTGCCGGTTTTGCCGGCGGCCGGCCAGCCCGGCAATGCGGCCTTGTGCGCGGTGCCGATGGTCAGCGTCTCGGCCATCATTGCGTTCATCATCGCGACGTAGCGCGCGTCGATGATACGGCCGAATTGCTGGTTGCTGCGCGCGTAAAGGACTTTGCCGTTGCTCAAGGTGACGCGGTCGATCACGTGCGGCACGATGGCGAAGCCACCGTTGGCGAAGGGCGCATAGGCGCCGACCAGTTCGAGCATCGACACTTCCGATGTGCCGAGCGCAATGGAGGCATTGGCCTCGAGCCGCGAGGCAATGCCGAGCCGGTGCGCGGTGCGGACCACGGCCATTGGCGTGACTTCCATGGTCAGGCGCACCGACACCGTGTTGAGCGACATCGCCAGAGCTTTGGTCAGCGTGACCGGGCCGTAATATTCGCGGCCGTAGTTCTCCGGCTGCCAGCCTTTGATGTTGATCGGCCTGTCTTCACGGATCGTATCGGGCGTCAGTCCGTGCTCGAGCGCGGTCAGATAGACGAACGCCTTGAATGCGGAGCCGGGCTGGCGCTTGGCCGCGACAGCGCGGTTGAACTGGCTTTCGGCATAATTGCGGCCGCCGACCATGACGCGCACGGCGCCGTCCGGCGTCATGGCGACGAGCGCGCCTTGTTCGACGCCGGCCTTCTCGCCCTTGGCGGCGAGCTCCTCGGTGAGTGCCTTTTCGGCGGCGGACTGCAAGGAGCCGTCGATGGTCGTGTAGACGGTGACGTCCTGCTCGACGTGGCCGAGCACGTCGTTGAGCACGTCCATCACCCAGTCGGCGACGTAATTGATCGATCCGTTCGCCGCCTGCGCAACGATGCGCGGTGGTTTGGCGAGCGCCGTCTTCTCGGTGGCCGCATTGATGAAGCCGAGCTCGGCCATGGCGGCGAGCACGATCTTGGCGCGGTTCTCGGCGGCATCGAAATTGCGCGTCGGCGCAAGACGCGACGGCGACTTCACCAAGCCCGCGAGCAGGGCTGCTTCCGCGACGGTGATCTGCTTCGCCGACTTGCCGAAATACCGCTGCGAAGCCTGCTCGATGCCGTAAGCGCCCGCACCGAAATAAACGCGGTTGAGGTACAGCTCCATGAGCTGCGTCTTGGAGAACTTGCGTTCCAGCCATAGCGCCAGCAGCACCTCTTGCACCTTGCGCGTCATCGTGCGCTCTTGCGTGAGGAAGAGGTTCTTGGCGAGCTGCTGCGTGATGGTCGAGCCGCCTTGCGCGACGCCGCGATGCAGGACGTTGGCGACGAGCGCACGCGCGATGCCGAGCGGGTCGACGCCGTAGTGGTCGTAGAAGCGCCGGTCCTCGATCGCGACGAAGGCGCGCGGCACGTAAGCCGGCATTTCCTTCAGCGACAAGGGGGCGCCGGCGAGATCGCCGCGCCGCGCCAGCGCGTGACCGTCATCGTCGACGATCTGGATCGACGGTGGCCGCTTCGGAATCTCCAGCGATTGGATCGGCGGCAGATGCGCGCCGACATAGAGCACCGCGCCGAGCGCGCCGATGCCGACCCAGAGGCCAAGCACGAGGCACCAATAGGCCATGCGCACCAGAAGAGGGCGCTGACTGCCGCGCTTCGACTTCTTCGATTTCTTGCGACGCGGCGCCGGCTTGCTACCGCTGCCCGAGGGCCGCTCGCCGGCTGACAGGCGCACCGGAGGCGCGGCATCGAAGGCCGGCTCTCGCCGGCCGCCTGACTGTCCCCGTCCGGAGGCCATACGCAACCCGTTACATAAACCGGCAGCGGGTGCCGCCGGTCCCCAAAGGTCACGCTAGAGGCCGCGGTTTAAAGCGGTGTTAAACGGCGAATTTGCGAGCAAATACCGACGGTTGGTCTCCACGCACCGGTCCTGCTCGAACTTGCTGTGTTCGGTGGACTGCGGGCCAGCAACAAGGACGAACGAATGTCAGTGCACGCGGGTCCAGATAAGAGTCTTGCTTAAAGCGGGAAGCGCCAGATCTTACCGGCGCACACCGGACGCCGCTATTCGGGACGCTGGTGCGTGTCGATGACCCAAAACAGGGCGCTGGACGGTGGTGCGAATCACCGATCGCGGCCCCTTCGTAAGCGGGAAAATCATCGATGTGGCACAGATAGCAGCTCGCCAACTCGGCGTTTCCGGTTTGATGCAGGTTTGCCTTAGAATCTTATCGATTTCAGAATTACGGCCAGCGGGAGAGAATTGATCGCCGCAGTGGGATGTGTTGTCTGCAAGTCTGCCGACCCTCATTTCAGACAACCGTGCCGAACAATTTCCCTATGCCGGCCGTGAGCGCCATCGCCAAGGCGCCCCAGAATGTCACGCGGGCGGTGGCCCTCCATACATTCGCGCCACCCGCTCTTGCCCCGATCGCCCCAAGTAGGGCGAGAAAGCCCAAGGACGCGACCGATACGAGCGGGACCAGCGCGCCCGCCGGCGATACGACCACCATCAGCAAGGGCATGGCAGCACCGACAGAGAACGTAGCGGCCGAGGTCAGCGCAGCTTGAACCGGACGCGCAGTTGTGATTTCCGAAATCCCAAGTTCATCGCGCGCGTGAGCACTCAAGGCATCTTTTGCCATCAATTGGCTGGCAACCTGCCGTGCAAGCGCTTCGTCGAGACCGCGCTTGACGTAGATATCGGCGAGCTCGTCGCGTTCAAACGCGGGAGCATCGCTCAATTCCTTATGCTCGCGCGCGAGATCTGCCTGCTCGGTGTCGGATTGCGAGCTGACTGAGACATATTCGCCGGCGGCCATCGACATTGCGCCGGCCACCAGTCCCGCGACGCCCGCGATCAGGACATCGTTCTGGTTCGCGGCGGCGGCGGCAACGCCGACGATCAAGCTCGCGGTCGAAACAATGCCGTCATTGGCCCCGAGCACCGCGGCGCGTAGCCAGCCGATGCGGTTGACGAGGTGGGCCTCAGGATGCAGCCGAAGACGGCTCATCTAGGTCAAAGTCGCCCGAGTAGCATGAGAACAAGGATGACGATCAGGATGAGGCCGATGATGCCGACGCCGCCGTGACCGTAACCATACCCGTAGCCGCCGAAGCGGCCGCTGAATCCGCCGAGCAGGAAGATGATCAGGATGATGATGAGGATTGCCCCGAGCGACATGGTGTTATCTCCTTTGGCAGGACCTAACTGAACATGGCCACTGTTTAATTCACACGTCGAAGCCCTCGGCGGGTCTTGCCAGGGGCATCCCTTTTGGAGCGCTATCGAAGAACTTCAGCATTATTTCTTCTCGATGGAAATCCCACTTTTGCCGACGTTGATCTCGATGCCGGTGGTTTTTTGCCGCTCCTGGTATAGCTGATAGCCGAAGACCACGACGGCGACGGCGAGCACGCCAGTGACCAGATAGAGAAAGTTACGATTCATGGTCCCACGACTCCAGTACCAAAGCGTGTTCTATCTAAAAGGGGTATCTATGCTTGCCGAAAGGCCGACATTGATCATCGTGTCGTTGCCCGTCGGCTTCACGTCCATTGCAGAGTGGGAGCCTTGCCGGACGACACCGCCGATCGACAGCGCTGGCGTCCTCGTGCGCCACCCTAGAACCAGTTAATTCCCGCTAACGGCAGCACCCGCTGTAGGATCGCGCCCACGCAGACCAGCACAACTAGCAACTTGAGAAGATTTGCCAAACGAGCATCATTGACGAACTTATCAATGGCCCAAAAGCAAATTGCGCCGACGACGCAAATAATCAGAATTCCAATTAAGATTGAGATCATAATAACGCCCCTTAGACCCATGTGAGGACGATCGTCGTCACAGCGCTCATTTTCAAAAATATGCTAGTGCCTTCGGGCCGGCGCGCGCCTTGCGGTAAGTCAAGGAGGCCAAGGTCGCCGAACGAGCCGCGTCGATTTGACCGGGCTGGCATGTGTGCCGCGGCTGGACCATCGGCGGCCGTCATCCGCAGGCGGCGCCAGTCTTGCCGACCGAGCCTCACATGACCTGGATCAAGCCGCGGATCGTCCGCCGTCAATACGATGTTGCCTCGTTTCGATTAGGATTGGCGGATGGACAGCAATAGGCCCCCGCGTCTGAAGATCAGGCGGGTCAATCTCGATACCGGCCGTGAGAACGTGGTCGTGCTCTCCCGGCGGTCTGTCGCGCTGCGGCCGGACGTGTTCCGCGGCTTCTCCCGCGTCGAAGTCAAAACGGGCGACCGTGAGCTGCTCGCGACCTTGTTGCTGACCGACGACGGCATGGTCGGCACCGACGAACTCGGTCTGTCGGAGCCGGCCTTCCGGCGTTTCGGTCAACCGGTCGGCGCTCTCGTCACGGTCAAGCCGGCGACTGCGCCGGAAAGCCTCGATTACGTGCGCGCCAAGATCCAGGGCCATTCGCTGCAGCCCGCCGAGATCAGCGCCATCATCGACGACATCTCGCACTACCGCTATTCCGACATGGAGATCGCGGCTTTCCTGATCTCGTCCGCGAGCTTCATGACGAGCGGGGAATTGCTGGCGTTGGTGCGCGCCATGGCGGACGCCGGCACGGAGCTTAAATGGGACCGGCCGATGGTGGTCGACAAACACTGCATCGGCGGCATCCCGGGCAACCGCACCTCGATGGTGGTGGTGCCGATCGTCGCCGCGCATGGGCTGACCATCCCGAAGACGTCGTCGCGCGCGATCACCTCGCCGGCGGGCACAGCCGACACCATGGAAGTATTGGCGCGGGTCGATCTCGGCGTCGATGAAATGCGCGAGGTGGTTAACGCCTGTCGTGGTTGCCTGGTATGGGGCGGACACGTGAATCTCTCGCCGGCCGACGACATACTGATCTCCGTCGAACGCCCGCTCTCGCTCGACACGCGCGAGCAGATGGTCGCCTCGATCATGTCGAAGAAGCTCGCCGCCGGTTCGACGCATCTGTTGATCGATTTACCGGTCGGCCCCTCGGCCAAGCTCGCGACCGCGATGGATGCGATGCGCCTGCGCAAGCTGTTCGAGTTCGTCGGCGATCATTTCGGCGTTGCCGTCGAGGTCATCACCACCGACGGCCGCCAGCCGATCGGCAACGGCATCGGGCCGGTGCTGGAGGCGCAGGACGTGATGGCCGTGCTGTCCAACGATCCGGCCGCGCCCAAGGATCTGCGCGAGAAGTCGCTGCGGCTCGCGGCGCATCTTCTCGACTACGACCCGGAGATGCGTGGTGGCAAAGGCTATGCGCGGGCGCGTGAGTTGCTCGACAGCGGCGCCGCGCTCAAGCAGATGCATAAGATCATCGACGCACAGGGTCCCTCCGGCTGCGCGACCGCGGTCGGTCCGGTCACAGTCGACATCAAGGCGGAGCATGATGGCGTGGTGCAGGCGATCGATTGCCTACGCTTCAATCGTCTCGCGCGTAGCGCCGGCGCGCCGATCGACAAAGGCGCCGGCATCCGGTTGTTCAAGAAGATCGGCGACCGGGTCGAGCAGGGCGAGCCGCTCTACCGCATCCATGCCGTCGAGCAGGCCGAATTCGATCTGGCGGTCGCGGCGGCTAACGTCGATTCCGGCTATGCGATCGGCCCGCGTGAAGACGGGAGCGCGCGGTGAGCGGTACCGTTATTCAGTGCCTGCCTGAGGCGACCGCTGACGCCGTGCGGCTGGCGGACAAGCTCGGCGTGCCGTTTCACGTGATCGGCGTGCATCGCTTCCCCGATGGTGAATTGCGCGTGACGGTGGGGCCGGTGGCTCAGACGACCATTCTCTATGTCCCGCTCGATCATCCCAACGACAAGCTGATCGCGCTGCTGCTCGCGGCCGAAGCGCTGCGGCGCGGCGGGGCTAATAGGCTGGTGCTGGTTGCGCCTTATCTCTGCTACATGCGTCAGGACAAGGCCTTCCATGACGGCGAGGCGATTAGCCAGAGGGCGATCGGCAAACTGATCGCGGCAGCGGTCGACCGCGTCATCACCGTCGACGCGCATCTGCATCGCACCCACGACATCCGCACGGTGTTTCCTGGCATCGAGGCAGAGGATCTGTCGGCGATGCCGGCGATCGCCACCGCGTTGCGTGGCATTGACTGGAGCTCGGTCGTGGTCGGGCCGGACGAGGAATCCGAGCCATGGGTTGGCGCGCTCGCCGACAAGCTGGGACTTGCCTTCGCGGTCGGCCGTAAGACGCGCGCCGGAGACCGATCGGTCGAGATCGCCTTCGGCGATCCAAAGCTGTTCAAAGGCCGGCCGGCGCTGCTCGTCGACGACATCGTGTCGTCGGGCGGCACGCTCACGGTGGCGGCGAAAGCCTTGCATGCCGCGCACGCCGCGACGATCGATGCCGTGATCGTACACGCGCTGTTCCCGTCCGAGATGATCAAGGACTTTCACCACGCCGGCATCCGCAGCGTACGCTCGACCTCGAGCGTACCGCATCCGAGCAATGCCATCCCGCTCGACGACGTTCTCGTGCCCGCACTGACCAAGGAAGTAAGTCTATGAGTGTGACTTTGCGCTTTTGCGGTGCCTCCCGCACCGTGACCGGCTCGTGCTATCTGTTCGAGACCGCGGCCGGACGCATGCTGGTCGATTGCGGCATGTTCCAGGGCTCGAAGACGCTGAAGACGCTCAACTACGGCGCCTTTCCCTTCCGGCCCGCCGATATTCATGCGGTGCTGTTGACGCACGCGCATATCGACCATAGCGGCCTCTTGCCGAAGCTGACGCGGGGAGGTTTTACCGGCCCGATCTACGCGACGCGCGGCACTATCGATCTCTGCTCTTACATGTTGCCCGACGCCGGCAGCATCCAGGAATCGGAAGTCGTCTCGCTCAACCGCCGTAGCGCCGCGCGCGGCCGGGCGACGGTGACGCCGATCTACACCAAGGTCGATGCCATCGCTTCGCTCGATTTCTTCCGCGCCGTCGAATATGAGCATTGGTTCCCGGTCATGACCGGCGTGCGCGCACGATACTGGAATGCGGGGCATCTGCTCGGTTCGGCGTCGATCGAGCTCGAATTCGAAGGCGCGGGCAAAGATGACGCGCCCTTGCGCGTGCTGCTGTCGGGCGACATCGGTCCCGATGCCAAGTTGCTCGAGCCCGATCCGGAGGCGCCGACCAATCTCGATTATGTCGTTTGCGAATCGACCTATGGCGACCGCGATCGGCCGCCGGTGACGGGGGCAAGCCGCAGGGCGCGCCTGGCGGAAGAGGTGCGCGACGCGCACAAAGCGGGCGGGGCGCTGATCATTCCGGCCTTCGCGGTCGAGCGCACGCAGGAGCTGATCGTCGATCTGGTCGACCTCATGGAGCGCGGCGAAATCCCGGCGGGTCCGATCTTTCTCGATTCGCCGCTCGCCATCCGCGCGACCGAGGTCTTTCGTCAGCACACCGAGTCGCTGCAAGCCGATGTGAACATCGATCGCCTCTTATCGTCGCCACATCTGCGCGCTACGGAGACGGTGGAAGAGAGCAAGGCGATCGCCAAGTTCATCGGCTTCCATATCATTATCGCTGCGAGCGGCATGTGCGACGCCGGCCGCATCCGCCATCACTTGAAGCGCTGGCTGTGGCAGCGCTCGGCGACGGTGCTGCTCACCGGCTTTCAGGCGCAGGGCACGCTCGGGCGCTTCCTCAACGATGGCGCTAAAGACGTTCGCATCCAGGGCGAGGAGATCAAGGTTGCGGCACGCATCCGGCGCATCGACGATTATTCCGGCCATGCGGATGGACCCGAGCTCGCGCGCTGGATTGCGGCGCGCCGGCCGATCACGCGGGGCGTGTTCCTGACGCATGGCGAGCAGCCCGAACTCGATGGCCTGTCCGCGCGCATCGGCGAGCGTACGGTGCCTGCCGCCAATGTATTCATCCCGATCCTCGACGACGTCTACGAACTGACGACCAAGGCGCCGACGCCGGTCGACGGCACGCATCGTCGCCGCTTGTTGCCCGAGGCGGTGGTCGCCCTCGATTGGCACAACGACATGTCGCGGCTCATTCTCGACATCAACGCGGCGGTCGAACAGGCGGCGGACGACCGCGCGCGCGGCGTCATCATCCGGCGGCTGAAGCGGGCGTTGGAGGAGGCGTAGCTTCTCAGGCCGAAGCGTCTTTGCCGTCGGCCGCGAACAGGGCGATCAAGGCGCGCTTGATGGCGGCTTGGCGGGTCGGCGAGGTGATCTGCGCGCCCATCAGATCGGTGACGTAGAACACGTCGACCGCGCGCTCGCCGAAGGTGGCGACGTGGGCCGAGCCGATGTTGAGGTTGAGCTTCGACAACGTCGCCGTCAGCTCGTAGAGCAGGCCGGGCCGGTCGAGCCCGGTGACCTCCACCATGGTGTAGCGGTGGGACCACTGGTTGTTGATGGTGATGTTGGCCTCGATCGCGAACGCCTTGATCCGGCCCTTCGAGGCAGCGCGTTTGCCGACAAGATCGGGCAGGCGCAATTCGCCGCGCAGGGCCTTCTCGATTGAATCGGCGATGCGCTTGGCGCGCCGCTCTTCGTCGTCCTCGCGTTCGAACTCGCGCGACAGCGCAATGGTGTCGAGCGCGCGGCCGTCGGTGGTGGTGTAGATCTGGGCGTCGACGATGTTGGCGCCGGCCATGGCGCAGGCGCCGGCGATGATCGACAACAGCCAGGGATGATCGGGCGCGAGCACGGTCAGTTCCGTCACCGCACGCGTGTTGTCGAATCCGACCATGGTGGCGAGCGTCTTGGCTGCCTCTTCGGTCGCCTGCACGAAGCGCGCATGCTCGATCTTGTGCGGCAGGTCGACCTTGAGCCAGTAGGCCGGATAGTGCTTGGCGATATAGGCCTCGAGCCTCTCGGGCCGCCAATCCTTCATCGCCTCGCGGAACTCGGCCTGCGCCATGGAAACGCGTTGCGCACGGTTGACTTCCGAGAAGCCGCCGGTGAGCACCGGCTCGGTCTCGTAATAGAGTGTGCGGATGAGCTGCGCCTTCCAGCCGTTCCAGACGCCGGGGCCGACCGCCTTGATGTCGGCGGTGGTGAGGATGGTGAGCAGCTTCAGGCGTTCCGCCGTCTGCACGACCGCGGCGAAATTCTCGATGGTCTTGCGGTCCGATAGATCGCGCGATTGCGCGACGCTCGACATCACGAGGTGATTTTCGACCAGCCATTCGACGGTCTCGGTGTCGGCGGCCGACAGGCCGAGCCGCGGACACAGGCGCCGCGCGATGCGCGCGCCGGCGATCGAGTGATCCTCGGGCCGGCCCTTGGCAATGTCGTGCAGGAACAGCGAGACATAGAGAACGGTGCGGTTCTCCGGCTGGATCTTCTGTATCAACTCGTTCGACAGTGGCGTGTCGGTGCCGGCGCCGCGATCCATTTCCGCCAGCACGCCGATGCAGCGCAACAGATGCTCGTCCACCGTGTAGTGGTGGTACATGTTGAACTGCATCATGGCGACGATCTTGCCGAAGGCCGGCACGAAGCGGCCGAGCACACCGGCCTCGTTCATGCGCCGCAGCACGGTCTCCGGATCGTTCTTCGACGTCAGGATTTCGAGGAAAAGCCGGTTGGCCTCCTCGTTATCGCGCAGATCCGCGTCGATGAGCTTGAGCGATCGTGTGATCGCGCGCATCGCGTCCGGGTGGAAGGCGAGATTGTGCTTCTGCGCCAGATGGAAGATGCGGATCAGATTGACCGGATCGCGCTCGAACACATTGGCCTTGGCGCAGAGAATGCGGTTGTGCTCGGCGATGAAGTCCTTGGTGCCGGAAATCTCGTGACGCCGGACAGGCCGCAGGCGCGCCATCACGCGGCTGAGGACCGGCGTGCTCTTGGCGTGGCTGTCCTCGAGCTCGGCGCACACGATGGCGGTCAGATCGCCGACATCCTTTGCGATCAGGAAGTAGTGCTTCATGAAGCGCTCGACGTCCTGCTGACCGGGATGCACGGTGTAGCCGAGGCGCTGTGCGATCTCGCGCTGGATGTCGAACGACAAGCGCTCTTCAGGGCGGCCGGTAACAAAATGCAAATGGCAGCGCACCGACCAGAGGAAATCCTCGCAGCGCTGGAAGAGCTGATATTCCTGCTTGTCGAAGACGTCGCGCTCGATCAGCTCTTCCGGCTCGTGGACGCGGTAAACGTACTTCGCGATCCAGAACAAGGTGTGCAAGTCGCGCAGGCCGCCTTTGCCGTCCTTCACGTTCGGCTCGACCAGATAGCGTGACTGGCCGGCGCGGCGATGGCGTTCCTCGCGCTCGGCGAGCTTGGCGGCGACGAATTCGGCCGCGGTGTTGCGCACGACGTCGTTGTCGAAGCGCGTCACCATCTCGTCGAACAAGGCGCGGTCGCCGAGCAGGAAGCGCGCCTCCAGGATGGCAGTGCGGATGGTCATGTCCGCCTTGGACTGGCGGATGCATTCGTCGATCGAACGCGTGGCGTGGCCGACCTTCAGGCCGGTGTCCCACAGGCAATAGAGAATCGCTTCGGCGACCGACTCGCCCCAGGCCGTCTGCTTGTAGGGCAGGAGGAACAACAGATCGATGTCGGAGCCGGGCGCGAGCAGCCCACGGCCATAGCCGCCGGTGGCGACGATTGCCATACGCTCGGCCTCGGAGGGGTTCTGCGACGGATAAAGATGCTTGCGCGTGAATTCAAACAGGATGCGGATGATCTCATCCTGCATGTGGCAGATGCGCGCCGCGCAATGACGGCCATGCCGATCCTTGAGCAGGAGCTGTTCAGCCTTGGCGCGTCCGGCGACGAGGGCGGCCTTTAGGCGCTGAGCCAGCACGGTCCGCAGTTCGCGCTCGCCGCCCGTGTGCGCGGCCGCCAGCGCCTCGAGATCGGCCATCAGCGCGGTCGAGTCGATCAGGTCGCCGAGGCCCTTGGCGGCGGGCTCGGGGACCGGGCGGGCATCACGTTCGAGAGCGAGGGAGGCCATGTCGTCAACCAGGGCAGCGGAAGCGATGTCTTACGTCATCGATTGCTAAGAAAGATAGTTAGGCGAGGGCGAGATTGCAGGATTCCGGCACAAATTTTGGGCGGGTTGTGCACGTGCGAAGG
>Ga0255338_1005713_pt1 | contig 11187 bp, 12 predicted proteins | sample MeOH1_35cm_T4_19_FD_203715 | JGI IMG/M metagenome (GOLD analysis project Ga0255338, IMG submission 203715) | Sandy soil microbial communities from University of British Columbia, Vancouver, Canada - MeOH1_35cm_T4_195 | ecosystem: Engineered > Artificial ecosystem > Sand microcosm > Unclassified ... | reverse complement strand
CGCGCCGGCCAGATTCACTGAACGCCATGCTCGGCCTCTCCCGGCTCCTCGGCAGCCTCGCCTTGCAGAATCTCGGCCGCCGGCGCGCGCGCACGGCGATGCTGGTGGTCGCCGTGGCGATCGCCACCGGCATCGTCTTTACCGGCGCGACGCTGATGCGCTCGATCGAGGCGAGCGTCGCCGTCGGCTTCACCCGGCTCGGCGCCGACCTGATGGTGGTCCCGGAGGCGGCGCTGACCAACATCACCGCGGCGCTCCTCACCGTCGAGCCGACCGACCTCGTCCTCGACGCCGGGCTCGTCGAGCCGGGCGCCTTCGCCGGCATCGCCCGCGCCGCGCCGCAGCGCATCTTCCGCACCGAGCATTCCGGCCTCGGCCACCACGAGACGGTCGATCTCATCGGCTTCGACCCGGCCCGCGACTTCACCGTCGAGCCGTGGATCGTCGAGCGGCTGAACCGGGCGATGCAGCCGGGCGACGTCATCCTCGGGGCGGCGCGCGACGCGCCGCTCGGCTCCGAGATGATCCTCTTCGGCCGGCAGCACAGGGTCTATGCCAGGCTCGGCCGCACCGGCGTCGGCACCCACGAGCGCGGCGTCTTCATGAGCTTCGCGACGTTCGAGGCGCTGGCGCCGGCGATCCGCGAGATGATGGGCGAGACGCCGCCGGTGCTCGAGCCCGGCAAGGTGACGGGCTTCCTCGTCGAGCTCGCGCCGGGCGCCACCGAGCTGCAGGTGCGCTTCGCGCTGCTGTCGAAGCTCGCCGGCATCAAGGGCGTCACCGGCGAGGCGATGTTCACCGGCGTTCGCCAGGGCCTGGCGGCGCTGGTGTCGGGCATGCTGGCGCTGATCGTGACGATGTTCCTGTCGACGGCGATCATGGTCAGCGTGCTGTTCTCGGCGATCGTCACGGAGCGGCGCGGCGAGCTCGGCCTCCTCAAGGCGATCGGCGCCCGCCGCGGCCAGATCGTCGGCATGATGCTGGCCGAGGCGGCGATCGCCACCGGCGTCGGCGGCGCCGTCGGCGTCGTGCTCGGCATCCTCATGCTGCGCCTCTACGAGCGCTCGCTGGTCTTCTATCTCGACGGGCTCGGCGTGCCCTTCGTCTGGCTCGACGCGGCCTCGACCGTCGGCCTCGCCGTCGCCGCCGTCCTCGTCGCCGGTCTGATCGGCGCGGCGGGGGCGCTCGCCCCGGCCTGGCGGGCGAGCCGCCGCGACGCCTACGACCTGATCCGCGGGGAGGGCTGATGCTGAGCTGCCGCGGCCTCGGCAAGACCTACCGGACCGAGCGCGGCCCGGTCGACGCGGTGCGCGGCGTCGACCTCGCTGTGGCGGCCGGCCGCTACGTCGCGATCATCGGCCGCTCGGGCTCCGGCAAGTCGTCGCTGATGGCGATGATCGGCGGGCTGTCGCGGCCGACGGCGGGCTCGATCGTCGTCGACGGCGCCGACATCTGGGCGCTCCCAGACGACGGCCTCGCCGAATTCCGCAACCGCCGCATCGGCTACGTCTTCCAGTTCCAGAGCCTGCTGCCGACGCTCAGGCTCGCCGACAACGTCGCGTTGCCGGCGCTGCTGCACCGCCGGGAGAGCACCGCCGACGTCTATTCCCGCGCCGCGGCGCTCCTCGCCCGGGTGGGCCTCGCCGGCTATCTCGACGCCTATCCCTCGGAGGTCTCCGCCGGCGAGCAGCGCCGCGCCGTCATCGCCCGGGCGTTGATCAACGGGCCGGCGCTCGTCCTCGCCGACGAGCCGACCTCCGATCTCGACGAGCAGACCGAGATCGAGATCATGACGGAGCTCAAGCGCGTCAACCGCGAGGCGGGGACGACGCTCGTCCTCGTCACCCATAACCTGGCGCTCGCCGAGGCCGCCGACGAGGTCGTCCACATCGCCGAAGGGGTGGTGGTGCGATGAGCCGCTTCGGACCGCTGCCGGACCTCGCCCGCCTCTCCGACGCGGAGAAGGACGAGCTGATCCTGCGCCTGTGGCGGCTCGTCGGCGGCGAGGATCCCGCGAATGCGCCGGCGGCGGGCGGTGGCGAGGCGGCGGCGGGAGGTGCGGCCGGGGCCGCTGGCGTTGCCGGGGCCGGGGGACGCTTCACCGCCACGGGCGCGGCGCGGCCGGCGCGCGGGCTCTTCGACAGGCTCGGCGCCGATTCCGGCCGGCGGGCGCGCACGCCGGTCGCGGCGACGGGGCGGCTCGGCCGCGGCCTCGGGCTGTGGCGCTCGAAGGCGGCGATCGCGACGGTGCTCCTCGTCGGCGCGGCCTTCGCCGTCGATGCCGGCGTCGGCTGGTGGCAGGCCCGCGTCCTCGAGGCGCAGCGCCGCGCCGAGCTGCAGCTCGAGAACGCCGCCTTCGGCGGGCTCTATGTCGAGCTCGTGCGCGTCGAGTACGAGCCGGACGGCAGGTCCTACCGCCTCACCGTGACGATGCAGAACACCGGCGACGGACCGCTCTACGTCATGCTGAGCCCGATGAGGGTGTTCGAGCAGTCGGGGCTCGTCTGGCAGGAGGTGCCGTCGCGGCCGGCGGACGGGCAGGGCGCCGGCGTCGTCGCGCTCACCGGCGGCCGGGAGTACCAGGCGGTATTCGAGCCGAACGTCGACGACTGGGCCGAGCTCATCCCCGGCTACATGCATATCCGCGTCGAGAGCGACATGCTGATCAGCCAGCGGGCCGAGCCGACCGACGACATCGTCGAGCGCAAGAACCTGTTCTACGTCTATCTGAAGCCGCACGGCGCCGACGACGAGGACATCAAGCGCCGCTCGAACTACAAGAGCACGCCGCCGGTGTTCATCCCGATGCCGCCGCACTGAGGCGCATTCTAGAGCATATTCCGTTCAGATCGAAGCGATCTGAACGACAAGAATATGCTCAAGCTTTTGACCCTGGAGCGATTCCTGATCGACCAGATGATTCCATCTGGTCGGAAAGCGCTCTGGGCGTCAGTGAGTGCGCTGCCGGACACGACATCCGTACGCCCGGAAAGCGAGCGCGTCGGTCGGCTCGGCGTGGGCCACGGGACGGCAGGCCCTGTCGCTACTCGGAACCTCATCGCGCAACGTGCCGCAGGTCTGCAGCGAGTTCCGGGCCGCCGTAGCGGCCCGGCCGTCGGTCACAGGATGCCGACCACGATTGCGCCGATGAACGCGAACGCCACGGTGACGAGGAGCAGATTGATGCTCTTGGTCGCGGTCATGGGATCGCCTCCAGGCTCGAACCTGAACAGAACATTAACGCCGAACGGCGCCAGCGGGAACACGGAAACGATTGTGCGGCGCACAAAATCGATGGTGTTGCCAATGTTGATAAGCTGACTCGCCTTTCGCTGCAAGCCTGCTGATGCCGCGCGGGGGCGCCGTTAACGGACGGTTTTCTCCTTGCCGGCAGTGTCGCGGAATGATGTTGCGTGGCCTCTCCCGCGGGCTCGTTTCGGCTCTCGTCCTGGCGTTCGTCGGCCTCGGCGTGTCCGGCTGCGGCTTCTTCGGCTTCTTCGGCGGCGGGCAGCGCGAGCCGTGGCGGGCGGCGATCTCCGATCGCTGCATGGCGACCGGCGCGGTGCGCCCGAGCGCCGCCATCCAGCCGCGCCCTCCGGTCGACGGCCCGGGCATCTGCGGCGCCGACCGGGCCTTCCGGGTCACCGCCTTCGCCGACGGCAAGGTCGGGCTCGCCGAGCGCGAGACGCTCGACTGCCCGATGATCGCGGCGATCGACCAGTGGCTCACCCAGTCGGTCCAGCCCGCCGCGCTCGCCCTCTACGGGCAGCCGGTGGTCGGCCTCCGGACGGCCGGCTCCTATGCCTGCCGCGGCCGCAACGGTGCGTCGAAGGGGCCGCTCTCCGAGCACGCCTTCGCCAACGCCCTCGACGTCGCGGCCTTCGTCTTCGCCGACGGCGGCGAGATCGCCGTCGAGACGAACTGGCGCGGCGACGGGCGGGCGCAGACGTTCCTGCGGGCGGTGCATCGCGGCGGTTGCGCCTCGTTCTTCACCGTCATCGGTCCCGACGGCGACCGCCACCACCAGGACCACCTGCACCTCGATCTCGCCCGCTACGGCATGCGCGGCCAGATCCACCGCTACTGCCGCTGAGGCCGTTGCGGGCGCCCGCGGCATCGGTGAAGATCACCGCCATGGAAAAGATCCCCGTCCTCGACGTCTCAGCCCTCGCCGGCGCCGATCCGGCCGCTCGCCGGCGGGTCGCCGCCGAGCTCGGCCACGCCTGCCGCGAGGTCGGGTTCTTCTACGCCGCCGGCCACGGGCTGCCCGAGCCGCTGCTCGCCGGCGCCTTCGCCGCCGCGGCGGCGTTCTTCGCGCTGCCGGCCGAGGCGAAGGCGGCGGTCGCCATCGAGCGCTCGCCGCACAACCGCGGCTATGTCCGGCTCGGCGGCGAGAGCCTCGACCCGTCGAAGCCGGCCGACCTCAAGGAGGCGTTCAACGCCGGCCTCGACCTTCCCGCCGACGATCCGGAGGTCGTCGCCGGCGCGCCGTTTCGCGGCGTCAACCTGTGGCCCCCGGCATTGCCCGGCTTCCGGGAGGCGGTGACCGCCTATTTCGACGCGGCGCTCGCTCTCGGCCGGCGCCTGCATCGCGGCATCGCCCTCGATCTCGGCCTCGAGGAGGGATTCTTCGACGACAAGCTCGACCGCCCGCTCGCGACCTTGCGCCTGCTGCGCTATCCGGCGGCGCCGGCGACGGTCGCCGAGGGACAGGCCGGGGCGGGGACCCATACCGACTACGGCAACCTGACGCTGCTCGCCACCGACGGCACCGCCGGGCTCGAGGTGAGGAGCCGCGACGGCCGCTGGATCGACGCGCCGCACGTTCCCGGCGCCTTCGTCTGCAATATCGGCGACTGCCTGATGCGCTGGACCAACGACGTCTACGTCTCGACGCCGCACCGCGTCCGGCCGCCGGCGCGCGAGCGGCTGTCGATCGCCTTCTTCCTCGATCCGAATCCCGGCGCCGTCGTCGCCGCCCTGCCGACCTGCGTCGGGCCCGACCGGCCGGCGCGCTATCCGCCGACGACCGGCGCCGCCTATCTCGCCGAGCGCCTCGACGCGACCTACGCCTTCCGCCGTCAGGCGTGAGTCGCGTCCGCCCGCCGCGGGCGGAACGCCCTCAGTTGCGTCGCGGCGCCGCGACGGGCATCGGCCCGGCCGCGGCGACGGGCTGGGCGAGAGGAACGGGCCGGGCCATGGCCGCGGCGGTGGCGCTCCCGGCGGGAGTGGACTTGGCAAGGGCCGTCTTGGCGGCCGGATTGGCGGCGGGAGCCGCCTTGGCGAGCTTCCGGTCGTAGGCGGCGGTGTCGCCGGGCCGCGTCACGTAGCAGGTCTCGGCGGTCACCGGCGTGCCGGCGGCGAGCAGCGCGTCGACGGTGACGAACTCGTAGCCCCTGGCCTTCAGCGCCGGAACGATGATCGCCAGCGCCTCGCCGGTGTGGCGGCCGCGGCCGTTGGCGTGCATCACGACGATCGAGCCGGGACGGACGCCGTCGACGACGGCGCGGGCGATGGTCTTGGCGTCGACGAAGCCCGGATCTCCCGGCACGACGTCCCACTGGATCACCGCCATGCCGGCGGCGTTCGCCGCGGCGACGCCCTCCGGCGAGCACGAGCCGAAGGGGAAGCGGAACAAGGGCGTCGCGCCGTCCGCGGCGGCGCTCCCCACCGGGCAGACCGCGGCCGTCGCCGTGCGGGCCGCGGCGAGCCCTGCCTCCGCGGTCAGCGCCTCGGCGGCGACCGCCTCCGGCGCGGCGAAGTGCAGGTTGGGGTGCGTCCAGCCGTGCGCCTCGACGGCGAACAGCGGGTCGGAGAGGAGCTGCGCGGCGCGCTCCTCGTGGGTGGCGAGCCATTTGCCGCTGGCGAAGAACGTCGCCGCCGCGCCGCCGGCGCGCAGCGCGTCGACGACGGTGCCGTCGTAGCCGGCGATCGTGCCGCCGGTCTCGCAGAGGTCGAAGGTCAGCGCCACGAGCTTGCGGCCGCCGGCGACCTCGACGCGGCGGATGACGCCCGAAAGCCGCGCCGGCACGGCCGGCCCGGGCGTCGCCGCAGCCGGCCGGGCGACGCGGTCGGCGGCCGTCATCGGCCGCTCCTGCGCCTCGCCGGGCCGCGCCGACAGCGCCGTACCCGGCCAGCACGCCTCGGGCGGCGCGGCGGCGGACGGCGGGACGAACGCGGCGAGCGCGAGCGCCGCGGCGCCCGCGAGAACGATCTTCGGCATCGGCACCCTCGAACTTCGCGGCGAGCGGACGCCGCGGCGACGGCCGCCGTCAAAGCGGCACGGCGTCGCGCGGCGGCCGGCCGAGCGGCGCGCCGGGCGATCGCGGCAGCGGCCGGAGGCGGCCGGCCGCGGGGACCTGCCGCGCCGCGCTCGGCCGCGTCGACGCATCCCCTCGCCGGCCGCGCCGGTTCGGGCTATTCGTGTCGCGGCGACGGGAGAGAGCAGGAGATGAGGCAGATGGTCACCGCACGCGTCCTCGCCCTCGTCGGCGTCCTCGCCGCGGGCTGCGGCCCGGTTGCAGCGGCGACACCGGCACCGGCCCTCGACGGAGCCTGGCGTGTCGCGGCGATCGGCGGCGAAGCGGTGCCGGCCGCCGCCGGCCTCACGATCGCCTTCACCGGCGGCGAGGTCCGCGGCGACACCGGCTGCAACCGCTTGTCCGGGCGCTACTCGGTCGAGGGCTCGCGGCTCTCCGTCGGCCCGATCCGCGTGACGGAGCGCGGCTGCGCCGCCGCGGTGATGGCCCGCGAGGCGAAGTTCCTGCGGGCGCTCGGGACGGCGATCCGCGTCGAGGCGGCGGCGGACGGCGTTGTGCTCGTCGGCACCTCCGGCGAGCGCCTGGCGCTCGTGCGCGGCTGACGGTCGGCGGCTCGGCGATCGATGTCGATCTGGCAGAGACTCGGGGCGCTGCTGCAGGCCGTCGGCAGCGGCGGCGCCGGCCTCATCGAGCGCCTCGTCGCGGCGATCGTCGGCGACGAGGCGCAGCGGCGCGGCGTCGCCTTCACCGTCGCCATCGTCGCCCTTTCGGCGAAGATGGCCCGCGCCGACGGCATCGTCACCGCCGACGAGGTGGCGGCCTTCCGCCGCTTCTTCCAGGTGCCGCCGCAAGAGGAGGCGAACGTCCGGCGGCTGTTCGGCCTGGCGCAGGGCGACGTCGCCGGGTTCGAGCACTACGCCGCGCGCATCGCGGCGCTATTCGCCGCGGAGCCGTCGCTGAAGGAGGACGTGCTCGAGGGCCTGTTCCTGATCGCTGCCGCCGACGGCTTCATCCACCAGGACGAGCTCGCCTTCCTCGACCGCGTCGCCGAGATCCTCGCCGTCGGCCCGGCCAGCTACGGCTGCATCCGCGCCCGCCATGTCGTCGCCGGGCCGCGCGACCCCTACGTCGTGCTCGGCATCGGCCGCGAGGCGAGCGCCGCGGTGGTCAAGGCGCACTACCGCGACCTCGTCCGCCGCCACCACCCGGACAGCTTCATTGCCCGCGGCGTGCCGCCCGAGTTCGTCCGCATCGCCAACGAGCGGCTCGCCGCCATCAACGCCGCCTTCGGGCAGATCGCCAAGGAGAGAGGCATTTGATCGTCGACGCGACGCGTGCCTCGCCGAACGTCACGCCGCGCGCCGGCGGGCGGGCGCCGGACATCCTCATCCTCCACTACACCGGCATGCGCACCGCCGAGGCGGCGATCGCCCGGCTCTGCGACCCGGCGGCGGAGGTCTCCGCCCACTACGTCGTCGACGAGGACGGGCGCATCCTCAAGCTCGTCGACGAGCGCGACCGCGCCCACCACGCCGGCGTGTCGTTCTGGAAGGGCGAGCGCGACGTCAACTCCGCCTCGATCGGCGTCGAGATCGTCAACCCCGGCCACGAGTTCGGCTACCGGCCGTTTCCGGACGTCCAGGTCGAGGCGGTGATCGCGCTCTGCCGCGACATTCTCGGGCGCTGGCCGATCCCGCCGGAGCGGGTGCTCGCCCACTCCGACGTGGCGCCGACCCGCAAGCAGGATCCCGGCGAGCTGTTCCCGTGGCACCGGTTGGCCGCGGCCGGCGTCGGCCGCCTCGTCGCGGAGGCACCGGTCGAGCCGGGGCCGTCGTTCGGGCCGGGCAGCGAGGGGCCGCCGGTCAGGGCGATCCAGGCGCTGTTCGCCCACTACGGCTACGGCATCGAGCTGACGGGAGTCTACGACACGCAGACGGCGGCCGTCGTCGCCGCCTTCCAGCGGCATTTCCGGCCGGCGCTCGTCGACGGCGTCGCCGATCGATCGACCCTCGACACGCTGCGCCGGCTCTCCGCCGGCCTCGCCTCCGGCTGAGCCGTCACACCGCGGCGGCGTGGCGGCCGCGGCCGGAGCCGCGATAGGCATCGAAGCCCGCCGCCACCAGCCGCACCAGCGTGTGCGCGGCGGGCGGCACCGAGACGCGCCAACCGGAGATGGCGACGAGACCCTTGTCGGCGAGCGGCGCCAGGGCGGCGAGATCGTCGCGGAAGACGCTCGGATCGACGGCGTGGCGAGCGGCCTCGCGCTCGAGGTCGACGCAGAAGTCGCCCATCAGCCGCTCGATCACGGCGGCGCGCATCAGGTCGTCGCCGCTGAAGACGTGGCCGCGGGCGACCGGCGGTCGGCCTTCCTCGACGAGCCGGCGCCAGCCGCCGACGGCCGGCACGTTCTGCAGGTAGCCCTGCGGCAGGCGCGAGATCGCCGAGGCGCCGAAGCCGAGGAGCACATCGGCGGGATCGGTGGTGTAGCCCTGGAAGTTGCGCTTGAGCCGGCCTTCCGCGGAGGCGGCGGCGAGGGAGTCGTCGGGCCGCGCGAAATGGTCGAAACCGACGGCAACGTAGCCCGCCGCGACGAGGCGGTCGCGGATCGCCGCCTCGAGCGCCAGGCGTGCCTCGGTGCCGGGCAGCGCCGCCTCGTCGATCTGCCGCTGATGCGTCTTCATCCACGGCACGTGGGCATAGCCGAACACCGCGAGACGCGACGGGGCGAGGGCGATCACGGCGTCGGCGGTGCGCCGGATGCTGTCGACGGTCTGGTGCGGCAGCCCGAACATCAGGTCGAAATTGAGCGCCGCAATGCCGGCGTCACGCAGTCGGTCGACGGCGGCGACGACCGATTCGGTCGGCTGGATGCGGCCGATGGCGGCCTGCACCGCCGGATCGAGGTCCTGCACGCCGAGGCTCGCCCGGCCGACGCCGGCGGCGGCGAGGCCGCGGGCGAGGTCGGCCGTGACGTAGCGCGGGTCGAGCTCGATGGCGTGCTCGGCGCCCTCGACGATGGCGAAGGCCTCGCCGATCAGCCCGGCGAGGCGCGCGAAGGCGTCGGCCGGCAGGATGCTCGGCGTGCCGCCGCCCCAGTGGATCGTCGTCACCGGCAGCCGCCGCCCGATGAGGCGGCGGGCGAGGCGGATCTCGTCGGCGAGCGTCTCGGCGTAGGCGGCGACCGGCGCATCCTGGCGGGTCGCCTTGGTGTGGCAGCCGCAGTAGTGGCAGAGCTCGCGGCAGAACGGCACGTGCAGGTAGAGCGAGCCGAGCGAATCATCCGGCAGCGCCGCGAGCCAGGCGGCGGCGTGCTCGGGCATCACGTCGCCGGAAAAGTGCGGTGCCGTCGGGTAGGAGGTGTAGCGCGGCACCGGCCGGGCGGCGAGGGAGGTTGGCTGCATCATCGCCGGACTGGGCCACGCCGCCGCGGTCACCGCTTTGATCCGCCGCAAGTTCCGGACGCTGCGGCGCAACGAAGATCTCGTCTCGGCGGCGCGCTGCTGCATAATGGGCGCGGTCGCTCGGGGCGGCCGCCGATCCAATGTGCGGGAGGTGCCATGTCCGGCCGGATCATCACCCTCGCCCAGCAGAAGGGCGGCTCGGGGAAGACGACCATCGCGGCGCATCTCGCCGTGGCGCTGATGCGGGCCGGCAACCGCGTAGCGCTGCTCGACGTCGACCCCCAGGGCAGCCTCGGCGAATGGTTCGAGGCGCGCGAGGAGTGGCGCGGCGAGGGCGAGACCGGGCTCGACTTCCGCACCGCCAGCGGCTGGGGCGCCCGGCGGGAGGCACGCAGCCTCGCCCGCGAGTTCGACGTCGTCGTCATCGACACGCCGCCGAAATCCGATCTCGAGTCGCGCCCGGCGATCGAGGCGGCGAACCTCGTCGTCGTGCCGATCCAGCCGACGCCGGTCGACCTGTGGGCGACCGAGCCGACCCTCGCGATGATCGCCCGCGAGGGCGCGCGCTCGATGCTGATCATCAACCGCGTCGTCCGCCGCGCCTCGCTGACGACGGAGATGCTCGCCGCCATCGACGATCTCGGGCACCTCGCGGCGCGCACGCTCGTCGGCAACCGCGTCTCCTTCGCCGCCTCGATGGGCCGCGGCGCGACGGTGATGGAGACGGATCCGACGGGCAAGGGCGCCGCCGAGGTGACCGCCGCCGCCGCCGAGGTGTGGGCCGCCGCCGGCGCCGGCGAAGGCGGTTAGGACCCGTTCCGTTCGGATGGAAGCGATCCGAACGACGAGAACGTGCTCGAGCCATTGAATCTGTGGCGGCTTCTGATCGGCCAGACGATCCCGTCTGGTCGGAAGGATCTCCCGGCGTCATCCGTTCCGGCGGTCACGCCGCATCGGCCGGCGGACGCGGCCGGGCGGCGAACAGCGGCACGACGATCGCCCTCAGCTCGTCCGCGTCGAACGGCTTGGCGACGCGCGGCACCGCGGCATAGCGGTCCGGGATGTCGCCGGCGGAGCCGTAGCCGGTGCACAGCACGATCGGCAGGCCGCGCTGCACCAGGATGTCGGCGGCGGGGTACACCCTTTCGCCGTGCAGGTTGATGTCGAGAAGTGCGCCGTCGATCGGTTCGCGCTCGATGAGATCGAGCGCATCCTTGAGGCGCATGGCCGGACCAACGGCCAAGAATCCCAGATCCGCTATGATATCCTGTAGCATCATAGCGATAAGAAGCTCATCCTCGACAACGAGAATGCGGATTTTGCTGTGCGTTTCCATGCGACGTCAACGGGCGCCAATGGATATTGGTTCCGATTCGGGATCTGGGCGGGAAGGACGTGTGCCACCGGGTCGAGATGCCGCGCCGTTGCCGGCGTCCGCGGCCGGTGGCGGCGAGGCCGGGCCGGCGGCGGCTGAACCGCCGATGCGCCGCCGCTCAGCGACCGCTCAGCCGGAACAGCCGGTTGAG
>Ga0255338_1005712_pt1 | contig 11189 bp, 10 predicted proteins | sample MeOH1_35cm_T4_19_FD_203715 | JGI IMG/M metagenome (GOLD analysis project Ga0255338, IMG submission 203715) | Sandy soil microbial communities from University of British Columbia, Vancouver, Canada - MeOH1_35cm_T4_195 | ecosystem: Engineered > Artificial ecosystem > Sand microcosm > Unclassified ... | reverse complement strand
GCGAAATGACCCGACAGCGGCGCGACCACCAGCATCCTCGGCTGAGGCGCACCGACATCGTCCTTGGCGAAATGGAGCAGATCACCAAAGGGAAGGCTGGTCACCACCTCTTCGCGCACGGCGACCTCGCGATTGCCCACCAGCACCGATCCGATATGGAAATCAGGCCGGGCATGGGTGCAGCGGCTGTTCGCCACCAGGTCAGCCAGCGCGTAGCCGCGGCGCAGCATCGGCTCTTCCGCCGCCGAACCGAGCATGTCCCGTATCGCCAGGGCCATGCGCGCCGCCATCCGCAGCGGCTCCATCGCGTCGGAAAGGCCCTGGTAACTCGCGTAGAGCATGCCGGATTTCCCCCTGACCGAAACAGGGACTTCCCCCCAGCCCCGACTTCATGCAGTCTATGCTGCGCTGCATCATGACCGAAAGCAAGGTTGATCACGGCGCGGCCAGCGGGAGGATTTCATGGCGGCTGCCGAGCTCACCCTGTCGAGCAAGACCTATTCAGCCTGGTCGCTGCGCGGCTGGCTGCTGTGCCGCCTTGCCGGGCTCGAGGTGATCGAGCGGATGGTCGAGATGAACGACCCCGCCAACCGCGCCGAGCTGTTGCTGCTCTCCCCCTCGGTGCTGGTCCCGCGCCTGACGCATGAGGGCGCCAGCGTCTGGGATACGCTGGCGATCGCCGAATATCTCAACGAGACCTTCCCGGACGCAGGCATGTATCCGGCGGACCGGATCACGCGTGCGCACTGTCGCGCGATCTCGGGGGAGATTCATTCCGGCTTCGCCAATCTCCGATCGGCGCTGCCGATGAACCTGAAGGTTCGCCACGAAAGCTTCCCGATCTTCTCCGGCGCCAAGCCCGATATCGAGCGGATCGAAGCGATCTGGCAGGACTGCCTCTCGCGCCATGGCGGGCCATTCCTGTTCGGGCAGGCACCGACCGTCGCCGACGCGATGTACGCGCCCGTGACCCAGCGCTTCCTGACCTATGCCGTGCCGATGTCCGAACCGGCCGCGGCCTATTGCGCCACCATCACCGCCTGGCCGCCGATGGCCGAATGGCTCGCCGCGGCAAAGGCCGAGCCGGAGGAAATGGCGGCATTGGAAGTCGAGTTCTGAGGCGCAGCCGGGCCGCGATCAGTGCGTGCGGCCGGATGAGGCGAGCGCCATCCCCATCATGATCCGGAGCGAGCACAACGCACAGTCCAGGGCCGAGGCGATGCTGTCGCGACATTCGAGGCAGGCCCGCCGACGCTTCGATCCGTCGATGAGCCCGAGGAGCAGATGTTCGTCCTCCGAGGTCGATTCGCCCTCCCCGACCCGCAACTGCCTGCCCAGTGCCGATTCGCAGATCGCCATCACGCTGTCGAAGCAGGGCGCGAGCATCTCGCAGGCATGGTCGCGCAGGACGGCGGTCAGGCGCGGTTGAACCGACGCGCCCGAGTCGCGCGCCGCACGCCAACATCGTGCGGCGTCGAGCACCATGATCGAGGCCGTGGCGGCATCCCCTGCGGGGCGGGCGGACATATAGGACATCGGGCAAACCTTTCCTGCACATCCCCTTTCGTCCGGCCGTTTTTGCGACTCGTTCGCAGGCCGCATAGGCGGGCAATATGTCACCCACAAGACGATCGGGCGGCAATGCGCCGAAACGTCGTCACGGCGTTTCCAAATTCCGACCGGTTTCATCCGATCGCGACCCGGGGGTGGAGCGGGCGGTCGCGAACGGCTAGACGGTGGCGATGGCATTGCTGTCCCCCGTCGAAGAGGCCGTGATCCGCGCGCTCGATAATGCGCTGATCCTGGAGCAGGTGCGCGACTGGTCGGCGATCAACAGCGGCACGCGCAACATGGTGGGAGTCGCTGCAATGGCAGCAAGGCTTTGCGATGCCTTTGCAGTGCTGCCCGGTGAAATCGTCCTGGTCGATCCGGCGCCGGTCTCCAGCGTCGATGCCAATGGCGCCGTCTCCGACCTGCCGCACGGGCAGCACTTCCATCTCGCGGTTCGGCCCCAGGCGCCAGTTCAGATGCTCTTCACCGGGCACATGGACACCGTCTACCCGGCCGATCACCCGTTTCAGGCGCTCGCCTTCCGCGAAGACGGCACGCTCAACGGGCCCGGCGTCGCCGACATGAAGAGCGGGCTGGCGTTGCTGCTCGCCGCGCTGAACGCAGTCGAGACATCGCCGCTCGCACCGCGTATCGGCTACGAGGTGGTGATCAATTCCGACGAGGAGACCGGGTCCTTCTCGTCCGCCGCGCTGCTCGCCCGCGCCGCGCGGGGCAAGGTCGCCGCCCTGACCTATGAGCCGGCGCTGCCCGACGGCACGCTGGCAGGCGCGCGTGGCGGGACCGGCAATTTCTCGATCGTCGTGCGGGGCCGCAGCGCCCATGCCGGCCGCAACCCCGAGGAGGGCCGCAACGCGATCGTCGCCGCGGCCGATATCGCCGTGCGGCTGAGCCAAATCCGGAGCCCGACGCTGGCAGTGAATCCGGCACGGATCGACGGCGGGGGGCCGAACAACGTCGTTCCCGATCTCGCGATCCTGCGGATCAATTTTCGTCCCGCCTCCGCCGACGAGATCGTTCGCGCCCAGCGCGAAATCGACCGGGCGGTTTCCGACGTTGCAGCCGCACATGACGTGACGATCGAGCTGCACGGCGGCTTCAATCGCCCGCCGAAGCCGATCGACGCGGGCGCCGCGAGACTGTTCGACCTGGTCAAGGGCGCCGGCGCCGATCTCGGGCTCGCGATCAGCTGGCGCGCGACCGGCGGCGTGTGCGACGGCAACAACATTGCCGCCTGCGGCGTGCCGGTGGTCGACACCATGGGTGCGCGCGGCGGTGCGATCCATTCTTCCGACGAGTATCTGATCGTCGACAGCCTGGCCGAGCGCGCGGCACTTTCTGCGCTCACCGTGCTGCGTATTGCCAAAAAGGGGGCATTGTGACGTTTCGAATCCGCGCCGCGCGCGACGAAGACCTGCAGCCGCTCTACGAGATGGCGAAACTGACCGGGGGCGGCTTCACCAACCTGCCCGCCGACCGTACCGCGCTCGCGGTGAAGATGGCGCGCAGCCATGAAGCCTATGCACGCACCGACGATACGCTGACCGACGAGTTGTTCATCCTCGTGCTGGAAAACGTCGCCACCGGCGAAGTGCGCGGGACCTGCCAGATCTTCACCCAGGTGGGGCAACGCTATCCCTTCTACAGCTACCGCATCGGCACCCTGACCCAGCACAGCGCCGAGCTTGGCCGGACGTTTCGCGCAGACATGCTTTCGCTGACCACTGACCTGGAGGGGTGCAGCGAAGTGGGCGGGCTGTTCCTCCATCCCGGCGAGCGCGCCGGGGGGCTGGGCATGCTGCTCGCGCGGAGCCGTTACCTGTTCATCGCGAAGCACCGCGCGCGCTTCGCCGACCGGATCCTCGCCGAACTGCGCGGCATCATCGACGAAGCGGGCGGATCGCCCTTCTGGGACGGGCTGGCAGGCCGCTTCTTCGGCATGAATTTCCAGGATGCGGACCAGTTCAATGCGGTGCGGGGCCACCAGTTCATCGCCGACCTGTTCCCCAAGCACCCGATCTATATCGCCATGCTGTCCGAGCATGCACGGGCGGCGATCGGCCTGCCGCATCCTTCGGGCCGCGCCGCCATGCGGATGCTGGAGAATGAGGGCTTCGCGTTCGAGAATTATGTCGACATCTTCGACGGCGGGCCGACCATGACGGCGAAGACCGACAATGTGCGGACCATCCGCGAGGCACGCATGGCAACGATCGCCGCGGTCGACGATGACGGGGGCGAGGCGGCGCTGGTCGCGACCGGGCGGCTGGCGGATTTCCGCTGTGCCTATGGCACGGTGCGCGAATGCGGCGACGGGATCGCGATCAATCCGAGCTGCGCCGCGAATCTCGGCATCGGCGAGGGCATCGAGGTCAGCCATGTCGGGCGCCTCTGAATGCTGACCGAGATCAATTTCGACGGGCTGATCGGCCCAAGCCACAATTATGCCGGGCTCAGCCCCGGCAACCTCGCGGCGACGCGCAACGCCGGCAAGATCGCCGCGCCGCGCCGCGCCGCGCTGGAGGGGGTCGCGAAGATGCGGGCCAACCTGGCGCTCGGCCTGCGCCAGGGCATCCTGTTGCCGCTCGCCCGCCCCGATCATGGGTGGCTCGACAGCCTCGCGACGCGCTATGCCGAGGCATCGCCGCATCTGCAGGCGCAGGCGCTGTCGGCCTCGGCGATGTGGGCGGCCAATGCCGCGACGGTCTCGCCCGCTCCGGACAGCGCCGACGGGCGCTGCCACCTGACCGTCGCCAATCTGGTCACCATGCCGCATCGCAGCCATGAATGGCCGGGCACGCTCGCTCAGTTGCGGCTGGCCTTTGCCGACCCCGGCTTTGCGGTCCATGCGCCCGTTCCGGCGCCCTTCGGCGACGAGGGCGCAGCCAACCACATGCGGCTCTGCACCGCGCATGGGCAGCCGGGAGTCGAGGTGTTCGTCTATGGCGTGTCGGGCGGCCCCTTCCCCGCGCGGCAGCATCGCGAGGCGAGCATGGCGGTGGCGCGGCGGCACCGGCTCGATCCGGCCTATTGCCTGTTCGTTGCCCAGTCGGAAGCGGCGATCGCCGCCGGCGCCTTCCACAATGACGTGGTCGCCGTCGCCAACGAGCGGGTGCTGTTCGCGCACGAGCAGGCGTTTGCGGACAGGGAGGCTTTCTATGCCGACCTGCGCGGCATGCTGCCCGAGGTGGAGATCGTCGAGGTTCCCGCCTCCCGGGTGAGCCTTGCCGATGCCGTCTCCTCCTATCTGTTCAATGCCCAGCTCGTGTCGCTGCCCGATGGGGCGATGGCGCTGATCCTGCCCGAGGAAGCGCGCGAGAACGCAGCCGTGTGGACCTGGCTGCAGGAGATGATCGCCGGCAACGGACCGATCCGGCGGCTCGAAGTGGTCGATGTCCGCCAGTCCATGGCCAATGGCGGCGGACCCGCCTGCCTGCGCCTGCGCGTGGTGGCCGATCCGGCAACGATCGATCCGCGCTTCCTGGTCGATGATGCGAGGCTAGACCTGATCGCCCGGGTGATCGAACAGCATTGGCCGGAAGAAATCGCCCCGGGCGTGATCGCCGATCCGGCCCTGATCGGGGCGGTCGAGCGGGCGCGCCGCGCATTGCTCGAAGCGCTCGGGATTGTCGAATTAATTAACAGTTAACCACGCCGCTTAGCGAGGAATCGCGCGAATCCGCCATTGGCCCGGTCATTGCTTAATGATCGGCATGTGGGCGAAATTCACTCGACTGTTCGTCATCAAGACCAAGTTCGAGGCGTTTGCCGTGATCTACGGGCTCGGCACCGGCGCCGTCGAGCGCGGCGTCCACTATCTGCACCAATATCCCGGCGTCGGTGGCTGGATGCTATTCGCGGTCTGCCCGGTGGCGGTGTTCATGGCCGGCGCGCGCATCCTGGATTCGCTGGAACGGTCGCGGGCTGAATGAACCAGCTTTCGCGGCCAACAGGATAAGTTGATCGCGCTTGGCGCTTACGCCACTATCTGCACGACGATGTCCGCGTCTCCAATCACCCTCACCCATCTCCAGCGCCTCGAGGCCGAGAGCATCCATATCCTGCGCGAAGTGGTCGCGGAGGCGGAGCGCCCGGTGATGCTCTATTCAGTCGGCAAGGATTCGGCAGTGATGCTGCACCTCGCGCGCAAGGCTTTCTATCCGGCGCCGCCGCCCTTCCCGCTGCTCCATGTCGATACGACGTGGAAATTCCGCGACATGTATGCGCTGCGCGATCGCGCAGCGGCCGAGGCGGGGATGGACCTGATCGTCCACCGCAACCCGGAAGCCGAGGAGCGCGGGATCAACCCGTTCGACCATGGCAGCCTGCACACCGACCTGTGGAAGACCGAGGGGCTGAAGCAGGCGCTGGAGAAATACGGCTTCGATGCCGCGTTCGGCGGGGCGCGGCGCGACGAGGAGAAGTCCCGGGCCAAGGAGCGCATCTTCAGCTTCCGCTCGGCGCGCCAGCGCTGGGACCCGAAGAACCAGCGGCCCGAGCTGTGGCGGCTGTACAATGCGCGCAAGAGCCGGGGCGAGAGCATGCGCGTATTCCCGCTCTCCAACTGGACCGAGCTCGACATCTGGCAATATATCCTTGCCGAGGGGATCGAGATCGTGCCGCTCTACCTCGCCGCGCCCCGCCCGACGGTAGAGCGCGACGGGCTGCTGCTGATGGTCGATGACGACCGCTTCCGGCTCGAGCCGGGCGAGGTGCCGGTCGAGCGCTCGATCCGCTTCCGCACGCTCGGCTGCTATCCGCTGACCGGCGCGGTGGAGAGCGAGGCGGCGACGCTGTCCGAGGTCATCCAGGAGATGCTGCTCACCACCACCAGCGAACGCCAGGGCCGCGCGATCGACCACGACCAGACGGCCAGCATGGAAAAGAAGAAGGCGGAGGGGTATTTCTGACATGGAGGAGACATTTCATGTCGCCCCGGCAAAGGCCGGGATCGCAGGCGCCGGGGACGCGCGCGCGATCGACAGCGGCCCGGGTCTCCGCCAGGGCGACGAGATCTACCAGACCGATGCGCTGATCGCGTCGGACATCGATGCCTATCTCGCACGCCACCAGCACAAGTCGCTGCTGCGCTTCATCACCTGCGGCTCGGTCGACGACGGCAAGTCGACGCTGATCGGCCGGCTGCTGTACGATTCGAAGATGATCTTCGAGGACCAGCTCGCCGCGCTGGAGGCGGACAGCAAGCGGGTCGGCACCCAGGGGCAGAATATCGACTTCGCGCTGCTCGTCGACGGCCTCGCCGCCGAACGCGAGCAGGGCATCACGATCGACGTCGCCTACCGCTTCTTCACCACCGAGAAGCGCAAGTTCATCGTCGCCGACACGCCCGGACACGAGCAATATACCCGCAACATGGTGACCGGCGCCTCGACCGCCGACCTTGCCGTGATCCTGATCGACGCGCGCAAGGGCATCCTCACCCAGACGCGGCGCCACTCCTATCTCGTCCACCTGCTCGGCATCCGGCACATCGTGCTGGCGGTGAACAAGATGGACCTGGTCGGCTATGACCAGGGGGTGTTCGACGCGATCGTCGCCGATTATCGCGCCTTTGCCGATTCGATCGGAATCGAGCGCTTCACCGCGATCCCGATCTCCGGGCTGGCGGGCGACAATATCGCGTCGCGCTCCACCGCAATGCCCTGGTATGCCGGCCCCTCGCTGATCGAGCATCTCGAAGCCGTGCCGCTCGGCACCGACGCGGCGCAGGCCCGCGCGTTCCGGCTGCCGGTGCAATGGGTCAACCGCCCCGACCTCGATTTCCGCGGCTTTGCAGGCATGATCGCCGCGGGCACCGTGCGCCCGGGCGACTCGGTGCGCATCCTGCCCTCGGGCAAGACCAGCAGCGTCGCGCGGATCGTGACCATGGACGGCGATCTCGACCTCGCGGTGGCCGGACAGTCAGTGACGCTGACGCTCGCCGACGAGATCGATTGCTCGCGCGGCGACGTGATCGCGACGGCTGCGTCCCCGCCCGAGGTCGCCGACCAGTTCAAGGCAACGATCGTCTGGATGGCGGAAGAGCCGCTGCTGCCCGGCCGCACCTACTGGATGAAGATCGGCACCCAGCTGGTCGGCGCGACCGTCCAGCCGCCCGAACATGCCGTCGACGTCAATACCCTCGCCGAGCTCTCGGTGAAGACGCTCGGGCTGAACGACATCGGTGTCGCCCAGCTTTACACCGACCGGCCGATCGTGTTCGAAGCCTTTGACGACGGCGCCGACCTGGGCGGGTTCATCCTGATCGACCGCGCGTCCAATGCCACCGTCGCAGCCGGGATGCTGAGCTTCTCGCTGCGCCGCGCCCAGAATGTCCACTGGCAGGCGATCGACGTGACGCGCGAAGCGCATGCGATGCAAAAGGGGCAGAGCCCCAAGGTGCTGTGGTTCACCGGCCTGTCCGGATCGGGCAAGTCGACGATCGCCAACCTGGTCGAGAAGCGGCTCTTCGCGCTCGGGCGGCACAGCTTCCTGCTCGACGGCGACAATATCCGGCACGGGCTCAACAAGGACCTGGGGTTCACCGATGCCGACCGGGTGGAGAATATCCGGCGCATCGGCGAGGTGGCCAAGCTGATGGCGGATGCCGGCCTGATCGTGCTGACCGCGTTCATCTCGCCGTTCCGGGCCGAGCGCGACCTGGTGCGCGCGATGCTGCCGGCGGGCGAGTTCGTCGAGATCTTCGTCGATACGCCGCTGAAGGAAGCCGAAGCGCGCGACGTGAAGGGGCTCTACGCCAAGGCGCGCGCGGGCGAGATCGCCCATTTCACCGGCATTTCGAGCCCGTACGAGACGCCCGAACGCGCCGAGATCCGGGTGGATACCACGCGCGAGACGCCGGAGGCGGCAGCCGAGCGGATCGTCGAGCATATCATGGGCGTCTGGAGTCCCGACCTTTGACCCATCCTTCGCAGACCGACGCCGACGTGGCCCGCGCGGTCGCGCTCGAGACCGCAGCCCTGCTGCGCGACCTGTGCGCCGCCGGGAACTGCCCCGATGCCGACCTGAAGCGGCGCGGGGATGCGGAAGCGAATGCCCTGATCATCGCGCGGATCAAGGCGGCACGCCCCGACGACTTCATCCTCTCGGAGGAAGTCGTCGACGACACCAGCCGCTGCGACGCGCACCGGGTCTGGGTGGTCGATCCGCTCGACGGCACGCGCGAGTTCGGCGAGCGGCGCGCGGACTGGGCAGTCCATATCGGCCTTGCGATCGACGGCGTGCCGGTGACGGGCGCAGTCGCCCTGCCCGCCACGCACCAGGTGTTCGTCACCGACGACCCGCCGCCCGTCTTCCCCCCGCTGCCGGGACGGCCGCGGATGCTCGTCAGCCGCACCCGGGCACACGCGCTCGTCAAGCGTGTCGCCGAGGCGATCGGTGCGGAACTGGTGCCGATGGGATCGGCCGGCGCCAAGGCGATGGCCGTCGTCGAAGGCCGGGCCGAAATCTATCTCCACGCCGGCGGCCAATATGAGTGGGACAATTGCGCGCCGGTCGCCGTGGCGCGCGCCGCGGGATTGCACGCCTCGCGAATCGACGGATCCCCGCTCGTCTATAACTGCCGCGATCCCCTGCTGCCCGACCTGCTGATCTGCCGGACCGAATATGCCGACGCAGTGCTGGAAGCGGTGGCCGCCGCGGGTCCCGTTGAGGGACAGCGTTAACGGCCCGGGAACTTGATTGTTTCGCCCGACTATTCACGCTACCCGACAGGCGGCGGCCTTGCCGTCACTGGGGGAGAATATCGGGGTGCGGTTATTCGCCGGACTGTTCCTGCTTCTGGCGGGTCAGGCGCTGCTGGCGGCTGTCCTGCCGGGCGCCGTGCTGGTGTGGAACCTCGATCGCGGTACCACCGCCTATCTCGATGCGCAGGATCGCCAGTCGCTGACGGCGTTCGCCGCGCTCGCTTCCGCCCAGATCCGTAACGGCATTGCGCCGGCCCAGGCACTTCAGGCGACCGAAGCGGCGCTGAAGGACAACCAGGCCGCCGGAGAGGCAGCCCCGGCGCTGATCGGCCGCGTTGCGCTCTATGCGCCCGGCGGCGCGCGCCTGGCAGGCGCCGCACCCGATAGCGCGGGCATCCGCGCCGAGCGGGCGGTTACCGTCAACGGCACCCCGGTCGCGATAGCGAAGATCGTGCGGGCGCCATCGTCCAACCCGGCCAGTTTCGGATTCGTGCGCGATCAGGTGATCGGAATCGTCGTCGCGATGAGCGCCATCTTCCTGATCCTGCTGGTTGCCGGCTATATCATCGCCAGCCGCTGGACCGAGCCGCAACTGATCCTGTTTCGCGCCAGCCGCGCGGTAGCGCAGGGCGACTATGACGTCGATGTGACCGAGACCGGCCCTGCGGAAACCCGCGCGACGATGCGCAATCTCGGCCGGATCGCCCGCTCCTTCGACCGGCTCGAAACGGCGCGGCGGACCTGGCTCGTCTCGGTTTCGGAAGAACTGCGCAAGCCGGTCCACGCGCTTGGCGAGCGCCTGGCCTCGATCGCGCGGGATTCACCCCCGACCGATCCCGAAGCCTTCGAGGACGTGGTGGAAGGGGTTCGCCGGCTGGGCGAGATGGCCGAGGATCTTCACGCCGTGGCGCTGGCCGATCTCGGCCGCCTGCCCGTGCGGTTCGCGACCGTCGACCCGATCGCCCTGATCCACAATGCGATCTGGTCGAGCGGCAAGCGCGCCCTGGCGCAGCGCGTGACGCTCGAGCCGGGCAACCTGCCCCAGGCCACGTCCCCGGTGAAATGGGACGGCGCGCGGATCGAACAGCTGTTCACGGCGCTGATCGAGAACAGCCTGCGCTACACGCCCGCCGGCGGGCGAATCCAGCTGGGGCTGGAGGGCGAGCGCAATGCCTGGCGCCTGATCATCGACGACAGCGCGCCGGGCGTCGATATCGGCCTCGCCCAGCAGCTTTTCGAGCCATTCTACCGCGCCACGACCGAGCCCGGCGAATCAGTGACGAGTTCGGGGCTCGGCCTCGCCACCGCGCAGGCGATCGTCGAGGCGCATCACGGCCGGATCGAAGCGGGCCGCTCGCCGATCGGCGGCCTGCGCGTCACGGTGATCCTCCCGGCGGCGCCGCCGACGGCGTAGCGCAAGGACGCGATCCAGGGCGCCGCCATTTCCCTGTTCCCTCCCATTTTTCCCTGATACTTTTTTTCTTGCCCGGATTTTCCCTGTTACGTTGGATTTTGTACGCATTATTATCTTGTAATATCAGTGTCTTGTTCGCCAATTTCCCTGTTATTCAATAACAGGGAATTTTGCCGGGGTAACAGGGAAAATCACGACGATTTCAATGAGCGGCCCCCCGGCCTGAGTCGGGAAGATTCGACTGCATCGTAACGCCGTGTATCGGCGGTTGAATCGATGCCCGCTTGCCGCCCCTTTTCTCTCAGCCGCCGAACTTCACCCCGATCCAGAATGTGCGTGGGGTACCGAGGTCGATGGAGCCGGCCTGGTTGCGGGTGATGATGGTTTCATCGAACAGGTTCTCGGCGCGGGCGACGACGGTGAGATGCCGGCCGATCGGCAGGCGGGCGACGGTATCGAGGGTGAGGGCGTCGGGCAATATGCCGGTCTGGAGGTCGTCT
>Ga0255338_1005711_pt1 | contig 11190 bp, 8 predicted proteins | sample MeOH1_35cm_T4_19_FD_203715 | JGI IMG/M metagenome (GOLD analysis project Ga0255338, IMG submission 203715) | Sandy soil microbial communities from University of British Columbia, Vancouver, Canada - MeOH1_35cm_T4_195 | ecosystem: Engineered > Artificial ecosystem > Sand microcosm > Unclassified ... | reverse complement strand
CCGTGAGCATCGAGGGCGGCCGCGCGCGGGGACGCTCGGGCGGGACGTCCTGGGCGCCGAGGCTGGCGGCCAGGGCGAGGGCGAGGATTGCTCCCCGGGAGTTCTTCAAGGGCATCTTCATGAAAGGAGTCTCAGAACCGCGCCTGCACCCCCGCGGCGATCGACCGCGGAAACAGATTCGTCTGCGCCCGGCGGTCGTCGCGGTAGAGGCCGCGGTAACGGCCGCGCGTCGTCTCGGCCAGGTTGATCACGTCGACGAAGACGTTGAAGGTCCGCGTCAGCTTGAAGCGCGCAAAGCCGTCCCACTGCGCGCGGCGGCCGACGAATTCGCTGTTCGAGGGATCGCCGACGTCGAGCGAGGCGAGGTACGTGTCGGCGTAGTTCCACATCAACCGCAGATCCCAGCGGCCGCGGTTGTAGCTTAGGCCGGCGTTGCCCGACCGCGGCCGCAGGCCGGTGAGCCGGTTGGCGAACGGCAGCGGCCCCACCAGGCCGTTGTAGTCACCCGCGCTGCGCAGGATGGTCCAGTTCGCCATCACGCCGAAGCCGCGCAGCGCGGCCGGCAGAAATCCGAGCTGCTGCACGTAGTTGAACTCGACGCCCTCGACCGTGCCGGCGCCGGCGTTGACCCGCGTCGTGCCGGTCCAGCCCGCGTAGTCGGCGAGGTTCAGGCCAAACTCGTCGCCCGCCACGCGGAAGCTCGTGGTCGCGACATAGTGGTCGATGCGCTTGCGGAAAACGCCCGCCGAGAGAACGCCGACCGGCTCGAAGTAGTACTCGACGCTCAGGTCGTAGTTGCGCGCCTGCTGCGGCAGCAGCGACGGATTGGAGAACGAAAGCGCCTGCCCGGTCTCGTCCACGACGAAGCGGCCGACGAGGTCCGCCATCCGCGGCCGCCCGATCGTCGTCGAGAGCGCCGCCCGCAGCGTGAGGTGCCGGATGGGTTCGTAGCGGAACTGCAGGTTCGGAAACCAGGTGGCGTAGTCCGCCGCGACGGTCCTGAACCCCGCGTAACGGGCCTCCGGCGTGGCCGCACCCGCCTGCTCGAGCCGGGAGGCGATCCTCGTCCGAGTCTCCTCGTAACGGATACCGGCCGTGAGCTGCAGCGGCACCGCGAGCCGCATCTCGGCCTGCACATAGGCGGCGGGAATCGTCTCCCGGGTCTGGTAGTCGCCGAGCAGCGAATCGGCCACCGCGGTGTCAAGGTTCACGGCGAGCCGCGCCGGATCGTACGCGAAACGGACCGCCGGCCGGTCGGGCCGACCGCCCGGCACGTAGCGGAGCGCGGCGTCCCGGAAGAACGCCTTGGTGTCGAACAGCGGCGTGGCCGGATAGCGGCCGTCGAGCCAGCCGTGCGTGAACCGGAAGTCGCGGTATTCGGCGTAGCTGCCCGCCGGCTGCGTGCCGCCGAGCTCGCTGTAGTCGCGCGTGCGCCGCTGCTCGCGGAGCCGGAAGCCGGTCTTGAGCTTCACCGGCCACCGCCCCACGAACTCGCGCCCGAGGTCGAGCCGCGCACCGCGTATCCGGTCGGTGGATTCCTCGTGCGTGCCCGTGGCCGACACCTGAAACAGGTTCGTGAACCGGTCCTCCGGCGGCGGCACGCCGGCGCCAAACGCCAGGGTGGGAAATTCGCGGCTGAACCGGCGGTCGAAGATCAGTTCGAAGTCGTGGTTGCTGCGCGCGGAGCCGGCCATCCGGTCGAGCGTCCGCCGCGAGTCGGATTGCGCGAGATCCCACGCGAGCTGCATGCGGCCGAGCGCATGCCGGCCGTGGAGCTGGAAGCGCCACTGGTCGCTCGGCAGGTAGCGGAAGTCGCGGTTGGAACGGTAGCGCGCCCGGCTGAACACCCAGGTGTCGTCGGTGGTGCGGACGGGATCGATGACGAGCCCGTCGACGTACTGCGGGCGCACCTGCTCCATGGTGTTCTTGAACCGGGTGAATCCCGCCGCGAACCCCAACGCGGCGTCGCGGCCGAGCTTGTAGTCGACCTTCGCGTGCAGGTCCGCGCGCTTGTTCAGGTGGTACTCCTGGTCGGCGTAGACCACGCGCCGCGGCCGCGTCGGGCCGGCGTAGTCCCAGTTCGGCGCGAACTCGGCGCGGATCGTCTGCAGGCCGTCACCGACTTCCTGATACGTCCCGGTGACCACCAGGCCGAGCCGGCGGCCACGCAGCTCGTACACGTCCGAAAACTCGGCCGATACGTGCGGGTAGAACAACCGGCCGCCGCCCGAGGGGTCGAGGTGCCGGCCCATCGTCTGGTTGTACGAGGTGGCGGCGTTGACGATCAGGGTGCGGCCGGTGCGGTCGAAGCCGCTGCGCGTGCGCAGGTTCACGACGCCGCCAAGGGAGTCCGCGTCCATGTCGGCCGTCGGCGTCTTGATCAGCTCCACGCTCTCGATTGCGCCCGACGGCAGGCCGCTCACGTGCTGCGACCGGGAGTCGGGGTTCGCGCTGGCCGTGCGCGTGCCATCCATCATCACGGTGGTGAACTCCGGCGAGAGTCCGCGCACGAAGATCGCGTCCACCGCGGAGCCGCCGTACTCGCCCACGACGCCCGGCAGCCGCTGCAGGAAGGTGCCGAGGTCGCCCTTCGCGATGTTGCCGAACGCGTCGGTCGAGATCGCGTTCATCACCACCAGCGACCGCTCCTGGCGCGCGATCGCCGCGGCGTCGCCCTCGCGGAGCGCCGTCACGGCGTACTTCTCCATCTCGTAGATGCCCGCTGTGAGCGGAATATCCCGCGTGGCGGTGCTGCCGGCTGCGAGGTCGACGGTGACGGTCGCCTCGTCGAGGCCCGGATACGAAACCCGCACGGTCACCAGACCCGCCGGCAGCCCGCGGAGTGCGAACGTGCCGTCGCGCTCCGTCGTCGCGCCTTTCCGCCCCTCGGCCAGCATGACGGTCGCGCCCTCGAGGTTCCGGCCGGTCGCGACATTGAAGACGCGGCCGCGCAGCGTGGCCTCGGCCGCCGCACTCCGCCGCGGCCCGGCCACCGCGACCGGCGGCGCGGGCGGCGCGCCGGCGGGGGGGGAGGCCGCGGGCGCCCGGCGAACCGCGAGCGCGCCCGTCCGCTCGTCCTGCAACGCCTGCAGCTGCGTGCCCGCGAGCATCCGGTTGCCGGCCTCGAGCGCGGTGAATTCGCCCTGCACGGGCTGCGTGCGCACGCCGCGCACGATCTCCGCGGAAAACAGGATCTCGGTCCGGGCCGCCTCGGACAACTGCCGCAAGGTCACGGCCGCATCACCAGCCGGCAGGTCGAACCGCTGCCGGACCGGCGTCGCCGCGCGGACGGCCAGCCCGCCGAGGAAAAGCGCGGCTGCCAGCCAGGCCAGTCCGCGCCACGCCCCGGGGCGTGGTCGCCGGCGGACGGAAGCGAGGGGAACATGGCTCATGCGGGGAGGAGGGGACGGCGTCGGCGCTCGAGGGACAGACGAATCACGGCGGTGTTACCGTCACGCACTAAGCGGATTTTCCGGCGGGTCGTCCCCTCGGAGCGCGGGAAACGGCGACTCGCGTCAGCGGCTTCGCTTCAGCACATACGGCCCGTTTCCGCGCCGCTCCGCGCGCACGCCGAGGGACAGTTCGAGCAGCGCCACGAAGCCATCGACGTTGTCGACGCGAAACGTGCCGCCGATCGGCACCGCGGCGAGACTCGGTTCACCGATCACGATCTGCTGGTCGTTGCGGCGGTTGAACTCCGCCACGGCCTCGGCCAGGGGCGTCTCGAAGAACTGGAACCGGGGCGACTGCCACGCCAGTGCGGCGCGCATCTCATCGGGCGTCACCGGCGTGACGGCCGGCGCCGGCGCGGCGGGCACCAGCGAGACGACGACGCGGTGCCGGGCCGGAATGTCCGGCGTCGCCAAGGGCACCGGCTCCGCCTCGCTTCCCGCCGACTGTTCCAGGCGGACGCGACCTTCGGTCACGACGACATCGACCTCGGCCGCGTCGAGCCGCACCGCGAAAGCGGTGCCGACCGCGCGGACCGCGACGCGGCCGGCCTCGACGATGAACGGCCACGCCGGGTTTTTCGACACGGTGAAATGCGCCTCGCCGCCCGTCAGCCGCACGCGGCGCTCCTGCGGCGTGAACCGCACCTCGATCCGGCTGCCGTCGCGGAGTTCGACCATCGTCCCGTCGGTGAGCACCTGGCGTTCGTTGTGCCGGAGGAAGGAACTGACCGGGGCCGCGGGCGCCAGCGATCTCGGCGCGGTCCGCGGCAGCAGCGCGGCGACCACCAGCGCCGCCGCCATCGCGCCACCGACCGAAAGGACCACGGCCCACCGCCGGAGGCGGCCGCGCGGCTGGGCAAAGAGGTCCGGATTCGGCTCGGCGCTGCCGGCGGGCTGCCAGTGCTGCAGCTGCTGCAGCAGCCGGACCGTGCCCTCGTGCCGGGCGATCATCGCCGCGCGGGACGGATCCTCGCTGAGCCACTGGAGGTAGTCGTCCTGCTCGGCCGCGCTCAGCCCGCGGTCGCGGCGCGCGACCCAGTCGGCCGCCTGCTGTTCGATCGCGGCCTGGCGTGTTCTCCGGGCTTCAGACATGGCGGGCGGGATCAGGGCAGCCCATGGCGGGCGAAGAATTCGGAGCAGCGGCGGATGCCCTTGCCCATCTGGCGCTCCACCGTGTGCTCGGAGATGCCGAGGCGCGCGGCGATCTCCCGCTGGGAAAGCCCGTAGGCCATGCGCAGCGTGAAGACCTGCCGGCAGCGCTCGGGCAGCGTCGCGACCGCCTGGCGCAGCAGGTCGAAGACTTCGTTTTGACTGACGGATTCCGCCACATTGGGTCCGCCCGTGAAGACGAACGAGTCGGGATTTTCCGTCATCGGCTCGAACGCCACCACCCGCTGCCGCCGCACGAGGTCGAGCGCGAGGTTCCGTGCCGTGGCGAACAACAGCGCCCGGGCCGACTCGACCCGGCCCGCCTCCCGCGCCCGCAGCACGCGCACGAAACTCTCCTGCACGATGTCGTCGACATCCGGCAGTGTCCGGAATTGCGCCGCAAGATAGGCCCGGAGCGCCGCGGCGTGCGGCTCGAGCTCCACGGCGAACCAGCGGGCCTGCTCTGGATTCTGCGGGGGCATGCGCGGCAATAGGGACAACGCCCGAGGCAGCGAATGGCAAGCCTCGCCCGAAGTGGACGAGGCATCCTGCCTCGTTTGCAGCCGGGAACGCCCGCGCACCCGGTCGGTCCACCGACCTCCCTTGACTCCCGCGCCAGCGGGACGGTATGAACACGATTAAACATGCCGAATGATTATTCAGACGACCGGCTGCGTCTCGTGGCCCGGCTCTACTACCTCGACGGGCTGGGCCAGAGCGAGGTGGCGAAGTTCGCCAAGGTCTCGCAGGCGAAAGTCTCCCGGCTGCTGGCGCTCGCGCGGGAGCGCGGCATCGTCCGCATCACGGTGGCCGACTACGACCCGCGCCGCCGCGAGCTCGAGGAGCAGCTGCGCGCCCGGCTTGGGCTGGAGACGGCGATCGTCCTCAAGTCGAGCGAGGGGCTCGAGGGCCCGGACCTGCGCCGCGCGGTCGGACATTTTGGGGCGGCCGCGGTCGATGCCCTGATCGAGCAGCGCGACACGATCGCGCTCGCCGGCGGCCGCACGATCCACGAGCTGGTGCACCATCTGCCGGCCACGCGCACGAAGGCTCTCACCGTGGTGCAGGCCATGGGCACGGTGGATTCCTCGGTGAACGCGTTCGACGCCCAGGAACTCGGCCGCGTCCTCGCCCAGCGACTCGGCGGCAGTTTTCTCTCGCTGAACACGCCCGCCTTCATCCCGGAGAAGCGCACGCGCGACGCCCTGCTGGAGCTCGAGCAGGTGCGCCGGGTGCGCGAAGCGCTCGCCCGCGCCCGCGTCGCCCTCGTCGGCCTCGGCACGCTCGCCAACTCCGTCTTCGTCGAGCGCGGCACCCTCGATGCCCCGATGATCCAGGAACTCGTGCGCGCCGGCGCCGTGGGCGAGGTCTGCGGCCGCTTCATCGACGCCCGGGGACACGAATGCGCCACGGCCTGGCGCGATCGCGTGATGAGCATTCCGATCGAGCAGCTGCGCAAGATTCCCCAGGTGCTCGGAGTCGTCTCCGGCAACGACCGCTCCGCCGCGATCCTCGCCGCCATCCGCGGCCGCATCCTCAAGGGACTCGTCATCGACGAAGTCGGGGCCGGCGCCCTGCTCGCCACCCCCCAGCCCGCGCCCGCACGCAAGCGCACCCGGAAATCCACTTCATGAATATCCCACCTTTCTCCGCTGGAGGAGCGGCTTCACGCCGCGACCGCGTCCGGGATGATGCGTGGAACTGCACCTCGGGTCGCGGCGTGAAGCCGCTCCTCCAGGTGCTGTTCGCGCTGCTTGCGTCCGCTCTGCCGGCCGCCACGCCGACGCAGAGCGACTGGAACATCACCGACCATATCCCACTCGGGAAAATCATCATCCAGGGCCACCGCGGCGTCGGCCACCTCGCCGAGGAGAACACGGTCGAGGCCTTCGAACTCGCCTGGCAGATGGGCCTCTATCCGGAAGCCGACCTGCGCATGACGAAGGACGGCGTCATCGTGCCGTTCCACGACGCCAATTTCGCGCGCGTCGTAAAGGACGCCTCGCCGGAACTGAAGAAGAAGGGCGTCCAGGACCTCACGTTCGCCGAGCTTTCCCAGCTCGATGTCGGCGCCTGGAAGGGCGAGCAGTTCAAGGGCCGCCGGGTCGTCCCCATGGCGACGATCTTCGAGCTCATGCGCGGCCGGCCCGAACGGCACCTGTACATGGACGTCAAGAGCATCGAGTTCCCGCGCCTCGCCGCCGAGGTCCGCAAGTACGGCATCGAAAAGCAGATCGTGCTCGCCTCGCGCCACGTCGCGGAGCTCCGCGCCTGGAAGGCCCTCGTGCCGGAATCGGAAACGCTGCTCTGGATGCATGGCAACGAGGCCGAGCTGCGGCGTGATTTCGACGCGCTGCGGCGGACGAAGTTCGCCGGCCTCACCCAGGTGCAGGTCCACGTCTATCCCAAGGTCACGAACGACAGCTGGGCGCCACCCACCGACGAGAGTTCCGCCGCCAACCCGTTTCGCCTGCGCAACGCCTTCCTCCTCGAGGTCGGCCGCGAGCTGCGCACGCACGGCATCCTCTTCCAGACCTTCCCGTACACGCAGGATCCTGCGGTTTACGCGCAACTGCTCGACCTCGGCGTGATGTCATTCGCGACCGACTACCCGGACGTCACGCTGCGCGAGATCAGGGCCTACTACGCGGCCCGCAAGAAGCCATGACCGCCGCCACCCCAGCACCTGCCGCGGCCCGACCTTCGCTCGCCGAAGCCCTGGCGTCCGCGCGCGAAACCCGCGCCCTGCTCGTCGGTCCCGGCGTGTTGGGCGAAACGCCCCGCCTTTTCCGCACGCACTTTCCCGGCGCCCGCGCCGTCCTCGTGGCCGACCCGACCACGTTCCGCGTCGCGGGCGAAGCGGTTGCCGCCGCGTTCGCGGCCGCCGGCATCCCTTCGCTCCCGCCCTTCGTCTTCGCCGACCCGGCCCTGTATGCGGAATTCAAGTACGTCGAGCAGCTCGAGGCTGCGCTCCGGACGCATGACGCCGTCCCGGTCGCCGTCGGCTCGGGCACGATCAACGATCTCGTCAAGCTCGCCACCCACCGCACCGGCCGTCCGTCTTACCTCTGCGTCGCCACGGCGGCCTCGATGGACGGCTACACGGCGTTCGGCGCCTCGATCACGTTCCAGGGCGCGAAGCAGACGTTCAACTGCCCCGCGCCGCGCGCGGTCGTGGCCGACATCGACGTCATCCGGCACGCGCCGCCCGAGATGACGGCGTCGGGCTACGCCGATCTCTCCGCCAAACTCACCGCCGGCGCCGACTGGATCCTCGCCGATGCCCTCGGCGCGGAGCCAATCGACCCGCGCGCCTGGGCCATCGTGCAGGGCGGCCTGCGCGACGCGCTCGCCGATCCCGCCGGTGCCCGCGCCGGCACCGCGGCCGCCGTCACGCCGCTCGTCGAAGGCCTGATGCTCGGCGGCTTCGCCATGCAGTGGGCGCAGACCAGCCGGCCCGCCTCGGGCGCCGAACACCAGTTCAGCCACCTCTGGGACATGGAGCACCACGTGCACGACGGCGTGGCGCCGTCGCACGGCTTCAAGGTCGGCGTCGCCACGCTCGCCGTCACGCGCCTCTACGAAGCGCTGCTCGCCCACGATTTCTCCGCGCTCGACGTCGACGCCTGCGTCGCCGCCTGGCCGGCGTCCGACGCGATCGAGGCCGGCCTCCGCCAGCGGTTCGCCGGCACCGACTTCGCCGCGACCGCCGTGACGGAAACGCGCGCGAAGCACGTTCCGCCGGCCGAACTCCGCGCCCAGCTGCAGCGCCTCCGCGCCGCCTGGCCCGGCCTCCGTCCCCGGCTCCGCGCGCAACTGCTGCCGTCGGCCGAGCTGGAGCGCCGGCTCGCCCTCGTCGGCGCGCCGACCGCGCCCGAACAGATCGGGATCACGCGCGCCCGGTTGCGCGACAGTTTCGGGCGCGCCTACCACATCCGCCGCCGGTTCACGGTCCTCGACCTGGCGGTGCGCATCGGACTTCTGGATACGCTGCTCGCCGGCCTTTTCACCCCCGCCGCAGCGCCCACCGGCCTCCCCCAAACGTCCCCCGCCGCCCCATGACCACCGCTTCCCTGCCGTCCGTTTCACCCTCCGTGCACGACTCCGACGTCGCGGCCCGCTTCCGCACCTGGCAGTACCGCACGCTGATCGCGACGATGTTCGGCTACGCGGCGTTCTACTTCGTCCGCAAGAACCTGAGTTTCGCGATGCCCGCGATGCAGTCCGACCTCGGCATCACGAAGGCGGATCTCGGCCTCTTCCTCACGCTGCACGGCCTGCTCTACGGCGTGTCGCGGTTCGTGAACGGCATGTGGGCCGACCGGGCCAACGCCCGCTATTTCATGGTCGCGGGGCTCATGCTGTCCGTCGGCGCCAACGTGTTCTTCGGCTTCAGCTCGACCGTGCTGTGGTTCGGCGTCGCGTGGATGATCAACGGCTGGGTGCAGGGCATGGGTTTCCCGCCCTGCTGCCGGCTGCTCACGCACTGGTTCCCGCCGGGCAATCTCGCGACGAAGATGTCGATCTGGAACACGTCGCACTCGATCGGCGCCGCCGTCGCGGGCGTGTTCTGCGGCTACATCGTCGCCTACGGCTGGCGCTGGGCCTTCTTCGGTCCGGCCATCCTCTGCACGATCGCCGGCGTCATCCTGTTCATCCTGCTGCGCGACACGCCAACCTCCGTCGGCCTGCCGGAAATCAAGGTCGAGGGCGCCAGACCCGAGGACCACGCCGACCGTTCGTCCGAGAGCTACAAGGCCTTCGTGAAACACCAGGTCTTCCTCAACCCGTACATCTGGTGGATCTCGCTCGCGAACTTCTTCGTCTACGTGCTGCGCTTCGCGATCCTCGACTGGGGTCCGACGCTGCTGAAGGAGATGAAGCACTTCCCCGTGCACAAGGGCGGCTGGATGGTCGCGGCGTTCGAGGTCTCGGGCATCATCGGCATGCTGCTCGCGGGCTGGGCCACCGACCGCATCTTCAAGGGCCGCGGCGCGCGCATGTGCGTCTTCTGCATGATCGGCGCCTGCACGGCCATGCTGCTGTTCTGGAAGTTCGGCACGACGCCGACCTCGGCCACCGTGTTCCTGGCCCTGGCCGGCTTCTTCATCTACGGCCCGCAGGCGCTCATCGGCATCACCGCCGCCAACCTCGCGACCAAGCGCGCCGCCGCCACCGCCGCGGGTTTCACCGGACTCTTCGGCTACGCCAGCACGCTCGTGTCGGGCTGGGGGCTGGGGCTGCTCGTCGAGCGCGAGGGCTGGGAGATCGCCTTCGGCGCCCTGCTCGGCATCGGCGCGATCGGCCTGTTCATGTTCATCCTCGCGTGGCCGGCCAAGGCCCACGGCTACCAGACTTCGTCGTAACGTCTCATGTCCGCCTCCGCGCCCAACGTCCCGCCCGCTCCGCTCGCCCGGCTCCGCCAGATCGCCCATGTCGCCCTCGACATGGACGGCACGATCTACAAGGGCGGCACGCTCTTCCCGTGCACGCTGCCGTTCCTCGCCCGCATGCGGGAGCTCGGGATCGGCTGCACGTTCCTGACGAACAATCCGTCGAAGAGCTCCGCCGACTACCTCGCGCACCTGCGCAAGATGGGCCTGACCGCCACGGCCGACGAGCTCTACACCTCCGCGCAGGCCACGATCGACTGCCTGCAGCGCCGGTTTCCCGAGGTGAAACGTATCTACGCTCTGGGTACACCCAGCATGCAGGCGGAGTTCGAGGGCGCCGGGTTCACGCTTACCGCCGACGATCCGGCCGACGAGCCCGATGCCGTCGTGGTCGGCTTCGACCTCACCCTCGCCTACGCGCGCCTCTGCCGCGCCGCCTGGTGGATCCAGCACGGCAAGCTCTTCGTCGCCACGAATCCCGACCGCGTCTGCCCGACCGACCAGCCGACGGTGCTCGTCGACTGCGGCGCGATCTGCGCGCTGCTGGAAAAGGCCACCGGCCGCGGGCCCGACCTCGTGCTCGGCAAACCCGATCCGGCGATGCTGAGCGGCATCCTGGAACGCCATGGCCTGCGTCCCGCGCAGATCGCGATGGTGGGCGACCGGATCTACACCGACATCCTGATGGCGCACCGCGCCGAGGCCCTCGGCGTGCTCGTGCTCACGGGCGAGGCCACCCGGCACGATGCCGAGCAGGCCAACCCGCGGCCACACCTCGTCGTACCGAGCCTCGCGGAACTCGGCGAACTGCTCGCCGCGTCGCGCCTCGATCTTCCCGTCCGAACATGAAACCGACTGCGAACCGCCACCCGGCCGCCCAGCGCGCCGACGCCTTCACGCGCCTCACCGCGGCGCCGCTCGACGTGCTCGTCGTGGGTGGAGGCATCGTTGGCAGCGGCGTCGCCCGCGATGCCGCCCAGCGCGGCCTGAAGACCGGACTGCTCGACCAGCACGATTTCGCATCGGGCACGAGCAGCCGCTCGAGCCGCCTGCTGCACGGCGGCCTGCGCTACCTCGAACAGGGCCGCGTCCGCCTCGTGCGCGAGGCCAGCCACGAGAAGAAGACGATCCACCGGATCGCGCCGCATCTCGCCGAGCCGCTCGGTTTCGTCTTCCCGTCCTACCGCGGCGAAGGC
>Ga0255338_1005710_pt1 | contig 11191 bp, 6 predicted proteins | sample MeOH1_35cm_T4_19_FD_203715 | JGI IMG/M metagenome (GOLD analysis project Ga0255338, IMG submission 203715) | Sandy soil microbial communities from University of British Columbia, Vancouver, Canada - MeOH1_35cm_T4_195 | ecosystem: Engineered > Artificial ecosystem > Sand microcosm > Unclassified ... | reverse complement strand
CCGCCGCGAAACGACTTCTCAAACTTTACGTCGCCGCCGCCGGCGAACTCGGTGCGCTTCCAATCGCCGAGGGACTTGCCGTCGAACAGGGGCTTCCAGCCTTTTTCGTCCGCCAGGGCAGGTTCGGCGAAGGCGGAGCCGGGCCGGGAAACAAGCGCCATTCCGGCCAGGGAGACCAGCACGGCGCGGCGGGTGGTGGGGTGAGACATGGCGGAGGCTCCCTTCTGGGCGAATTGCACACTTCGACTCATGCGTTCTCCGTTACCGCTCCGGAACTCCTGCTTCGTTCTGGCCGCGCACCGTCCGGAGAGGTAGTGAAGGTGCCCCAGCCGAGTCCGGCGTAATTCACCGCGGCGGGGGATGAAGGGCGAAGGTCGGGAAGGAAGCGACGAGATGCTGCTGCGATACCGGTTGTGTGCCGCCGTTCCCCCGCTGATTCTGGGCACGGTGCTCATTGCGGTCGGCGCTCCGCAGGACGCCGGCGCGGGTCCGCGTGAGCCGGTGCGGCAGATTGGCTCCGAGCGGCAGTTGTTCGTGGACCGGTGGCTGATCGACCGCTTGCGCGGCGCCGAGCTCCGGATGCACGAGCCGGTGCGGCGCGAGGTTGCGTTCCGGTTCGATGCGCCCTGGGAGGGCCGGCAGAGCGCCTACGTGACGCTGCTTCGCGACGGCGACCGCTACCGGATGTACTACCGCGGCGGCGGGGACCTGACGCGCGAGTTCACTTGCATGGCGGAGAGCCCGGACGGCATTCGCTGGACGCGCCCATCCCTGGGCCTGCATGTCTACGCGGGCTCCCGGGAGAACAACATCCTGCTCGCTCCCCGCGACAAAGCATACGCCGAGGCGCACAACTTCACGCCATTCCGAGATGAGAACCCGGACGCGGCGCCCGCAGAGCGCTACAAAGCCGTGGCCCTGGGCAAGTTCTTCGACCCGAAGATCAACGACCGCCGGAAGATGCTGGTGGCGTATACCTCCGCGGACGGCATCCATTGGAAGCCGCTGCAGGAAGGCCCCATTCTCTCCGAGGGGTCGTTCGATTCACAAAACGTGGCGTTCTGGGACACCGTCCGCCAGCAGTATGTCTGCTACTCGCGTGGTGGGAGAGACGGCATTCGGAGCATCCTGCGCTCCACGTCACCCGATTTCCGGCACTGGAGCGCGCAGGAGTGGATCGACCTGGGGAAGACGCCCCGGGAGCACTTCTATACCAATGCGATCGCGCCGTACGACCGCTCGCCGGGGCTGTTCCTGGGTTTTCCGATGCGCTTCGTTCCCACGCGGAAGGAGATCGGAGCAGATCGGCGGCCGGTGGACGCGCTCTCGGACGCGGTGCTGATCTCCAGCCGGGACGGCGTCCGCTGGGAGCGCACGTTCATGGACGCGTTCCTACGCCCCGGCCCGGACCCCGCCAATTGGGGCGACGGGCACGGCAACAACACTCCGGCGTGGGGTCTGCTGCCGACCGCCGCCGGAGAGCTTTCTTTCTACTGGTCGGAGAATTACGGTACCGTGCCGCGCCTGCGCCGCGGCACCCTCCGCACCGACGGATTTGTCTCGGTCCACGGCGGCTATGCGGGTGGGGAGCTGGTTACCCGCCCGTTTCGGTTTCTCGGCGGCAAGCTGCAGCTTAACTACGCCACTTCCGCCGCCGGAACCGTACGGGTAGAGGTGCAGGATGCCTCGGGCAAACCGGTTCCGGGCTACGCCTTGAAGGATGCGGTGGAGCTGTACGGAGATGAGCTGGAGCGCACCGCGGGTTGGAATGCAGGAACGGATCTCCGCCGGTTGGCGGGTCGCACCGTGCGGCTGCGGATCCTGCTCAACGACGCGGATCTCTACTCACTGGCTTTCTCGCCCTGAGGCAGCGTTCGCGCGGCGGTTCTGCGGCCTCCAGTTCCGGCGCCCGATTGGCTATAGAAGGATCGGTGCCCGCCCTGCGACAAGAAGATTGGCGGGTAGCCGGTCCGGGAACGCAATCCGCGCCCTCCAACCCGGTTGACTTGCCAGGTCCCGATTAGTACCGCGTTCGCGAGGACATGGGGAAATGAGTAAACGAGGAAATGGAAGCCGCAGGCTTACCGTGGCCATTCCCACGTTTCCCCATTTACTTCCCAACGCTGTATCAGCCGCCCGGAGCCCCTTGATGAGCACGCAGCCCAACCGTCTCCGTATGCCGCGCCTGATGCCGCCGGGCAGTTCCCGCATCTGGTGGTGCGCGGTGTTGGGACTGATGGTGTTATTCTCGCTGACTACCTGGCTCGGCCCGGCGGTTGCCCACAATCCGGTTCCGCGGGCCGTTGCAGCAACTACTTCCTGTTTGTCTACGCTGGAGGCCACACCCATGAGCACGCACTCCGCTTCAACCGGTGCGCACCGACCCTTCCTGCCGGGCAAGCACCGGGCAGGTTGGGCGGCACTGGCGCTTGCCCTATTGCTCCTGACGGCGGTGCAGGTACTACCGTCCGGCGCAGCCGATACGGGGCAGATCCGAGCCGGTGTAGCCCGAGTAGACGTGACCGACACCACGGCGGGGCCGGCGAATGATCCACTCTGGGTGAAGGCCCTGGTGTTGAAGGATGACCGGACTACCGCGGTCATCATCACCGTGGACGCCGTGGCGATCGAGAATATCGGCCCAATCAAGAACGGCTACCTGGCCACGGTGCGTGCCGCGCTGAAGAAGGAGCTGGGCATCGAGCCGAGCTCGGTAGTGGTCAATGCCAGCCACTGCCACGGCATCGTCTGTGCGGACGTGGCGCCGCGGACGGTGCAAGCGGTGCGGGAAGCGCTGCAGGCGTTGGTGCCGGTGCAGGTGGGCGCGGGCGTGGGACATGAGGACCGCATCCAGGAGAACCGCCGCCTCCGCCTGAAGGACGGCCGCGAGGCGGACGTGCGCCACGCCTACTCGCTGCCGCCGGACAGTGACGTGACCGGGGCGGGGCCGGTGGATCCGGAGATCGGGATCCTCCGGTTGGACCGGAAGGACGGCCGGCCCCTGGCGGTGGTCTACAACTTCGCGTGTCATCCGATCATGGGGGTGCCGAGCGGAGGTAATACGGCGGATTTCGTCGGCTTTGCCTCGCGCGCGATCGAAGACGGCATGGGCGAGGGCTGCATGGCGCTCTTCCTCCAGGGGTGCGGCGGCGACATCAACCCGGTGTTGTATAAGGACGTGGCCCACCCGCGCGACGCAGAACCGCTGGGCAACCTGCTAGGCCTGAGCACCATGCGTGCGGCGAAAAAGATCAAGACCCAGGAGCGGGCGCCGCTGCGGTTGGTCAACGAGACGATCCAGCTACCCCGTGCGGAGTACGCGCTGCGTATCCAGGCGCTGGAAGCGGAGCAAGCGCGCCTGGTCAAATCGCTCACCGGTACCAGCCTCAACCTGAAGACGTTCCTGCAACTCGTGGTGAGCCACGGCCTTTCGGCGGACTTCCCCTCCTATTATTCCCACCAGTACCTCCGGGATAAGGAGCTGGGCCGAAGCCCGTTCAAGCGGCTGGACGAAGAGAACCGGCGCAACGTGGAGGCGTATCTGCAGAACGTCTACACCATGGAAGAGATCACCAAGGTGCAGACCAACCTGAGCCTGCTCCGGATGCACCAGGCGCAGTCTGCCGCCGCCGGCAACAAGCCACTGGACGCGGAGTTGGTGGGTCTGCGGGTGGGGGAGTTCGTTCTCACCACTTTCCCCGGGGAGCTCACGGCGCAGATCGGTCTCAACCTCAAAAAGAGCTCGCCGCATCCGCTCACGTTTGTGGCGGGTTACTCCAACGGCTACCTCTACTACTCGTCCACCTCGGAACAGCTCTGGAACAAGGGCTGCGCGCAGGAAGACTGCGACGTGCTGCTGGCTCCCGAATGGCAGCCGATCTACGAGCGGAAAGCGGCGGCGATACTGAAAGCGTTGTAGCGGCGGTGCGGGAACACCGGAATCGAGGGGGCCGCAGATTCTGGACGAGCGAAGGCTTGTCGAGGATGCGCGCAATCGTTCAGTTAGCTCCGGCGCTAAGTCCAGGTCATGGCGGCGGGGACGGCTTGCTCCAAGTAGCAACGGAGCCGATGCCGTCTCATTGAGTGTTAAGGCACGGCCGGACTGCGGGGTGCTATAAGAATCGAAGTCTCCCGGCCGGAGTGTACCATGCGCCGTCCTCGTGGGTTCACCTTAATCGAACTGCTGGTGGTGATTGCCATCATCGCCATCCTCGCTGCCATCCTCTTTCCCGTCTTTGCGCAGGCGCGTGAGAAGGCCCGCCAGACCACCTGCCTTTCCAACATGCGCCAGCTCGGTACCGGCTTGGCCATGTATATTGACGATCACGATGAGCGCTGCTTCTTCTTCGGTCATGCAAGCGGGCTTAGCCGGCTGAATACCGCCGCACCCCTCGGCGCCACGCGAGACAATCGCTGGTGGAACCAGATCTTGCCGTATACCCGCACGCAGGGCGCGCTTCTGTTCTGCCCCTCGGATCGTGGCCGGGTGCCGCACGCTACGGAGGACGGCCAGGCCGGCAGGCCGTTGGTGCCTCGCTCCTACGTGGCCAACCGAGCGGCGGAGGGACTTCCGCTGGCCGCCGTGGATCTACCGGCGGACATCATCGTGATCACCGAAAAGGGCGATCCGTTTGACGACTCCTGGTTCGAGCCTCCGAAGAACCTGTATGACAAGCCCGGCGCGGGTCAGCCCGTACTGGCCATGCGGCGGCACTCCGCGGGAGTGAACGCCGTCTTCTTCGACGGGCACGCCAAGTGGATGAATTCCGCGCGGCTCCTCCAGAACCCGTGCGGCGAGCCGTACTCCGGGGTATCCCTCATGCGCCAGTATCCCATTCCTGGCGCGGCCCCGTGGCACTCAAACTGTCCGAACTAGGCAGTTTTCCGGACGCCGGAACTGAAGCAGAAGCTCCACGCCAATTGGCGGCTTGCACAGCGTTCCGCGTGTGGCCAGCCCGTTCCGAGGAGCAACCTTTCGCTGGGCCAGGATTGTGCCGTACGGCGCTGCATTGAGGCGCCCGCAGGTTACCGCAGCGCCGAGAGGAGCAGGAACATCGGTCGCTCGCGCTCGTCCGTCCACTCCGGGCGCGCGGCGATCTGCGCCTCCGTGGGTTGCCATTCTTCCACATGCTGGATCGTGAACCCGAGCCGGATCAGCAAGTTGAGATAGCTGCTCAGGGTGCGATGCTGCTTGACCACGCCGGGAGCCAGCCAATCGGTGACGCGGGGACCCTCCACCTGATAGCCGTCAAGGGACCATACCTTCCGGCCGTCGGCCTCGACCCGCCAGCCGGGCTGCGTCGGCGCCGTGAAAATCGGATGTTCCACGGAGCAAACCATCCGGCCGCCGGGCGCCAGGGAGCGGTGGACCTGCTCCAGCAGGCGGTCGAGATTCACCAGGTAGTGGAAAGCGAGTGAGCTGTAAACAAGATCGAAGGACGCTTCCGGAAGCTCGAGCGTCTCGAGATCGGCCCGCGCATAGGTGATTGCGCCATCTGCGGTCATGCTGCGCGCCCGCCCAAGCATCCGGTCCGACAGGTCGTAGCCTGAAACTTCGACGGCCCCCTGTTCCCTTGCCCAGCGACAGAACCAGCCGAAGCCGCAGCCCAGGTCCGCCACGCGGCGTCCGCGCAGGTCTGGAAGCAGCGCCCGAAGTGCCGACCATTCCGGGGTTCCCGCCAGCCCACTTAAAGAGCGCTCCAACTGGCTGTAGCCGGCAAAGAATTCGGGATTATCGTAGATGTTTTGCGCCATGCGTGCTGCCCCGGGGGCATGATACCAGATCTCCCAGAAGAGGAGCGCTCGTCCAGGGCGTTGTGCTGCCGCACACCAGGCTAACGGATCATGGCGTCGGCTTTCGTCCGATGTAGGGAGCAGTGGTTCCTTCCGTAAGAGCTCAGCTCGTGTTCCGATCGTCCTTCGCCCCGGCACTGACCGCCGCCGTGGTACCGCCGGTCGATTATGGCGGGACGCCGCGATACCGGATTTAAGACCGCCGGGGACAGCGCCTTCTCTCTGGAGTTCTTATCGAACAGCTCCGTCGACACGCTCAACTTCCGGACCGGTACGGAAGGCAACAACACGTTCGAGCACGTGGCCCCGGGGTGGGGCGAAGGGGACTCACAGCCACCGCCGGCAGACACTACCCGGGCTGTAAGAACCTGCCGGGCTCCTGACGATGTCCCGAATTCTCAACCATACCGCCCGCTATCTCACCCTTTATTGCAGAGGTGCTGCGCGTGGGTATCGCCAACAGTACTCACACCAGGGCCAGGAACGCGGGCGCATTCCGGCGGTAATTGCGGCGCGGCGCACGACCCGGTAGTTGAGTTCGGACACCCGTCAGGAGCCACTTTCGATGAAGACCACCGCTCTCCCCTTGCTGGCCCTTACAGTAGGCATGGGCCTGTGCGGTATTTTGAACGGTACGCCCGCCACCGCCCAGGCTGCGCAGGCCGCCCCCGCTACGGCGCCGAAGCCCACGATGGAAAACGTTGTTTACGGCACCCACGAGCGGCAGGTCCTCGACTTCTACCAGGCGAAGTCGGATCGCCCAACGCCGCTGTTGTTCTTCATTCACGGGGGCGGTTGGGTGGCCGGTGACAAGCGCGGCGTGGGGAACGTGACGCCGTACCTCAACGCCGGGATTTCGGTGGTCTCCATCAACTACCGGTATTCGTGGCAGGCGCAGCTTGCCGGCGCGAAGCCGCCCGTGGAGTGGCCGCTCCATGACGCGGCCCGTGCCCTGCAGTTCGTGCGGAGCAAGGCAGCCGAGTGGAACCTGGACAAGCGGCGCATCGGCGCGAGCGGCGGCTCCGCCGGCGCGTGTTCTTCGCTCTGGCTCGCGTATCACCCCGACATGGCCGAGCGAAACAGCGCAGATCCCATCGCTCGGGAGTCGACACGTCTCTGGTGCGCGGCCGTGGACGGCGCACAGACCTCGCTCGATCCGGCCCAGCTCAAGGAGTGGACGCCGAATAGTCGCTATGGCGGCCATGCCTTCGGGTTCATGGACCCGAACGACCTGAAGTCTCGCGACACGCGTTTTGCAGAGTTCCTGGCACACCGGGAAGAGGTACTGCCCTGGATCAAGGAGTACTCGCCCTACGAGCACGTCACTGCGGACGATCCGCCGGTCTACCTGAATTACTCCGCGCCGCCGGCGCTGGGTCAGGAGCAGAAAGACCCCACGCACACGTCCAACTATGGCGTGAAGCTGCAAGAGCGCTGCCGGCAGGTGGGGGTGCCATGCGAGCTGGTGTATCCTGGCGCGTCCGAGGTCAAGCACGCGAACAGTGCCGCCTACCTCATCGAGACGCTGAAGGGCTGGCCGCTCCCGCCCGCGCCGCCCACCCAGGCGGACGTGCGCTATGGCCCGCACGAGCGCAACGTGCTGGACTTCTACCAGGCGAAGTCTGACAAGCCGACGCCCTTGCTGTTCTTCATCCACGGCGGCGGCTGGCTGAACGGCGACAAGCACAGCATGGGCAACCCGAAGCCGTACCTGGATGCGGGCATTTCGGTGGTCTCCATCAACTACCGCTACACCTCCCAGGCGGGAGAGGTGAAGCCACCCGTGAAGGCGCCGCTGGACGACGCGGCCCGTGCCCTGCAGTTCGTGCGGAGCAAGGCCAAGGAGTGGAACCTGGATAAAGAGCGGATCGCCGCCAGCGGTGGCTCCGCCGGAGCCTGCTCCTCGCTCTGGCTGGCCTACCATCCGGACCTGGCCGATCCGCAGAGCAGCGACCCGCTCGCGCGGGAGTCGACCCGTCTCTGGTGCGCCGCCGTCAACGTGCCGCAGACCACGCTGGACCCGCAGCAGATGAAGGAGTGGACCCCGAACAGCCGCTACGGCGGCCACGCCTTCGGCTTCACGGGCGACAAAGCGAAGAACCTCTCGCAGTTCGACGAGTTCCTATCGAAGCGGGACACGATCCTGCCGTGGATTGCGGAGTACTCACCGTATGCGCTGGTGACGAAGGATGACCCGTCGGTCTACCTCTACTTCCCCACGCCGCCCAACCTCGGGCACGATGAGAAGGACCCCACGCACACGGCTAACTTCGGTGTGAAGCTGCAGGAGCACTGCCGCGAGATCGGGACGGGCTGTGAACTGGTCTACCCCGGCGCGCCGGACGTGCAGCACGCCACCATCGAGAAGTACCTGATCGACACGCTGAAAGCGCCGCGCCGGACGAATTAGCATGCATCCGCTGGGAGGGCGAGGCTCCTGCTGAGCCGCGTACCCCGTACCGGCTCGGCAGGAGCCTCGCCCTCCCGTACTGCTTATGGATCAACCATGAATGAAATGAAATCGGAGTCTGAGAAGCAGTCCCCCCGCCTGGGCCGTCGCGCTGCGCTGAAGTCGTTGGCCGCGCTTGGTGCCGGAGCCGCTTGCGGTGCCGGTGCCGGTGTGGTGCCGGTGGTCGCCGCAGAGAAGCGAAGCGGCGGAGCACGGCATGCGGAGCGCGTGGTCGTGTCCGGCTCGGGGTCGGTGGTGGAGACCACGGCGGGCAAAGTGCGCGGCTGCGACCGGGCGGGGGTTCACACGTTCAAAGGCATTCCCTACGGCGCGCCTACGGGCGGCGCCGCCCGGTTCCAACCCCCGGCGAAGCCGGCGCCCTGGGCCGGGGTGCGGAGCTCGCTCTCTTACGGACCGATCTGTCCGAACGGCGTGAACGTGCGCACCGGTGGTGACAACGCAGCGCCGCGGGACGAGGACGTGTTCCTCCTGTACCGCGGCGCCAATACCACCGTATCCGCGGAAGACTGCCTGCGGGTGAACGTGTGGACGCCCGGCCTGGGCGGCAGTTCGCGCAAGCCGGTGATGGTGTGGATGCACGGAGGCGGCTTCACCGGCGGCTCCGGCCACGACCTGCTCTCCTACGACGGCGAGAACCTGGCGCGGCGCGGCGACGTGGTGGTGGTGACGCACAACCACCGCCTTAACGCGTTCGGCTATCTGGACCTTTCTTCGCTCGGCGGGGAGCGGTATGCCGCCTCCGGAAACGTGGGGATGCTCGACCTCGTCGCGCTGCTGGAGTGGGTGCGGGACAACATCGCGGCGTTCGGGGGAGACCCGGGAAACGTGACGATTTTCGGGCAGTCCGGTGGCGGCGCCAAAGTGAGCGCCCTGATGGCAATGCCTGCCGCAAAGGGCCTCTTCCACAAAGCGATCGTGCAGAGCGGCTCGATGCTGCGCGCCCAGTCCACCGACGATTCCGCCCGGCTGGCGGCGGCTTTCCTGGCCGAGCTGAACGTGGGCAAAAACCAGCTCGACCAGCTCCAGTCCATCCCGGTGGACCGGCTCTGCGTGGCGCAGCAGCGCGCTTCCGCGCGGTCAGGAATGATGGGACAGCCGGCCCTGTCCTGGGGTCCGACGATGGATGGCCGCATCCTGCCCACCCATCCCTTTGATCCCGGCGCGCCGGCCCTGTCCGCCTCCGTGCCGCTGCTTGTGGGCACGAACCTCAACGAAGGGGTACATGGCTGCGATAACCCGGACGTTGACTCGCTCACGGAAGACGAGCTTCGGAAGCGCGTCACGCAGCGGCACGGCGGCAAGTCCAGTGCCATCATTGCGGCGTACCGGAAGGAGTATCCGGGGGCGAAGCCGTTCGACCTCTGGTCGGTGATCTCGGCCGCGCCGATCCGGAACGCCTCCGCCACCCAGGCGGACCGGAAGGCGGCGCAGGGCGCGGCGCCCGCCTACCAGTATTTGTTTGCGTGGCACACGCCGGTGTTGGACGGTCGGCCGCGCGCCTTCCATAGCTGCGAGATCGCGTTTGTTTTCGACAATGCGGATCTCTGCGTCAATCTTTCCGGCGGCCTGCCGGAGTCGCTGACGCTGGCGGAGCGGGTGAGCGGTGCCTGGGTGAACTTCGCGCGCAAAGGCGATCCCAACCACGCCGGTCTCCCACGCTGGGCGCCCTACACCACCGACCGTCGCGCCACCATGGTGTTCGACACGCGCTGTGAGGTCCGCAACGACCCCGAAGGGGAAGGGCGCCGCCTGATGGGTTAGGGATAGCCCGGAGAAATGGAGTAGCGGTGCAATGCAGAAGCAGCGCCCCTATCCCTTCCAGGTGTCCACCATTCTCTCGCTTCTCCTATACTCCATAACTCCACTTCGTAAGCCTGGATCAATGACGATGACAGCTACTCAAACGCACGCCTACCCGCTCCGCGCCGTGCCCGGCTACTCTGGCAATCACCCTGGCATCCAGATCGGCTCCTACGTTTCGTCTGAGGCTACCGACGACGAGCTGCTACTGATGCAGCAGCTTGGCATCGAGTGGGCGATGGTGAACGTGGCGAACCCCGCCGATCATACCGTGGAGCGCTATCGAGAGATGGCCCAGCGGCTGGCGGGCTATGGGATGCAGATCTACCGCATCGCAAATCATGCGGTGCACAACGTGGAGCAGATCACCCTCAATCTGCCGGGGCGGGATGAGAAGATCGAGGAGTTCTGCAGCTTCCTCCGCATGCTGGGCGCGGCAGGGATCCATTACCACACCTATGCGCATATGGGAAACGGCATCTGGAGCACCGGCAGCACCTCCGGCCGGGGCGGCGTCCACGCCCGCGTGCTGGACATCGCCAACGCGAAAGGGCACTGGAACGGCCAGGTGTTTGAGGGTGGGCTGACGCACGGCCGCGAGTACAGCGAAGCCGAGATCTGGGACAACTTCGCGTACTTCATCCGGAAAGTGATGCCGGTGGCGGAAGAAGAGAGTGTCTTCGTCGGGTTCCACCCGGATGATCCGCCTGTCTACGCCCTGGGCGGGGTACCGCGCTGCATCTTCGGCAACTTCGCCGGGTATCAGCGCGCGCTGGAGATCGCGGACAGCCCCAACTTCGGCGTTTGCCTCTGCATCGGCTGTTGGCTGGAAGGCGGCAAGGTGGGGATGGGCTGCGACGTGGTCGAGGCGATCCGCTACTTCGGGGAGCGGGGCAAGCTGTTCAAGGTCCACTTCCGCAACGTAAGCAACCCGATGCCGGAGCCGTGGCAGGAGACGTTCATCGATGACGGCTACCAGGACATGCACCGCGCCATGCAGGCGCTGCGAGCCGTGAACTACGACGGCTGCATCATCCCGGACCATATCCCGCAGATGGTGGGCGGACCGGGACCGGGACTGGCTTACTCCATCGCCTACATGCGCGCCCTGGTGCAGGCCGTGAACAA
>Ga0255338_1005708_pt1 | contig 11198 bp, 11 predicted proteins | sample MeOH1_35cm_T4_19_FD_203715 | JGI IMG/M metagenome (GOLD analysis project Ga0255338, IMG submission 203715) | Sandy soil microbial communities from University of British Columbia, Vancouver, Canada - MeOH1_35cm_T4_195 | ecosystem: Engineered > Artificial ecosystem > Sand microcosm > Unclassified ... | reverse complement strand
TCAAACCGAGCATCTTCAGTTCCCACGCTTCCGGCGTCGGTTTCGGTCCGAACGGCAAGAGCGACATCACCGGCAGGATCTGATCGGTCGAGCGCAACAAGGTCAGCGCGCCGCCGATCGCGATCAGGCTGGTCGAGGCGAAGAAGGCGGTGCCGTTCTGTAGCGCCGCCGTCACCTGGGAGTCGACGATGCGCACGTCGCGCTCCAGCAGCCGCTCCATCCACGCGTCGCGATAGCCGTTCATCAGCGCATTCAGGCTCATGCGGCCCCGGGCCGTGCGTTCGATCACGACCGAATAGCCGAGCCAGACGGCCAGGAACCAGGCGAAGGCGAGAAGGTCGAGAAGAGTGAGACCGGCCATGAAGAATGCTCCGGCGAGACGATGCCCTCTCGGCGCGGAAGCTTCAACCGCGCCGGCCGAACTTTCGTACCGGTAGCAGGGTCAGCGTGGGGCCAGGCGCCGCGCGCCTTCGATGGGCACGATCTCGCGGCCGAGTGGCCAGAGCGAGATGCCGGCGAGCTTGAGATGCGCCCAGGCGAAGGGCACGCCGATGATGGTGATGGCGAGGAGGATCGCCGCGATCAGATGTCCGAGCGCGAGCCACCACCCGGCGAGGACCAGCCAGATGATGTTCCCGATCAGCGCGAACAGCCCGCCGAAGGTGCCGGGTGGCTTGTCGACCACGGTGTAGCCGAAGGGCAGGAGCGTGTAGACCGCGATGTTCAGCGCCGCCTTGGCCCAGGGAAGCCCGATGATGGTGATGGCCATGATGATCGCGGCGACGACCCACCCGGCCGCCAGCCAGATGCCGCCGCACACGATCCAGAGCACGTTCAGCAGCAGACTGACCGGCGACATCGATGTTTCCCTCGTGGCTCCCAGTGAGATGGCGTGCCGGCGGGGCTTCGTCGAGGGCGGCGTGCGTAAATTATGATATGAACCGTCCGGTCGCGGCCAAGGCGCGACCGTAAGCGCCAAACGAGGCAAAGGACCCATGCCGCAGACGATCACCACCGGCTGCAAAGCCCTGTGCGAAGCCGCCGAACGCGAGATCGAGACCCTGGCGACGGAAGAGGCGATCAAGCTCGCAGGCCGCGACGACATCGTGCTCGTCGACATCCGCGACATCCGTGAATTGCAGCGCGACGGCAGGGTGCCGGGCGCCTTCCATTGCCCGCGCGGTATGCTGGAATTCTGGATCGATCCGGAAAGCCCGTACCACAAGCCGGTGTTCGCGCAGGACAAGAAGTTCGTGTTCTTCTGCGCCGGCGGTATGCGCTCGGCACTCGCGGCGCAGACGGCGCACCGCATGGGCCTGAGGCCCGTCGCGCACATCAAAGGCGGCTTCGGCGCTTGGAAGAAGGTGGGCGGGCCGGTCGAGGCGGTGGCGGGCAAGTCCGCGTAAGCTATTCACACGGCTGCTCTTGGCCATCAGCAGAAATCGTTTGCGCGGTATAGAAAGCCATCCACACTCGCTAACCTAGTCCCGTCACCCTGAGGCGCTCGCGCGCAGCGCGAGCCTCGAAGGGCGACGGCCCCAGAATCCCCGGCCGCATCCTTCGAGGCTCGCTTGCGCTCGCACCTCAGGATGACGGCCTCAAACTTGGCATCCCATGTCTCTTACGCTCGTCATCGGTAACAAGAACTACTCCTCCTGGTCGCTGCGGCCGTGGATCGCGATGAAAGTCGCCGGCATCCCGTTCAAGGAAATCCTGATCCCGCTCTATGAGCCCGGCAGCCGGGAGGAGACGCTGAAATACTCGCCCGCCGGCAAGGTGCCGATCCTGATCGACGGCGAGGAGAGGGTGTGGGAATCGCTCGCCATCCTCGAGCATCTGGCCGAGCGCTTTCCGGAGGCCGGCCTGTGGCCGCAGGATCGCCGCGCGCGCAGCCACGCGCGGGTGGTCGCAACCGAGATGCATGCCGGCTTCCAGCCGCTGCGGCGCGATTGCACCATGAACCTGTGGCTGCCGGTGAAGGTGCGGCCGCAGAGCGAGGAGGTGCTGGCGAACATGCGCCGCATCGAAGAGCTCTGGCGCGAGTGCCGGGCGCATTTCGGAGCAAAGGCCGCGCAAAGCGGGCCGTTCCTGTTCGGACGCTTCGGCGCGGCGGATGCGATGTATGCGCCGGTCGTCTCGCGCTTCCACACCTACGGGCTGCCGGTCGCCGCTGACACGCGTGCGTATATGGACGCGGCGATGGCGCTGCCGGCCTGGCGCGAGTGGACCGACGCCGCGATGAAAGAGACCTGGATCATGAAGCACAACGAGCCGGACTGGCCGCTCGTGCGCGGCGTGAAGGTCGAGTGAGCAAGGCCCGCGCCCGGTCAGGTTTCCTTCAGCGACCGCTTCAACGTGCCATTGAGCTTCGTCAGCAGGGCGGCGAGGGACTCACGCTCCGTGCCCGTCCAGTCCGCGACCAGGCGGTCGATACGTTCGAGCCGCATGCGCCGCATCTTGCGCATCACGGTCAGGCCATGGCGGGTGGCATGGATGAGGCTCGAGCGCCGGTCGTTGGGGTTGGGCTCACGGGCGACCAGCTCGGCGTCCTCCATCGTCGCGATCTGACGCGTCACGGTCGAATCGTCGAGCAGCAGCAGGTCGGCCAGGGCCGTGGTCGGGGTCGGACCGCGCGCCTCCAGCACCCGCAGCAGCAGATATTGCGCCCGGTCGAGCGGGTAGTTCCGCCGCCGCTGCATGGCTTCGAGCACCCGGGCCAGCTCGCCGACCTCCCGTTCGATGGTCTCGACGGTGGTTTCGGCGGCGGTGCGGTCTTCTGCGGTAGTGATCATCTCGGCGTTCCCATCCCTTAGATGGCGCCTAAGGGCGCTCTCTGCCTTTTTAGTAGCCATTCGCGGGGCGCATGGCGATATGTGTATCATACACCTTGTTGGCGGCCCTGCCCAGAGATAGCTGTATCATACAAATAATAGGGCCGGCCTGCCGTCGGGGGACAGGGCCGCCGCTGGAGAGTTCCGTGACGACGAAGAAGAAGCCCGGTCCCGGCTATAAATGGATGGTGCTGAGCAACACCACGCTCGGCATGCTGGCCGCGGCCATCAACAGTTCGATTCTCTTGATCAGTCTCCCGGCCGTGTTCCGCGGCATCGGCCTGAAGGCGCTCGACCCCGGCAACATCGACTACCTTTTGTGGGCGATCATCGGCTACCTGATCGTCATCGCCGTCATGGTGGTGGCGTTCGGCCGTCTCGGCGACCAGTTCGGCCGCGCCCGCATGTACAATATCGGCTTCGCCATCTTTACGGCGGCGTCGATCGCGCTCAGCCTGATGCCGGGTGAGGGCGGCAGCGCGGCGCTCTATCTCATCATCGTGCGCATCGTGCAGGGCATCGGCGGCGCGCTGATCATGGCCAATGCGACCGCCATCCTCACCGACGCTTTTCCCTTGCATCAGCGCGGCATCGCGCTCGCCGTCAACATGGTGGCGACCGTCGGCGGCCAGTTCATCGGGCTGATCATTGGCGGCCTCTTGGCCGACGCCAATTGGCGGCTGGTGTTCTGGATCAACGTGCCGATCGGCATTATAGGCACCCTCTGGGGCTTCTGGAGCCTGCGCGATCACGGCACGCGCGTCAGCCACAAGTTCGACTTCTGGGGCAACGCGACCTTTGCCGTCGGCCTCATCCTCGTGCTGACGGCTATCACCGAAGGCATCCAGCCTTACGAAGGCCATGTGATGGCCTGGACCAGCCCGATGGTGCTCGGCTGTTTTATCGTCGGCCTTCTGGCGCTCGTTGCCTTCTATCTGTGCGAGCGCCGCATCAGCCGGCCGATGTTCGACTTCAAGCTGTTTCGGCTCAAGCCCTTCGCCTATGGCAATCTCGCTGGCCTCCTGGCTTCGATGGCGCGCGGTGGTTTGCAGTTCATGCTGATCATCTGGCTGCAAGGGATCTGGCTGCCGCTGCACGGCTATTCATTCGAGGAAACGCCGCTGTGGTCGGCGATCTTCATGGTGCCGCTGACGGTCGGCATGCTCGCGGCCGCGCCCGTCGCCGGCTATCTGTCCGACCGGTTCGGCGAGCGACCCTTCGCCATCGGGGGCATGCTGGTGGGGGCGGCGGCCTTCATCGGGCTGATGCTGCTGCCGGCTAATTTCAACTACGCGCTCTTTGCGTTCTTGCTGCTGCTCAACGGTCTCGGCACCGGCCTATTCATCGCGCCGAACGCGACGCAGATCATGAACGCCGTGCCGGCGCAGGAACGCGGCCAGGCGTCGGGCATGCGCGCGACGGCGGTGAACGCCGGCACCGTGTTGTCGATCGGCGTGTTCTTCAGCCTGATGCTGGTCGGTCTCGCGTCGATGCTGCCGCAGACCATGCAGGCGGGCCTCGTCGCCCAAGGCATGCCGGCTGAGATCGCGCGCCAGGTCGCATCGGCGCCGCCGGTCGCGAGCCTGTTCGCGGCCTTCCTCGGCTACAATCCGATGGGTGAGCTCATCCCGGCGTCCGTCCTCTCGGCGATCCCTGCAGCCAACGCGGCGATGATCACCGGCAAGACCTTCTTCCCGACGCTGATGTCGGCGCCGTTCATGGAAGGCCTGAAGTTCGCGTTCACCTTCTCGATGCTGCTCAACCTGATCTCCGCGGCGGCCTCCTGGCGCGCCGTCGGCAAGCCCGAGGTGGCGCACTAGGCCGCGGACTCGTTAGCGTGCAGCCATAGCCTGATTGACGCAAGCTGGCTGGAACTGCTTGATAACGTCCTCTGATTGCATCAATTGCCGAGCCGACCCTTGTCCTTAAAGGTCACACCTTCCGCTCTTGATCTGATCGGCCGCACGCCCCTGATCGCCCTCGACCGCATCCACAATGGACCCGGTCGCCTGCTTGCGAAGGCCGAGTTCATGCAACCCGGCGGCAGCGTCAAAGATCGGGCAGCTAGAGCCATCGTACTCGCCGCGCGCGAGGATGGGCGGTTGGCCCCAGGAGCCTCCGTCGTGGAGATGACGAGCGGCAACATGGGGGCTGGCCTCGCGGTGGCATGCGCGGCATTGGGGCATCCACTCGTGGTCACCATGTCGGCTGGGAACAGCCCACAGCGTGCGCGGATGCTCGAGGCGCTCGGTGCCGAGGTCGTGCTGGTGCCTCAGGTGGACGGCGCACCAGGTCAAGTCACCGGGGCTGATGTGAACGCAGCGGCAGATGCAGCGCAGCGCATTGCGATGGAGCGGGGCGGCTATTACGTCGATCAGTTCCACGCTTCGGAGGGTGTGCAGGCCCATCGGAAGACGACCGGCCCCGAAATTTGGGAGCAGTCCTCCGGGCGGGTCGATGCTTGGGTCGCTGCGGTGGGCACGGGTGCGACATTCCTCGGAGTGGCCGCGGCTCTGCGAGAGCGCAATCCCCGTGTGATCTGCGCCGCCGTCGAGCCGGAAGGCTGCCAGCCTCTTGCAGGTCTGCCGATCACTCGACACCGCCACCTCATCCAGGGCACCAGCTATGGCAGCGTGCCCCCGCACTGGATTGGCAGTCAAATGGACCTGTCTATTCCCGTGACCGATGAGGAAGTCGAACGGTGGCGTCGGCTACTTGCGACAAAGGAAGGTTTGCATGTGGGTTACTCGGCCGCTGCAAACGTGTGTGCGACCGTTGCGCTTTTGTCGTCTGGGCGGCTAGCAGCCGACGCGAATGCGGTAACAGTGCTCTGCGACACGGGGTTGAAATACTGAGCCCGCAGCGGGGGTGACTTTTTAACGCTGCCGCATGGCCTTGGTCGGTAACCGAGCGAAGAGGGCCTCGTCTTCGTCGCATCAAGCCGCGGGGTTTATGGGTACACGGCCTAGTCGGTCGATGTATCGGCGAGCCGTTTCAGCAGCTCGTCGATGAAAGCGCGCTGGCCGGGCAGGATCTTCCGCTTGGCGGTGGGGACGTCGAAATAGGCGATGCGGTCGATCTCGGGGAAGCTCTGCATCTTGCCCGAGCGCGGCGGCCATTCCATGTCGAACGTGTTGCTGGAAAAGACCTTGATGTCGAAGTCGGCCTCGAGCGCGAAGGCGTGGATCAGCTTGCCGCTCTTCTGGCGCAAGGGCGTCAGCGCGGTGAGGGGGCCATCGGCGACCAGCCCGGTCTCTTCGTTGAATTCACGTTTGGCGCAGGCGAGTACGTCGCCGGAGATCACGGTGCCCTTCGGGATCGACCAGGCGCCTTCGTCCTTCTTGCGCCAATAGGGGCCGCCCGGGTGCGCCAGCAATAGCTCAATGCCCCCGTTGCGACGGAAGGCGAGGATGCCGGCACTGACTTCGTTTCGGCGGGACATGAATCGGCTCGCCGATCATCAAAGCACGGCGGTGCCGGCTTGTGGAAACGCGAAAAAGTGATTGCAGCTATGAGGGGCGCCGACACCCCGCCTGTCATGCCGGGCCGTCGGCGATTCCCCCGGAAACACGGGCCTCGAACCAACGTTCCAGCCGGGCGTTGACCCTCAGTAACTCACTGCCAACTGGGGCCAATTTTCGCCGCATGATGCTCGATCCCGATCGAAATGTGTGGCGCGTGGCGAGGGCCGATCGCGCGGCCGTGCTCATCGACGGCGCCAATTACTTCGCGGCGCTGCGCGCCGCCATGATCAAGGCCGAGCGCTCGATCATCATCGCCGGTTGGGACATCCACAGCCAGACCCGCCTGGTCGGTCCGAGCGGCACGGCTGATGACGGCTATCCCGAGAGCTTCGCGGCGTTTCTGGCTGCGCTCGTCGAGGCAAAGCCGGAGCTCGATGTCTGCCTGCTGTTATGGGACTTCTCCATGCTCTATGCGGTCGAGCGCGACCCGTTTCCCGCGCTCAAGCTCGGCTGGCAGACGCCGAGCCGCATCCGCTTCTGCCTCGACGATTGCGTGCCGCTCGGCTCCTCGCAGCATCAGAAGCTCGTCGTGATCGACGATGCGCTTGCCTTCAGCGGCGGCCTCGACATCACCATCCGGCGGTGGGACACGAGCGCGCATCGGCTGGACGAGCCGCATCGGATCGATCCGGCCGGCAAACCCTATCGTCCTTTCCATGACGTCCAGATGATGGTCGACGGCGAGGCGGCCAAGGCGCTCGGCGTGCTCGCGCGCGGGCGCTGGTCATGCGCCACCTGCGAAGACCTCGCGCCGGTCGAAGCCGGCGGCGACCGCTGGCCCGGCGCGGTGCCGCCGGACTTCACCGATGCCGATATCGGCATCGCGCGCACGCAGCCGCACTACGAGGATCAGGACGAGGTGCGCGAGGTCGAGCGGCTGTTTCTCGACTGCATCGATCAGGCCGAGCGCACGCTTTATATCGAGAACCAGTTCCTGACGGCACCCTCGATCGCGACGCGCATCGCCGAGCGTCTGCGCGCCAATCCCGCGCTCGAGGTGCTGATGGTGACACCCGACGTGCACGACTCCTGGCTGGAATCGCAGAGCATGCAGGCGGGCCGCATCCGCTTTGCCCGCATCCTGCGCGCCGCGGCGCCTGATCGCGTGCGTCTCGTTCATCCGCTCGTCTCCGACGGGGATCGCAGCGTGGCCACCATGGTCCATGCCAAGGTGATGATCGTGGACGACAAGATCCTGCGCGTCGGCTCGGCCAATCTCAACAACCGCTCGATGGGCACCGATACCGAATGCGATCTGGTCGTCGTGGCATCGAACGATCGCGAGCGGGCGTGCATCGCCAACGTCCGCGACCGGCTTGTCGGCGACCATTGCGGCGCCACGGCCGGGGAGGTGGCAGCGGCATTGGCGGCGCAAGATGGCTCGCTCATCCGCGTGGTGCAGACGCTGTGCCGCAACGGCCATGCCTTGAAGCCGATCGACGACGAGCATGCCGGCGCTTCCGAGCTGGTCGACCTGATCAACGGCGTTGCCGACCCGGAGCGGCCGCTGGGCGCCGAGGAGTTCGTCGGCCGCATGGTCGGCAGCCCGGTATCGTCACGCCACGTCTCGACTTTAGTGAAGGTCGTCCTGGCCGGCGCGTTGATCGTCGTGCTGGCGCTGCTCTGGCAATACGTGCCGCTCGCCAAGCCGTCGGCGGTGAAAGCCGCATTCTCCTCGATCGCCGAAAGCCAGGCCGCGCCGTTCATCGTGGTCAGCGCCTTCGTCCTCGGCGGCCTGGTCTTGTTTCCGGTGACGGTGCTGATCGCCGCCACAGCCGCTGCCTTCGGACCGTGGTTCGGCTTTGCCTATGCGGCGCTCGGGGCGCTGGCCAGCGCGCTCACGACCTATGCGATCGGCGCGGCCGTCGGCAAACGCACATTGCGCGATCTCATCGGGCCGCGGCTGAACCGCATTCGCCAGCGCGCCGCGGATCGCGGCGTTGTCACCATCGCCACGTTGCGCATGGTGCCGATCGCGCCGTTCACGGTGATCAACTTGGTCGCCGGCGCGAGTTCGATCCCGGTCTTCGCCTATGTCGCCGGCACGTTGATCGGCATGCTGCCCGGCCTGATCATGATATCCGCCGTCGGACACCAGTTCGCACGCATCCTTACAGCGCCGAGCCCGGCCGATTTCGCGTGGCTCGCCGCCGCGGTCGCCGGCTGGATCGCCTTGTCGATCGGCGTGCAGGCGGTGGTTTCGCGCTATTGGAGCGGCGGACGGTGAGCAAGTCCACGGTGCGGGTGATGACCTGGAACATCCACGGCGCGGTCGGGCGCAATCCGCGTTTCGACCTCGCACGCGTCGTCGCGCTGATCCGCCGTTGGGACCCGGACATTATCGCGCTGCAGGAAGTTGATTCCCGCCGCGCGCTCGCCGGCGCGGCCAATCCGTTCGAGGCCCTGCCGGAGGCGCTCGGCATTCATGCCATCGGCGCGCGCGCCATCACCGGCACCGACGGCGATTACGGCCAGATGCTGATCAGCCGCTTTCCGATCGTAGCGCACGACATCCACGACATCTCTTATCCCGAGCGCGAGCCGCGCTGTGCCATCCGTGCCCTGCTGACGACGCCGATCGGGCCGCTGACGGTGATCGCCACGCATCTCGGCCTCAGCATTCGCGAACGGCGTAACCAGGTGCTCAAGCTGATCGATCTGACGGCGGGCAGGGCGCCGATGGTGATGGTCGGCGACTTCAACGATTGGTTCTGGCCGGGCTCGGTCCGCAAGGCGCTCACGCGCGTGCTCGGCGGACGGACACGCTATCGCACATTTCCGTCCGTCTTTCCGCTGTTCCGCTTCGATCGCGTCTACTGCTATCCGCGCGACATCCTGATGAAGAGCTGCGTCGATAAAGGAGCGCGGGCGCTGTCCGACCATCTGCCGGTGATCGCCGATCTCAAGCTGCGATAGGAGGTACCCCGCCATAAGCAAAACCCGGCGCGCGTTGAGCGCACCGGGTTCTGTTTTCTGAAGGACGCGCGGTCCGCCCGCCGTCAGTCTTCGACGGCTTCCTTCGCTGCGTCCTTCATGCCGCCGACGGTATTTTGAATTTTGCCGGCAGCCTTCTGCGCCTTGCCTTCCGCCTCGAGCTTGACGTCGCCCGTCGCCTTACCGGCAACTTCCTTCACCTTGCCCTTGGCCTGTTCGAAGCTACCCTCCACGCGATCCCTGTTCATCGTTCCCTCTTTCTCTGATTTCCAATGTCGATATGTCACGGGATCAACGTTTGGGCGGCGGCGATGTTCCGATCCAATCGCGATTGCGTCGCATCAATAAAAAGAGACGGCCGGGAACTTCCCGGCCGTCTCGCAGTGCGTCATCGGCTTACGCTTCGAGAATGAACACGATCTCATGCGTACGCGGATCGATGATCACGATCTTTTCGCCGACGAGGATGTAGTCGTAGCCACGCCATTCCGGATAGATCGTCACGACTTCCTGCGGCAGGCGGTGGACACGGACGCTGGTCGGAATCCGCGTGCCGACATTGATCGCGACGTTCAGTTGCGACGGCTCCACGCGCTCGACCTTCTCGCTCCGGATCACGCTGGTGATCTTGGTGCGCTGCTCGGTCGAGAGCTTGGCCTGACCGGATGCTGCGCCTTGGCCGGTGGTCGACTGGTTCGTCCGCGTGTCCTGCGCGTTGTTTTGCGACTTGTTGGTCTCCGTCGAACTCCTGTTCATGTCGGACTTGTTCTCGGTCGCGCCACGCTGGCCTTGCGTGGTCGGCGCCGCCTTGGGTTCCGACTGGCTCTTGGTGCCGGCTCCGGCCTTGTCCTGATCAGCTGATTTAGGCGCCTGGCCCGAGGTTTCCGGCGCCTTGGTGCCGGTGGACGATTTGTCATGCTCCGACGACCGGTTCATCGTACCGGAGCGATCCGTCTTGCTGTCGGGCGATGCTTGGCCGGTGGTCTCCGGCCCCTTGTGTTCGCGAGCATTCATCGGCGGCGACACCTTCTCCGCCGGCGCCTTTTGTTGCGCCGCGGGGGCGCGTTCGGGCGTCGACTGCTGATTAGGTGATTGCGCAGATGCGATGCCCACGCCGATGAGCAACGATGCCGCGACGGTGGATAACAGACGTGCCTTCATAGTTTGCCTCCTCTGGCTTACCCCCCGGCATTGACACTGCCCTCTTGCAACGTCATCGCCTTTGCAACGGTTCCTAAATGCGTCTGCGCGCGCCTCGGATGCCATTGCGTTCCCGGTTCCGGCAAGGCAACTTCCGCCCCTGGTTGAGGGGAGGTTGTATTGGCGATTCTCGGTACATCCGTTGAGACGAGTTCTGCGGAATTCCGCACCAACGCGGCGCGCATGCGCGCGCTGGTGGAAGAGCTCAAGACACGGCGTGCGGAAGCGGCGCTCGGCGGTCCTGCGCGCGCGCGCGAACGTCATGTCGCGCGCGGCAAGCTGTTGCCGCGCGAGCGCGTGACCAACCTCATCGATCCTGGCTCGCCTTTTCTCGAATTGTCGCCGCTCGCGGCGAACGGCATGTACGAGGATGCCATCCACGGCGCCGGCCTCATCACCGGCATCGGCCGGGTCGAGGGCCGCGAATGCATGATCGTGTGCAACGACTCAACGATCAAAGGTGGCACCTATTATCCGATGACGGTGAAGAAGCATCTGCGCGCGCAGGAGATCGCGCGCGAGAACCGGCTGCCCTGCATCTATCTCGTCGATTCCGGCGGCGCCAACCTGCCGCATCAGACCGACGTGTTTCCCGACCGCGAGCACTTCGGCCGCATTTTCTATAACCAGGCGACGATGTCGGCCTTGCGCATTCCGCAGATCGCCGTCGTCATGGGCTCGTGCACGGCCGGCGGCGCCTATGTGCCCG
>Ga0255338_1005707_pt1 | contig 11199 bp, 12 predicted proteins | sample MeOH1_35cm_T4_19_FD_203715 | JGI IMG/M metagenome (GOLD analysis project Ga0255338, IMG submission 203715) | Sandy soil microbial communities from University of British Columbia, Vancouver, Canada - MeOH1_35cm_T4_195 | ecosystem: Engineered > Artificial ecosystem > Sand microcosm > Unclassified ... | reverse complement strand
CCTCGAGGGGGTCGACGTCGTGCTCTGCGCGAAGGTCGGCGACTGCCCGAAGGACCAGCTCTCGGCCGCCGGCATCCGGGCGAGCGACGCCTATGCCTTCGACTATATCGAGACCGCCATCGGTGTCCTCTACGCCACCGAGTTCGGTCTCGACGCGCTGGCCGTCGCCTGATGCCGGCAACCGGCGGCGCGCCGCCACCACGGCCCGCGCCGCGGGCCTCGCGATGGAGACAACACCATGGCCTACAAGATCATCGCCTCCCAGTGCACCACCTGCGGCGCCTGCGAGTTCGAATGCCCGTCGGGGGCGATCCGGATGAAGGGCGAGATGTACGTCATCGACCCGAAGAAGTGCACCGAGTGCGAGGGTGTGTTCGAGGTCCAGCAGTGCGCCTCGGTGTGCCCGGTCCCGAAGACCTGCGTGCCGGCCTGACGCGGCGCCTGGAGGCGGAGGGCACGATGGCCCAGGCCGACGCGATCATCGAGAGACCGGTCCGGCACGAGGAGGGCGACGCGCCGCTCGACTGGCTGGGCAAGCCGGTCTCGTGCGCCGACTGCCCGCACGAGGAGACCCGCGTCGCCGGCCGCTGCGACCTCGGCCGCAGCTGCGTGATGGACCGGCGCGGCCGACGCATCGACCGCTTCTTCTCCGCCAACCCGGCGCAGGCGGAGCGCTATCTCCGCCATCCCTATTTCGAGGTTCGGGCGCTCGCCGCCCGCTATGCCTCGCCGTTCCGCCTGCCGGCGCTCGTCGACGACCCGGAGCCGGAGGTGCGCGCCATGGTGGCGCTGCGCCTGCCGCTGGCGCGGGTGATGGCGCTCAGGACCGATCCGGAGGCGCGGGTCAGGATCGCCCTCGCCACGCGGCTCGACGGCGACGACCTCGCGCTGCTCTTCACCGACGGCGACGAGGCGGTCCGGCTCGCCGCGGCGCGACGGGCGCCGCCGGCGCTGTTGCTGCGGCTGACCGGCGATCCGAGCCCGCTGGTGCGGCGCGAGGCGGCGCGCCGCCTCGACGATCACCTGCTGCCGCTGATGGCCGGCGACGCTGAGCCGCTGGTGCGCATCGAGGTCGCCGAGCGGCTCGCCCCGGAGCGGCTGCATCTTCTCGCCGGCGACGCGGACTTCCGCGTCCGCTTCGTCGTCGCCGAGCGCATCGTCGCCGGCGATCTCGGCGGCCTCCTGCACGATCCCGAGCCGGCGGTGCGCGAGGCGGCGCTGAGGCGCATCGCCACGGCGGGGGAGGGGTAGCCGCATGGGCCTCGGGCGCGAGCAGCAGGTCGAGGTGTTCCGGGCGCCGGTGTTCCGGCCGGGCGAACGGGTGCGCGCGACGCGCTACGTCAAGAACGACGGCACCTATCCGCGCAAGGAGATCGGCGAGATCCTGGTGCGCAAGGGCGACGTCGGCTACGTCCGCGACATCGGCACCTTCCTGCAGCAGTTCTACATCTACTCGGTCGAATGGGTCGATCGCGGCACGCTCGTCGGCATGCGCGCGCGCGAACTGGCGAGCCTGGACCGTCCCGAGACGACGCCGGCAGATCCGGGAGAGGCGACATGAAGGTGATGATCCGGCGCGGCGCCACGGGGCTCTCCGCCTACGTGCCGAAGAAGGACCTCGAGGAGCCGATCGTCGAGGTCGAGCGCGAGAGCCTGTGGGGCGGCGTCGTCCGGCTGAAGAACGGCTGGACGCTGATGCTGCCGGAGATGCCGCTGGAGACGCGGCTGCCGGTCACCGTCAACGCTCGCAAGCTCGGGGGCGAGGAATGACCGCCGCGCTCGCCGCCAGGCCGGCGGAGGTGCTCGCCGGCGCTGCCGCCCGCGCCCGCCTCGCCGAGGCCGCCGCGTCGCTCGCCGCCGACGACCTCGTCGCCTATCTCGGTCCCGGCCTCATCGACGGCGCGCCGCTGCCGACGACGCCGGAGGCGGTCGCCGCGGCACTGCACGCGCGGGCGCCGGCGCCCTCGAAGATCCGCACCAACATGTGGTCGGTCGCCCAGTTCATCGAGCAGCGCCGTCACCGCCGGACGCTGCAGGGCTTCATGACGGAGGTCTTTGCGGCGCCGCTGGAGCCGACCGACTTCCACCGCTTCCTCGCCGGCCTGCCGCTGTCGCTCGTCGTCGACACCTGGTACGACGGCACCTTCGCTGCGGCCTTCCACGCCGCCGGCCGCGGCGAGGCGATCGAGCTCCAGGGGATCACCCGCGCCGGCGAGACGCGCGACATCTGGACGAAGGCCTACGACGCGGCCGGCGCCGAGGTCCCCCTCGAGCGGGCCGATGCGGCGGCGCGCGTGCTCTACGCGCCGCACGGCGGCGTCCGGCCGGCGCGGAACTTCCTCGTCTCCGACGCCGACTATGTCGAGGCGCTGACGGAGATCGACATCCAGTCGCCGATCCCGGCGACGGTGCAGCGCCGACGGGCGAGCCGCGGCTTCCTGTTCCTCGGCTGCCGCTTCCACGACCAGATGCTGCGCACCTACGCCCGGCAGATCATGAAGCGCTCCGCCGGGCCGCACCACGCCGTCGTCGACGCGGCCGGGCTGTCGCGCAACGAAGCGCTGTTCCTGGCGGCGCAGGGGATCACGCCGATCGATCTGCCGCTCGCCGACGCCCTCGCGATCCTGATGGCGCCGTGACGCGCCGCAGCGATCGGCGCCCTGGATTCGTCATATCCCTATAGATATAACGATTGCGTCTGTTCCGACTGGAGTCCGCGCGTCATGAAGCTCAGCGCCCGCAACGTCCTGCCCGGCAAGGTGGTGTCGGTGACCAAGGGGATGACCACCGCCCACGTCAAGATCCAGATTGCGAGCGGCCTCACGGTGACCTCGTCGGTCACCAACGAGGCGGTCGACGACCTCGGCCTCAAGGTCGGCGACACGGTGTCGGCCATCGTCAAGTCGAGCGACGTCATCATCGGCAAGGAATAGGGCGCTCCCGCGCGGCCGCCGCCGCCCGTCCCGCGAGCGGGCGGGCGGCTTCGCGCTCAGGCGCTCGCCCGCTCGAGCCTGGCGAGGGCGCGCACCCGGCCATCGCGGCGGGAGACCTCGCGCCACCACTCGGCGACGACGTCGCCGTCGCACAGGAGCGTCGTGCCGAAGCCGCCGGTGAAGTCCTCCCACGCCTCGAGGAGGCGCTCCGGGACGGCGGTGATGACCGGCAGCCCGGCGACGACCGCGTCGGCGATCTCGGCGCGCAGCCCGGCACCGGCCGCCTCCTGCTTGGAGAACTTGTTGACGACGACGAGCTCGACGTCCTCGGCGATGGCACGGCTCACCGCCACCGCCGCCTCGGCGAGGCCGCCGGGGTCGAGCTTGCACGAGACGGCACCCTCGCCGAGCGCCTGGCAGATCGAGATCTCGGATCCCGTCATCAGGTCGACGACCTGCATCAGCGCATGCGGGCCGCAGTCGCCCTTGGCGTTCCGCTGCACGACGCCGCCGAGGCGGTGGCCCTCGCGCAGGAGACCGGTCGCGAAGCCGGCGAGGAGGCCGTCGACATCGTCCTCGGGTCGGTAGACGACGGCGGCGAGCTTGAGCAGGTTCTCCGAGAAGCTGATCGTCATGGGTCCCGTCTCCGCATCGGGCGGCCGCCCGTCCGTCTGTCCGCAACGCAAGCGCCGTGCCGGCCGCGCCGATGGCCCGGGCATTGCTGCCGGATGCCGGGAACGGCCGCTGCGCCGCCGTCCACCGGCCCGCCGGGAGGGTGGCGGCCGACACGTCGTGTCGCAAAACGCACGCCGCCGTCGACTTCCCGACACCTGGTCGCCGCCGGACTTGTCGCACACCTCCGACAGCACGGGGAACTCGCCATGCCCACCGCCGCCGCCACCGCCGAGCTCGAGCGCCTCCTCCACGACGACGTGCCGGCCGGTGACCTCACCACCGACGCCCTCGGCATCGGCGAGCGGCCGGGCCGCATGCGCTTCGCCGCCCGCCACGCCATGACGCTCGCGCTCGTCGACGATGCCGTCGCGATCCTGCGCCTTGCCGGGGCCGCCGTGACGGTCGCCGCGCGGGCCGGCGAAACGCTCGCGCCGGGCGACGTGATCCTCGTCGCCGAAGGAGCGGCGTCGGCGCTGCTGCGCGGCTGGAAGGTCGCCCAGACGCTGATCGAGGTGTGGTCGGGGGTCGCCAGCGACACGGCGGCGATCGTCGCGGCGGCGCGGACGGCGCACCCCGACGTGGCGGTAGCCTGCACCCGCAAGACCTTGCCGGGGACGAAGCCCTTCGCCGTCGCCGCCGTGCGCGCCGGCGGCGGCGCCATGCACCGGCTCGGCCTGTCGGAGACGATCCTGGTGTTTCCCGAGCACCGCGGCTTCCTCGCGGGCGAGCCGCTCGGCGAGACGGTGGCGCGGCTGCGGCGGGCGGCGCCGGAGCGCCGCCTCGTCGTCGAGGTCGGCAGCGTCGCGGACGGTGTCGACGCCGCCCGCGCCGGCTTCGACGTGATCCAGGCGGAGAAGTTCCCGCCGGCCGAGATCGCCCGCCTCGCCGCGGCGCTCGCCGCCCTCGCGCCGCGCCCGCTGCTGGCGGCGGCCGGCGGCATCGACGCCGGCAACGCCGCCGCCTACGCCGCCGCCGGGGCCTACGTCCTCGTCACCTCGGCGCCCTACCAGGCGAAGCCGCGCGACGTCGCGGTGACGATCGTCCCGGCCTGAGCGCGGCGGTGGCGTCGCGGACGTTCCCGCTGCGACACGCCGTGTCGGGATTTGTCGGTGTTCCGACAGCCCGGACGAGGCCGCGAAGTCGATCGAATGAGCGCTGCAAATAATTGATATGTAACGAGAAACAAAAAAGCTTCGGCGATTTCGAGAAGTTGGCACAGCGCTTGAAATCATGCCTTTCGCGAGGCGGCGACGGAGCTGCCGAAGGGACACGCGCCCCAGTGGCGGGCGCCGGACGCGAAAGGACGGGACGATGGCTGCTCTGCGCCAGATCGCATTCTACGGGAAGGGGGGCATCGGCAAGTCGACGACCTCCCAGAACACCCTCGCCGCGCTGGTCGACATGGACCAGAAGATCCTCATCGTCGGCTGCGATCCGAAGGCCGACTCGACCCGCCTCATCCTCAACGCCAAGGCGCAGGACACGGTGCTGCACCTCGCGGCGCAGCAGGGCTCGGTCGAGGACCTCGAGCTCGAGGACGTCCTGAAGATCGGCTACAAGAACATCCGCTGCGTCGAGTCCGGCGGGCCGGAGCCCGGCGTCGGCTGCGCCGGCCGCGGCGTCATCACCGCCATCAACTTCCTCGAGGAGAACGGCGCCTACGACGGCGTCGACTACGTCTCCTACGATGTCCTCGGCGATGTCGTCTGCGGCGGCTTCGCCATGCCGATCCGCGAGAACAAGGCGCAGGAGATCTACATCGTCATGTCCGGCGAGATGATGGCCCTCTACGCGGCCAACAACATCGCCAAAGGCATCCTGAAATACGCCCACTCCGGCGGCGTCCGGCTCGGCGGGCTGATCTGCAACGAGCGGCAGACCGACCGCGAGCTCGACCTCGCCGAGGCGCTCGCCGCCCGGCTCAATTCCAAGCTCATCCACTTCGTGCCGCGCGACAACATCGTCCAGCACGCCGAGCTTCGCAAGCAGACGGTCATCCAGTACGCGCCGGACAGCCAGCAGGCGCAGGAATACCGCCAGCTCGCCACCAAGATCCACGGCAACTCCGGCCAGGGCACGGTGCCGACGCCGATCACCATGGAGGAGCTCGAGGACATGCTGCTCGACTTCGGCATCATGAAGTCGGACGAGCAGCAGCTCGCCGAGCTCGCCGCCCGCGAGGCCGCCAAGGCCGCGGCCGCCGCGGCGGCCGTTCACTGAGCCGAACCCCCGCGAGGGTCCTGCGCGGCGCCGGGCCTTGACCCCGGCGGCGTGCCCCTCCCCGGCGACGACAGAAGGGGATCGCCATGGAACACGAATACGAGAACGACGGCGCCTTGCACGAGAAGCTGATCGAGGAGGTGCTCGCCCAGTATCCCGACAAGTTCGCCAAGCGGCGCAAGCGCCACCTCGGCGTCGCCGGCGCCGCGGCCGACGAGCCGGCGGCGGACGGCGAGCCGATGCTGACCGAATGCGACGTCAAGTCGAACATCAAGTCGATCCCCGGGGTGATGACCATCCGCGGCTGCGCCTACGCCGGCTCCAAGGGCGTCGTCTGGGGACCGGTCAAGGACATGGTCCACATCAGCCACGGGCCGGTCGGCTGCGGCCAGTATTCCTGGTCGCAGCGGCGCAACTACTATATCGGCAAGACCGGCATCGACAGCTTCGTGACGATGCAGTTCACCTCCGATTTCCAGGAGCGCGACATCGTCTTCGGCGGCGACAAGAAGCTCGAGAAGGTGATCGACGAGATTGAGGGGCTGTTCCCGTTGGCGAACGGCATCTCCATCCAGTCGGAGTGCCCGATCGGCCTCATCGGCGACGACATCGAGGCGGTCGCCAAGAAGAAGGCGAAGGAGCACGAGACGACCGTCGTGCCGGTGCGTTGCGAAGGCTTCCGCGGCGTCTCCCAGTCGCTCGGCCACCACATCGCCAACGACGCCATCCGCGACTGGGTGTTCGACAAGAAGGAGATCGAGTTCGAGGCCGGCCCCTACGACGTCAACGTCATCGGCGACTACAACATCGGCGGCGACGCCTGGTCGTCGCGCATTCTGCTCGAGGAGATGGGTCTGCGGGTCGTCGGCAACTGGTCTGGCGACGCGACGCTCGCCGAGATCGAGCGGGCGCCGAAGGCGAAGCTAAACCTCATCCACTGCTACCGGTCGATGAACTACATCTGCCGGCACATGGAGGAGAAGTACGGCGTCGCCTGGCTCGAGTACAACTTCTTCGGGCCGTCGCAGATCGAAGCCTCGATGCGCAAGATCGCCAAGCACTTCGGGCCGGAGATTGAGGAGAAGACGGAAGCCGTCATCGCCAAGTACCGCCCGCTCGTCGACGCCATCGTCGCCAAGTACAAGCCGCGTCTCGACGGCAAGACGGTCATGCTGTACGTCGGCGGGCTGCGGCCGCGCCACGTCATCACCGCCTACGAGGATCTCGGCATGGAGGTCGTCGGCACCGGTTACGAGTTCGGCCACAACGACGACTACCAGCGCACCGGCCACTACGCCAAGAAGGGCACGCTCATCTACGACGACGTGACCGGCTACGAGCTGGAGAAGTTCATCGAGAAGATCCGCCCGGACCTCGTCGGCTCGGGCATCAAGGAAAAGTATCCGGTGCAGAAGATGGGCATTCCGTTCCGTCAGATGCACTCTTGGGACTATTCCGGCCCGTACCACGGCTACGACGGGTTCGCGATCTTCGCCCGCGACATGGACCTCGCCATCAACAATCCGGTCTGGGAGCTGTTCGAGGCGCCGTGGGCGGGCAAGCAGGCGTTCGCCGAAGCGGCGGAGTGAGGCGGCGGCCGCAGCCGGCGGCCGCGCGCAGACAGACATCGATCGACCGGCGCGGCGGATGGTCCGCCGCGCGACGCCCTCCCCATGCCCGACGGCCGCCGTATGGCGCGGCGCGGGCGAGACGAGGTGAAGCGCCATGCCCCAGTCGGCAGAGCACGTTCTCGACCACGCACCCCTGTTCCGCGAGCCGGAATACAAGGAAATGCTCGCCAACAAGCGGGCGACCTTCGAATGCCCGGCGCCGGACGGCGCGATCGCCGCCCAGGGCGAGCACACCAAGAGCTGGGAATACCGCGAGAAGAACCTCGCCCGCGAGGCGCTGGTGGTCAATCCGGCCAAAGCGTGCCAGCCGCTCGGCGCCGTCTTCGCCGCCGCCGGCTTCGAGCGGACGATGTCCTTCGTGCACGGTAGCCAGGGTTGCGTCGCCTACTACCGCTCGCACCTGTCGCGCCATTTCAAGGAGCCGTGCTCGGCCGTCTCCTCGTCGATGACCGAGGACGCGGCGGTGTTCGGCGGCCTCAACAACATGGTCGACGGCCTCGCCAACACCTATTCGCTCTACGCCCCGAAGATGATCGCGGTGTCGACGACCTGCATGGCCGAGGTGATCGGCGACGACCTGCACTCGTTCATCGAGAACGCCCGGGAAAAGGGCTCGGTGCCGCAGGCCTTCGACGTGCCGTTCGCGCATACGCCGGCCTTCGTCGGCAGCCACGTCGACGGCTACGACAACATGGTGAAGGGCATCCTCGAGCACTTCTGGAAGGGCGCCGAGCGCACGCCCGGCTCGCGGATCTCGATCATCCCCGGCTTCGACGGCTACTGCGTCGGCAACAACCGCGAGCTGAAGCGCCTCCTCGACCTGATGGGCGTCGACTACAGCCTGATCGGCGACGCCTCCGACCAGTTCGACACGCCCTCCGACGGCGAGTTCCGCATGTATGACGGCGGCACCCGGCTCGAGGACGTGCGCGCCGCCCTCGACGGGCGCGCCGTGCTGTCGCTGCAGCACTGGAACACCCGCAAGGCGCTCGAGTATGTCGGCACCACCGGCCAGGAGACCCGCTCCTTCCACTATCCGCTCGGCATCCGCGCGACCGACGAATTCCTGATGGCGGTCTCGGAGCTCTCGGGCAAGCCGATCCCGGAGGCGATCCGCATGGAGCGCGGCCGGCTGATCGACGCCATGGCCGACAGCCAGTCGTGGCTGCACGGCAAGCGCTACGCCATCTACGGCGACCCGGACTTCGTCCACGCCATGGCGCGCTTCGTCATGGAGACCGGCGGCGAGCCGATCCACTGCCTCGCCACCAACGGCACCAAGGCCTGGGACGAGGAGATGCAGGCGCTGCTTTCCTCCTCGCCGTTCGGCAAGGGCTGCCACGTGTGGGCCGGCAAGGACCTCTGGCACATGCGCTCGCTACTCTTCACCGAGCCGGTCGACATGCTGATCGGCAACTCCTACGGCAAGTATCTCGAGCGCGACACCGGCACGCCGCTCTTGCGCCTCACCTTCCCGGTGTTCGACCGCCACCACCACCACCGCTTCCCGCTGATGGGCTACCAGGGCGGGCTCCGGGTGCTGACCGCGCTCCTCGACAAGGTCTTCGACCGGCTCGACCGCGAGACCATCGTGCCCGGCGAGACCGACTACTCCTACGACCTGACGCGCTGACTTTTCGCCCCCGCCCGGTGCCGGGCGGGGGCCCTCGAACGTGCTCGATCCGGAGGGGCCGATGTCGACGCTGAACAGCAAGATCGCGGACGTCTTCAACGAGCCGGCCTGCGACAAGAACCAGGCGAAGGACGCGAAGGCGCGCAAGAAGGGCTGCTCGAAGCCGCTGACGCCCGGCGCGGCGGCCGGCGGCTGCGCCTTCGACGGGGCGAAGATCGTGCTGCAGCCGATCACCGACGTCGCCCACCTGATCCACGGACCGCTCGCCTGCGAGGGCAACTCCTGGGACAACCGCCACGCCGCCTCGTCCGGGCCGATGCTCTACCGGACGAGCTTCACCACCGACCTCTCCGAGCTCGACGTCGTCATGGGCCAGGGCGAGCGGCGCCTCTACAAGGCGATCCGCGAGATCGTCGAGAGCCACGATCCGCCCGCCGTGTTCGTCTACTCGACCTGCGTCACCGCGCTCATCGGCGACGACATCGCCGCCGTCTGCCGCGCCGCGGCGGAGAAGTTCGGCCGCCCGGTGGTGCCGGTCGACGCGCCGGGCTTCGTCGGCGCCAAGAACCTCGGCAACAAGCTCGCCGGCGAGGTGCTGTTCGACCACGTCATCGGCACGGTCGAGCCTGAGGATCCGGGCCCGACCGACATCAATATCCTCGGCGAGTACAACCTCTCCGGCGAACTGTGGCAGGTGAAGCCGCTGTTCGAGAAGCTCGGCATCCGGGTGCGCGCCGTCATCACCGGCGACGCGCGCTACCGCGACATCGCCGGCGCCCACCGCGCGCGGGCCAACATGATGGTGTGCTCGGCCGCCCTCATCAATCTCGCCCGCAAGATGCAGGAGCGCTGGGGCATCCCCTATTTCGAGGGATCCTTCTACGGCATCACCGACACCTCGGATGCGCTGCGCCAGACGGCGCGGCTTCTCGTCGCCGAGGGCGCGTCGGCCGATCTCGCCGCGCGCACCGAGGCGCTGATCGCCGCGGAGGAGGCGCGGGTCAAGGCGGCACTGGCGCCGCTGAAACGCCGGCTCGAGGGCAAGCGGGTGCTCCTCTACACCGGCGGGGTGAAGTCCTGGTCCGTCGTCTCCGCCCTGATGGAGCTCGGCATGGAGATCGTCGGCACCTCGGTGAGGAAGTCGACCGACGAGGACAAGGAGCGGATCAAGCAATTGATGAAGGAGGACCCGCACATGTTCGAGGCGATCGCGCCGCGCGACATGTACGCAATGCTGAAGCGCGGCGAGGCCGACATCATGCTCTCCGGCGGCCGCACGCAGTTCATCGCGCTGAAGGCCAAGGTTCCCTGGCTCGACATCAACCAGGAGCGGCACGAGGCCTATGCCGGCTACGACGGCATCGTCGCGCTCGTCCGCGCCCTCGACCGGGCGATCAACAACCCCGTCTGGCAGGCCGTGGCGGCGCCGGCGCCGTGGGATCTCGCCGGGGCCGGCAGCGCCTCGGCGCTCGCCGCGGCGAGCGCCGAGGAGACGCCGGCCATCGCCCACGCCTTCCGCAAGTTTCGTGGCGCCGACGTCCAGGAGCTCGGCGAGTGCTGAGGCAGCAAGCACACGGGGAGACGGCCATGGCGACGATCGTTCCGGTCCACAAGGCGGCCTCGACCAACCCCTTGAAGTCCTCCGCCCCGCTCGGCGCGGCGATGGCCTATCTCGGCGTCGAGGCGGCGGTGCCGCTGTTCCACGGCAGCCAGGGCTGCACCGCCTTCGCCCTCGTCCTCCTGGTGCGCCACTTCAAGGAGACGATCCCGATCCAGACGACGGCGATGGACGAGGTCGCGACCATCCTCGGCGGCGCCGACCACCTGGAGGAGGCGATCCTCAACCTGCGCAACCGGATGAAGCCGAAGCTGATCGGCGTCGCCACCACGGCGCTGGTCGAGACGCGCGGCGAGGACTTCGCCTCCGACATTGCCCTCATCCGCGAGCGGCGCGCCGAGGAGCTCGGCGACACCGAGATCGTGCTCGCCTCGACGCCCGACTTCGAGGGCTCGCTGGAGGAGGGGTGGGCGGCGGCGGTGACGGCGCTGATCGAGGCGCTCGTCCCGGCGAAGCGGCCGCACGTGCGGGAGCTGCGCCGCGTCAACA
>Ga0255338_1005706_pt1 | contig 11199 bp, 9 predicted proteins | sample MeOH1_35cm_T4_19_FD_203715 | JGI IMG/M metagenome (GOLD analysis project Ga0255338, IMG submission 203715) | Sandy soil microbial communities from University of British Columbia, Vancouver, Canada - MeOH1_35cm_T4_195 | ecosystem: Engineered > Artificial ecosystem > Sand microcosm > Unclassified ... | reverse complement strand
AAGAAGCCATTCAATGCCCCCCGATCTGTCCAACACCTTCGCCCTTAAATGCATGACATGCGCGATTTTGATATCCTGCTGGTATCTGCCTGCTCTATCCTGTTGCCGCTTATTGCGGCCGCAGGCAGGTACCGGCGTTTATCTTATCGCTACACGCCACTGGCATTTTTATTACTCGCTGGTGCACTGAACGAGCTTACCAGTTATGCAGCGGCATACTGGTGGCACAGCAACCAGGTAAACGCCAACTGTTATACCCTTATTGAATACCTGCTCCTGCTTTGGCAATTGGCAAGAATAGATGCACAGACAAACCGTACCCTCGCCGTTGCCGCTTTAACCGGATTGGTTATCTGGCTTACCGATAATATCTGGTTACATGGCATTGGCCAGGCCAATGTATGGTTCCGGATCGGCGCTTCCCTCATCATGGTTTATTTCAGCATCGATACCGTTACACAGTTGTTGCTGGGTGCTTCCACCCATGTTCTGCAAAAGACCGACCTTGCACTCTGTCTTTCCTTTTTCGTATACCATACTTACCGGAGTTTTATTCTCCTTTTCAGCTTTTTCGCCAGTCACCCGTTTTCTGTTGTCAGCCGGCAGTTATGGCTGGTCCTCGCATTGATCAATATATTGATTCATATCACCTACACCCTCGCTATCTTATGGATACCCAAACAACCCTTGACCTCAAACAGGTATTCCTGACCTGTCTTGCCTTTATGAGTATTCTATTACTCATTGTACTCGTTACCCTGATCCGCCGGTTCCGCCTGCGTCTGCAGCAATACCACCTGCAACTGGCCCGCGAAGTAGAACTGATTGATGCGGAACGAAGAAGGATACATACCGACCTGCACGATGAACTGGGTACGGGCCTTGCCAGTATCAGCCTGCTGGCACAGCAGGTGCAGTCGCATAACTCCTTACCCGTTGTTGAAAAGATTTACCACCAAACCCTGATCCTCCGAACCAAGATCAGGGAGATCGCTTATAATTTTGTGCCGGTTATCCTGGAAACACGCGGCCTGGCCATTGCCATACAGGATTACGTGGAAGAAATTGCCAGTAACCATCCTGTTGCCATCACCACAGATATTCATATCGTGGATCATGGTTACTCCCTTCCCAAATCGGTGCATCTGTACCGGCTGATGCGCGAACTGCTCACGAATGCACTGAAACATGCCCGTTGCAGCCGTATTTTATTACAGCTAAGGGAGAACAGGAAATCAGTCATTCTTTCTCTCTCAGATAACGGGATTGGCTTTTTACCCGAGCAGGCAGCTACCTGGCTCAAGGGTGCGGGTTTATCGCATATACAGTCCAGGGCAAATATTCTCAAAGCGCATTTATCCATTCGTTCCGCACCCGGTAATGGCACGGATATAACCATTCGTATACCCTTACAATCGCTGCGGTCATGAATAAGACACCCATACGGATCCTGCTGGCAGATGATCATGATCTTTACCTCGATGGCCTGAAAGGGTTGTTTCAAACCCAGCATACCTACGAAGTGGTGGCCGAAGCCCATAACGGTATGGAGCTGGTAATGCTGGCTGATTTATACCAGCCGCAGATCGTACTAACCGACCTGCGCATGCCACTGCTCAGCGGCGCCCATGCCATCAATACAATCACGCAGGCAAGTCCCACCTGTAAATGCCTGGTACTCACCAATTATGAAAACGATCTCTCCGTTATCGAAGCCCTGGAAGCGGGCGCAAGGGGGTATATCACCAAGAACATGCCCAAACAGGAACTCTTTACCGCACTGGATCAGATCAGCCGGGGATACCCTTATTTCTGCCAGGCTACCACGGCCAAAATGGTGAGGCTCATCAGCAGAAGCAGCTACAATCCATTTTCCCATAAGCGGATATCCAAATTCTCCCATCATGAAAGAATCCTTATCTACCTGATCTGCCTCGAAAAAAGCAACCAGGAAATTGCCCATACCCTTTCCCTGAGCCCCCGCACTATTGAGAATAACCGCGCCCGCATCTACAAAAAAATGTGCGTAAAAACATCCGCCGGCGTAGCTATCTATGCTATCAAAAACAATATAGTATCGATGAATGATCTGGGAGAGGAGGGGGATGATAGAATGATAGAATGAGTGAATGGGCAATTAGGTAATTGGGTAATTGGGGCGGATTGATAATTGAGCATTGCCCATTCACTGCTCACTACTCGCGGGCTTTGGCATTTGGCTTTAACATTCCTCATCCACTCATTAGCTATGCCCCGTCATTTCGAGACCGCCTACGGCGGGAGAAATCTTATGACGTAAGTAGTTATAACTTAGGATTACCCGCTAATTTATATTCTATATACCTCCAGATTAGTAGCAGCACTGAATCGTATTACTACTCACCTTATGAGATTTCTCCCCTCGCTAGCGCGGGCTCGAAATGACGGGAACCACAACATAAACTCGCAAACAACTACTTACCCAATTATTACAGATCTGCCAATGCGCCAACCTGCCTGCCGGCAGGCAGGTGCGCCAAAACGCTGTGCTGTGAGTAGTGAATGGTGAATGGGCAATTGTCAATCCCCCATTCTATCATTCTATCAATCTATCATTAATTCCTCCCCTCATACAAGAAACCGCATCCCTCATAAAAGCAGGCTGCTAATTTGGTGTTATGAAAAACAGCGTACTGTTTGTGATTCGGTTGGTGTTGATATGGCTGTATAGCTATGTGGCATTCAGCAAATGGTTTTCGTTTGGGCAGTTTGTACATGACATGCATAACCAGCCCTTTGCCCGCTGGTTGGCGGATACATTGATAGGGGGGCTGCCTTTGCTGGAGTTGGCCGTTGCGGTGTTGCTCTTTTTTCCGAAGCTGGTAATATGGGGGTTCCGGTTATCGGTGTTGCTGATGGGGGCGTTTACACTGTATGTGGGGGCCGTGTTGCTGGGTATGTTTAACCGGGTACCCTGTGCCTGTGGTGGCTTTCTGAGTGGATTGGGTTGGGGGCAGCACGGGGTGGCAAACCTGGTATTGTGGGTGGTATCGGTACTCGGTTGGTACCTGCAAAAAAATACAGAAATGAAAGAGATGCATGCATAACAGGGGTAAGCCGAAAACCTGTAACAGAGTAGGCAATCATTGTTCATCATTTGTTGCCAAAGGAGCAACGATCGTTCCGGGTATGTAATTATTCATTTTTAAAAACCAATTTATGAAAAAGTATTTTGTGGGTTTATTTGCTGTGGTACTTGCTATTTCTGCAAGTGCGTTCACCAGTGGTCATACCACCCTGGGTTCTTATTACAGGGATGGTGATTTCATTGTGCCGATCACCACTAACGGAGTATGTGATGCGGGAAGCAATTTCTGTACCTATGACTTGATTCCCGGTCGTGAAGACAACGGGGATCCTGCTAATTACGAAGGAGTGGGTACGGAAGACAAACAGTGGGTACCTCTGCCATAAGAGCGGTAGTGGCTTAACCGGTAAAAGAGGCTGACTCCTGTTGTGAGTCAGCCTTCTTTATTGGGGGTAGATGATTTGCCGGGGAAGATATGCCCTTAAGCAATTCTCAGAACACGCAGGGCTAAAGCCCGGATTTATTCCGCTTTTCATTCCCCGGCTTGAAAGCCGGGGTTATAAAATAGACCGTAGTGCTGGCAATCACTAACTGCCAGTATCAACACAGCGTATCGGCGGATGACTCCGGTTGAAGGCTAGCGCTATAAAAATTCTGTGGAGGTAGCTATCAATAACCAATAGTATCAACACAGAATGTTGAAGATAACCCCGGCTTTTAAGCCGGGGACTAAGAAACAGAAAAGAAAACGGGCTTTAGCCCTGACCAACCTCCCTCTTTTTTGCAGGCTGCGTTGCTAAGCGTGCTTGGGCTAAAGCCCTGATTCCTTCTTCGTTTTAATCCCCGGCTTAAAAGCCGGGGTTGTGAAATAGTCCATAGAGATGGCGATCACCAACCATCCATTCCAACCATGAGTGTTTACACATACCCCGCCTCATTCTTTGCTACTGTCTGGATACCTCTTGCAGCAAGGACAATAAGTTTTCTTTATTTCGTACAGGAGTGGTGTTATGATAAATATTTCCATTTTTGTCCAGCAGGATCGATTTTGGATAAGAACTGACCGCATACCAATTGATGACGGGGTGTTCTCTACCCATGGTACCTGTTCTTAGGTTGATGGCTTTAGTGGAAGTATAGTTGTCGTCAGCTATGCTCTTCAGCCAGGTCTCTTTATCCGTATCAACGGAGATACTAATGAAGACCATCGATGTATCCTTACTGAATATTTCTTCTATGGATTTTAATGTGTTTTTGTAGAACTGTACACAGCCGGTACAACCGGTAAACCAAAAATCCAGGAATACATTTTTCCCCTTAAACTCAGATAGGGTGCGGAATCGGCCATTGCTGTCTTCCAGCATAAAATTATAGGCAGGCGCGCCCCTGGTTAAGCGGTTTTGTATGGTGAGCAATGGCGCTTTGTAAGCGGGTGTTTTGACTGCCTGTATGGCCACTGCCAGTACAGAATCCGCATCAGGCATATGGTCGAAATTATCGACCAGGTATACGGCCCATAGTTTATCCCTGAGCATGCCCTTGAAATTTTCCTCGAACCGTTTGCCAACGGAACCTGTATCCGTTTGCCGTTGGGTGGCCATTGTCATCTGAACGATTCCTATTGGATAGTTTTTAGATTTGGCGAGATAGGCATCAGGGATCGGTATACGGGTATTGTTCACACGTTCAGTCAGCAGGTTGCATAGCCGATTCCGATCGCTTTGCTCCCCATTGCCACTACCCTTCAGCTGGATATCTATTTCTATGGATCTAAAGCGTTGGAATTTTCGTTCAATGCTTTTCCCCAATAGGTCCGCCTGCAGCTGTAGCCATACTTTTTCGGATAGCTGGGTTTTATATTCCTCCAGCAGCTGTATTTGCCTGGCTAAAAACGTATCGATCTGGTTGAACTCCTTGCGCAGATAATCCAGGTATTTTTTATCCTTCCGATCGTTGTATATGGAGCGGTCAAAGGGCCGTCGGTTATCCCAGTAATAGGTCAGGGTATCCGATCGGTACTGGAAGGTATATTTGGCAGACCCTTTTCCGGTAACCTGCACTTGCTTTTTACTGCCGATCTCCAGCATGATATTATCCCCCGGTTCTGCCAGGTAGAATCTCAGCACAGGTGCAGGTTTCTCGTGTGATTTTTTGTGGGAATAGAGTGAAAAGTATACCGGGTTTTGGATCTTGTCTAATTGGATCGAAAAAGTTCCCGAAAGGCAGGGTGCACTGAATGATCGGTATGGTGTGACCATGGCCCTGGTTTCATTGAAGAAATTATCCCATACATACACGGTAACGCTGTCTGCATTATCTGGTAATTGCCCGGAGAGGGTTACTGTTTGTCCGGCACCCCCGATGGTATAGAGGATAGCCGCTATCAATACATATTTTTTCATGAACGAATGTTTTGAGGTGATGGAAAAACGTCTGTTATCTTGGGTTTTGTGCAATACCGCTCAGTCTGATCTCATTATCAGGTATGGGTAACACATATCTCGGGTCGCCCGGTTCCAGGGTATAGGTTTGTGCATTCATTACCCGGGTCAGTGTCTGGGCAAAACGGCTGTCTTTGTTCAGCCGCCGGAGGTCCTCCCACCGAAGGGTTCCGGTAAAGGGCAGTTCCTTTCTTCTTTCGGCAAGTACCAGTATCAGTGCCGTTTCTGCGTTATTGGCCGTGTAGGGAACAAAGGTTCCGGTTTTCCAGCGTTTGCTCAGCAGGCTGTTCAGGTCCTGTAATGCGGAAGCGGTGTTCCCGGCCCTGGCGCTTGCTTCTGCCCGGATCAGGTAGAGTTCATTGGTGGCAAGCCCGCCAAACGGGTAGGAGGAACCGGTATACTGGCCTTTGAAAATGGTGCCACTGCTATTGGTGGTATAAAAAGCCGACTTGCGTAGATCATTGGCTGCATAAGATCTCAGCAAATTGGAATCTACCAGGCCGTTGAGGATGTTGATACTTAAAATACTATTAGCAGCATAAAAGATCACTTCCGCATTGTTCGGAAATGTCGGGAATGGCTTGGCGGCGGTCAGTGGTAAGCTGTTAAAATCGATCAGTCGGTTTACCCTGTTCAGTGCTTTGTCTGCATACGATCCCGCATTGCTGTAATCTTCCATGTTCAGGTACACCCTTGCCAGCAGCGCTTCTGCGGCAGTTTTTCCCGGCCTTGTCTGATACAGTCCTGTCACTGGCAGCAGATCGATCGCCTGCTTCAGGTCGCTCGTGATCCGGTCATACCCCTCTTTCACGGAGGCTCTCACGGATATTTGATTGATGTCCGATGTAAGCCGGATGGGTATACCCGGATCAGTGGCCGCTGTGGCAGCTGCAAAAGGTTTTGCAAACTCACTGATCAGGTTATAAAAAGCATAGGCCCGGTAGAACAGAGCGGAGCCTTTGGCATTCTCCCGATCCAGCCTGTTTTGTGGGGTCTGCTTGATCTTTTCCAGTCCTTCCAGCACAATGTTGGCATAACCTGCCATGATATACGGATTGTTCCAGTCGCCGATAGTTATCGTTCCCTGGTAGATCTCCTGTGCCCATACATGCACGTTTTTGCCGTAGTTGGAAATGCCGAGCCAATTTGTATAAGTAAGGTAATAATTGTCCGCACTCACCAGTGGCATCCCCGGGTAATTGTCATTCATGAAAATATCGTAATCCAGTATCGCCTGGTAATTCTCCAGCGTACCTGGCGTAATATCACTCCTGTTCGATTTTATATCCAGCCATTCATCCTGTTTGGTACAGGCTACTGAAAACAGGAGCCAGCCCAATATGATCAGTGTATGTTTCATATGGTTATTTTGATGGTTTAGAATGTGGCCCTTAACCCGATGCTGATGGAGCGGGGTGCAGGGTATCCGTTCAGGTAAAAATTGTCGTTATAATCCGGGTCAATGCCAGATCTGTTGGCCCTCCAGAGTATGCCCAGGTTATTGGCATAGAGATACCATTGCAGGCTGCTGAACGGTGTTCTTTTCAGGGAGCTTTTGTCCACCGTATAACTTAGCTGTATGTCCTGCAAACGGATATGATCTGCTTTCTCGACCAATACATCCGAATACATATAGAAATTATTCCGGGGCGTATTGGTGGGATAAACAAGTGAAGGAACATAGGTCGATTGTTCATCACCCGGTTTCATCCACCGGAGTGTATAATCCCGGTTCGGAGTGCCGGTAACCAGGTCCGAATAATTCAGACTGGTAGAACTTTTTCTAAAATAGTAGCCCAGCTTGTAGATCACATTGAAGGAGAGAGAGAACTGTTTATACGAAAAACTGTTCCGCAGCGATCCAAAAAGCGTAGGCCTGGCCGATCCGTGAAAAGTCAGGCTGTCTGCCACCGTATTCACCAGTGCCTGGTAGTTTTTACTTACCTGCCCGTTTTGCCAGCCTTGCGGATCGCCGTTTGTCGGATCCAGGCCTGCAGTAGGAAAACTGAAGATCGAAAACAGCGGTCTGCCAGGTACGGCAATCAGGCTGCCATAACTATTGGCAATACTCGTGGCCGCATATTTGGTGTCGAATACCAGAATCTTATCGCGAAGACTGTTGAACAGGAGCTGGCTTTCCCACTTGAATTTCCGGTCAATGAGTTTGCTGTTCAGCACAATATCAATACCATTGGTTTGTGTAGAAGCGGCATTGCCATTAAAAGAACTGAAGCCGGTGGAGGGTGCCAGTGGCGCTTTCTCTATCAGGTCCAATCCTTTTTTCCGGTAGATATCGATGCTGCCGGAGAAAAGGTTGTTGCGGGTGGTAAAATCCAGGCCAAGGTTCAGGTTCTCTACTTTCTCCCAGCGCAGTTCAGGATTGGGTGGCGAAGTGATGGAAGCAGCCTGTACCCCGGTAAAATTGGCTTGTGAATACCTGGCGGTAAGATAGGCGGAGGCGTTGTACACGTTGCCATTATAGCCGAAAGAGACCCGGGGTTTTAGTTCTGTCAACCAGTTCAGCCTAAAGAATTTTTCCTTCGCCAGGTTCCAGGACAATCCTATTGACCATAGGGGTGTAACTTTATCGTTGGTCTTTACGCCGAAAATATTGGCGCCATCTTTCCTGCCACTCAGGGAAAGTGCATACTTATTCCGGAATACATACACAGCATTCAGGTAATAGGAAATATACCGGTTACGCGTTTCGAAGATACTTCCACCCGGATCGGGTAATGCCCTCGCCAACCCGGAAGGATACAAAGTGACAATTGTTTTGTAATCCAGGTTACTCACGGCTGTTCCAAATTCATCATTATACCCCAACAGGTTTTGCGTGTAGATGGTGCTGGTCACTTCCCGCATTTCCGCACCTGCCATAGCGGTCAGCGAATGTATCTGTCGAAAACTACGGTTGTAATTCAGCTGGGCCCTGGCATTATGGGCCACCATATCCTGGGTAAGCATGTTCAGGATGGATCCTTTTGGTAAAGCATACGTAAATACCCCGGTTGCCGCGTTGCGCTGCGAATACTGGTTGACCAGGTTACGCATGTAATAGGATTCACTGTTGCGGAGGTTGCGGTCAAGCCTTACCTGGCGTTCATACTGGTACTGCACTTCGGCGCTCAGGTGATCGGTCACCCGGTACTTCGCCATGGTCTTTAACAGGACATCCGTGATGCGCCTGGTATTGTTGGCACTATAGAGGTCTTCCAGCGGCCGATAGGTCCAGTCCTGGTATCCCAATTGACGGACACTATCCACAAAATCAGTACGGTAGTCCTTTACAATCCGCAGTGGGTTTCCTTGTTCATCAGCCAGTCTTGCATAGGGGTATATCTGGGTATTGCCGAGATAGGTAGTATTGGAAAATCCGGGTATGAATTGGTTGTGCATATCCGTATGGCTTTGTATCCAGTATATGCCTGTGGTGATCTCCAGTCTTTTGATGGGGTTGATCACGGTTACCGAACTAAGCGATGTGCGCTTGTATGTATTACGGACCAATGATTGCCGGTTATGGTCATAACCCGCCGAAAGGGTATAGCTGATCTTATCGCCACCTCCCCGCAGGTTAATGGCGTACTGCGCGAGTGTGGATTTCTGGTAGACCCATTTGGCATATTCCGACCGCATATCGTTACCCGCTAACTGGTTTATTTGGGCTGTTGCTTCAGCAGTAGAGATACGTCCCGCCCGCTGTTTGGCCAATATTTCTACCACAGGGGTAACAGCTGGCCTCGAAGTCTGGTTAGAAAGGCTGGCATCATAATAGCCTTTTGAGAACAGGTACTGCTCCACACCGATGAAATCGGCTGCGTTGAGGTAGCTATGGCTGTAATACAGGTCGGGTTTGTTTACAAAACTCAGGTTGGTCACATAATCCACTTTCAGTTTTGTCTGGTAGCTGCCTTTTTTTGTCGTAATAACGATCACCCCGTTACCTGCCCTCGCACCCCAGATCGCTGCGGCTGCCGCATCTTTCAGTACCGTAACATTTTCTACATCATTGGGGTTAATATTATTGAGGTCCCCTTCATAAGGAAAATTATCTACTACAATCAGCGGACTGGCGGCGGTATTACCCAGCAGGGTGCTCCGGCCACGGATGCTGATCTGTTCATCACTGATATTCGTCCGGTTGAAAAGCAGCCCGCTGGTTACCCCGTCCAGCCTGTCAAGTATGCTGGTACTAACCCTTCGGTTCAGTAATTCATTATCGATTCTCACAACACTACCCGTGATCCTTTCTTTACGGATCTGCTGGTAGCCTGTGTTTACGGTCACCCCTTCCAATTCCTGTGTAGCAGGCGCCAGCGCAATCATCAACGGCGAAACTGTTTTTGCCGTTAGGGGAATTGACCTGGTCAGAAAGCCAGTATAGCTGACGACCAGGGTATCTGGTAGGTGGGGTATAACAACAGTCACTTCACCCTCTCTTCCCGTAGTATGGGTGGTTTTCGTTTTTGTAAGGTATAGCGAGGCGCCTGGCAAAACATCTCCGGTTGCACCGTTTGATACAATGGTTTTGAAAGAAATAGGGTTTTGAGCATGGTTGCGTAATGGGCATAACAATAACAGTAAGCAAAAAATACGAATCATTTGCAGTAGTTTTAGGTTTGTACAATAGATTGAAAATCAGCGAATAGACTACTGCTGTTACACCGGGTTCTTGGGCTTCTTGGCAAACTGTGTTTTTAATAAACACAGGGCCTGTCCGGTGGGTGAGGGTAAGAGGCGGTTTTTCAGGCAATGATTTTTATAGAGGCAGCAGGCATTGGCCAGTGCGGGAAAACGTTTTTTGTGCGGATGCTGTTTCAGCAACAGGTAATACAATACCCCTGACTGCACCAGTTGCTTCTGGTTAACAGGCAGTTGTGCAGGGTTCAGGTATTTACGTGTTGGCATAAGGTATTGATAAGTTGGTAAAGTATATAGAGTTGATAAAGTATATAGAGTCAATAAAGTATATAATGGATATCGGTATTTCTGCTATCTGGCAACGGTTCTTTGGCTGCTGCTGTTGCTTATATGCGTTGGCCGTTGGTTATTGCTGCAACAGGGTTTCTGGCGGATATGCCCGAAGCAAATGTTGCGTGTCTGCAAATACTTGCCTATAGGTGATTGACCGGTAGCTGCAGAATCTTCAATTTTAAATCACTTATACTAAGTAGTATTGAAAACCAAAATAGACAGTTACGTTATAGATCGGGTGAAAGAGAAAAGGATCGAAAACGGTCTTTCTCAGTCCGACCTTGCCTATGAACTGGGTATGTCTGTTGGTTTTATCGGCAAAGTGGAGAGCAAAAACTATCCTGCACACTACAATCTCCGTCACCTCAACGACCTCGCCAAAATCCTCGCTTGCAGCCCACAGGATTTCCTGCCAAAAAAACCTATCTAACCAGATTACCAAACAATCTCAGGGGGGAGTTTAGCTAAGATAAAGGGTATTTTTGATACTTTCCTATGGGTGAGTGAGTTTTTTTTCTGGAAATATGTCAGGGGGGGAGATAATGATAGAATGATAGGATGATAGAATGATAGAATGGGGGGTGTTGGTCTTTAGTCTCCCGCTTTCAGCCTATCGTGTGGACACATTTCTATGTATTGTCCATCCCTGGAAAGCGGCTTTAAAATATGTAAGGCCTGTCCAAAGTGTGGTAATTCCGGGGTGCCTTTTGCTTT
>Ga0255338_1005705_pt1 | contig 11203 bp, 5 predicted proteins | sample MeOH1_35cm_T4_19_FD_203715 | JGI IMG/M metagenome (GOLD analysis project Ga0255338, IMG submission 203715) | Sandy soil microbial communities from University of British Columbia, Vancouver, Canada - MeOH1_35cm_T4_195 | ecosystem: Engineered > Artificial ecosystem > Sand microcosm > Unclassified ... | reverse complement strand
CAACAACGATACCCTGTTGTTACATGCCTGACGGCATTTCCCGGATCCGCGGTGCGGTTTGGTTGCTACCAACATTACATCGCTAAGCGATTTAACAGCGGCATGATGGCTTCAACTTATTTAAAATCGGTTGCATCCCATGTCATGGCCTTGCCTGCCGTAAGCTCGGCACTAACCGTTTTACTTCCGTATTTCAAATCACGTTTTTGTGCATGGGGCGAAACCAGTGTCACGCTTTTCAACTTGCCATTTTCCCATACCTCATCTACGGTGACATTACCTCGTGCTTTCAAACCTTTTACAGAACCGTTTGCCCAGGCGTCGGGTAATGCAGGAAGTAGCTCGATCACGCCCGTTTGCGATTGGAGGAGCATTTCAGCTACGCCGGCCGTGGAGCCCATGTTGCCGTCGAGCTGGAAAGGCGGGTGTGCACAAAGGAGGTTGGCGTAGGAACCGCCGCCGTCGGCCATTTTGGTCCCCTGGTCGGCTACGGGCCGGAGGACGCTTTTGAACAGCTTATGCGCCCGGTTACCGTCGTGCAAGCGCGCCCAGAAGTTGACTTTCCAGGCCAGCGACCAGCCGGTACCATCGTCGCCACGCGCATTGAGGCTCACGCGTGCGGCTTCGGCTTCTGCCGGGGTTTGGGTAAGCGAAATCTGCTTGCCCGGGTGCAATGCATACAGGTGCGAAACGTGCCGGTGGTGATTGGAGGAGTCGTCCACATCTTCGCGCCATTCCTGCAACTGTTTCCAGCGGCCGATCTGTAAAGGCAGGATCTTGTCGCGGGTGGCGCGGGCCTGGTTTGCAAAATCTGCGTCGATACCCAACACGCTGGCTGCTTCGGCGGTGTTGTTGAGCACGTCCCAGGCCATTTCGTGGTCCATGGTGGCGCCGGTGGAAATACCGCCGTGTTCGGGCGAGTACGAAGGCGATGAAACCAGGCGGCCTTTGCCATCGCTGGTCAGGTAATCCATCCAGAACTGCGACGCCTCCTTCATCACGGGATAGGCCGTGTTTTTCAGGAATGCCTTGTCATTGGTAAATGCATAATGTTCCCACAAATGCTGGCAAAACCATGCCGCTCCACCCGGGAAAAAGCCCCACGGGAAATCCCAGCCCGGCGAAGTATAGCCATAGGCGTTCAGCATCGTATTGACGATCCATCCTTTGGCATTGAAAAACTCCCTGGCAGCCAGCCTTCCCGGTTCTACAATAGACTGGGTAAAATCCATCAGCGGCAAATGGCATTCCGAAAGGTTGGTTGCCTCGGCAGGCCAATAGAGCATCTGGACGTTGATATTTGTGTGATAGTCATTCGCCCAAGGCGGATTAGTACTGTCGTTCCATTTCCCCTGCAAGCTCATCGGCATCGTACCAGGGCGCGTGGACGAGATCATAAGGTAGCGGCCGTATTGGAAATAGAGCTCTTCCAAACGGGTGTCGGGCTGGCCCGCCGCATAGGCTTTCTGGCGCTGGTCGGTAGGAATGGCCGGTGCAATAGCATTATCCAATGTCAATGCAACGCGGTCGAACAGACTGTGATAATCCTTTTGCTGCTCGGCGAGCAAAGCGGCGTAGGTCTTCCCCGCCACTTTGGCCATGGTAGCGGCATTGGTCTTTTTATAATCATTGCCCTTATAGTCAGGAAACTTCATAAGATAATCTGTGGCCACGGTATGGACCAGCACAATGGATTTGGCCCCCGTCACCGTAAGCACGCCATTAGCGAAAGCGGTTTTACCGTCGGTATCGACGCGGTAAACGGTTTCAAACTCCTGGTGGTTATCCTTCAAATGCCCGCCAAATGTGTATTGATTTTTGGCGAACTGCTCATAATCTTTCGCGTGCGGTGTTTCAAACCGTATCGAATAGGTTTCCGGCGTCGACGAGGTAAACCGGTACACCATCACTTTGGAAGGGTAATTACCAAAGAATGTCCTTTCGAAATGGGTCCCGCCCGCGTCGTAGCTTATTTTACCCAATGCGTCGGAGATATTCAGCTCGCGGCGGTAGTTCTGCGCGGCGCCTTTGGATGGCACTTTTACGAAAATGTCGCCCACCGTCTGCTGCGCACCGAAATCGGAAGACTGGGTATTTTCCTTTTTCTCGTGAATAACGCCCGTCAGCTCTTTGTTAGCAAGTGCGTGCGCTTCTTTCATTTTGCCCGCGGCAAGCAGTTCGCGTACCTGGGGCAGATGTTTGTAGGCCTCCTTTTTTAAACCAAAATTATAATCGGCATTCGCTCCCTTGCCGCCCGCCCAAAGGCTGCCTTCCGAAAATTGGAGCCGTTCTTCTTCCGTTCCCCCGAAAAACATAGCGCCCACGTGACCATTACCAATCGGTAATGCCTGGGTCATCCATTCTTTCGCGGGCTGATCGTACCAGAGCGACAATGGTGCTGGTTTGGGTTTGGGATTCGGCTGCGCTTGCAGCGGGCTGAATGCGGTAACAGCGCAAATGAGAAGTCCTAAAAATGTTTTCATTACTGGGGTTTTGGCAAATAATGGTAAAATTATTCAAAAATCAGCTTCGGTGAGCCGCTTAGTTTCAGGTTGCTTTTCGGCATGTTTTCCAGCCGGATATTTTTGCCAAGCACCTCCCCTTCCAGCTTCAAACCAGAAACCTCCACACCCGAACAGCCATTGAACCACAACATATAATGGTTGCCCGACTGCGGACTGAGTTCCTTGGTGCGGATGATCCGGTTGTTGTCAAAAATCAATCCCCGCGTACTCTTGGCGTACAACACCGGGTAATCAAATGCTTTAAAAGTATTACCCTCGATCCGGATATTGAAATGGACCGGCTTTTGGGTATCCACCACTTTATTCGACGGATTAATCGCAATAATGGCATTCCCCGGGCCACCCTGGTAGGCACAGTCGATAAACTCGTTATTACGGATCGTGACATCCCGCACCGGGCCGGATTCATACCAGCCTTCGGCGTCCGCCTCGATGAGCACGGCGCTCATACCGGTACGGAAAAATGTATTGTTTTCGACCACGGCCTTGCGTGGGGTCGTGAGCAGCACGCCGCGCGTGCTAGTACGGGTAAAATAGTTGCCGCGAATGAGTACCTCGGGCGTCCACGTCATGTTTTCGACGCAGTCGTGCTCTTCCAGGCCTGCCGGGACGGGCTTTTCAAAGGTTAGCAGTAGTTCACGATCATTGAGCCGGTCCACAGCCTTTACCAATCCATTCGCAAACCGCTGCATGGAAGCCGAATGCACAAATGCCACCGTATCGCCCGGAAAGAAGGCATTGAAACCATAGCTTTGGCCATGCATAAACCTCACTTTTAGCGTGTTGTCACCAGACCTGCCGACAATGCGCAAGTTTGTACCGTGCACATTGATCGGGTCGTCGTGCGCACCTGAAAATCGGCAGTCTTCGACGGTTACCTTCCCACGGCAACCCGAAAAATGCATAAAATCGGCGGACGAGGCTATAATGCGCCCGGTTTCTGGTCGCGGCGCGCAGGTAACCCGGCGCATGGTGATGTTTTCGGTGTACTGGCTCACAATGCCCAGGCCGTGCATATAATGCATGCCCACGTCTTCGAGCGTCACATTTTTGCATTCGCGGATATGCATTCCTATCTGGTCGCGGATAATGTCGCGGACGGTGAGAATGTTGCCGGGTTTGGGCGTGGCGCCGGTTTTGAAACGCACCCGTCCCGGGCTGATTTCGGTCGCCTGCGCATTCGCATAGGGTTTCCAGTCGCTATAACGCATGGTTTTCAGCGTAGTATCAAATTCGACTGCGTGGTAATGCATTGTTTTCCAGCCTTCCCCGAACCATTCCAGGTTGCCGCCGCGGATCGCATAGCGTGCGTCGCGCTGTACATCCAGCTCCACTTCGCCGTTCTCCACTTTCGTATACCGCATTTCAGACATCGTCGGGCGCTCGAAATCGACGTGTATATTTTGCAGTTTCACATTTTCGCAGTGTTCCAGTACGATTGTCGTCATTTTCCCGTGAAAGACAAACAACGCCCCGTTGCCGTCGATCGTCAGGTTGCGGGCGTTCCGGAAAAGCATCCCGACAGTCCGGATTTTAAGCGAATCCTCCTTTTCAGTGGATGTATTTGAAATAAAAAACTGTTCTCGGATAGCGCCGTCCGGCCAGAAATCGTAGCGGCCTTTCGGAAACGTCATTGTTGTCTTTCCCGAACGAATGGCCTCGTCGATGACTTTTTGAATGCGGGCGGTGACGTTTTCGTAAGTATCGGGGCGAATACCGGCCTCGGCTACGGAAACGGTCTGGGCATTGGAATGACTATTAAGCAGTAATGCGCAGAATAGCGCGATGTAAAAACGGTCGAGCAAGGACATCGAGTCAGGAATCGTTAATCAGGGTCGCAAATTAGGTCAAAATCGAAACACTTTTTGTGAAAAAGAAGGAAGATCAATTTTTTTGTCAGTGGTGGTCAGATGTAGTCAGGTATGGTTAGGATCAGTTGTGATTAGGAAATATTGGGAGCGACCAAACTGCGTGAAGGTGAATGCCGTCAGGCATGTAACAACAGAGCATTGTTATTACATGCCTGACGGCATTTTTGACACCGTCGGCCTGATTGCGTTTTCTACCAATGTTACATGCCTGACGGCATTTGTCTCCCAATCAATTAAAAAACACCTGACCACACCCGACAACTCCTGACCATCATCTAATAACGATGGGGATAATACGTATTCTGCACCCGGCCATCCGCGAACAATTCGAGCATCGCATAACCGGGCGGCGTTTCCTGGTAATAATTTGGCGCAGCCGATTCGGCGTCCCCTTTCCCCCACCAGAAACCGCTCATCGCGCCGTTGCAGCAATACTGTATGCCATTGTATTCGGTATGGTCCTGCAAATGCTGGTGCCCGCTGAGGCAGATGCGCACCTTGTCGCGGTGTTTATAGAAGAGGTTTTTCAACTTCTTGTAATCCGAATGCCCTCCCCCGCCTGCGAGCATAGGCGTAGCGCCCAGGATCGGGTAATGCGACATCAGCAGCACAAAAGTACCGGGTGCGAGTTTCGCGAGGTCGGCTTCCAGCCATTGGTATTGTTCTTCGTCCAGCGAGACGTGTTCGTTATTGCCGTCGAGAATCACAAAATGCCAGTTCTTTTTCGTAAAACTATAATAGCGGCCCGGCGTTTTGAGCCGCTTTACCACGTAATTCTTGCCGTACATTTCGTCCTCTTTCGAAGGTGCCGCCCACCACGGATCGTGGTTGCCGATGCAACTGTGGATCTCGTAACCTTTCAGGTTCGCTGTACATTCATCCCACAATTTCCAGTAACCCAGCATGGTTTCGCGGCTTACGTCCTTGTAGTCTGCGGCATGAATGGAGTCGCCGCCATTGAGGAAGAAATCGGGTTTGTGTTTTAAAACATCGCCGAGGCACTTTTTGAAACGATTTGGCGCATCGTCGCCCTCGCGGATATGCACGTCGGTGATGTGTGCGATTTTCAGTAGCGGCTTATCGGCAACAAGCCCGGCGTTGGAAGCCGGGCCTGTTATCGAAGCAGCCGTGAGCAACCCGGTATTCCGGATCCAGGAACGTCTGTTCATTGTATTGGTTTTAAATTAATTCCACCCAAAAACCTGCTTCAATTTAGGGTTCAGCAGTATTTCTTTCTGAGGGATAGGTCGGTAATAATATTTCGGGTCTTCGAATTTCCGGACGGCCGTTTCGGTGACCATGGTACCGCCGGCATTTCCGTTTTTAAGGTAAACGGTCACATCCTCCCCGATGGCGCCCGAGCGGTAATACACGAGCGGAATGCCTAGCTTGTTCTTTTCCTTGTTCTTTTCGTCGGGGATCGTTTTGGACTTGTCTATCAGGATAATATCCTCGACATCGTCACCGGTCAGGTCATATTTGCCAAGGCCGGGGAAGTAAAGTCCTTCCGGGATCGCAGTCAGCAGCTTACCTGCCTGCCAGCGCATTACATCGCTGAACCGCTGGTTTTCAAATGCAAATTCCACCCTTCTTTCACGACGGATTTCGAAAATAACACCGCGGTTCGCCCCGGTTACGTTCGGGTATTTCAGCGCCATTACCGGGTCGGGGTTGCCGTTGGCTGCGGCCAGTTTCAAATCAGGAAGCTGTACGCGCGCACGAATGAGGTTCACCGACTTGTCCAGATCGTCCTGGGTAAGTGTTCCCAGCTCCGCTTTCGCTTCCGCATAGGTCAAAAGCACTTCGGCGTAACGGTACACGGGCACATCCACGCTGTTCTGGATCACATTGTCGGTCGAGTTTACATACCCTTTCAACTGGTGGTAACCTGTAAAATTCTTGTTCAGGCGCAGGATGTAAGGCGCAGGATCACCCGCACGCACCCAGCCCGGGTACACGAGCGTCTGCGCGAGGCGGGGGTCACGGTTTTGGAATTCTTTTACAAAACCCAATTGCTGGTAACCCTGCACGTCCGTAAAGCGGGAACCGTCCTTCATCAGATACGTCTGCACGAGGTCACGCGAGGGGGCCTGCTCGTAGTCGCCGAATACGGTGCTGTTCACATTCTGGCTACGGTCCTTGGTCTGGTCGAAGGCATTCACCAGAATCACTTCCTTAATCGAACTCAAATCCTGGCTACCGAACAGCGCTGCGTAATCCGCATTGGGTTTGCCGGTGTTGTAGATCGCAAATTTGTTCGATGCCATGATGTCCGATGAAACCGTGGCAGCCGTCTCGAGGAATTTGTTGGCAGTCGCCTGAAGGTTCAGCTCTGAATGGTATTTACGATAAGTTCCTTCATAAAGCGCAGTACGGGCATACTGGGTCATGACCGCCCATTTGCCCGGCGTGCCCGCAGGCACCGACTCCCGCACATTGGCCGCTGCGAAAGCAAGATCCGCCATCACGCTATCCATCACCGTGGCGCGCGGGTCCTGTGCTTTGTAAAGCTCCTCGTCGCCAGGGTTCACGGTTTTCGAAAACCAGGGAACGTCCGAAAAACGGCTCACTTTTCCGAGGTAGAACTGCGCGCGGTAGTAGCGTGCAAGACCGGCATAATGCGCTTTCACATCGGCGGTTGCATTTGCTTTATTATAATTATCAAGGAAGTAATTGATATTCCGCAAACGGCTCCAATCCCAGCCGCCGGTAATGGTCTGCGAACTCGGCGAGCCGGTCATTACCACCTTCATTTCCACTGCGCCGGTGGTGGTGGCATTGTCGGTGCTCTGGTCGTTGAGGTAGGTACCATACATATCCGGCATGCTTAGCAAACCGTTGACGTACAACGCAAGGTCCCCCTCGGTATTGAAGAATGCTTCTGGCGAAATCGCAGTCTGTGGAAGCTTTTCCAGGAAATCGTCGTTGCAGGCGCTCGCACCCGTTAACAACGCTAGTAATAATATATGCTTTTTCATTTCAGGCTGATGGGGTTAGAATCAAAACTCGACATTGACACCGAATGCAAACTTCCGCTGGAACGGGTATGAAAAGCCATTCGAACTGTCGAAGGTGTTGCTGTTGGTGATCACTTCGGGATCGAAATATTTTTTGAGCTGAGAGAATTCGAACAGGTTCTCCCCGCTCGCAAACACGCGTACCCGGCTGATCTTGTGCTTTTGCAGCAGCGAAGACGGCAACGAATAGCCGATCGTTACGTTTTTGATCCTCAGATAAGCCGCGCTCAGAAGGTACTTCGTCTGAGCAATGTCGAGGCCCGAGCCATAGTTATTATCCGCCAGCCACGATTGAAGCACCGGGAAATTGGCATCGGTGTTGGCATCGGCGAGGCCCGCCGCTATGTAGGATTGCGAATGCTTGGCACGTTGCTGATCCGAATCTGCCTGGCCGCGGTAGTAGTCGAGGTTCCATGGATAGACATTCGCATAAGGCTGCTGGTAAGGGCCCCAGTAGAGGTAATGGCGGGGATAGTAATCTCCTTTCAGCACGCCCTGTAATACCGCCGAGAAGTCGAAACCATTCCAGTCGGCACTGAGGTTGAAACCAATGCGGTAGCGCGGAGTCGTATTTCCGATCACAGAAAGGTCTTTAGGGTCTTTTTTGGTAAGTCCTTGGGTAATGCGGCCATCGCCGTCGAGGTCTTTATATTTAGGCCAGCCCGGCACGACCGACAGCGCGCCCCAGGGGACAATATCACTTTCATCCAGCTTCGCGATTTCGTCGGCATTCTGGAAAAGGCCGTCGTTCGTAAGTCCCCAGATCTCTCCCAGATTTTGGCCTTTGCGGTATTTCGAGAAAAGCTCCTGGTCGTTTTTGAAACGGGTAATCTGCGAACGTGAGTCTGAAAGGATCAATTTGGCGTTCAGCGACAGCGGTTTACCTCCCACGTTATAGGAATCATTGTAGTTCAAGGTGAGTTCCAGCCCCTTGGTACGCAAATCGGCCACATTCTGGGCGGGCACCTTGGTACCGAGCACTCCCGGCAGCTCCTCGCCTTCCACCAGCATTCCTTTGGTATCGCGGATGTAGTAATCGAAACCAAGCGTAATACGATCTTTCAGTACACCAAGGTCGGCACCAAAGTTGAGCGTCGAAACGCGTTCCCAGGTATAATTCGTCGGATCCACTCGCAGGATCGGCGAGTTGCTGATCACCGTTTGTTTGTCGCCGCCGATAAAGTAATTAGACAATCCGGTCGGCAATGACTGCCGGAACGAATAATATCCGACATTCTGGTTGCCCAGGTCGCCATAGGAAGCACGAAACTTAAGTGTCGGAAAAAATGGCATTGCCTCCTTCACGAAAGACTCCGAGCTAGCGATCCACGCCGCCGACACTGACGGGAAAAAGCCCCAGCGGTTGCTGGATGGGAAGCGCGATGAACCGTCATAGCGTCCATTCGCTTCTATAATGTAGCGTTCATGAAGCGTATAGTTGATCCTTCCGAAGAAACTGCGGGTCGCAAAGCTGCTGTAATCCCCGGAAGCCTGAGCGATTCCGCTGGTAAGGCTAATGTATGGTAATGAAGGTGAAATCAGCCCAACCTTTTGTGCCTTGGTGGTGGTGTAGCTGTAATTCTCCTGGTTATACCCTGCAAGCAGTTTAATACCGTGAATGCCCAGTGTTTTGGTATAATTGGCAAACAGGTCCAGCACATTATTGGCCAGCGTGGCATTGGTTTCGTATATTCCGCCGGTGCCGCCTTCGGTACGGATATCTTTCGGGCCATAGCCGATGCGGTAGCTGCGAACGTCCTGTTTGGTATTCCATTGCTCGCGCTTGAAGCTCGCCGAACCGGTGACCTGCAAGTCGCCATTCAGGGCTGTTACGATGCCACGGAAAATATTCTGGAATCCGAACATATCCTGCTTCCAGTTACCCCCATCGGTCAGTCTGGCGGCAAGGCGGCCTGCCCCTGTATTCGCCCAGGTACCATCGGGGTTCACAGCCACTTGTGTGGGTTGAAGGGTGTAAATGTCATTGATATTGGCGGTCGGTACCGCGCGCTCTGTGCGGTAAATAGACAGGTTATTATCGAGTTTCAGCCATTTCAAAGGCGCGAAATCCAGCCTGGCGCGGGAAGAATAGCGGTTCCAGTAGTCGTCGGTCAGTTTGTTCAGACCGCCTTCGCGGTTATAGTCTGCTGAAATATAGTAGCCGACCGTGCGTTCGTTGGCCGTCTTGGCGCTTCCGGTGAATGAGAGGCTGTGGTTCTGGGAGAAACTCCTTTTGGTAAAAAAGTAATCATACCAGTTATTGCTGCCCATGTAGGCCCATTTGGTAGGGTCGGCCGGGTCTATACGCGTGTCGGGCGTGGAAGGATTATCCGAACGTTCCTTGGCCCAGGCATAATATTCATCGGAATAGTTGACATAATCCCAGGGCGTATTGTCCGTGGAAGTTTCGAGCACGCGGGCGAAAATGTAAGGGTCGGTTACCGGCTTGGGAAGCACCGTAGGCTGTCCCCAGGAGAAAAAGTTGTTGTAACTGATGGATTGCTTGCCTCTTCCTCCCTGCTTGGTGGTGATGAGCACCACACCGAATGCCGCCCGGGCGCCGTAAATGGCGGCCGAAGCCGCGTCGCGCAATACCGAGAAGCTGGCAATGTCGGAGGGGTTCAGGCGTAGCAGGTCGTTGCTGCTCGCGGCAGCGATGCCATCGATCACGAACAACGGCTCACCACCATTAACAGACGTAAAGCCACGGATGTTGAAGTTCGGCACGGTTCCGGGTGTACCGCTCTGGTAGGTGATGTTGAGCCCCGGGCTTACTCCCTGCAAGCCCTGCATCACGTTCGCAACCGGCCGAGCCTCGAACTGCTTGCCCGAAATCTGGTCTACGGCGCCGGTAATGTTCACCTTTTTCTCGACTCCGTAGCCAATCACAACTACTTCTTCAAGGTTTCCAGGGTCGGCCTGTAAGGTTACGAAAATCTCGCTCCGGCCTTTTAAGAGCTCTTCCTGCGTTTTGTAGCCAATATAGGAGAATACAAGAATGTCGGTGCCGGAAACACCGTCGAGGCTGTACTGCCCGTTCTGGTCGGTAATGGTCCCCTTCTGGGAACCCTTGATCACCACATTCACACCGGGCAGGCGGTCCTTTCCGTCGGTCACGCTTCCGGTTACACGAGCGGTTTGCGCATAGGCGGGCACGAGCCAAGCCCAGGTCATCAATACAGCCAGCAAGGCACACCGCAGCCGCCTGGTACTGTAAGGTCTAGGTACATTTTTCATCATAACTAAAAGTTAAAGGTTAGCAACTTTTGAGGCATTTTCGGAATGCAAATGTCCTAATCAAAAGTTACGCCAATATTAAAAAATAGTTACCTGATTGTGATTATAAATTGAATGAATGTTCAATTAATTTTTACGAAATTAACAGACTTACGTATTTCGCAAAAATCCGTATATTGCCTATCCGTTACACCCCTAACCGCCGATGGGAAGAAAAAGCCTCAAAGAAGCCCGCAAAAAGGAAATCATTAAAGTGTTTTACAGCCTGGCCAAGAAGAACGGCCTCGAAAACACCTCCATCGCCAAGATCGCGGCGAAGATGGAGATCAATCCCAGCCTTATTATCCATTATTTCCAGACCCGCGAAGACCTGGTATACGGGCTGGTCGACTATATTCTCGATAAATACAAGCTTATTTATAAGGTCAGCGCGGCCAATGCGAAGGATTCGAGAAAGGCATTGCTGGAAATCGTCGGCAATATCTTTTCTAAAAAGTGGAATGCGCTTTTCGACGACGGCCTGTTTTACGGCTGCTACGCCATGACTTTCCAC
>Ga0255338_1005704_pt1 | contig 11205 bp, 10 predicted proteins | sample MeOH1_35cm_T4_19_FD_203715 | JGI IMG/M metagenome (GOLD analysis project Ga0255338, IMG submission 203715) | Sandy soil microbial communities from University of British Columbia, Vancouver, Canada - MeOH1_35cm_T4_195 | ecosystem: Engineered > Artificial ecosystem > Sand microcosm > Unclassified ... | reverse complement strand
GAAGGGCGGCGTCTTCCTCGCCACGGACGGTCTGTGGGCCGAGTTCGGCGACGACCGGGTGATCGACACGCCGCTGACCGAGTCGATGATCGTCGGTACCTCGATCGGGGCGGCGGTCAACGGGCTGCGGCCGGTCGCCGAGATCCAGTTCGCCGACTTCATCCATCCCGCGTTCAACCAGATCGTGTCCGAGGCGGCGCGGATGCGCTACCGCTCGAACAACGGCTACGGGGTCCCGATGACCATCCGGGCCCCGTACGGCGGCGGGGTGCACGGGGCGCTCTACCACTCGCAGTCGGTCGAGGCGTTCTTCACCCACGTCCCGGGGCTGAAGGTGGTCGTGCCGTCCACGCCGTACGACGCCAAGGGGCTGCTGCGCTCCTCGATTCGCGACGACGACCCGGTGCTGTTCTTCGAGCACAAGAAGATGTACCGGTCGGTTCGGGGCGACGTGCCGGACGGCGAGTACACGGTCCCGCTCGGTCGGGCAGCAGTCAGCCGCGCAGGGTCGCAGCTGACCGTCGTCGCGTACGGGCTCATGGTCCACTACGCGCTGGAGGCGGCGGACCGCGTCGAGGAGGACGACGGGACGAGCGTCGAGGTGATCGACCTGCGGACACTCCGGCCGCTCGACAAGGAGACCCTGCTCGACTCGGTCCGGAAGACCGGCAAGTGCCTCGTCGTCCACGAGGACAACCGGTTCGGCGGCTACGGCGCGGAGGTCGCGGCCATCGTCGCCGAGGAGGCGTTCGACTACCTCGACGGCCCGGTGACCCGCATCTGCGGGCCCGACGTCCCGGCCGTGCCGTACAACCACGTCCTGGAGGAGTGGTTCATGGTCAACCCGGACAAGATCGCCGCGGCGATCCGGAAGCTCGCGGCGTACTGAGGCAGGTCGTCGCCCGTCGGTCCGTCCTGCGTCATCGTCCCCAAGCCGCTCCCGCCGCGGGACTGGCGGCCACGCCGGAGTTGACGTCGAGATCGACCGATGGCTGCGGAAGGAGGCGCGAGGCGACGCCGTCTAGGCCAGCGGCGCCGCGATCTCGAGGTCGAGCGCGCGGTCCAGGAACGCGGCGATCCGGTCAGCTTCCCCCCGCAGCTCCTTCGCCGCGCCCCCGCGCCAGCGGCTCCACGGCTGGACCGCGACGACGCCGCGCCGGCCGTTCCCGCCCAGCTCCCACGTCCCGTCGATCCGTCCGTCGACGATGACGATCGGCGTGACCCAGCCGGCGGTCCGGTGTACGAGCTCGTGGCGGGCTTCGGAGAGGACCGCTTCCACCCGGCGCGGCAGCTCGTTCGTGAACGGGTCAAACCCTGGCAGCAGGCGGACGCCCGCCGGTGGCTCGGCCGCGACGAGCGCGTCGACGTCCTCACCGCGGACCAGCCCCCGCATCCCCTCGACGTCCACCTCCGCGACCGCGTCGCGGATCCGCAGGAGGGCGCGGTTGACCGCGGCAACCCGACCGCCGCCCCACCATCGGCCGATCATGTCGCGGCTCGCGCCGGGGAACGCGGCGAGGTAGCGCAGGATCAATCCGGCCAGCGCGTCGTCCGCCGCGTCGTCTCCGTCCGCTGGCCGTATCGGGCGCCCGAGCCACGAACCAGGGTCGACGAACGCGACATTCCGCCCGTCGGATGGCCCGAACACGAGCTTCCCGCGTTGCGCCGCCGGCGCGAGGAAGGTCCCCCAACCGGTCAGCATCTCCTCGGCCAGGTGGCCCTTGTCGAGCCGCTCGGTCACCGCCCGGACGAGGTCCGCACGTGTCATCGGACGGTCGGTGAGCACGGCACCGATGGCGTCGATGACTGCCTCGACCTCGGGCTCGGTGAGCTTGAAGTACCGCAGCCAGGCAGGCGTGTGCCAGCGCTCGAGGCTCCGCGCCGCGACGACGAACTCCGCCAGGTCGTCCGGTGTCAGCAGGTGGAGCGTCTGGCGGTACGCCCACACCTTGACGATCTCTCGCCGATCCCAGAGAGCCTCGCGGACATCGCCGACCCGCAGCCCGTCGATCCGCGCCGCGAGCTGCAGCTCGGCTGCGCTCATCACCTGGGCGTGGACGCCGACGAGCTTGGCGACCACGTCGAAGAGGCAGTCCGGCGTTGCCCGGGCGGTGAGGTAGTGGCGTTGGAGGCGGAGCGCGAGGACGCGCGACCACGCGACCGACGCCGCCGCCGGCGCCGCCTTCCTCGGCACGCCTAGAGCTCCACCGAGCCGCTGATACAGGTCACCGATGCGCCGCCGGTCCAGATCGTCCCGTCGGCGTCGCGCTCGATCCGGATCCGCCCCGCCCGGCCTAGGACCGTTCCCTGGCGCGCCGTCCAGGGCGCCGTGGCGCGCCCCGATCGGATGAGCCAGCCCGCGACGGACGCGTTCAGACTCCCCGTGACCGGATCCTCGACGGTTGCGCCGTCCTTCGGGAAGAACGCGCGGAGCTCCCATGCGTGGGGCGCTCCAGCCGGGTACGGGCCGACGACGCCCATGTCGAGGTCGACGATCCCCGGGCGGATCGCGAGCACCTCGTCCGCGGTGGCGAGGAGGATCGCGACCCAGCCCGGCCCGTTGTCGGCCCACTGGGCGTCAACGATCGACGACCGCGCGATACCGAGCTGTGCCGCCACCCGGTCGACCACCTCGTCGTCGACGGTCCCGGCGCGAATCAGGGGCGGCTCCGCGAACGCGAGACCCTCGGCTGTGCGCCGGATCGGCACGAGCCCCGAGGCGCATTGCTGGACGATCAGATCGTCACGCCGAGGTCGCCCGCCGGCCTCGAGCCAGGCATGACACGTCCCGAGCGTCGGGTGGCCGGCGAACGGAAGCTCGGTCTCCGTCGTGAAGATCCGAACGCGATAGTCGGCGTCGCCGGTCGGGGGCAGGACGAACGTCGTCTCCGACAGGTTCGTCCAGTTCGCGAAGCGCAGCATCTCCTCGTCGTCGAGGCCGTCGGCCTCGAGGACGACCGCGACCGGGTTGCCGAGATACGGCTTGGCCGTGAAGACGTCGACCTGCCGGAAGCGTCGGAGCACGCGCCAAGTCTTGCAGAAGCGCCTGGCGCCGGGGCGCGGGACGGGACCCGTCCCGATGCGCGACACTAGGCCACAATCGAGCGGGGGACCGCCCCTACCGGCGACGGAGGACAACGACCAGTGGCCAAGGTGACGATGCCGCAGCTCGGCGAGAGCGTGGCCGAGGGCACGATCGGCAAATGGCTCAAGCAACCGGGCGACAAGGTCGCCAAGTACGAGCCGCTGCTCGAGGTCATCACGGACAAGGTCAACGCCGAGGTGCCGTCACCGTTCGAGGGAACGCTGACCGAGATCCTCGTCCAGGAAGGCGAGACGGTCCCGAACAACGCCGAGATCGCGGTCATCGCGACGGCCGACGAAGGTAGCGCCACGGCCACCGACGTTGGTTCGCCGGCCGAAGCGGGTGTCCCGGCATCTCCGAAGCCGGCGGATGCCGGCGCCACCGAGAAGCCCGCCGCCCCGTCCGAGCCCGACACCGCGCTCCCGGTCGCCACCGGCCCGGCCGGTTCTGACGAGCGAGGGCCCGACGAGATGCCCGATCACTCGGCGCCCGCCGCGGGGGCACGCGAAACCGCCGCCAGCGGCCCGACCGCGGGCGCTGCAGCAGGCGGCGCCCCGTCGCTGCAGGCGGCCGCGTCTGCGGGCTCGCCCCCGACCGCGACCGGACCCGCAGAGCTGCCGGGTCGCGAGGATGCGCGGATGACCCCGGCGGTCCGGCGGCTGCTCCGGGAGCACGGCCTGTCCGCCGCCCAGATCGTGGGGACCGGCGGCGGAGGGCGGATCAGCCGCGACGACGTTCTGAGCTTCGTCGAGTCGCAGCGGACAGGGCAGCCGGTGAACGGCCAGTCGGCAGCTCCCGCCTCCGCTCCCGCCCCCGCGGCGACCACGGGTGGCCCGGCACCGGCCGCGACGTCGGCGCGAAGCGGGCCGCCCGCCGTCGCCGCGATCGAGTTCCCGCCGGGTGAGGATGAGGTCCTCGTTCCGACGAGCCAGATGCGCAAGGGCATCGCCGCCCAGATGACGCGTGCCCTCCAGGCGCCGCACGCCTACGTCCAGATGGAGGTCGATGCGACGCGTCTGGTGGCGTTCCGCGAGGCGGCGAAGCGCGACTACCGGGCACGGGAGGGGATCGGGCTGAGCTTCGTGCCGTTTGTCGTCAAGGCCACGGCCGAGGCGCTGAAGCGAAACCCCACGTTCAATGCCCATTGGACCGACCAGGGGCTGGTGGCGAAGCGGCGGATCAACATCGGCGTCGCCGTCGCGGTCGACGAGGGCCTCATCGTCCCGGTCATCCGCGACGCCGATCAGCTCTCGATCCACGGCCTCAACGTCGCGATCAACGACGTCGCGCAGCGCGCCCGGACCGGGAAGTTCAGGGTCGACGATTTCGGCGGGGGGACCTTCACCGTCGACAACACCGGCTATCTCGGCACGAACCTCGTCATGCCGATCCTCAACGTGCCCGAGGTCGGGATCGTGACGATGGAGGCGATCACGAAGCGGCCGGTCGTCATCTCGACGCCGGACGGCGACGTGATCGCGATCCGCCCGGTGATGAACATGGTCCTCGGCGTCGACCACCGCGCGAACGACGGCGCCGGCGGGGCAGCGCTGCTGCGCGACATCAAGGTCTGGCTCGAGTCGGTTGGCCCGGACACGGCGATCTACTGAGGCGCGGCCCGGGGAGGCGGCGCCCGCGCCGCCCGAGCCGGGCGTCGCGCCGTCCGGGCCGGACGCCGCGCCGCCGGAGCCCGAGTCGGTCGCCGAACCCGCGGCGGCCACGTCGGTCGCTCCCGCCCGTCAGCGAATCCTCGTGACCGGCGGCGCGGGTCTCGTCGGCCGCGCGGTCGTCCGGTGCCTCATCGACCGTGGCGACCACGTCGTCGCGCCGGTTCGCGACCCCGGCCGTGCAGCGGACCTGGCCGGCGAGGGCGTCGAGGTCGTCGCCGACGATCTCTCGAACGTCGCCCGCCTCGCGGATCTCATGCACAGCGCCGACGGGGCGATCCACGCCGCCGGCAGCTACCGGGTCGGGATCCCGAAGACCGAGCGCGGGGCGATGTGGGATGCCAACGTCGGGACGACGACGCGGTTCCTCGATGCGGCGGAGACCGCCCACGTACCGCGGCTCGTCTACGTCTCGACCGTCAACGTGTTCGGAAACACCCGAGGCGAGGTCGTCGACGAGGCGTATCGGCGGAATTTGGCCGACGGGTTCCTGTCCTGGTACGACCAGACGAAGTACGGCGCCCACGAGGTCGCGGAGCAGCGGATCGCCAGCGGGGCGCCCCTCGTGATCGTCATGCCGAGCCAGGTCTGCGGCCGCGGCGACCGCTCGATGTTCGGGCAGCAGCTCCGCCTCGCGAGCGAGGGACGACTCCGATACCGCGCGCTCGACGAGGTCGGTGTGGGTCTCGTCCACGTAGACGACCTCGCGGCCGGGATCGTCGCAGCGCTCGATCGTGGCGTCGCCGGCCAATCCTACGTCCTGGCCGGTCCGCGGACGACGCTCGGTGAAGCGATCGCGCTCTCGGCGGCGGTCAACGACCGCCGCCCGCCGCGGCTCCGCCTTCCGACGATGCTGCTGCGGGCGCTCGCACCGGCCGGTCGCCTGATCGGGCAGCCGAACCTGCGCGAGCTTGTCTCGGCGTCGGCGGGCGTGACCTACTGGGCGTCGAGCGCGAGGGCCGAGCGCGAGCTTGGCTTCCACGCGCGCGACATCCAGACCAGCCTGACCGACGTCCTTCGCGGCCGCTGACTACACTCCGACCGATGGCACGCGAGCTTCCGATGTACGAGCCGGCGGGTCAGAGCCACGGCCACACGGCCGAGCCGCTGACGATCGCCATGGGCGGCGGCTCCTTCGGAGAGCCGGCGGCCGACGGGACGACCCCGCTCCGCCGCCACCCCGACTGGATCAAGGCGCGCATCCCGGCCGGAGAGAACTACCAGGACCTCAAGCGGCTGCTGCGTGGGCTGAACCTGAACACCGTCTGCGAGGAGGCGCACTGCCCGAACATCGGCGAGTGCTGGGACCAGCGGACGGCGACGGTGATGATCCTCGGCGACACCTGCACCCGCGCCTGCGGCTTCTGCAACATCAAGACTGGCCGGCCGACCTGGTTCGACGAGGATGAGCCGCGCCGGGTCGCCGAGGCGATCGGCGAGCTTGGCCTCGAGCACGTCGTCGTCACCAGTGTTGCCCGAGACGACCTGCCCGACGGCGGCGCCCACGTCTTCGCCGAGACGATCCGACGGCTCAAGGCGGGCAACCCCGCCATGGGCGTCGAGGTGCTCATCCCCGACTTCAACGGCGAGGAAGCGCCGCTCCGGATGGTCATGGAGGCCCAGCCGGACATCCTCAATCACAATCTCGAAACCGTCCGGCGGCTCCAGAAGCCGGTTCGGAAGCGGGCTCGCTGGGACCGGACGCTCGGCGTGCTCGAGCGGGCGAGGCGGTATGCCGCCGAGATCCCGTACGCGGTTCACACGAAGAGCTCGCTGATGGTCGGCCTCGGCGAGACGCGCGAGGAGCTGACTGAGGCGTTCGTCGCACTGCGCGAGGTCGACTGCGACATCCTGACGATTGGCCAGTACCTCCGCCCTTCCCCGAAGCACCTGCCCCTCGAGCGGTACTACCACCCCGACGAGTTCGCCGAGATGAAGTCCGAGGCGTTGGCCCTCGGGTTCAAGCACGTCGAATCCGGGCCGCTCGTCCGGTCGAGCTACCACGCCCGCGACCAGATCCCCGGTGCCGAGCTCAAGCGACTGCGCCGCGAGGCGACGCTTGACGCTGACGGCCGCGTCGTGCCGCTGGCGGGCTGAACCCCGCCAATGTCGTCGGCCGCGCTCGCGACTCTCGTCGCCACGGCGCTTGCGTCGGCGGTCGAGTTCGTCGAGGCGTTCACGATCGTCCTCGCCGTCGGTGTGACCCGCGGCTGGCGCTCGACGCTGCTCGGTGTCGCCGCGGGGGTCGCGGTGCTGGCGATCCTCGTCGTGGTGTTCGGGACGGCGATCGCGACGTTCGTTCCGATCGAGCTGCTCCGCCTCGTCATCGGCGGTCTCCTCGTCGTATTCGGCCTCCAGTGGCTGACGAAGGCGATCCTCCGCGCGGGCGGCGCGAAGCCGCTGCACGACGAGGACGGCATCTACCGGAGCGAGGTCGCCCTGCTGTCCTCCGAGCCGCCCGTGCCCGCATCGGGGATGGACTGGGTCAGCTTCACGGTGGCGTTCAAGGGAGTGCTGCTCGAAGGGCTCGAGGTTGCGTTCATCGTGGTCACCTTCGGCGCCTCGGCAGGGATGCTTGGGACGGCCGCTCTTGGCGCCGCGCTGGCCGGCCTGGTCGTGCTCGTCGTCGCCGCGCTCGTCCACCGACCCCTGTCGCGGGTGCCCGAGAACACCCTCAAGTTCGTCGTCGGGCTGATGCTCGTGTCGTTCGGGACGTTCTGGGCGGGGGAGGGGATCGGGATCGAGTGGCCGGGCGAGGATGCGGCGCTCGTGGCGCTCCTCGGTATCTACCTCGCGTCGTCGCTCGTCGCGGTCGCGCTCGTGCGGCGGGCCATCGACGCACGGGGCGTCCGGGCGGCCCGTCGCGCTCGCGTCAACCCGATGTCATGAACGCCGTGCGGGCATTCGGTGCCTTCCTCTACGACTTCCTCGTCGGCGACCGGCCGGAGCTGTTCGTCGGTCCGATCGTCGCGCTCGCCGTCGTCGCGCTCCTCGTCGCGGCCGGCGTGCCGTCGCTGGGGGCGGGAGTGCTGCTCGCGGGCCTCATCATCGCGACGGCCGGCTTCAGTCTGGGCCTCGTCCTCCGCCGCCCATAGCGCCCGGCGGCCATCTCCTGCCACGGCGGATGGCCGCGCTCCCGCTCGGGCGTCCTTACAGGATCTTCGACATGAACGCCTTGGTCCGCGGGTGCGATGGATCGCGGAAGAAGTGCTCGGGCGTGCCTTCCTCGATGATCTGGCCCTCGTCCATCATCACCACGCGGTCGGCGACCTCCCGGGCGAACCCCATCTCGTGGGTGACGACGATCATCGTCATCCCCTCGCGAGCGAGCTCCTTCATGACCTCCAGGACCTCGCCGATCATCTCCGGGTCGAGCGCCGACGTCGGCTCGTCGAAGAGCATGAGCGCGGGCTTCATCGCGAGCGCTCGGGCGATGGCCACGCGCTGCTGCTGGCCACCGGACAGCTGGGACGGGTAGGCATTCGCCTTGTGGCCGAGCCCGACGCGCTCCAGCAGCGTCCGGGCGGTGGCGACGGCGTCATCCTCCGGGACGCGGCGGACCCGGATCGGGGCTTCGATGACGTTCGCGAGCGCAGTCATGTGCGGGAACAGGTTGAAGCGCTGGAAGACCATCCCGATCTCGCGGCGCTGGTGGGCGATGTTGCGCTCGCTGTCCTCGCGCAGCAGCCCGTCGCGTTCGCGGTAGCCGATCAGGTGCCCGTTCACGAGGATCCGGCCGCGTTGGATCTTCTCGAGGTGGTTGATGCAGCGGATCAAGGTCGTCTTGCCCGATCCCGAGGGCCCGATGATCACGACGACCTCGCGCCGGCGGACGGTCAGCGAGACGTCCTTGAGGACGTGGAGCCGACCGAACCACTTCCCGACGTCGGTCGCCTCGACGACGACGACCTGGTCAGACGGCTGCTCCTCGACGCCGAGCGTCGCGAGGATCCCCTCCTCGATGTGCGTCATTCAGCGACCGCCCCCCGGCATCGTCAGTTCCTCGGGCTTCTCGCGTCCGAGCCCGAAGAGTCGGGCGAGGATCCCCTCGCGCTCCTCCTCGCGCGCCGCGCTGACTCCGATCCGTCGCTCGATGATCCGCTGGAACCCGCTCCAGATCGTCGTCAGCGCGAGATAGTAAAGGGCGACGCCGAAGTACGCCTCGAAGCTCTTGAACGTGGCTGAGTTGGCCGCGTCGGCGACCCGGAAGATCTCCTCGACCGCGATCACGCTGAGCAGCGAGGTGGTCTTCAGCATGTTGTTGAACTCGTTGCCGAGCGGGGGAACGATCACCCGGAGCGCCTGCGGCAGGACGATCCGCCGCATCGTCAGGCCGTAGGTCATCCCGAGCGACTTGGCCGCCTCGGTCTGGCCCGGGTCGACCGACAGGATCCCGGCCCGGATGATCTCGCTCATGTACGCCCCCTCGTTGATCGACAGGGCGACGATCCCCGCGACGACGGCTCCGCGAAGGTCGAACGGGCCGAGCTGCATCTCGCGCGGGAAGAGGTCGACCCCGAACAGGTACGGCGTCCCGAAGTAGACGAGGAACAGCTGGACGAGGAGCGGGGTGCCGCGGAAGAACCAGACGTACAGGCCGCTCATCGCCCGCAGGATCGGGTTCCGGGCCATCCCGGCAAGCGCCGAGAAGGTTCCCAGGATGACCCCCGCCGCCTGGGCGATGATCGAGGCATAGATCGTGATCGCGAGCCCTCCGAGGAGGGCAGGCGACGGATGAAAGACGAAGTTCAGGAAGAACGACGTGTCGAACTGGAGGCTCGGGCCGTTGGCCGCGACGAGCGCCGAGGCCGACGCGATGGCCATCCCTCACCCCCGTCCGACGCCCAGCTACTTCAGAAACTCGACCGCGTTCGTCAGGTCCCACTTGTCGGTGATCGACTTCATCGTCCCGTCGGCGTACATCGCGTCGACGGCCGCGGCGACCGCCGCCTTGAGCTCCGGGTCGTCCTTCCGGACGGCGATGCCGATCGGGATCGGGTTGATCGGCGTGCCGCCGATCTCGAACTTGCCCTTGTTCTGGTCCTGGTAGTAGGCGCAGACCGGCGAGTCGCCCGAGTACGCGTCAACGCGGCCGAGCTTCAGCTGCTGGAAGGCATCCGTGTCCTTGGCGAAGGTGAGGATGTCGACCGGTGGCTTCCCCGCGGCCTGGAGCTTTACGTTCTCGGCGTCGAGCGCCTCCTTGTTCGTCGTCCCGAGCTCCACGGCGACGCCCTTGCCGGACAGGTCGTCGAGGGTCTTGATGTTCTTCGGGTTGCCGGCCGGCACGAGCAGTCCCTGGCCGACCTTCAGGTACGGGACGAAGTCGACCGCCTTCTCCCGGTCGGGCGTCACGTTCATCCCGGAGATGATCAGGTCGCATTTCTTCGCGTTGAGCGCCGGGATGATCCCGTCGAAGCTCGTGTTGTCGATCTCGCTCGGGACCCCGAACCGCTTGCCGATCTCGTTGGCGATGTCGATGTCGGAGCCCATCGGCGTCGTGCCGTCGGGGCCGTAGAACTCCTCGGGCGGGTAGGTGATGTCCGAGCACCAGACGAGCTTGCCGGCGCTGGTGATCGCCGCCGGCACCGTGATCGAGGCGCCCGGGCCCCCGGATCCGCCGGAGGCGCCGCCCGACGCGCCGGGCGAGCCGCTGCCCGATGTGCCGCCGCTCCCACCGGCGCTCGGTGATGCGGCCGCCGATGTGGCGCCGGACGTGCCACCCGCCGCGCCACCGCCCCCGGAGCTGCACGCAATGACGAAGAGCAAGACGAGGATCGAGCCCACGACCAGCCGCGCGACACGTGCAAACGAGCCCATCTGAGGCCCTCCTCACAGCCCGTCGGGTCTCGCGCGTCCCCTCCGGATGGCGCGGATAAGGGTTCCCTCGGGACGACACGAAGCGTCCGGCGGGGTGGTTGCAGCCATGCCGTCATCCGCCTCACGACGTCACGCGCGCCTTGCGCGCGCGATGCCCGGCCGGGTTCGGTATCCTCGGGTCCGTGGTCCGGCCGCTCTCCCGCAAGATCCCCCTCGCCGAGCTCCACTGTCACCTCGGCGGCGCCGTGACGCCGGCGATCATGTGGTCGATCGCCCACCAGCAGGGGATCAAGCTGCCGACCCGGGACTACTGGGAGTTCCGGGCGATGATCACCGTATCGAACCGCTCGCGCTCGTTCGACGGCTACCTCCAGCTCTTCCACTGGACCGAGCTCATCCAGAGCTCGCCGCTCGCCGTCGAGCGGAGCGTCTACGAGGTCATCGGCGGCGCGTATCGGAAGAACAACATCACGACGATGGAGCTCCGCTTCAACCCGATGAAGCGGAACCGCGGCGGCGAGCAGGACCTCGACCACATCATCGCTGCGGCGACCCGGGGGATGGACCGGGCGACCCTCGAGTACCCGGTCAAGCCCGGCCTGATCTTCTGCCTCGACCGTGCGTTCCCGTTCGAGC
>Ga0255338_1005703_pt1 | contig 11208 bp, 9 predicted proteins | sample MeOH1_35cm_T4_19_FD_203715 | JGI IMG/M metagenome (GOLD analysis project Ga0255338, IMG submission 203715) | Sandy soil microbial communities from University of British Columbia, Vancouver, Canada - MeOH1_35cm_T4_195 | ecosystem: Engineered > Artificial ecosystem > Sand microcosm > Unclassified ... | reverse complement strand
GCAAGACGCTGGCGGACATCCACCCGCGCAACTGACGCCGCTGTCGCCGATAGTTCTACAGACGATCAGTGACATTGCACTTGACTTGCCACCGTCGGCAAGCACGGTGCGAATGTCACTGATCGACTACAGGATTTGGTGCCGTGTCTTGCGAACCAGCGACGAAGTCGACACTTGGAACGCGCCGGTTGAGCTGCCTGCTACTGCTTGTCCTGGCGGCTGTCGGATGCAAGCAAGAGGAGGAATCCAATTGGAATCCAACTCAAGTGCCGCCAGTCATTCAAAGCGCCTTGGCAGCCGAACTCGATGGCGAGTTCACCGTCATGGCCTATCGGCCTACCTTGGCCGGCGTGACATGCGGACTGATCTCCCAGCGCGGCCAGGGCGATCGGCAATTTGTCTGGGATGGCGAGCTGACCTTGGAACCGGAGGTTAAAGGCACGACGGTTGAGGACGGCTTACGTCTCGCGTCTTTCAGTCAGTTCGCCATGGGCGTATGCTTCGAGCCAAGAGACTGAGTGTAGCGAGCAGCCCACTCTCGGTCCCCCTCAGGTGGCCGCCTGCTAGGATGATAACGCCCGATGTGTGAAGTCGGCAGCCCTCGCGATGGCGCATTGGATATAGCGTCAATTACGCAGGCACCAGTGCGCAGGTCGCCAGCGTGGCTATTCAACTCCAATTCTCAAGACCGGTTTGACCACCGTACCCTTCTCACTCGCGTTGATCGCTTCATTGATCTGTTCAAAATCGAAGTAGCCAATTAGCCGTTCGAACGGAAATCGGCCCGCAACGTGATGCTCGATTAACTCCAGTAAGAAGTCCTCCAGATCGCTGTCGCCACCTAGGATGCCCATCACTCTCCGACCTCCGCCCATGAATTCAGCCTCATTGAAATGCAGCTGATCAGACGGCGCAGAAGCGCCGACAATGCCGCATATTCCTTTAGGCGCGAGAAGAGACCACGCATCTTCGATGATGGTATTGATACCGGTTGTGTCCAATGCGTAGGCGAGGCCGTCTGGGCAGAGATGCCTGATGGCCTCGACGACGCGATCATTGCCATTCAGGGCATGCGTCGCGCCAAGCTCTTGCGCCAGCCTCAGGCGACTGTCGTTCACGTCGACTGCTATGATGGGATATGCCCCAACAATCTTGGCCGCCATGATCGCGGCCAGTCCGACCGTCCCCGTGCCGAAAGTCGCAATTGGCAATCCGCGGCGAACCTGCATGCTTCGGAGCACGGCACCTGCGCCAGTCATGAGGCCGCATCCGATGGGCGCAAGTTGCTCAAGCGGAATTGAACCAGCGAGGTCAGGCACTCTCACAACGTTTCGTTCGGAGGCAATAGCGTACGTCGCAAACGCTGACTGTCCGAAGAAATGGGCATTCATCGGCTCACCGTCCAACGTCATCGTAGGAGAGCCATCCGGCCGCCTTCCGGACCAATTGTGAGCAAAGAAATTGTAACAGTACGTTGGCGATTGCGCTTCGCAGTTCGGGCAGTGGCCGCAGCTGTTGAAGCTCATAATCACCCTATCACCGGGTCTAATGTCCGTGACCGTGCTCCCAACAGCCTCAACAACCCCCGCCCCCTCGTGACCCAACACGACCGGAATAGGCACCGGCAACTGGCGGTCATTGACGGCTATATCGGTGTGGCAAATGCCACAGGCGACAACCCTCACTAGGACCTCGCCGCTTTGGAGATCGTCGAGCTCGACCGTCTCAATCGAAATTGGACTCTCAGCACCGTGCGCGACGGCTGCTCGTGCAATCGTGGTCATAGTTTAATCCATGTGCAGAAAGTGCCGGCGAGTGAGGTACTTCGGTGAAGTTCCCGGGCGACGCTCCTTTGCCCCAACCTGATTCACATTCGAAGGATCGCCGCCGCTGACCGCTGAACTCAGCAAAAGGCGCCACCGTTCTTGAGCATTACTGCTCAACTGTGGGTTCTGGGACTACCAGGGGCCGCGCGTATGACAGATCCGATCTGTCTTGGCGCGGCGGAATTTCCTCCCAAGCAGGCCCGAGCCAGCTAGACGGTCGCAGTTCGTAACAACAGTCCATTACCTCGACACGCTTTGAAATGGCCCACTTTCCACTGCGCCTCTCAAGCTCGTCTATGTATCTTGCGGCCCCGGCCCCGATGGTCTTCTTGTCGGGCATAACCGTAAAGAAGACACAATAGCTTTCAGCCCACGCAGTATCGCCGTCAATCTCACAATTGTGCGTCGTAACGCTATGGTGAGAGACCGGAAACCCAGCTACGAGATCGATTGCCCAATCCACAAATGTGTCGCGGTCGCCTAAGAACGGGCCGTGCCGATCGATAGCATCCTTGTGATACGCTCGCGTCAGCGCATCACCATCAAGTCGATCAAGTCCGCGGCAGTATGAGCTAACGACGTCCACAATTTCGAGCCGGTCACGCAGATACCGAACGTCATCAATCAGGCCCCGAAGTTCGCTCTGGTTTTCCATTGCATTCTGCTCCTCAGACCATTGGGCTCAACCGTCTGCCTTCACTTCTGAATCTCGGCGGCAGGCGCGGTTCAGCCACCAATGCACCCATGTCCACCTAGGTGGCCTGCCTCTTGCAGCGGCTCCCTCCTAGGGCCCGCTCACATGAGCGCTCGCTCTGGACGACCTGGCTTGCTCGCGAATGTAGTGACGGATGTCGAGCAGGTCGCTTTCGGGAATGAAGTCGAAGCCAGGCATTCCGTTTTCCCGGAGAGCGCCATCTCGGACGATGTGTCTGAAGGCATCGGCATCTAGGACGACCGGGGACGCACGAAGATCTGGGGCCCCACCTGAGGCGACCGCTCCAACGCCGTGGCAGCCCATGCAATATTTGAGATATGACGTCAGGCCGGATGCAGCGCGGGTCGTGTCGATCTTGAAGCTCTCGTCATTAAGTGGCTGGGCCTCGCCCGGCTCGGCCGTTGGTGGCAGCATTGCCGTGCCCCCAAGCCGAAATACCAGCAACCGTCGAGGGTGATCGCGATAACGCCAGCCGTATTTGGCTTGGCCGGGCAGAGTCGCCGCGGGAGAACCAGCGATCGGACCGCTCAAAACGGCAATGTACTGTATGCCGCCTGCGCGAAACGAAATGGGGGCACCGAGTACTGAAACCCCTGCTGGGAACGTCCAAAGCTTCTTTCCATCGCTTGCTCTATAGGCATTAAACGTGCCGTCGACGTGTCCTTGGAAGACTAAGCCACCCCCAGTGGCCATTGTACCGCCGTTGACGACGCCCGGCGTGGCAACCTTCCATCGAGCCACTTGTCGCACCGGGTCCCAAGCCTGCAGATAACTATTGAACTCGCTGGGATCGACGCTGAGACCCTTGCCTTCACCACTCATCCCCGAGTTCCAAGTGTTCGGGGTGCGCTGCCACGACTGGGGATCGATTCCTTCCGACGAGTATAGGTCCGCCTGGTGGATGGTAGGGATAAACGCGAGGTTTAATTGCGGGCTGAAAGACATGGGCTGCCAATTGTGCGTCCCATACGTACCTGGCCAATGAATGACCGGCCCATTCTCATATCGATTGCCAGGCACGTCGATCGGACGGCCGGTCCTTCGATCGATGCCGGTTGACCACGTCACGCGGCCAATCTGTTCCGCGGAGATCAACTTCCCGTTCTCACGGTCGATCACATAGAAATAGCCATTCTTTGGTGCATGCATCAGCACCTTCCGCTCGCGGCCGTCGATTGTTAGCGTCGCCAGCTCGATGTCCATCGTAGAGTTGTAGTCCCAAGCCTCGTTGGGATTTTCCTGATAGTGCCACACGTATTCGCCAGTGTCGGCGTCCAGCGCTACAACAGAGGCTAGGAACAGCGCGTCGCCCCCGTCTGGATTCCTGATTTTCCAGTTCCAAGGGCCGCCATTCCCCGTCCCAAGGTATACTCTGTTGAGCTCCGGATCGAAGGTCATGGCATTCCACACGGTGCCACCTCCACCGTAATCCCACCATTCACCTGACCAAGTCTTGGCGGCCATTTCCATTGCCTCGTTCTCGAAGCCATCGGCCGGATTCCCCGGCACCGTGAAAAAGCGCCAAAGGAACTTGCCGGTTTCCGCGTCGAAAGCGCTGACGGCCCCGCGAGCCCAGCGCTCTGCTCCAGCAAATCCGATGATAACTTTGCCGTTAAAGACACGAGGAGCACCCGTAATCGTCACCTCGCCGTAGCGATCGACTTTTTCGTCAAGTGTTTGAGTGCTCCAAACCAGTTTGCCGGTTTGACGATTGAGTCCAATCAACCGTCCATCCTGCAACCCAACCAGTATTTTGTCCTTCCAAATCGCCAGACCGCGGATGCCCCACGAGGGCAAGAGCTTTCCAGTCTTGGCAGTCTTAAGGACCTCTGGATCATACCGCCAAAGAAGCTCGCCAGTCTTTGCATCGAGCGCTTGGACAACACTTAGCCCAGTTGCGACGTAGATTACGCCGTCAACCGCGAGTGGCTGAGAATCAGCGCGCAGAGGTGTGTTCAAGTCGAAGGACCAAGCGAGCCCCAACTCGTCGACAGTGTCGGAATTTACTTGATCAAGTGGCGAGAAGTGGTTTTCGCTGAATGTTCGTCCGTAACTCGCCCAATTGCTGCCATCGCTCTCGTCAGAAAGCATTTCATTGTCTACTTCAGCGGTGCTTTGTGCGAGGCTGCATCCGATTATCATTGTCGTCGCAAGAAGCGCGAGTGCGGATTTCACGAAATGACCTGAACGAGCTGGTGCTGCGCAGATCCGCCGATGTGCGGCGATCAACACCCTCATGACTGCGCGCTCACATCTTTGCCAATAATATAGCCGAACGTCAGGCCTGGACCGACCGTACATCCGCCGGAGATGTAGTCCCCTCCGGTAATGCTGAGCATGTCGTTGCCGCCAGAGTATAAACCTGGAATGGGCTCGCGGCTCTGATTTAACACTTGGCCCTTCCCGTTCGTCTTCAGGCCAGAGAAGGTGCCCACACACCCGGCGAAGACTCTGATCGCGTAATAGGGGGCGGCATCGAGTGGCCCGACGCAGGGATTGGGGCGATGTTCCGGATCGCCACTTGCCAAGTCGAAGGCGTTCGAACCGCGATGGAAGTCGGGATCTTCTCCTTCCCTCGCATATGCGTTGTAACGGTCGATGGTCTTCTCAAGCTCGTCCGGATCAATGCCAGCGTCATTGGCCAGGTCGCGCACGGTCGATCCGCGTTTCAGGAAACCGCTCTTGATGTGGTGCTTGTAAGGCATCGGCCATGGATAAATCGGTCCCATGCCATAACGCCGCAGGACCCTATGGTCGAAGACGATCCACGCGACAGGTTCGTCCTCGCCCTGGGTAACGTTCATAAGATTCACGCAGAAGTCGTGATAAGATCGCCCCTCGTTAGAAAATCGTTTGCCGTTGCGCGTGACGGCAATCACACCCGGCATGCCTCGATTGAAGAATGCAGGCATAGTTTCCAAACTACCCTCCACATTAGGCAATCGCATAATTGGTGAAAAGGCAATGGGTGATTTCGTATCGGTCTCAAAATGAGCCCCAACTTCTTGCGCCATCTTAATACCGTCTCCGGTATTTCCATATGGGAACATGTTCCACACTTCCGGTGCTCGCGCACCGTTCGGAAACAGCCTGGCGCGGATGGCGGAGTCGTGCGGGAAGCCGCCTGTGGCGATCATCACGCCCTTCCGGGCGTGAACTTCCACCTGACCCTCCGAAGTGTCGATGAGCGCTCCCGACACCCGCCCGTCCTTCATCAGGAGACGTTTGGCAGGCGCCTGGGTCCAAAGTTCCCCGCCCAACCTGAAGTATGATGACGCAAGACCCCCGATAAGGGCATTGCCGAGCGCCAAACGCATGGTGCGGCCGGCCCTGAACTGATCACGAATCCGCTTGAGCATACATTTTAGCACATACAGCGCTGAACCGAGTTTGCGGCCGGCAGTCATATAATAGCCAACCTCATTGACCCCGATCTGCATTCCCAGAAAGGTGCCAGTACGAAGCGGAGGTCTCAATCTCGCAAGCTCTTTGCCAAGGGGGGCCGCGTCCCAGTTCATGGGAAAGAGAGCTCGGCCGGTCTTTGACCCCCCGGGAGTATCACAGTGATAGTCCGGAAATCCTCCCAGAAAGCCGAACCGGACCGGGCTGTGCTCCTCAACAAAACTTAGCATTTCCGGGCCGTTGTCCAAGAAGGCGGCAACGGTGTCAGGGTCATAGCGCTTGCCAGTCTCATTACGAAAAAAGGTGTCCGCTTCTTCTCGACTGTCCTGATAGCCCGCCTTACGCGCATGAGGACTGTTCGGAATCCAGGGGCATCCGCCAGATCGGGCAGTTGCTCCCCCAAATTTCTCCTCCTTCTCGACAACGAGCACCTTCAGCCCGTTCACCGAAGCGGTAAGGGCTGCCGCAAACGCGGCGGCCCCACTGCCAATCACGAGCAGGTCACAATCCCGCTTCAAGCGTCCGTCAGTGGCTGCTGCGACCGCCGCGTTATCTGGCATCACGTTTCCTCACTCGATCTTTTTGCAGGGTATGGCATGCGACGAATGAAACCGAACGGCTTTCGGTTGAGCGAAGTCGCAGGTTCTCGAACAGCGAAGCACGCGTGGGAACGTCTGCCTTCGGGCACTCGTCCGATACAGCATCGTCGCGAGGCATTCGCCAATCTGAAAGTTTTTGGTTCGGCCCGGGAATAGCTTGCGACGCTCACAGTGGCATTTCGCCGTTGAAGGAGAATGTCCATGTCGACGCGCTATCGAATGTTTACAGTAGCCCTGTCCTTGATGTGCACGCTCAACTCAAATGTCGCTCTTGCAAGCTCGAGTGAGCCGGTATCATCCTGTAATCGCACCTGCTTGGAGGGCTTCGCGAAGTCTTATCTCGACGCCGTTGTTGCGCATGAACCAGGTAAGGCCCAGCTCTCCGATAGTATTAAGTACACCGAAAATCAGGCACGCCTCGAGGTCGGGAGCGGCCTTTGGCGAACGGCCAAGAGGCTAGGCGAGTACCGCATTTTTGTTTCGGACGTTCGCCGGGGGCAGGCAGTCTATCTGGGCAACATCGAAACGCAGGACGGATGGTCCATGTTGGCGGTCCGCCTCCGGATCGCCGACAACAAAGTCTCGGAAGCCGAAGTCATCATTCCCGGGCCAGCAGCTGAGGATGGGACGTTCAATTTGGGCGGTGGCGCAGCCAGGCTAGGCACAGCACGAGCCGCTTTTTCCGCGGATCTCGAGCCAACAGAAAGACGGGATCGATCGCAGATCATCCAAGCGGCCGACCTTCATTATGAAGGGATCGAACGGGGAAGCGGCGACATCGTACCTTTCGGGGAAAACTGCATTAAAATCGAGAATGGTGTTCAACTGATACGCAATCCAGATTTTCCATCACCGGTGAGATCACCAATTGGAGCCGACCTTCCTAATTATCAATCCATGGGATGCCAAGATCAGTTCAACACTCATGTCTGGGATACTGACACTATTACTGATAGGCGATATCCGGTTGTGGATGAGGAGCGAGGCATTGTCGTAGCCTTTGCGATGTATAATCAGTACGCAAAGGGACCGTGTGCGGTTGCAGTTGACCAAGGCCCTGTCTGCCCGAGCCAAGTCGTGAACCCTTACTCACTTGCGATCGCAGAAGCATTCCGCGTCCGCGATGGATTCATCGAAGAGGTCGAATCCATTTTCACTGTCCTACCAGAACTTCGCATCCGAGGCGTTTGGTAGGCCTGCTTATCTCGATTCTCGGTGAGCACTGATTGTGCGGCAAGAGCCTGTCGCCGACCTATAACGGAAGTACATTATGAGAGTGCTCGTGCCCGTAAAACGGGTGATCGACTACAACGTGCGCCCGCGCGTGAAAGCGGACGGCAGCGGGGTCGACCTCGCCAACGTCAAGATGAGCATGAACCCGTTCGACGAGATCGCCGTCGAGGAGGCGATCCGCCTGAAGGAAAAAGGCAAGGCGAGCGAGATCGTCGCGGTCTCGGTCGGCCCGGCCAAGGCGCAGGAGACGCTGCGCACGGCGCTGGCGATGGGCGCCGACCGGGCGATCCTGGTCGAGACCGAGGAAGCGGTGGAGCCGCTCGGCGTGGCCAAGATCCTCAAGGCGATCTGCGACGAGGAGCAGCCCGGCCTGGTGGTCATGGGCAAGCAGGCGATCGACGACGACAGCAACCAGACCGGGCAGATGCTCGCCGCGCTGACCGGCCGGCCGCAGGGCACGTTCGCCAGCAAGGTCGAGGTCGAGGGCGAACACGTGACCGTGACGCGCGAAGTCGACGGCGGGCTCGAGACCGTCAGGCTGGCGCTGCCGGCGATCGTGACCACCGACTTGCGCCTCAACGAGCCGCGCTACGCCTCGCTGCCCAATATCATGAAGGCCAAGAGCAAGCCGCTCGCGGTCAAGAGCCCGGCCGACTACGGCGTCGACGTGGCGCCGCGGCTCACGGTGCTGAAGGTCGCCGAGCCACCGGTCCGCCAGGCCGGCGTCAAGCTCGGCTCGGTCGACGAGCTGGTGGCCAGGCTCAAGACGCTGGGAGTCGTCGCATGACCGCGCTGGTACTCGTCGAACACGAAGGTGGCGCGGTGAAGGACGCCACGCTGGCCGCCGTCACCGCCGCGGCCAGGCTCGGCGCGGTGCACGCACTGGTCGCGGGCGAGGGCGCCGATGCCCGCTCGGCCGCCGAGGCGGCGACGAAGATCGCCGGCGTGGAGAAAGTGCTGCTCGCCGCCGACCCGGCCTACGCCCACATGCTGCCCGAGAACGTCGCCCCGCTCGCGGCGCAGCTGATGGCCGGCTACGACGCCTTCGTCGCCCCGGCGACGACCACCGGCAAGAACGTCGCTCCGCGGGTCGCCGCGCTGCTCGACGTGATGCAGCTTTCGGACGTCATCGGCATCGAGGGTGCCAAGGAGGGTGGGCGCACGTTCGTCCGCCCGATCTACGCCGGCAACGCCATCGCCACCGTCGAGAGCCGCGACGCCAAGCTGGTGCTGACGGTGCGCGGCACCGCGTTCGCGCGCGCTGCCGCCGTGGGCGGCTCGGCCGCGATCGAGGACGTGACCGGCCCCGGCGATGCCGGCCTCTCCAGCTTCGTCGGCATCGAGGCGACCAAGAGCGAGCGGCCCGAGCTGACCAGCGCCAAGATCATCGTCTCGGGCGGCCGCGCGCTCAAGGACGCGGCGACCTTCGAGCAGCTGATCGTGCCGCTCGCCGACAAGCTCGGCGCCGCCATCGGCGCCAGCCGCGCGGCGGTCGATGCCGGCTACATCTCGAACGATTCCCAGGTCGGCCAGACCGGCAAGATCGTCGCCCCCGAGCTGTACATCGCGCTCGGCATCTCGGGCGCCATCCAGCACCTCGCGGGGATGAAGGATTCGAAGGTTATCGTCGCCATCAACAAGGACGCCGATGCCCCGATCTTCCAGATCGCCGATGTCGGCCTGGTCGGCGACCTGTTCGCGATCGTGCCGGAGCTGACGAGCAAGCTGCAATATTAACAGCAATTCCTGCTGCTTACTTTATCCAATGAGAAAGTTGATCCTAATGAGCCGTGAGTTCTTTCTCCATATCAATGGGGAGCAAGTCGCCGGAACGGCACAATTCGACGTGATCAACCCGGCCACGGCGAGAGCTTTTGCGCGCTGCCCAAAAGGTGATTTGACCCAACTTGACCAAGCGATTTCCGCGGCGCGGCAGGCATTTCCTGGCTGGTCCGCACTTCCAGTGGGCGCTCGTGCGGCAAAGATCGAGGCTCTGGCGGTAGCGCTTGAGCGTCGAGCTTCAGAATTTGCAGGCCTGCTGACCTCCGAACAGGGGAAACCGCTCGACCAAGCGCTTGGCGAGATAATCGGTTGCACATTCATCCTGCGAGCATTTCGGGACATGCGAGTTGAGCCGAGAGAGTTGCGAGATGAAGGCGGTCACAAGGTAATCGAACATCGTACCCCACTTGGCGTGGTCGCAGCGATTACGCCTTGGAATTTCCCACTCGTGTTACTGATGAACAAGCTGGGGCCGGCGCTGATCACGGGCAACACGATGGTGGTCAAGCCTGCGCCGACTACACCGCTAACAACCCTGCTCTTCGCGGAGATGAGTTCAACGATCTTGCCGCCCGGCGTCCTGAACGTGATTTGTGACGAGAACGATCTAGGCCCATCGCTAACTGCTCATCCCGGCGTCGATAAGATCGCGTTCACTGGTTCGACTGCCACAGGCAAGAAGGTTATGGCCTCCGCTGCAACAATGGTGAAGCGGGTCACGCTCGAACTAGGCGGAAATGATGCGGCGGTCGTGCTCGATGATTTGGACCCCAAACTGGTCGCTCGCAAAATCTATGACGGCGCGATGGCCAATGCCGGGCAGATCTGTGTGGCCATCAAGCGCGCCTATGTTCCGAGCTCCATGTATGACGAGTTTTGCGATGAGATCGCCGGAATCGCCCGAGAGGCAATCGTTGACGATGGTGCGAAGCAGGGAACTCAAATCGGGCCGGTGCAGAACATCCTGCAGTTTGAACGGATTTGTGCATTGGCCCACGACGCCTCCCAGCGGGGCACGGTCATCGCCGGGGGTAGAGCGTTAGATCGCGAGGGGTACTTCTTCCCTCCGACAATCGTGCGCGATCTGCCTGACGATGCTCCGCTGGTTTGCGAGGAACAATTCGGACCCGTCCTTCCCGTTTTGCAGTATGACGATCTAGAGGATGTCATCACCCGGGCGAATAACTCCGAGTTTGGCCTCGGTGGCAGCGTCTGGGGCAAGGACGTCGTTCGCGCCAACGAGGTTGCGAAGCGGTTTCGCAGCGGAACTGTGTGGGTCAATCAATGTCTTGCCATTGATCCAACGCTCCCATTTCGAGGGTCCAAGCAGTCCGGTCTAGGCGCGGAACTGGGAGAGGCCGGCCTGCATGAATACACACAGGCTCATGTAATCAATTCGGTACCTTTTGCATGATCGAGAGATGTCAGTGCGGGACTTGGCCGAAAGAAAGTTCCGGTGCTCGGCGAATAGTCGCAGCGCATCACGCTAGCTTGTTCCGGTCGCGCAAATCCCCCCGATGCAGACGGCGCTAACCGGCGACCATGCCCAGCTACACGCCCCCCGTCCGCGACGTCCGTTTCGTCCTCACCGGCCTGCTCGATCTGGATGATCAGGCGGCCGTCGACAGCGACTTGCTCGAGGCGATTCTCG
>Ga0255338_1005702_pt1 | contig 11209 bp, 9 predicted proteins | sample MeOH1_35cm_T4_19_FD_203715 | JGI IMG/M metagenome (GOLD analysis project Ga0255338, IMG submission 203715) | Sandy soil microbial communities from University of British Columbia, Vancouver, Canada - MeOH1_35cm_T4_195 | ecosystem: Engineered > Artificial ecosystem > Sand microcosm > Unclassified ... | reverse complement strand
TACGACCCGATGGCCGGTCGGGGAACGCCGTCGGGCATCACGTGGCGAGCGTCTCGCCGCCGGTGCCGGGGCGGTCCCCGATGGTCGCGGCCGGCCACGGGGCGCCCGCCGCGACGGCGTCGACGATCTGCATCGCCAGGTCTCGCAGCTTGACGTTGTCCTGCATGGAGGTGGCTCGCAGCAGCGCGAACGCCTCGTCGGGGCTGACGCCGACGCGGGCGGAGACGGCGCCGACCGCCTGGTCGATCACCGCGCGTCGCTCGTCGGCCTGCTGGATCTGGCGCGTCGCCTCGGACGCGGCCAAGCCCCGCACGGAGGCGGTGATGTCGACGAAATAGCCCGTGATGGTCGTCACCTGGCCGGACTCGTCGAGCTGGGCCTGCGCCACCGTGGCAAGGACCCGGATGTCCCCGTGGGCATCGAAGATGCGGTGGACGGAGGCGAGGGAACCACCCTGGAGGGTGGTCTCGCTCAGTGCGGTCTCGTAGCGGGCGCGGTCCTCGGGGTGCTTGTGGGCCAGGATCATCGCGGTGGTCGGGACCACCTCGCCGGGCTCGAACCCGTGCATGCGGTAGACCTCGTCCGACCACCACCATCGGTCGGTCGCGACGTCGTACCGGAACGGTCCCGGCACCGCCGATCCGATCCCGGCGGTGAGGGCTTGCGCGATCTCCTTCGGTTCGCTCGTCATCGCAGGCTCCCTCCGCAGGTGGGTCCACGGCCTGGGACGACCGTACGCACGCGCGCCGCCGGGGCGCAACACGCCTTGCGGCCGGCAGCCCCCGCGGCCCCCGCGGGACGACGAGCGGCCTTCGCCCACGGTGCGTGCCGACGGCTTTTTGTTCCCTGCATGGCGCCGCCTGTAGCCTGTGCTCCGTCTTGGAGACGTCGCATAGTCAGGCCTAGTGCGCGGCCCTGCTAAGGCCGTGAAGGGGGCAACCCCTTCCGTGGGTTCAAATCCCACCGTCTCCGCCCATGTTCCGCAGGTCGCCGGTGCGGCTCGTCCGCGCCCCCGGCGGGCGCCCGCCCACCCGCGCGACCGCGGGGCGTTTGGGTGCACCGTGCCCCACCCGGTACCATTCACGACGGCCCGTTCGCGGGCCGGGCGCCCGTAGCTCAATGGATAGAGCATCTGACTACGGATCAGAAGGTTGGGGGTTCGAGTCCCTTCGGGCGCGCCAGAATCGATGAGCGGCTGAAGCCTCGACAGGTTTCAGCCGTTCGTCGTCTGTCCGGTGGTCCGTGAGCACGTGCGAGGGCCACCGGGGCCACAGTTCGCGCGGAGCCTCTCGAAAGGTCGTCCGGCTGCCATGACTGCGACGCCCGGCACGGGAACCGACCGGCCGCGCAGTGTCGGCGTGCGTGAGGTCGCCGCCCGGGCCCAGGTGTCGCTGGGCACCGTGTCCAACGTGATGAACGCGCCCGCACGGGTGGGCGCCGCGACCCGCGCCCGGGTCGAGGCCGCGATGGCGGAGCTGGGCTTCGTGCCGTCGCGCGCGGCCGGCCAGCTCCGCAGCCGCCGCAGCGCGCTCGCCGGCGTCGTGGTGCCCGACGTCGGCAACCCCTACTGGGCGTCCGTGCTGCGGGGGATCGAGTCGGTGCTCGACGACGCGGGCTTGGCGCTGGTGGTCGGCTCGACGCACCAGGACCCGCCACGCCAGCGGCGCCTGCTGCGCGAGCTGGCCAGCCAAGGGGTGGACGGGCTGGTCGTCGCGCCGATCAGCGGGGGCGGGGCCTGGGAGGAGTTCGCGTCCAGCCGGTTCGGGGTGGTCGCCCTCGAGCGCAGCCGGGCGGGGTCGGCCGCTGCGTGGGTCAGCCTCGACCACGTGGAGGGCGGTCGCCTGGCCGCCGCTCATCTGCTCGACCTGGGCCACGAGCGGATCGCCTTCATCAACGGTCCCCACTCGGTCTCCTGGTGCGCCGCCCGGCTCAAGGGCGTCAGGTCCGCGCTGGAGGAGCGCCGGCCGTCCGACGAGAGCGCGCTGGTCGAGGTCACCGTGCGCGACCTCACCGTCCCGGAGGGACGCGCGGCGGCGGCTCGGCTGCTCGCGGCCGGGACCGGTGCGACCGCCGTGATGTGCGCCAACGACCTGGTGGCGCTCGGCGCCCTGCTGGAGCTGCGGGAGCGCGGCGTGGACGTCCCTGGCGACCTGGCGCTGGTCGGGTACGACGACGTCGACTTCGCCGCGGCGCTCTGGCCCCCGCTGACCACCGTGCGGCAGCCGGCCTTCGACATCGGCGCCGCGGCTGCGCGCCTGCTGCTCCAGGGGTCGGGCCGCGCGGCCGGGCACCACATCGAGTTCGCGCCGCGGCTGGTCGCCCGCGAGTCCACGCTGGGTCGCTGAGGGCGGGGTCGCTGAGGGCGGGGGTCGCTGCCGGGCGAGGGCCCGGAGGGTCGCAGGGGACCGCAGAGGGCGGCTGGGCCCCGCCGCTGAGGTGGACCGCGGAGCCTTGACACCCCCCTGGCGCTGGTAGATTCTGTGAACCGGTTCAACTGAACCGGTTCACAGTCAGCAGGGCGGGGGCGCGGCGCGAAGCGCCGCACCCTGCGCGGGGCGTCCGACGGAGGAGCGCTGTGTCCAGGAGCTATGTCACCCGACGGGAGTACGACGAGTGGCTGCTCGAGGCGGCGGCCCTCGGGCGCGCGCTGCGCTACCCCGTGACGCCGGCGATGGTCGACGACAGTGCCGGCATCGTGTTCGGCGACGACCAGTACGACGCGTTCGAGCACGGCCTGTGGTCGCGCGAACCGTACGAGGTCATGGTGATCTTCGAGTCGCTCAACGAGCCGGCGGTCGACGGCCTGCCCGTCGGCGGATCGTCGACCGCCGAGTACGGCGGGCTCTGCGACAAGCTGATGATCGTCCACCCCGGCAAGTTCTGCCCGCCGCACTACCACCGGCGCAAGACGGAGAGCTACGAGGTGGTGCTCGGCGAGATGGAGGTGTTCTACCGCCCCGAGCCTCTCGTCGTGCCCGAGGACGGCGACGTCCTGCAGTTCGCCCCCATGCCGGACGGCGAGCCGTGGCCGGCGGGCGTCGCCCTGCCGGCGGGTCGGGAGGACTCCTACCGCGAGCTGACCAGCTACGTGCGGTTGCGGCCCGGTGACCCGAAGTTCGTCATGCACCGCAAGCACCTGCACACGTTCCGGTGCCCGCCGGACTCCGACGTGCCGCTGGTGGTCCGCGAGGTCTCGACGTACTCGCACGAGCCCACGGAGGCCGCCGTGGGCAAACCCGTCCCCCTGGAGAGCTGGCGAGGCGTGCATGACAACACCTTCGTCGCCGAGGCCGCCAACACCGGCCGCCTCCGCACGCAGATCCGCGAGGGCTGAGGAGCAGCCCGCGTCAGAGCCGCCGGTCGCCGACGCGGCCGTCGCCGGCCCGGCCGTCGCCGGCCCGGACCTCGGAGCCCCGGACGTCCGGACCGGCAGCCCCCGCGGGCTCCACCGAGTCGCGCACGACGAGCACCGGCGTGAACGTCACCGAGTCCCGGTCCTGGTGGTCCGTGCCGAGGATCAGCCGCGCCCCGCGCTCGCCGATGGCGTAGGGGTCCTGCCGCACGGTCGTCAGACCCGGGGACAGCAGCTCGGCGAAGTCGTCGTCGTCGTAGCCGACGAGCGACATGTCCGCCGGCACGTGGACGCCACGCCGGGTCAGCCCCTTGAGGACGCCGAGGGCCAGCACGTCGTTCGCGCAGAAGACGGCGGTCGCGGTCCGCGGCGGGTCCAGCAGACTCGAGACGCTGCCCTCGCCCGCCCGGGCGGTCATCGCCGGCACGGTGATCTCGCGCACGCAGTCGGCCGGGTCCAGCCCGGCCGCCTCGAACGCGCCGGTGAACCCCTCGGCCCGGTCGTGGCACCACGGGACGGATCGCGGGCCGTTGACGAAGGCCACCCGGCGGTGGCCCAGCGCGATGAGGTGCTGCCCCGCCAGGAAGGCGCCCTGCACGTGGTCGGCGGACACCGAGGGGAAGCGCCCGGTGGGGTCGTTCCGGTCGACGAAGACGACGTCGGTGCCGCGGGACCGGATGGCCTCCAGGGCCGGCAGGTCCCAGGCGACCGGAGCGAGGAGGATGCCCCGCACCTGTTGCTCCTCGAGCAACCTCAGCAGCCGCTTCTCCTTCTCGGGCGACTCGTCCGAGCTGCCGACGATCACCGCGCAGCCCGCGGCGGCCGCCGCCTGCTCCACCCCGCGCGTCAGCTCGCCCCAGTACGGGTTCGCGACGTCGAGCACGACGACGCCGAGCGTGGAGCTCTTGCCGGCCCGCAGCGTCCGGGCGGACCGGTTGACGACGAAGCCGGTGGCCTGGATCGCGGCGAGCACACGGGCCCGCGTCTCCTCGGCGACCAGCTCGGGCCGGTTGAGCACGTTGGAGACGGTGGACTGCGAGACGCCGGCGACCACCGCGACGTCGCGGGACGTCAGCCGTGGGCTGCCTCCGGCGCGTCGCGGTGCGCGCACCGGTACCGACCAGGGTGTGCCTGCGGGCACTCCGTCAGCGGCCACAACCCCCCCGTTCGGCTCGCGCTCTGCGTCCCGTCGGCCCGGCGACAACTGTACGGACCGGCCCGCGGCGCACCGCGAGGGGACCGTACGCGAGGTATTGACGCATCAGGAGCACGCGTATAGCGTCCCATTAGTACGTACCAATGTCGAGCAGACGTTGGGCCGACCGGCCTCGACGGGGAGGGATGAGTTCATTGCCTCACTTCACTGCCGCCGGTGCGGCCCGTCACCCCCGCACACACAGAACGGACGTGTGACCACGTGAACCTCCATCTCGACCTCGACTTCGCCCGGCACTTCGCGCCGGACGCCTTCTTCTTCGGCGTCGCCAACGCCCCCTACCTCTGCGAGGGCGGCTACAACACCCCGGACGGCCCGAAGAACAGCTACGGCTACTACGAGGCCGAAGGCACGGTCCCGGTCTCGGGCGAGACGACGCGGTTCTGGGACGACTACGACCAGCACATCGAGCTCGCGGCAGGCCTGGGGCTGACCGCGTTCCGGATGGGCGTCGACTGGTCGCGGGTGCAGCCCACGCGCGAGCTGGCCCCCGGACCGGCCCCGGCCTGGGACGAGGCCGCCCTGGACCGGTACGCCGCGATCATCGCCGCCGTCGAGGACGCCGGTATGGCGCCGATCATCACGCTGCACCACTTCGCGCACCCGGCGTGGCTGGGTCGCACGTTCTGGCTGCGGGACGACGCGAGCGACCTGGTCACCGAGTTCGAGGTGCGCGTGGTCCGGGAGCTGTGCGACCGGCTGGCGGCCGGCGGCCGGGCGCCGATCGGCAACTTCATCACGTTCAACGAGCTCAACCTGTACCCGCTGATCCACTTCGGCCGGATGATGGGCTTCGCCGGCGAGGAGTCCGGCCCGCAGACCTACCAGCGCGCGTACGACGCGGTGGTCTCCGCGCACGTGCGCATCTACGACGGCATCAAGGACCTCTACGAGGAGCGCGGCTGGGCCGAGCCGCTGGTGGGCTTCGGCACCGCGAGCAAGAGCGCCTACGAGCTGGACAAGCTCTACCTCGACCTGGTGCGGCTGCGCTCCTGGGGCGTGGCCCGCGACGACCTGGCGGAGGTTCTCGGCGCGCGCCGGGACGCGTGGGTGGAGCGCCTGACGGGGCTGGCGCGGCGGCAGCTGACCGACGAGCAGGTCGCGTACTACGAGGCGGAGATCGCCCGGTGCCGCGGCTACGTGGACCCGGCCGGCCTGACGAAGACGCTCGACGCGCTCTACGCCTCGCCCCGCCCCCGCAAGCTCGACTACATCTCGGCGAACGTCTACGAGCCGTTCGGCGAGGCGCGCGGGCTCGGCGACAAGAGCCGCTCGCCCAAGTGGTGGGAGAACGCCGTCGACGGCGACATCTACCGGACCATGATCTGGGCCTACCACGAGGGCAACACGGACCTCCCCATCTTCATGGGCGAGAACTCGATCGCCTTCGAGCAGCCCCGCGCGGGCCGGGCCGTGCCGCGGCCCGACGGCTGGAGCCGCGAGCGCTACCTCAAGACGTACCTGATGGAGATGGTGCGCTGCATGGCCGAGGGCGTGCCGATCCACGGGTACCTGTACTGGTCGCTCGTCGACGACTTCGAGTGGAACGCGGGCTTCCCGCCGCGGCTCGGGCTGTACGGCTACGACTACGTCACGCACGAGATCGGCCGTACCGACGGCCTCGGAGAGCCGGCGGGCGACATCTACGCCGCCCTGACCGGAGCGCTGCGCAGCGGCGACAAGCAGACCATCCGCGACGCGTTCGTCCTGGCGTACCGCGACACGCCGCGGTGACGTCCCACACGCCTGTCCACGACCGGCGGTCCCAACCAACACCACTGGAGATGCGATGAGAACACGACACCTGTCGGCCACTGCGATCGTCGCGGCGGCCGTCCTCGCCCTGGCGGCCTGCTCGTCGGGAGGCGGTGGCGGCGGCGGAACTGCCGGCGGCACCAGCGACGGCGGTTCTGCCGGGGGCGGCGGCGGCCCCGTTGAGCTCGACTACTGGAGCGAGGCGGACTCCGGCCCGCCGCTGGCGACGTGGAAGGGGCTCGTCGCCGACTTCAACTCGTCCCACCCCGACATCAACGTCAAGCTGCGGACCGTCTCCAACGCGTCGTTCTTCACGGTGATGCGCAACGCGTTCACCGCGAACGACCCGCCGGAGATCTTCCAGCACGAGGGCAACACGAACCTGTTCCAGTTCGTCACCGAGGGTGGGGTGACACCGATCACCGACTGGTTCAACAAGCCCGGCAACGGCGACCGGTTCACGCAGGGCTCGCCCGTCGCGTCCGTGACCTACGACGGCGAGGTGTACGGCATCCCGCTGTCGATCAACGTCACTCAGGAGCTCTACTACAGCAAGTCGATCCTCGCCGGCGCCGGCATCGACCCGACGACGTTCAAGACGTGGGACGATTTCCTCGCGGCGTTCGACCAGCTCAAGGCCGCGGGCATCACGCCCATCGCGTACGGCAACAGCGAGGGCTGGCCGGGGTCCCAGTGGTTCTACGCGTTCCTCGGCCGCACCGCGGGCGCCAAGAAGGTCAACCAGCTGGTGTCGCGCAACTGCGGCTACAAGTGGACCGACCCGGACATCGTCCAGGCCGCCCAGCTCTACACGGACCTGTCCGACAAGGGCTACTTCAGCGACGGCAAGTCCAGCGACGACTCCAACACCGCACAGTCGACGTTCCTCAGCGGCAAGGCCGCGTTCTTCGGGTTCGGCGACTGGTTCATCCCGTCGATCGCCGAGGCGCCCAACCCGGACGACTACGCGATGGTCGAGATCCCTGAGGTGCCGGAAGCCCTGGGCAAGGGCAGCGCGCACGACGGCCTGATCAACGCCGGTGGCATCGCGGTCTCCACCGCCGCCAACACGCCGGAGAAGCTCCAGGCGGCGCTCACCTTCCTCGACTGGGTGTCGCAGCCGGAGCAGCAGAAGAGGCAGGCGGCGATCGGCGCGATCAGTGCCGTGCCGGCGGCCAACGACCCGTCGCTGCAGGGCCCGCTGGTCACGCAGGTCATCGCGGACCACATCGACTCGTCCACCGGCAGCTACCCGTTCATCGAGCACGTCACGCCGAAGGCCGTCGGCGAGGACGCCATCTGGCAGGGCAGCGTCGCCGTCCTCACCGGGCAGGCCACGCCGCAGTCCTGGATGGAGTCGGTCGAGTCCGCCGCCGCGGCGGCCGACCCGATCATCCGGATCCCCGAGGACTGCTCGTAGCACCCGGGACGCCCCGTGCACGCACCGCATCGTGCGTGCACGGGGCGGGCCCGTCCGCACCACCCGCGTCACCCGAGGGAGAGAGATGACCGCACAGACGGCCGGGCGCGTGGCCAGCGCCGTGCCGGCGCCGACGAGCGCCGGGGGCGGAGCCCGCCGGCGCCGCAGGAACGAGGCGCTGGTCGCCTACGCGCTCATCACGCCGGCCCTGCTGGCGTTCGTCTTCTTCATGGCGATCCCGATGCTGCTGACCCTGGTGCTCAGCCTGTTCAACTGGACCGGGATCTCGCTGGGAAGCCTGGACTTCGCGGGGTTGGACAACTACCGCAAGCTCTTCGCGGACCAGCAGTTCTGGGGCGCGCTGCAGAACAACGTGCTGTTCATCCTGCTCGGGATGACGGGCGCGGTGGCGCTGGGGATGTTCCTGGCGGTCCGCCTCGAGCGCGCCGTGCCGGGCTCGTCGTTCTTCCGGGGGCTCTTCTTCATGCCCACGGTGCTGTCGACCGTCGTCATCGCGATCGTCTTCACGTTCCTGCTCAGCCCGGTGTTCGGCATCGTCACGCCGATCCTCAAGTTCGTCGGGATCGAGTTCAAGCAGGGACTGCTGGGCGACCCGAACACGGCGCTGTACACGATCATCGCGGTGGAGATCTGGCGCGCCTTCGGGTTCGCGATGTTCCTGTTCGTCGCCGGGTTGAAGGGGCTGGACCACAACCTCATCGAGGCTGCCCGCCTCGACGGCGCGAACGACTTCCAGATCTTCTGGCGCATCACGTTCCCGATCCTGCGGCCGGTGACGCTGCTCGTCGCCACGCTCGTCGGGATCCAGACCCTCAAGCTCTTCGACCTGGTGTACGTGATGACGGGCGGCGGCCCGCAGCACGCCAGCGAGGTCCTGACGACGTTCTCCTACTCGGAGGCCTTCAACTACAACAACGTCGGCTACGGCTCGGCGATCGCCGTGATGCTGCTGGTGATCACGTTCCTGCTGACCATCCTGCGATTCAAGATCCTCCCCGACAGCGCGCGGGACGAGACCGGGAGCGAACGATGAACCGGGCACTGCGCCGAGCGGGCGGGAACGCCGGCACCTACGCGATCTTCCTCGCGGTGTCCCTGCTGGTCCTCTACCCGTTGTTCTGGATGGTGATGTCCTCGCTGAAGACGAGGTACACCATCTTCGAGAACCCCTTCGCGCCGCCGACGTCGCTCAACTTCGGCAACTACGCGCGGGCGCTGAGCGAGGGCCGGTTCGGGCTCAACCTGATGAACAGCGCGATCGTCACCATCCCCTCGGTGGTGCTGCTGGTCGCGATCTCGGCGCTCGCGGCGTACGCGTTCGCGCGACTGCGGTTCCGCGGCAGCAAGGGCCTGTTCTACCTGCTCCTCGTCGGCGTCATGGTGCCGCCGCAGGCGATCATCATCCCGGTGTTCCAGGTGGTGTTCCGGATGGGGCTGCTCAACAACTTCGTCGGCCTGATCCTCGTCTATCTCAGCTGGTCGCCGGTGGCGATCTTCATCCTGACGACGTTCTTCCGGAACGTGCCGGGAGAGATGTTCGAGGCGGCGCAGATGGACGGCGCGGGAATCATGCGGTCGTTCTGGTCGATCGGGCTCCCGCTGGCCAAACCGGCGCTGGCGACGGTGTCGATCTTCTACTTCGTCTGGATCTTCAACGACTTCATCTACCCGCTGGTGCTGCTGCAGGACCCGGAGTTCGCGACGATCCCGCTCGGCCTGATGCAGTTCCAGGGCATCTACCGCGTGGACTGGGCGACGCAGACGTCGGCGCTGACGATGGCGGTCGCGGTGCCGATCATCTTCTACATGTTCTTCCAGGACAAGTTCGTCCGAGGCCTGACGGCCGGCGCACTGAAGTAGGCGTCCGCACGGCGGCGCCAGCACCTTTTCCTCGATCGCGACGAGCGGACGGACCACGCGGTGAACCTGTATCTCGACATGGATTTCGGCCGGGCATTCACGCCGGACGCCTTCTTCTTCGGCGTGGCGAACGCGCCGTACCTGTGTGAGGGCGGCCTCAACACGCCGGAGGGGCCGAAGAACAGCTACGGCTACTTCGAGGCGGAGGGCAAGGTCCCGCCGTCCGGCGCCACCACGCGGTACTGGCGGGACTACCAGAAGCACGTGGACCTCGCCGCCCGCCACGGGCTCAACGCGTTCCGCACCGGCATCGAGTGGGCGCGCGTCCAGCCGACCTTCGAGCTGGCGCAGGGGCCGGCCCCGGCGTGGGACTCGGCGGCGGTGGAGCACTACGCGCGGATGCTGGCCGCGGTGCAGCGCGCCGGGATGCAGGCGGTGGTCACCCTGCACCACTTCACGCACCCGGCGTGGCTCGGCAAGACGCTCTGGCTCCGTCCCGACGCCGCCGACGTGGTGGTGGAGTACGAGACCCGGGTGGTCGACGAGATCAACACGCACCTCGTCGCGATGGGTGCCTCGCCGATGGGGAACCTCATCACGTTCAACGAGCTCAACCTGATCCCGCCCAAGGTGCTGACGGGCTCGATGCGCCACGCGTCGAACGTCCACGCGGGCCTTGAGTCCTACCGGGCGATCTACGACGCCGTGCTGTCGGCGCACGTCCGCCTGTACGACGACCTCAAGGCGCTCTACGCGGCGCGGGGCTGGGCCGAGCCGCTCATCGGGTTCGGCACGGCGACGCAGGCGCCCTACGAGCTGGACAAGATGCTGCTCGACGTGGTGCGCGTCCGCACGGCCGGTGTGGAGCCGGACGGGGTGGCCGCCTTCGTCGCGGGGCGGCGCGAGCAGTGGACCACGCGGCTGGCGGGGCTCGCCCGGCGCAAGCTGACCGACGAGCAGTACGCCGCCTACGCGGCCGAGGTCGACGCCGTCGCCGGCGCCCTGCGCGCCGAGGACCTGACGACGACGCTGGCCGCCCTGTACGCCTCGCCCGACCCGCGCAAGATCGACTACATCTCGGCCAACGTCTACGAGCCGTTCCGCACGGGCCGCGCCCTCGGCGACGCGCAGCGGTCCCCTCGCTGGTGGGAGTTCGGCGCGGACGGGGACATCTACCGCACCATGATCCTGGCGTACGACGACGGGAACACCGACCTGCCGATGTACATGGGCGAGAACAGCCTCGCCTACGAGCAGGACGCGGACGGCCGCGCGGTCGCGCGCCCCGACGGGTGGACCCGCGAGCGGTACTTCAAGACGTACTTCATGGAGATGGTGCGCTGCATGGCGGAGGGCGTGCCGATCCGCGGCTACCTCTACTGGTCCCTGGTGGACGACTTCGAGTGGGACGCCGGGTTCGCCCCGAGGCTGGGGCTGCACAACTACGACTACGTCTCCGACGAGATCGGGACGACGGACGGCCTGGGCGAGCCTGCGGGCGACATCTACGCGTACCTCATCGCGGCGCTGCGCTCCGGGGACAAGGCGCGCATCCGCGAGGCCTTCGTCAAGGCGTACCGCTAGG
>Ga0255338_1005701_pt1 | contig 11209 bp, 6 predicted proteins | sample MeOH1_35cm_T4_19_FD_203715 | JGI IMG/M metagenome (GOLD analysis project Ga0255338, IMG submission 203715) | Sandy soil microbial communities from University of British Columbia, Vancouver, Canada - MeOH1_35cm_T4_195 | ecosystem: Engineered > Artificial ecosystem > Sand microcosm > Unclassified ... | reverse complement strand
TTCTCCCGCTACGTGCTGCACCTGGCCGGACCGCTCGAGGACAACGCGGCGACGATCATCGGGATAGCGATGGCCACCGTCCTGCGCTACGTCGGCTACAAGCTGTGGGTGTTCACGGGGACGTCGGCACCTGCCCTCTGACGCGCCTCAGCGCCGCCGACCGCCGCGGGTCGGCACGGACGGCCCGCGCGGGAGCACCACCTCGCGCCGCATCCCCGCCGGCACCCCCGCGAGAAACAGCGCGAACACCGCGGGCCGCCGCTGCGCCAGCTCCAACCGCCCGCCGTCCGCCGCGGCGAGGTCGCGCGCCAGCGCCAGGCCGAGCCCGGTGCCCTGGCCGCTCGTCGTGCCGCGCTCGAAGATCCGGGGCGCCAGCTCGTCGGCCACCCCCTCGCCCTCGTCGGACACCTCGATCACCACCCCGCCGGACGGTCCACCCGGGCGCGACCGCACCGTGGTGGTTCCGGCGCCGTGCTTGAGGGAGTTCTCGATCAGCGTGGCCAGCACCTGGGCGAGTGCGCCGGGCGTCGCCAGCACCTGAGTGGCGGTGTCGACGTCGAGCACCAGGCGCCGCCCGGCGCGGGCGAACGTCGGCCCCCACTCCTCCTCCTGCTGGTGCACCACCTCGGCCAGCGCGACCGCCTCCGTGGTGCCGCCCTGGGCGCGGCGGGACGCGGCCAGCAGGTCGTCCACCACCTTGACCAGCCGCTCCACCTGTTCCAGCGAGATCCGCGCCTCCTCGCGCACCGACTCCTCGGAGGCGGTCAAGGAGATCTCCTCCAGGCGCATGGTCAGGGCCGTCAGCGGCGTGCGGAGCTGGTGCGACGCGTCCGAGGCGAACTGCCGCTCGGCGGCGAGCCGTCCGGCCATCCGGTCCGCCGAGCGCGCCAGCTCGAGGGCCACCTGGTCGATCTCCTCGACCCCCGACTCCTCGAGCTGCGGGCGCACCTGCCCGCTGCCCAGCTGCTCCGCCGAGGCGGCGAGGTAGACCAGCGGCGAGGCCAGCCGGTTCGCCTGCCAGATCGCCATGCCGATGCCCGCGACCAGGGCGACCAAAGCGGCGATGCCGACCAGCGCCACCACCCGGATCGAGCGCCAGAACAGGTCCCACCACGAGACGTACAGCAGCACCGTGGCGCCGGTGTCGCTCGTCGCGCGCACCGACACCAGGCGGCCGTCCAGGCCCGGGCCGGCGCGGTAGACGGCCTCGTCGACGGTGCGGACCACGACGCTCGCCACCACCTCGTCGCCCCCGCCGACGTAGAGCTCGAGCATCCGGTCGCTCAGCTCGATGCCGTTCTCCACGCGGAAGTCGACGGTCTGCGCCACCCGGCTGGCGCGGGACTCCAGGCCCCGCAGCTCGTTCTGCCGCACCAGCTGTGCGCCGAGAAACCCCAGCGGGAACCCGAGCAGCACCACCGCGACGGTCACCGCCGCGATCGTCGCCAACAGGACGCGGCGGCGCACGGGCTACGCCCGGTCGGCCTGCGCGGCGCCGGTCTCGAACCGGAAGCCCATGCCCCGCACGGTGGTGATGTAACGGGGCGCGTTCGCGTCGTCGCCGAGCTTGCGGCGCAGCCACGAGACGTGCATGTCGAGCGTCTTGGTCGAGCCGGTCGGGTCGGAGCCCCAGACCTCGCGCATCAGCTGCTCGCGGGCCACCACGGCCCCACCGGCGGCGACGAGCACGCGCAGCAGGTCGAACTCCTTGGCCGTCAGGTGCAGCTCGCGCTCGCCCTGGAACGCGCGGCGGGCGGCGGCGTCGACCCGCACGTCCTGCGCGTGCAGCTCGTCCTCCTCGACCGGCTCGGTGCCGCTGCGGCGCAGCAGGGCGCGCACGCGCGCCAGCAGCTCGGCGAGCCGGAAGGGCTTGGTGACGTAGTCGTCGGCCCCGGCGTCCAGGCCGACGACGAGGTCGACCTCCTCGGCGCGTGCGGTGAGCACCAGGACGGGCGTGGTCAGGCCCGCGGAGCGGATCGCGCGGGCGACGTCGAGGCCGTCCATGTCCGGCAGGCCCAGGTCCAGCACGACGAGGTCCGCGGTCGAGGCGCCGTCGATGGCGCCTTGACCCGTTCCTTGCACTAAGACGTCATAACCTTCACGCCCGAGGGCCCGGGCCAAAGGCTCGGCAATCGCCGGATCGTCCTCGGCCAGCAGCACCTGGGTCATTGCCCCATGGTAGGTCACGGCATGGTCGGCTCCGCCAACAACCCGCTGGTGTCAGGCGTGCGACCTGGGTCGCAGGCGCCCTCCCCCCGCCGGCCGACCCGGAGGGCGGGACCGGCGCCCTACCCTCGTGCGTGTGATCCGGGAGCGGAACGCAGACAGGGCCGCGCCATGACCTGGTGGGACCGGCTGCTCGCGTGGGAGGAGCGGCACCGCTTCCTGGTCGACTGCGCCCTGGCCGGGCTGCTGCTCCTCGTCGTCCTGCCCGCCTCGGCACGGATCGGCTCGGGCGCCGTCGGCATCGTCGCCCCCTCGCTGACGCCGGATGCCGGCTGGGTGTGGGCCCCCCTGGTCACCGTGCCGCTCGCGTGGCGCCGGGTGCGCCCGGCCCTGTCCGCCGCGCTGGTCTACTCCGCCGTGCTCGCGCAGATGGTGCTCGGCCCGACGATCCACCTGCCGCTCGACTTCCTGGTGCTCGTCGCGCTCTACTCGGTCACGGTGCACGGCCCGCGCTGGGCGCGCCGCGCGGCGCTGGCGGGGGCCGCGGCCGGCGCGGTGCTGCTGGTGTTCCTGCTGCGCGTCGACGACCGGATCTCCGGCGCGTCCGCCGGCGCCATCGGCACCTTCGCGCTGCTGATGTTCCTCGCCGTGTGGGCGTTCGCGCTGGCGCGCCGCAGCCGCCTCCAGCGGCTGGAGGCGCTGGTGGACCGCGCCCGGCAGGCCGAGGCGGCGCGCGACCGGCAGGCGCTGCTGGCCACCGCCGCGGAGCGGGCGCGCATCGCGCGCGAGATGCACGACATCGTCGCCCACTCCCTGTCGGTGATGATCGCGCAGGCCGACGGCGGCCGGTACGCGGCCTCGTCGGACCCGGGAGCGGCGACGCGAGCGCTGACCACCATCGCCGAGACCGGACGGGCGGCGCTGACCGACATGCGCCGCCTGCTGGGGGTGCTGCGCACCGACGCGCAGGACGTGCCGCCCGGCGTGCTGCCGCGCGCCCCCGGCACGGGTGCCGTTCCCACGGTCGCGCCGCAGCCCGCGGAGGGCGACCTCGAGGACCTCGTCGGGCAGCTGCGGGACGCGGGGATGCGCGTCTCGCTCGCCCGGGTCGGCACGCCGCGCAACCTGCCCCCGGGCGCCGGCCTGACGGTGTACCGCGTCGCCCAGGAGTCGCTGACCAACGTGCTCAAGCACGCCGGACCGGACCCGGCGGTCACCGTGCTGCTGGCGTGGCGGTCCGAGTCGGTGCTGCTCGAGGTGGCCGACGACGGCCGCGGCGCCGCCGCGGACGCCGACGGGCACGGCCAGGGCCTCGCCGGGATGCGCGAGCGGACCGCGATGTTCGGCGGCACGCTGACGGCCGGGCCGCGGCCCGGCGGCGGCTTCCGGGTGCGTGCCGAGATCCCCACCCCGCGCGAGCGGACCGAAGGAAGGGCTCAGAAATGACCGACGACCGCATCGCCGTGGCACTCGTCGACGACCAGCAGCTGGTGCGCGCGGGGTTCCGCATGGTGATCGACTCGCAGCCGGACCTCGCCGTGGTGCTCGAGGCGGGCGACGGCGCGCAGGCGGTGCGGGCGCTGTCCCGCCCGGCCCCGCACGTCGACGTGGTGCTGATGGACGTGCGGATGCCGACGATGGACGGCCTGACGGCGACCGCGCAGATCACGGCGCGGCCGGGCGCGCCGCGGGTGGTGGTGCTCACCACCTTCGACCTCGACGAGTACGTGCTCGAGGCGATCCGCGCCGGGGCGTCGGGCTTCCTGCTCAAGGACGCCCCTCCCGAGGAGATGCTGGGTGCCATCCGCACAGTGCACCGCGGGGACGCCGTCATCGCGCCCTCGTCGACCCGGCGCCTGCTGGAGCACCTGGTGCAGGTGCTCCCGGCGCCCGAAGGGGCGGACGACTCCCCCGCGCGACGCGCGATCGGCGAGCTGACCGAGCGGGAGCGTGAGGTGCTCGTGCTCATGGCGCGTGGCCGGTCGAACACCGAGATCGGCCAGGACCTCTTCGTCGCCGAGGCGACCGTCAAGACCCACGTGGGGCGGATCCTCGCCAAGCTCGCCGTCCGGGACCGCGTCCAGGCGGTGGTCGCCGCCTACGAGGCCGGGCTGGTGCGCCCGGGCTCCTGACCCCGGAGGACCCCGCCGGGTGCGACCTGGGTCGTACGCGCGGTCGCACGACGAGAGACCCCGGGCCGACGAGGCGGCACGCCGCCCCGCCCTAGCGTGGTCGCGTCACCCAGAACCGGAGGAGTCCCATGAGTCCCACCATCGCCTCGAGCGCCCGTGGCCTGTCCAAGGTGTACGGCCGCGGCGCCGCCGAGGTGCGCGCCCTGGACGGGGTCGACGTCGACTTCGCGGCGGGTGCGTTCACCGCGATCATGGGCCCTTCCGGTTCCGGCAAGTCGACGCTGATGCACCTGATGGCGGGCCTCGACGAGGCCACCGCGGGCACCGTGCGGCTCGGCGACACCGTGCTGACCGGGCTGGACGACGACGCCCTGACCCGCCTGCGACGCGACCGCGTCGGCTTCGTGTTCCAGTCGTTCAACCTGCTGCCGATGTTCACCGCCGAGCAGAACGTGCTGCTGCCGCTCGACCTGGCCGGCGAGCGGCCCGACCGCGCCTGGGTGGACCAGCTGGTGCGCACGCTCAACCTCGGGGACCGCCTGGACCACCGGCCCAGCGAGCTGTCCGGGGGGCAGCAGCAGCGCGTGGCGATCGCCCGCGCGCTGGTCACCAAGCCGGACGTCGTGTTCGCCGACGAGCCCACCGGCAACCTCGACTCCCGCGCCGGGGCTCAGGTGCTCTCGTTCCTGCGCCGCAGCGTCCGCGAGCTGGGGCAGACCGTCATCATGGTCACCCACGACCCGGCGGCCGCCGCCTACGCCGACCGCGTGGTGCTGCTGGCCGACGGCCGGATCGCCGGGGACATCGTCGACCCGACCCCCGAGTCGGTGCTGGCCGGCCTGGACGCGCTGCGCCAGCTCGAGGGCGTGTGATGGTCCGGGTCACGCTGGCGCAGATGCGCCGCTCCGTCCCGCGGCTCGTGGCCGCGGGCCTGGCGATCGCCATCGGCACGGCCTTCGTCGCCACGACGCTGCTGGCCGGCGGCGTGCTGAGCCGCACGGGCCGCGACGCCGTCACCGCGCAGCTGGCGTCGGCCGACGTCGTCGTCGGCTCGCCGACCGGCGGCTCGACGAGCGAGCCCGTGACCGACGAGGACCTCGCCGCGGTCCGGGCGCTGCCGGGCGTTGCGGCGGCTGACGTGCTCTCCCCGCTGGGTGTCCAGCTGCGGGCCGGCTCGCGGGACCGCTGGCAGACGATGCTGCCGGCCGTCGGCGACCCGCGATTGACGGCGCTGGTCACCGTCTCGGGCCGGCAGCCGGCGGCGGCGGGCGAGGTGGCGCTTCCCGAACGGCTCGCCGCCGACCTCGGCGTGGGCCTGGACGGCACGGTCACCGCGGTGTGGCAGGAGCCGCCCGCCGGCGGCGGGGACGGCACGTGGACGGACCGCACGCAGGACCTGACCGTCGTCGGGCTGCTGGCCGACCCCCACCACGCGTGGACCGCGCTCGGCGGCGCGGGTGTGGTGACGCTCGCGGACGCGCTCGCCTGGAGCGGCGCCACGTCGCTCGGCGGGCTGGGCCAGGCACAGCTGCTGGTCGCCGGCACGCCGGGGACCACCTCGCAGGCGCTGCGCGACGAGATCGCGACCGCCCTGCCCGGCGTGGACGTCATGACGCGTGACGAGGCCGCCGACCGCGCCCTCGACCAGCTGGGCGAGGGCGGCAGCACGGCGCTGGTCGGCGTGGTGCTGGGGTTCGCCGCGATCGCCCTGGTGGTCGCCGGGCTGGTGATCGCCAACACGTTCCAGGTGCTCGTCGCGCAGCGCACCCGCACGCTCGCCCTGCTGCGGGCCGTCGGGGCACGCCGTTCCCAGCTGCGCGGCTCGGTGCTCCTCGAGGCGACCATCCTCGGCCTGGTCACCTCGGCGCTCGGGGCGGTCGGCGGGATCGCCCTCGCGCAGGGCATGCTCGCGATCCTCGGCCGCGCCAACGTCGACGTGGCACTGCCCTCGACCGTCCAGGTGACGTGGCCGGTGCTGGTGGTGCCGCTCGTGGTGGGCACCGCCGTGACGACGCTGGCGTCCCTGGTCCCGGCGCGCGCGGCGACGCGTGTCACCCCGATCGAGGCGCTGCGCCCGCTCGACGCGCCGGTGCGCGCCGGTGCGGGCACCGTGCGGGCCGTGGTCGCCCTGGTGATGACCGTGCTGGGGCTCGCCGGCCTCGCCGGTGCCGCGTACTGGGGCACGCACGACGAGCACGCGCAGATGCTGCCGCTCGCCCTCGGCGTCCTCACCGGCGCGCTCTCGTTCGTCGGGATCCTGCTCGGTGCGGTGTTCTGGGTGCCGCCGCTCGTCTCTCTGGCGCAGCGCGCGCTGACGCGACTGGGACCGGTGGCCCGCCTGGCGGCCGCCAACACGGTTCGAAACCCGCGCCGCACCGCCGCCACCAGCACGGCGCTGGTCATCGGCGTGACGCTCGTCGCCCTGATGAGCACCGGGGCGGCCAGCGCCCGCGCGTCGCTGGCCGACACGCTCGACGAGCACTACCCGGTGGACCTGACGGTGACCCCGACCGGTGCGACGGCCGCGCTGCCGGACGGGCTGCAGCAGACGGTGACCGACATCGCCGGCGTGGCGCGCGTCGCCGCGCTGCGGTCGAGCCAGGTCCGGCTGGTCCAGGACGGGAAGGCGACGCAGCTCGTCGCCCGGGCGCTCGCGCCCGACGAGGCGGCGGCGGTGCTGCGCGACCCCGCGCTCGCCCGGTCGCTGGCCGACGACGCCGTGCTGGTGCCCGACCGGGTGACGTCCGCGCGGGCGACGGCGCAGGTGGCGAAGGTGACGGACGACGCGGCCACCGGCACCGGCATCGAGCTGCGCACCGTCCCGACGGCCGGCATCGACTCGCTCCTGCTGACCCCGGCGACCCTGCAGCTCATCGACCCGGACGCGTCGACCGACACGCTCTACGTGTCGCTCGACCGGGGCGCCGACGCCGTCGAGGTGCTGCGCCAGGTGCAGGACGCCGTCGGCACGGCCCAGCTCCAGGTGCAGGGCCCCGGCGCGGAGCGCGCACAGTACGACCGTGTGATCGACGTGATGCTCGCGGTGGTCCTCGGCCTGCTCGGCGTCGCCGTGCTCATCGCCCTGCTCGGCGTCACCAACACCCTGTCGCTGTCGGTGATCGAGCGGCGTCGCGAGTCGGCGACGCTGCGCGCCATCGGCCTGACCCGGCGCCGGCTGCGCGGCACGCTGGCGATCGAGGGCATGCTCATCGCCGGCGTCGGCGCGGTGGCCGGCGGTGCGCTCGGCGTGCTCTACGGCTGGGCGGGTGCCGCGACGGTGCTCGGCCGGGTGGGCGCCGTGACACTGGCCGTGCCGTGGCGCGACCTCGGCCTGGTCGTGCTCGTCGCCCTCGCGGCGGGACTGCTCGCCTCGGTGGTCCCGGCGCGCTCGGCGGTCCGCACCCCCCCGGTCGCGGCGCTCGCCGAGGAGTGAGCCGACCGGTGGGGTTGTGGACGGCGCAGGGCGTCCACCACCCCACCCGTCACCGCGGGTCGGTGATGCCGCACCGGGCAGCCTCCAGCGGTGCGCGTCACGGTCCTGCAGCCCGGAAGTCCCATCGACGTCGAGGTGGACGAGGGGCTGACCGTCGCGGCGCTCCGCGGCCGGCTCGCCGCCCTCACCGGCGACGCGCGCTGGCGCGCCGGGACGCTGACCGCGGACGGTGAGGCGCTGCACGAGGACCACCCGGCGGGGCGGGGGCCCCTGGGCCACGGTGCGACGCTGCGGCACGGCCCGGGCCCGGTGCCCGGCGCGGTGGCAGCCGCACGTGCCGACCGCCACCTCGCCGTGGTCGCCGGCGCCGACACCGGCGCACTGCTGGTCCCGGCCGGGCCCGCGACGCTCGGGCCCGGCGGAGAACTGCTCGTCGACGACGGCGGGGACTGGCTGGTGCGCGTGCGGCCGGGTCGGCGAACCCTTCTGGTGAGGGGTGTGGCAGGCCACGTCACCCTCGGCCGGCCCGGCGCCCGCCGCAGGCGCGCGGTGGGCCGCCGCTGGACGCGCTGGCCCGACGAGGAGGAGCTGGCGGCCGGGGCCACCGTCGTGACCCTGCGGGCCGGGGCGGGACGCGGTGCCGCGGTGCAGGGGGCCGCGGCACCGGCTCGCTCCGGCGGACGGCGCCTGCTGCGCCGGGTCGGCCGCTTCCTGCCGGCGGCCGCCGGCGCCGCCACCGCCGCGACCTTCGCCGCGACGATGCACCAGCCCCTGCTGCTCCTCGGCGCGCTGAGCGCCGTGTTCATGGTCGGTCCGCGGCCGGAGCCGCCGGCCCCGGTGGCGCCGTCCGACGAGGTGCGCGACGAGCCCGACGACCTGGCACGGCTGCGCGTGGCACTCGTCCGGGGCGACGCGCCCGGACCGGTGGCATGCCCGGTGCCCTGGGAGGGGGACCTGGCGGTCGTCGGTGCACGCGAACCGGCCCTGCGGCTGGCCCGCACGCTGCTGCTCTCGGCGCTGGTCGCCCATCCCGAGCCGCTTGTCGTGCGGACGGACCGGCCCGCGGACTGGGCCTGGCTGGCATGGTTCGCCGGGACCTCGGCGGGGCACGGTGCGGCGTCCGACGAGAACGCGGGACTCGTGGTGCTCGACGGTCCGGCCGCCACGCGCTGGCATGGGGGCACCCGCGTGCTGCGCCTCGTGGGGGACGCCGCGCCGCCGTGGTGCGGCTGCGTGGTCGAGGTGGGCCCGGACGCCGCCGTCCTGCGGGACCCGCACGGCAGGCGCGCGATCCCCGTGGCGGGGGTCTCGGCCGGTGTCGCCGAGGCGGTGGCGCGCGCCGCGGGCCGCCCGCGGTCGGTGCCGAGCGCGGACGACTCCGCGGTGGACCTCGCGGGGTGCCCGGCACAGGCGGTGCTCGGCCGGCTGCCGGGCATCCCGGAGCCGGACCCGCGGGCCGTCGCGCGGGCGTGGGCCGCGACGGCTGGCACCCGCAGCGCGGGGTTGCCCGTGCCGCTCGGCACCGGCCCGGGCGGCGTCCCCCTGGTGGTCGACCTGGTCACGGACGGGCCCCACGCGCTGGTGGCCGGGACCACCGGCTCGGGCAAGTCCGAGCTGCTCGCCACGCTGGTCCTCGGTCTCGCACTGACGCAGCCGCCGGACCGGCTCGCGATGGTGCTCGTCGACTTCAAGGGCGGCACCGGACTGCCGCCGTCGCTGGCGGCGCTGCCCCACGTCACCGGGCGCCTGTCCGATCTCGACGCCGCCGGCGCGCGCCGCACGGTCCGCGGCCTCTTCGCGGAGCTGCGGCGCCGCGAGCGCGTGCTGGCCGCCCACGGCGCCACGGACCTGCGCGACCTCGACCCGGCAGACCCGGCGACGCCCCCGCGGCTGCTCGTGGTGATCGACGAGTTCCGAGCGCTGGCCGACGAGCTGCCCGACCTTCTGCCCGGCCTCGCGCGGCTCGCGGCGCAGGGCCGCTCGCTCGGGATGCACCTGGTGCTGGCGACGCAGCGACCCACGGGCGCCGTGCCGGCGGACCTGCGCGCCAACATCGGGCTGAGGGTGGCGCTGCGCGTCGCGGACGCCGCCGACTCCGTCGACCTGGTCGGTGTCGGTGACGCGGCGCGGATCGCGCGGCCCGGCCTGGCGGTGCTGGTCCGCGGTGCCGGCCGTGCCGAAGCGGTGCAGGTGGCGCGGGCCGTGCCGAGGTCGTCCCGTCCGGTGCGGCTGGCCCCGGCGTGGGACACGACGCCGGGCTGGGTGCCGCGGGCGGACGCGGCGCCGACGGAGCGCTCGGCCGCGCCGTGGGTGGACGCGGTGACCCGCGCGGGCGGCGGCCGTGCGTCCGAGCCGTGGCTGCCGCCGCTGCCGGCGATGGTGCGGGCGGGTGACGTCCCCGCCGGCCCGGGCCTGCCGCTCGCGCTCGCTGACCTGCCGGATGACCTCGCACGCGGGCCCGTGCGGTGGGACCCCGACGCGGGCCACCTGCTGGTGACCGGCGGCCCGGGCTCGGGCCGCAGCACCGCGTTGGCGGCGGTCGCGGCTGCCGCGCTGGCCGCGGGCCGCACCGTCCACTGCGTCGGCGTCCCGCCGGCGCTGCTGCCCGACCATCCCCGACTGGCCTCCCGGCTCGACACCGACGACGTCACCCGCGTCGCCCGCCTGGTCCGGCTACTGGCACGGCCGGACGATCGCCCGGCGTCCGGGACCCGGCCCCTCCTGGTCCTCGACGACGTACCGGCCGCCCTGGCTGCGCTCGCCGGGGTCGCCCACGGAGCGCCGGCCGACCTGCTCGCCGAGCTGTGGGCCAACGCCGGCGGACCGGTCTGCGTGGCCGCGGCGGGAGCGCCGGACGCCGGGACCGCCCGGCTGGCCCCCTGCTTCGCCGACCGGCTGGTGCTCGGCTCCCCCGACCCGGCAGGGGACGCGCTCCAGGGCGTCCCGGCGGGCCTCGCCGGGCCTCGGCCGCAGCCCGGGCGCGCGATCCACCTGGGGCGCGGGACGGCAGCGCTGTGCCAGGTGGCGCGGCCCGACCAGTGCCAGATGGCGCTGCCCGACGACGACGCGGACGCCCCTCCCGCGCCCCCCGCGGCCGGGACGCTTCAGCTCCCCGGGGCGGGGACGCTTCAGCCACCCGGGGCGGGGACGCTTCAGCTCCCCGGGGGCGAGCCGGCCCACTCTGCACTTCCTCACGCGCTCGGCACCAGGAGGTGCAGAGCGCGTGAGGAAGTGCAGAGTGGGCGGGTGCTGCAGGTCGCTGGGGGCGTGCGGCCCCTGCCGTCCCGTGCCATCCGCCCGCGTCACGAGGATCCCGGGGCGGTCACGCTCGGCCTCGGCGGCGACGACGCCGGCCCGGTGCGGTTGGACCTGGACCTGCCCCTCCTCGTGGCCGGTCCGCCCGGATCGGGCCGCACCCGAGCCCTGGAGGTGCTGGCCCACGCGGCCGTCCGTGCCGGCCTCCGGGTGGCCCACGTGG
>Ga0255338_1005700_pt1 | contig 11212 bp, 17 predicted proteins | sample MeOH1_35cm_T4_19_FD_203715 | JGI IMG/M metagenome (GOLD analysis project Ga0255338, IMG submission 203715) | Sandy soil microbial communities from University of British Columbia, Vancouver, Canada - MeOH1_35cm_T4_195 | ecosystem: Engineered > Artificial ecosystem > Sand microcosm > Unclassified ... | reverse complement strand
GCTAACGCGCGCGGCGCGTAGCGCTCTTAACGCTGCCGGTTAACCAGCGGACGAGAAGGCGCTGTATCGCCGGGTGCGTCGCGGTCTAGAAAAATCGCTCGCATGGGAAGCAGCCATGAATGAAAAGGCAGTGCAAGCGGCGGTCGATCAGTTCTTGCGCAGCGTGAGCCACACCGCGCGCGGCGAGATCGAGAAAGTCGTGCGCGCCGCCATGGCGAGCGGCAAGCTGATGGCGCACGAACCGCTCACCACCGGCGTTTCATTGTCGTGCGATAAGATCGGCTTGAACGTGACGATTTACGGCAAGATCGTAATCTGATCCGATCGCTGTATGCTGACCGTGGAGGAAGCGGTCATGACGAAAGTGGCCATCATCATTCTTGCGCTCGTGTGGCCGGCTGTTGCCGCCGCGCAGGCGCTGGCGCCGACCGGTACGTTGCGGGCCGCCTATCTCGCCAGTAATCCGGCTCAGGCGGTGCGCGATCCCGCGACAGGTACCGCGCGTGGCGTCGCGGTCGACCTGGCCCACGAACTGGCGCGCCGGCACAGCGTCTCCGTCGCGATGGTGCCGCTTGGCGGACCGGCGGCGGTGATCGAAGCGGTTGCGAAAGGCGATGCGGACATCGGCTTCGTCGCCTTCGCACCCGAGCGCGTCGGCTCCGTCGCGTTCTCGCAGATTTACATGTTGGTGCAGCAGTCTTTCGTGGTGCCCAACGCGTCGGGCATCCGCGGCATCGGCGACATCGATGCGCCGGGCTTGCGTATTGCCGGCGGCAAGGGCGACTCGATTACGCTCTACCTGCGACGCAATCTGAAACGAGCGACTTTGGTCGAAACGGACAACACGCCCGCCGATGCGAAACGCAAATTGCTGACCGGCGAGATCGACGCTTTCGGCGCCAACCGACAACGCCTTACGAACCTGCTCAACGAGTTGCCCGGCTTTCGGCTGCTGCCCGACAACCTGTTCGGGGTGCCGCAGGCGATCGTCGTGGCGAAAGGCAAAGCCGATGTCCTCGCTGCGATCAACAACTTCATCGACGCAGCGCGCGCCTCAGGCCTGCTGCAAGACAGCCTCGGCCGGAGCGGCATTGTCGGTCTCGAGGTCGCGCCGCCAGGCTATCGGCTAGAGCGCTAACGGCAAGATGCCGTAAATAGCATGGACGCCCTGCGATGCGTGGTCGTTTACCGCCGCTTCGGCACCGGGCGCATTTCCATGTCGGGCACGTTGTTGTCCCACTTGGCCGCGCCGGTCTTCAGGTTGATCTCAAGATCGAACAGACGGTGCTCGACATCAGGATCGCCGCCGCACTCCGTATCGTGCCGCTCGTAAACACCGATCTTGGCGATGCGACTGTTGCTGCCGTCGCGTAACACGAGCTTCGAGCAGCGCTCCGCTTTCGGAGTCAGCAGCCGGTGATCTTTGATGATTTTCTCAGCGTTCCGGAAAGCAGCTGCCGCTACGCGGTCAGATTGCGCCAGCGCTGCCGGCGCGGCGCAGGCCGCGCAGACAGCGATGGCGAAATGAAGCCTCACGCCCACGGGCGCGCGGTCTTGGCTCTGTCTTCGTAGCTTTCGATCTTGCTCTGCTTCTGCTTGGTCAGCCCGATGTCGTCGAGGCCATTGAGCATGCAGTGCTTGCGGTGCGCGTCGATCTCGAAGTGGATCACGCCGCCGTCCGGGCCGCGGATCTCCTGCTTCTCGAGGTCGATGGTGAGCGTGGCGTTCGAGCCGCGGTCGGCATCGTCGAATAACTTCTCGAGCTCTTCCGGCGACACGCGAATCGGCAGCACGCCATTCTTGAAGCAGTTGTTGTAAAAGATGTCGCCGAACGACGTCGAGATGACGCAACGGATACCATAGTCCAGGAGGGCCCAGGGCGCATGCTCGCGCGATGAACCGCAGCCGAAATTGTCGCCGGCGACGATGATCTTGGACTTGCGATAGGCCGGCTTGTTCAGAATGAACTCCGGGTTCTCTGCGCCGTCATCGAGATAACGCTGCTCCGAGAACAGCCCTTTGCCGAGCCCGGTGCGCTTGATGGTCTTGAGATACTGCTTGGGGATGATCATGTCGGTGTCGACATTGATGATCCGCAGCGGCGCCGCGACGCCTTCCAGGGTCGTGAATTTGTCCATTGTTCCTTAGGCCTCCGGCCTCAGCAGTTTAGAACGGCTCCGTTCATAAGGCGTCCGGTGTTCTGGTCAATAGCAGGTCACAGAACGGAGGTCAGACATGCGTATTCCAGTCATCGCTGCCTTAGCCGCCCTCGGCTCCGTGGCGACCGCCGGGGGCGCCAGCGGCGACACATGGTGCTATCGCGACTTTGGCGAGGCCAAGCCCCGCTTTTGCTCGTTCTTTTCAGCCCGGCAGTGCTTGGACGTGGCCCGGATCGCGGGCGGCATTTGCGAGCGTGAGCAAGTCTCGGATGCGCGCCCGGCCTCGACGGCGAAGGCCGCCAAGAAAGCCGCGCGCTAGTCGACGCTGGCCTCGATCGCGTCGATGTCGTCGTCGGAAAGGCCGAAGTGGTGGCCGATTTCGTGCACCAGCACGTGGGTGACGATCTCGCCCAGGGTGTCCTCGTGCTCGGCCCAGTAGTCGAGAATCGGCCGCCGGTAGAGCCAGATCATGTTCGGCATGACCTGGGGCATGGTCTGCGACTGGAATGGCAGGCCGACGCCCTGGAAGAGCCCAAGCAGGTCGAATTCGCTCTCCAGACCCATGGTGTCCAGCACCTCCTCGGTCGGGAAGTCCTCGACCCGGATCACCAGATCCTCGCAGAGCCGGCGGAAATGTCCCGGCAGGCGGGCATAGGCCTCGGCGGCAAGGGCCTCGATATCGGTCAGCGAGGGAGCCGAAGCACCCTTCCAGGGCCGGGACGGGTCGGAGGCGAAGGTCATGGGACCCCTTCTACGGGACCTGGCAGTCCGAACCAAGCGGTTGACGGGACAGCCGGAATGGGCGACCGTTAACCATTGTGGCGTGAGGATATGGGGTTAGCGATGGCGAAGCTGTGGACCGGATTGGGCCTGGGGGCGCTGGTCGTGGCTCTTACCGTGGGAGCCGCCGCGCCGGCCTCGGCCGAATTCTTCGGCTGCGAGAAGCAGGGCAAGGTGGTTGCCCGCTACGTCGGCAAGCCCAGCGATTACGGTGCGCGCAGCAGCAAGCGTTACACCCACGAGTTCGCGGCGCAGGCCTCGCGCCCGCGCATCACCATTCAACCCCGCACGAGCTCGCCCGGCCCGAACGCCAAGCGGCACTGCCGTTCGTGGCTGGCGAAGGAATACCGCGTCAGCGGCACGGTGATTGTGCCCAAGATGCAGTGTTGGTGGCAGTAGCGGCCGCGCGTTTCTTGCCGCAATTTCGGTTATAGTTTTACGCAGGGGGCGGGCATCGGAGATCGAGCGATGTCTACGCGCGCTAAGTTATTTGCGGGATTGATCCTGATCGTCGGCCTGTTGTCGGCTCTGCCGAACAGCGCCGAGGCACACTGGCGCCGCCACGGCTGGTATGGCGGCTATGGCTGGGGTCCGGCCATCGGGCTCGGCATCGGCGTCGGATCAGGCTGGGGTTGGGGTTATCCGTACGGCTATTACGCGCCGCGTCCCTATTACCGTCCTTATCCGTATTACCGGTCTTACTACTACGCGCCGCCGCCGCGCTGCGGCTATGTGCGCACGCGCTTCTGGCGGCACGGCTATTGGGTCGTCCGCCGCGTCTGGCGCTGCTGGTAAACGGCACCGCAACACCTGTCGCCTCAGCCCTAGCGAACCAAACGGCCGGGTTCCGCGTTTATTTGTACGGAACGACATGTCGGGTTTCAATGCGGCGTTGTTCATGGATCGATTTCCTTCAGCAGTGTTCTGAGATTTGCAAAGCGTTCGCGCCAGAAGATGCCGTAGTGACTCATCCACTCGACCAGCGGCTCGAGGCCTGCCGGCTGGGCGCGGTAATAGACTTTCCGGCCTTCGGGGCGCTCGGCGACCAGGCCGGCCTGCTTCAGGGCCTTGAGGTGCTGAGAAATGGCGCCTTGGGTCACGCCGCTCCCTCGCGTCAGTTCGACGACGGTGATCTCGTCGGAACTGGCGACCCGCTCGAACACAGCCCGCCGTGTGGGATCGGCAAGCGCGCGCATGACGGCGTTGATGGGAACGACTTCGATCATAACTAATAAATAGCATCTGCTAATTGATTAGTCAATACTAATTTATTATGGGTGGTTCCAGTGTGGCGCGTTGGCGCGACGGCTCATCGAAAAAAATGGGGTTCACTGGGGCGCGATCGCTACGTGCCGCCGGCTCAACGCGATACTTCGCTTCGTGTCGTTCGTCGTTCGGGAATGGCCGGAGGCCGCGAACTCGGAATGACTAGGCAGGAATGCTCTTCCCCGGCCACTTGCACAGATCGGCGATGATGCACTTCTCGCATAACGGCTTGCGCGCAACGCAGGTATAGCGCCCGTGCAAAATGAGCCAGTGATGCGCATGGCGCTTGTAATGCGCCGGGATCACGCGATCGAGCTTCTCTTCCACCTCGAACGGAGTTTTGCCGGTGGCCAAGCCTGTACGGTTGCCGACGCGGAAGATGTGCGTGTCGACCGCGATGGTGTGTTCGCCGAACGCGGAGTTGAGCACGACATTCGCCGTCTTGCGGCCGACGCCGGGCAGCGCTTCCAGCGCTTCGCGCGTACGCGGCACCTGGCCGCCGTGCTCGGCGACAAGCTTCTCCGATAGCGCCACCACGTTCTTAGCCTTGTTGCGGTAGAGGCCGATGGTCTTGATCAGATCGCGGACTTTGTCCTCGCCGAGCGCGGCCATCTTTTCGGGCGTATCGGCCAAAGCGAACAGCGCCGGCGTCGCCTTGTTCACGCCGGCATCGGTCGCCTGCGCGGACAGCACGACCGCGACCAGCAGTGTGAACGGATTGAGATAAGTCAGCTCGGTCTTCGGCTCCGGCTCCGCCGCCTGGAAGCGGCGGAACGCCTCTCCGATCTCGGCCGACTTCCATTGGGGCAGGGCGCCGTGGCTGGCCTTGGCGTCTGCTTTGGCACGCTCGGGGCCGCCCTTCATCTTGGCGGCTTGGCCCTTGCGCGCTTGCGCCAGTACTTTGCGCACCGGCTTCTTCATGGTTTTGATGGTCTTGCGGGTGGCCTTTTCCGCCATGATCTCGGTATAGTAAGGGCCATGACCGATCACAACGGCGACGACCTCGAACCCACGATCTTTTCGACGGTGATCACGCCGAACCGTTCGCTGCCGCGTACCGGCTTTCTGGTGCTGATGATCGCGTTCGGCGCCGTCAGCTTCATTGCCGGCATGGCGTTTCTGATCGCGGGCGCCTGGCCGGTGTTCGGCTTCTTCGGGCTCGACGTGCTGCTGCTGTACTGGGCCTTCAAGCTCAACTACTGGCACGGCGAGGCCTATGAGGAGGTGAAGATCACCCCCACGACGCTCACCGTGCGCAAGGTCAGCCACCGCGGCCGCGTGCGCGAATGGGCGCTCAACCCGCTGTGGGTGCGGCTCGAGAAGATCACGCACGAGGAGTTCGGCATCGAGCGGCTGTTCCTGGTGTCGCGTGGGCGGCAGCTCACGATCGCCAATTTCCTTGGACCCGACGAGAAGGCGGATTTCGCGCAGGCGTTCACCGCCGCGCTGAACGAGGCCAAACGCGGCGTGACGCGGACGGCGATCTGACCGTCATCCTGAGGTGCCCGCTGCATCGCTCGCTCCTTTGGATGACGGAACACAGGAATCGGGTGGTTACCCCGCCGGACCAGGCCTAGATACGGTCCATGACATTGGACACGACAACCATGACCCGGCCCCAGATCGCGCTTGCGAACCACTTGCCCGAATTCGCGCCGCTCTCCACGGCATCGGCCGACTACGACATCGTGCGCCGCGCCATCGCGCATATCCGCAACAACTGGCGCTCGCAGCCGGAGATCGACACCATTGCGAAAGCGGCGGGCGTCAACGCCACCGAGCTGCATCATCTGTTCCGCCGCTGGTGCGGACTGACGCCGAAGGCGTTCCTGCAGGCGCTCACGCTCAACTCGGCGCGCGAGCTTTTGCGCTCGTCGGCGAGCGTGCTCGATACAGCTTACGAGGTTGGGCTCTCGGGGCCCGGCCGCCTGCATGATCTTTTCGTCACGCACGAAGCGATGTCGCCAGGTGAATGGAAGGCCGGCGGTCAAGGCCTCACCATCACCTACGGCTTCCATCCGTGCCCCTTCGGCATGGCGCTGGTGATGACGACGCCGCGCGGGCTCGCAGGGCTGGCGCTCGCCGACGCCGGCAAGGAGCGCGCCGCGCTCAACGACATGAAATCGCGCTGGCCGCAGGCGCGTTATGTCGAGGACTTCGCCGCCACGGCCGCCACCGCGCGTCGCATCTTCGACACGTCACTGTGGCGGCAAGACCAGCCGCTGCGCATCGTGCTCATCGGTACCGACTTCGAAGTGCGCGTGTGGGAGAAGCTGCTCACCGTTCCGATGGGCAAACTGACCACGTATTCCGATCTCGCCGCCAAATCGGGATCGCCGAAAGCGGCGCGTGCGGTCGGCGCTGCCGTCGGCAAGAACCCGATCTGCTTCGTGGTGCCGTGCCATCGTGTCATCGGCAAGAACGGCGACATCACCGGCTATCACTGGGGCCTCACGCGCAAGCGCGCGATGCTCGGCTGGGAAGCGGGGATGGCGGCGGGCGTCTGAGCGGAGACGTGCGCGTATAGGCGTTCCCGGAACCTAATAGTTCCTTTCGACATTGTTCCAGGAACGGGAAATTGCCTGCCGGCGTTTGCATAACGTGGACTCATCCAAGAGGAGGCACGTGATGCGAATTCGATTTCTTCTGACTGTTCTGGCCGCGACGGCAATGGCGCCGGTTGCGGCTTTTGCGCAAGGCAATACGGTTGGCGGCGCTGTCGGCGCTGCGGTCGTTGGCGGCGTGGTCGGTGGGCCTGTTGGCGCTGTTGTCGGCGCCGGCGTCGGCGGTACGGTCGGTGCGGCGACGGAACCGCCTCCGGGCGTAGTGACCTATGTCGAGCGCGAGGATGTGCCGTCGGTGACGGTGCGTGAACGCGTGGTGGTTGGCCAGCCGTTGCCGGCAACCGTTCAATTGCGCTCGATCCCGGAATATCGTGAGTATCGCTACGCGGTCGTGAACAATCAGCGCGTTATCGTCGAGCCGCGAACCCGTAAGGTGATCAAGGTCATCGAATAAGGTTCGCGATCAGCGAGACGACAGAAAGCTCCGCAAAAAAGCGGGGCTTTTTGCGTCATGGCCATCTCGGCGGATGCGTGCCGAGCGGCACCGAGGGCCGCGCCCAATGCGGCGGCGTTTCCGACATCGTCGCTGGATGGCGAACGGCGGACAGGTGGCCGAAGCCGGAGTCGCTCGCTTCGAGACAGTCGAGCACGTTCTCGCGCGTGGGATCTTTGCAGCTCAAGCCGTCGATGCGGCCGAGCGAACGCAGCCAGAAGCCGGTCTGCGCCAGCGAAGCGCGCACATGCCAGCTTCCGCCTTCGCGCGCGCGGCGCAGCAGCGCGCTCATGGCGCCGTAGGCGATGAGATAGCCGGTGGCGTGATCGAGCACCTGCGCCGGCAAAGGCTTGGGGCCGGCGATGCCGGCGGCTTCCGCCTCGGCGGCGTTGAAGCCGCTCGCCGTCTGCACCAGCGAGTCGAAGCCGCGGCGTCCGGCCCAGGGGCCTGCGTGTGAATAGGCAGAGAGCGTGACATAGACGATGCCGGGCCGGAGGCGCGCGACGTCGTCAGGGCCGTAGCCGAGTGCCGTGAGGCCGCCGGGACGATAGCCTTGGACGACGATGTCGACTTCGCGCAGCAACATGTCGAAAGCGACGCGGCCGGTGGGATCATGCAGGTCAATGTGCGTGGAGAGCTTGCCCCGGCCGGTGTCGATCACCAGCGGCGCGACCGACGGCAGAGTGGGTGAGGTCACCAGCATCACATCCGCGCCGTGCGCGGCCAGCGTCAGCGTGCCGACCGGCCCGGCGATGATGCGCGTCAGATCGAGTACCTTGATGCCGGTGAGGGGGCGCTCGCCTTTCGGCCAGGCTGGTGCCGGCGCGTCGCCGACGCGCTCGACCGACATCAGTGGTAGGCGCGAGATCGCTTGCCCCTGCGGATGCGCGTCCCACTCCGCGAAGGTGCGCATCGCGGCGACGACCAGCCCGGCCTGCGCGGCGGCTTCCTCGAAGTCGAACGCCTTCCATTGACGCAGCGCTTGCGCAACCGCGGCTTTGTCGTAGTCGCAGCGCAGCAGCCTGAGCACGCCGTCGCGATGGTGCGGGAAGTTCGTGTGCAGGCGGACGTAACGGCCGTCGCCGCATTCGTAGGCGCCGGCGATCTTGTCCCACAGCTCCGGCGCGGGTCCGCCGTCGACATTCAGATAACGCTCGCTGCGTGCCGCAACCGCGGCTGCGCGCATATCGACGCCGACGCGCTGCGTTCGGCCGGCCCGTGCACGCCAGACTTCCGCCGCCGCCAAGGCCGAAGCGGCCACGCTCGCTTGCATCGCCGTGCCGACCGCGAAGGACGACGGTAGCACCGGCTCATGGCCGGTCAGATCGACAGAGGCAAGCGCGGCCGGATCGTGGCCGAGGCCAGCCCAGAGCTGTTCCAGAACCGCGCGCGGTTCGCTCACGCCGCCAGATCGAGCTTCGACGCGACCGTGGCGTCCGCGCCGAGGCGATAGATGATCGGCACGCCGGTGCCGATCTCGCGCTTGAGGATGCTCTCCTTGTTGAGCTTCTCCAGCACCATGATCAGCGCGCGCAGCGAGTTGCCGTGCGCGGCCACCAGCACGCGCTCGCCGCGCAACACGCGCGGCAGAATCTCCGTGACGTAATAGGGAAGCGCCCGCGCCAGCGTGTCCTTGAGGCTCTCGCCGCCGGGTGGTGCCACGTCATAAGAACGGCGCCAGATGTGCACCTGCTCCTCGCCCCATTTCTTGCGGGCATCGTCCTTGTTCAGCCCCGACAGATCGCCGTAATCGCGCTCGTTCAGCGCCTCGTCCTTGAACACCGGCAGCTTCGTCTGTCCGAGCTCTTCCAGCATCAGGTCGAGCGTGCGTTGTGCGCGCTTGAGCGCCGAGGTGAAGGCGACGTCGAAGACAAGTCCCTGCGCCTTCAGCTTGCGGCCGGCCTCGCGCGCTTCCTTGACGCCTTGCTCGGTCAGGTCGACGTCGCGCCAGCCGGTGAACAGGTTTTTGAGATTCCATTCGCTCTGGCCGTGACGCACGAGCACGAGAAGACGGTCAGACATTACTCACCTCGTCCTTGCAGTACTTAGAAGTCTTTCAAGCCCAGCACATCGATCATCGAATAGAGCCCCGGCTTCTGGTTGCGCGCCCACAGCGCCGCATGCAGCGCGCCGCGCGCGAAGATCATGCGGTCCTCGGCCTTGTGCACGAGCTCGATACGCTCCGCCGGTCCGGCGAACATCACCGTGTGCTCGCCCACCACCGTGCCGCCGCGCAATGTCGCAAAGCCGATGTCGCCCGGCTTGCGCGCGCCGGTGTGGCCGTCGCGGCTCCTGACAGAGCGCTTGGCAAGATCGACGCCGCGGCCGTCCGCCGCCGCGCGGCCGAGCAAGAGCGCTGTGCCTGACGGCGCGTCGATCTTCTGGTTGTGATGCATCTCAAGGATTTCGATGTCGAAGGTCTGGTCGAGGGTCTTGGCCACGCGCTTGGTCAACGCCGCCAGGAGATTGACGCCGACGCTCATGTTGCCGGACTTCACAATGGTGGCGGACTTGGCCGCAGCCTTGATCTTGTCCTCGTCGGCGGCGGTAAAGCCGGTGGTGCCGATCACGTGCACCTTGCCGGCCTTGGCGGCCAGCGCCGCCAGCTCCAGGGTCGCCGCCGGAATGGTGAAGTCGATGAGGGCGTCGGCCTGCGCCAGAAGTGGGGCGGCATCGCCCACCAGCTTGACGCCGTTCTCGCCGAGACCGGCGAGCGTGCCGGCGTCCCAGCCCAGCAAGGGCGAGCGGGCGTCTTCCAGCGCGCCGGCGAGCTTGAGCCCAGGAGTATCAGCGATGGCCTTTACCAGCGTGCGGCCCATGCGCCCGCCGGCTCCCGCCACGATCAACCGCATCTCGGACATTGTTCCCGCTCCCGGCCTGTGCGGGGAGGTATAGCGGGGCAAGGTCCGCCCTGTCACCCCTAGGGCTGCGGGCCGTCATAGCCCTCGATGATGATCAGATCGGCCACCGAGTGCGGTTGCCGCACCTTGATGTTGGCCTGGTATTCCGGGGAACGGTAGCAGGCGAGCGCGCTGGCGTAGTCGGGGAATTCGATCACCACGTTGCGGGACCGCGCTTCCCCCTCCGGGCACTCGAACCTGCCGGCGCGCACCACGAAGCGGCCGCCGAACTTCTTGAAAATCGCGGGGTTGGCCGCCGCGTAGGGCCTGTAGCCCTCGTCATTGCTGACGTCGACGCGCCCGATCCAGTAACCCTTCGCCATTGCCGTCTCCCGGTTCCTTGTTACGCGCTCGCCGCTTCGATCTCGGCGACGATCTGGTCGGCGGCGGCTTTCGGATCGCCCGCCTCGACCACCGGCCGGCCGACCACGAGATAATCGGCGCCCGCCTTGATCGCCTTTGCCGGCGTCATGATGCGCTTCTGATCGCCGGTAGCGCTGCCCGCGGGCCTGATGCCCGGCGTCACCAGCACCATGCTGCGGTTGACGATGCCGCGCAGATTGGCGGCTTCTTCCGGAGAGCACACCAGGCCGTCAATGCCCATGTCGCGCGCCTGCGCCGCGCGCGCGGCGGCCAGTTCGGGAACGCTCATGTCGTAGCCGGCGGCGGCAAGATCGCTGTCGTCGTAGGAGGTGAGGACGGTCACCGCCAGGATACGCAGTGTCGAGCCTTTCTTGCCCTCCACTGCCGCCTTCATCGTTTGCGGATAGGCATGCACGGTGAGGAAGGTCGCACCCATCTGTGCGACGCTTTCCACGCCCTTCTGCACGGTGTTGCCGATGTCATGCAGCTTGAGATCGAGGAACACCTGCTTGCCGGCGGCGATCAATCCGGCCGCGAACGGCAGGCCGCCGGCGAAGGCGAGCTGATAGCCGATTTTGTAGAACGACACGGTGTCACCCAATCGCGCCACCATGTCTTCCGCCGTTTTCAATGTCGGCAGATCGAGCGCCACGATCAGCCGTTCCCGCGCATTCACGCTCACTCGCA
>Ga0255338_1005699_pt1 | contig 11215 bp, 6 predicted proteins | sample MeOH1_35cm_T4_19_FD_203715 | JGI IMG/M metagenome (GOLD analysis project Ga0255338, IMG submission 203715) | Sandy soil microbial communities from University of British Columbia, Vancouver, Canada - MeOH1_35cm_T4_195 | ecosystem: Engineered > Artificial ecosystem > Sand microcosm > Unclassified ... | reverse complement strand
AGATTGCAAGAACTTCAGTTCCGTCAATTACTGCACCGCCTCTAACAGAAAGTCCGATACCAGCACCAAGAAAAAAACCACCAAAAACTGCCACCAATAAATTGTCTTTCGTAACATCTGGAAAATTAACTATCGCAAGACAAAGTGCAAGTCCTGAAATTGCAAGAGCCGTTTTTATTGCGAAGGATTTGCCAAGAATTTTGTAAGCAAGAAATATAAATGGAATGTTTACACAAACAATCAAAATAGGAAGAGGAATTTTTGTCAAAGCGGAAATCAATAATGAAATACCCGTGGCTCCACCGTCAATAAAATGATTTGTCAATAAGAAGCCTTTAAAACCAAAAGATGCAGAAAAAATACCGAGAGTAATTAGGAAAAAGTCCTTAATGTGTCGTTTAGTTGTGATAAGAAATTCCTGATAACTCTTTGCAAGTTGGTAGTCAGAATAACGGTCTTTGTCACCCGATTTATTTTTCTTGTGTCTAAGTGTCGTTTGAATAATTATTTGTGTCCAAAGTGGGTTCATAATCGTTGTGTCGGTAGTTTTTTTATTTCTGACTGTATTTAAAATATAAAAGTGTCGGCTTTTTGTCTTGTCCCTCGTTTGTAATTAGCATATCGCCATTTTCATAAAATGTAATTCCTTCGGCTTTGTTATACTTTGCAGGGTTGAGCTGTTCAATATGCTCAATGTCTCCGTTCATACTAAAGATGAAAAGTAAATAGTCGGAAGCGGAAAGAAGAAATAGCTTTTTTGTCACCGGGTGAATGCAAATTGCCGAAGCCCTGAATTTAATAAATGGTTCTGTTGTCGGCTCTCCTTTCTTTTTGCGTGTCTTTGTTGGAAGGTTAAGTTTGTTCTTGATGGCGAATTCTTTTAGCACTTGCAAGTCAAAATCAAAAACGGGTTCTTTTGTCAATGTTTTTGTCTGCAAGTCAAAGCCGTAAATTACTCGTTTGTCCTTGAATTCGGGACCTTTTCCAATTTTTCCTTTACAGGCAACCAGTAGTCGGTTGTTGTCCTTGTCGTAACAAAGCCCTTCATTATTATTGGCTGGAATGCCAGTATCATAAGAAGTCAATTTGAAATTGTCCGATGTATAGTTTAATATTTCAAATAAAGTTCCGTCACTTCTTAAAACATATATTGTCTGGTCAACTCTTGTTATTCCTTCATAGTCACCGTCAATGTTAAAAGTATATTGCTTTTTAAGTTGACTATTTATTGCGTCATAAATAAATAGAATTCCGTTTTCGTCTTGTATGCACGCAAAAGTGGTGGAGTCAATATTTGTCAGTCCCGATACTTCACGCAATGTGTCGGGAAGAATGAGGGTTTTGTCAGGTGTCGAAAGATTGTAACCAGTTATTTTTTCATTGTTGGTAAATGTCGCACCGCAGCCCAATAGAAATATTGTCAAAACTGTCGGAATATTTGAAATTAGATTTAACATTTTGTCATTTTTATTAGTTGTCTGTCCGTTACATTTTGTCAAGTTGCACTGTCGCTTACGCTTGCAGGTAACTAGTTAATTTGCGCTATAAAACTTCGCCTATCCCATCAAAACTGACGGTCTTTCCGAACATTCTATGCCTTTTTCCTTCCCGTAATTTACTAATTCTACCTCTCCTTCCAACGGGCCCAACATCAATAAATTCGGGCTTTCCACGGCCTCCCCCCATTGGAGAATCCCGATTCACCGTGAATCATTATCTTTACCGTCTCTAAATTAAAGCACTATCATGGGACGCGTCTTCGAAAAACGTAAACACAAAATGTTCAAACGCTACGCCACAATGGCGAAGCAGTTTACCAAGGTTGGTAAGGAAATCGCTATTGCTGTAAAAGCAGGAGGGCCTGACCCCAATACGAACGCGCGTTTGCGGATGGTGATCCAGAACTCCAAGGCGGTAAACATGCCGAAGGAGCGTGTTGATGCGGCAATTCAGAAAGCAGCCGGAAAAGCGGATGCAACCAATTTTGAAGAGATAACTTACGAGGGCAAAGGTCCGGGTGGAGTAACGATTGTCGTGGAAACAGCGACGGACAATCCTACACGTACAATCGCAGACCTGCGTGTAATTTATGATCGTGCGGGAGGTGCAGTAGGCAAGACCGGTTCTTCAGATTATCTGTTCGATCACAAAGGAGTATTCCGCATAAACACAAAAGGCGTAAATCTCGAAGATCTCGAGCTGGAAGGAATCGATGCCGGCCTGGAATCGCTTGATCCGAATGATGAAGGCGATGCACTCGTGTATTGCGATTTTCCTGACTTCGGAACATTGCAAAAGTTTCTCGAAGGAAAAAAGATTGAAGTGATTGAAGCAAAACTTACACGTCTTCCTAAAAGTTTCGTTTCATTGACCGCCGAACAACTTGTTGACTTCAACAAGATGCTGGAGAAGCTGGAGGAAAACGAAGATGTGCAGGAGGTTTATCATAATCTGCAGGAACAGGAAGAAGAATGATCTGAAAATCCGTGAATTCTAATATTTGAAAAGCCCCGTGCCATTAAGGATCACGGGGCTTCCTTTTGATTACTGTTACGTCTAACAGGAGTGTTGCTCGTCGGCTATTCGGACTTTCATATCTCCGGATATCAGAAGGTCTTTAACACCGTATCTTTCGGATAGCCGAAGCGTTATAAGCCAAAACCCCTGGAATGCGGAAGAACTACGCGGTCTTTTTCGTAATTATTTCACTTCTTTTTCTGGAGTCCTGCAGTGTACAGAAACGCCAATATATGGATGGCTGTTACGTCCAATGGAATCACCCGAAACCGAAGTCGGGAAACAATCACAATGGCAGAACAGAAGTGAAGTTTTTGGCGGAAGGTGAGGACGGAGAATCTTCGGAGATGGAGCTTCAGGAAACCAATTCAGAAATAAACACTACAGAAGCAAAACTGCCCGTGGTTGCACCGGAAGCTGGTGTAAGGCAGATGCCGATTGATACAATCCCAGCCACGAAGAAAGAGAAGTTCTGCAAAACACCGAAAATTCCTAAGGAAGATCCAACCCTGCCATTACACCCTGAATTAAAATATGCGAAGGGTTTCGCGTGGGCGGGATGGGGAGCGTGGGTTGCAAGTTTGATGTTCTTCTCATTTGCCCCCGGAATACCGGCGTTGGGCTGGGGATTTTGGATAGCGGCCTCGTTGTTACTGCTCGTCTCATTGATTTTCGCATGCAGGGTCCGCAGCGATTTCAAAGCGGGTACTGAATATCGCGGCAAATACATTGCGAGAAACGTAATTATTGTCAGTGCGCTGTTTTACATTATTCATGCACTCGCTCTGTTTTTCGTGTGGCTGGCATTTTATACAGGTAGCATTCGAATAACTTTTTGAGAATACGTGTTGTGAAATTCTACCTCGCCATTTTCTTCAGCTGCTTTACTTTGTTCCTCTGCGCACAGAGCACCAATGAGAAGTTAGGAAAAGCACGTCTCGCTCAGACGTTCGATTACGTTTCCCTTGCGCATGCATTGACGGATGGAGTAACCAGCGATTCACTAAAGGTCAAAAGTATTTACCTGTGGATGACCAGTCATATCGATTACGATGTTTTTGGTTTTTCTACAGGACAGGGAAGCTATACTGATCCCGATGAAATTCTCCGTCACCGGAAAACTGTTTGCCTCGGTTACAGCATTCTGTTTGATTCGTTGTGTTCGGTTGCAGGTATCAACGCAGAATGTGTATGGGGATACGTGTATATGCCGTGGTATGAAACATACGACACGCTTTATCTCGATTCGCATGCATGGAATGCGGTGGAGATCGACGGAGAATGGAAGCTCATTGATGCAACCTGGGGATCAGGTTATCTGAAGGAACGGAAACAGCCCGGGAGAAAATTACTTTATCGAACATTCCGGATTCCTTATCGCACAAAATATCGGTTCGTTCACAAAACGAATATGAAATACTATTGTACGGATCCGGAAATATTTGTGCTCGATCATCTTCCGTCAACTCCCGCATGGCAATTACTGGATTGTTCTGTTCCCATTGATTCTTTTCAACGGACTCCCCAGGGTACACTGAATCATCTGGCGGGCGGAGAAACCTGCGTACAGGGAAATGATTCCATCCCCGGAATTGTCGGTTCAGAACAGCAGGATCACCTCTTTGTCGCGGGTAAGCAGGCTCTGGGAACCAACGTTCATAATCACCAGGACATCAGCTTCGGACAATACGAGCGACTGAAATACGTAATTGAAATGGCCTCTGATTCAACTTACAGTCTGGATGAGCAGATTCAATACTACGATTCTGCCGTTGTGATGACTGATTCGCTGATCAGATATTTCAGGCGTACTTCAAAAGATGCACAACAGGAAGGAAAGTTTTTCGATCGCCGGAACCGTCGCATGCGTGATCAGACAATGGCAGAAACCAAACCGGCAATCCGGAAACACAAAAAAGCGATTGACGACATCAAGGGAGAGCGCTTCCGTATTTCAAAGCAGATCATCAGACTGAAACGCGAAAACAAAAAACTTCGACGCGAGAACAAGCGGATAAGAAAAAAGAAATTCTCCGTCAAACGTGCGCTTGCGACGAACGAAAAAATGGGCATGCAGCGCGATACGTTAATTTCGAAAACGGAACGGCTGAATGATTCAATCGCCAGCCTTCAGGATTCAATGCTGCAGTCCTCGTACTTTAATTACGCCTGGGAGGTGGTGTATTATGATACGGTCGTAAAACAGAAGAAGCGTCGCCTGAAGCTGGAGTTTTATGATATGCGGGAAGTGAATTTCTTTCGCGCCATGGGTTACACGTGTTACGACACTTGTGTATTCCAGCCGAAGCGGCAATTCATTCGTACGCAAATGGAAGTCGACAGCCTGAATAAGATTCTGCCGCGCCCGGGCAAATGGATCATGGATTCCGCCGCAACGGCCTGCAGGAAAGATGCATACATGGCGAAACTGATGTTGCGCATGACGATGGCGAATTATAAGCAACTTGCGCGGATGCCGGCAGGATCTGTGGATGAACACGCGGGATTTGACTCGGCGAAAGCGGAGATTCAGAACATCAATGATACGCTGATCAAAAATAACGTGGACCGCATCCGTGATCTCCGTTATTATCGCGGAACACTTCGCAAATTCCGGCTGATGCATTACCGGGTGAAGTGGCAGCTTCAGCAGGAATTGAGAAACGAAGGATGGCGTTATGTGAAGACGAGGGAATTTTTCCGGAAGTATTTCAAAGGGGTGAGCGACGGATTCCGTCACAACGCCGATATCGCGCGGAAAATAAAAGCCGAATGCAAAAAAGAGAAGAAGGTGTTGCAGCGCAGGAAAGCAAAAATTGCGAGGGACGAAGAGAAGGAGAGGAAGAAGCAGATTAAGTTAATGCAGCAGAAATAAATTATAATAATCTGCTATTAACGTCTATATCGTTTGTCAAAACCCTCGCTAAAGAATTCCGCTATCGAAATTCCAAGTGCATCACAAATACGAACAATATTAGAGAGTTTAATATCCGCGCCTAATTCCCAGGAGCCAAACCTACGCACGTTAAATCCATTTTCGTAAGCAAAACCGAGTTGACTGCTGTGCCCGGATTTCTTCCGCAGCGCTTTTAATCTTTTGCCGAAATGCTTTCGGGCTAGAACGTCCTTCGTGACATGCTTTTTATCGGCGGAATTCTGCTGTTTTTTCACCCCGCAAGTAAACGGTGTCTCGTAATAAATAACAACGTAGTTTCATAGCAGGTAATATACTGCGTTATTTTGTACGTATTAATACCGTCAACCGTATATTAGTAAGTTGATTATTAGTTGTTTATAAGCGAATGTCCGATTTTCAACGACGTTAGTAAAAGTAATTTCCTGTCAATCAATGTGTTGCGCAATTGAAAATCGTTGATTGTTGTTAATAGCAACCAAGCGCAATTGCAAATACCTATGCTAACTATTGAAAGCCAAATTATTACGTATTTCAGAATGTCCGAAATAGATGTTTTTTTTAGAAAATATTTATTTTGAAAATGGTTTGTGTTGCCTTTAATTTACCCTAGTTGTTTCAAACATCATCAAAATATTTAAAAAATGAATGCCCGTCCCAAGTGGCCACAGGCATTCGGTGTTGTAACCTCTGATAACATAGTTCGCTTAGGAACTATGTATCAGAAGCTGTTGCCTATCGTTGTAACGATGGTGGCAATCAGCTTGATGATAAGAGTCATGCAGTCCATAGGTGTTTTTTTTGAGTTGGTTATCTCTCAAAAATCACCAGATAGGAGTGCGTTTGTTTAAAGAAGTGAGACAAAATCGGACATTCTCAGAAGTTGCTGTTTATCAGCGCAATGGATTTAAAATGGAAGTATTAAACACAATAATTGAGATCATATCCAGAATGACCGAGGAAGAAATCACCTCAACACGGTCTTATCTCACCATTTTTAATTCGCGAGGAAAAAAGAGCCATAGCATTACACTCTTCGATATATTATCTGACAAACGCGGGGAAAACGAAGTTCCTCCAGATAGGGAGCAACTGGAAAACATCCTGTATGGAAAACAAAACCCAGCAACATTCAGCCGTCTACTGTTGCGGTTAAAAGATAAAATTCTTGAATCGTTGATTATAGACATCAACGTGAACAGAGAAGGAGTGTACGATGATAAAGCAAAGGCTACAATAGAAGTGCGCAAGAACATTTCCCAGGCTCAAATATTACAGGGTCGTGGGTTGCTGGATATTGCGCAGTCGATGCTGGAGAAAGTAATCTCACAAGGGAAGAAGTATGAAACTTATGAGGAACTGTTACTGGCTCTTCGATTGTTGATCGAGCATCACACCATAGATCATGGAGACAAGCATTTTCAAAAACTTCTTAACGATTACAAACATTATGATGAAGCTAAGAATGCGGTTCTGAGGGCAGAAGTAAATCATGGTCGGGTAAATGCAGAATTGGATTATAGAACAGGGCAGAACGCGAAAATGGAGTGGCTTCGCGGAATCCTAGATGAATTGCTTACTGACTACAAAAACACCTCAGCGTCTGTGGTCGGGCACCACTACTATTTCATCGAAGCTCAATACTATCAGTTATTAGGAGATTACAAAAGTGCAAGACAAGCTCTGAAGGATAATTTTCAATTACTAGATGCAAGTTCAGCTATTTCTACAAAACTGCGAAAGGGAAATATTTTGTTAAACCTCGCGGAGAACGATCTTTATCTCCACAATTTTAAAAGAAGTTACACGACTGCTTGCAGCAGTTTGACATTTTTCAAGCCTACCAGTTTTAACCAAATGCAGGGCATTGAACTTATGTTCTACGCTCAATTTTTCATGGGGTACTATGGTACGGCGCGTGACATTATACTTCAACTAGTGCCGGACATTGAGCAGGCAAGCGGTACATCTTATCGCCTGGGAAAACGATTGTACTTGTTAGCGAATACAAGTTTCATGTTAGAGGATTTTTCAACGACCTACAAGCTCACTAGCTTAATCAATCCTATTGAAAATGATAAAGAAGGATGGAACATTGGTATCAGAATACTTTCAATTTTATCGCTCATTGAAGACCGGCAATTAGACGAAGCAACGGCCAAAATAGCGGCGCTAAGAGAGTTTTTATATACTCTTGATAAGGCAACCGTTCCTGAAAGATTGCGAACTATTTACATAATTCTTCAAAAGCTTAGTAGCACTGGTTTTGATTTTCGAGCCGTGCATCAAAAGGAAAAGGAGAAGATAGATCTCCTGGCTAAGTTGAAATGGCTACCTCGCTCGCCGGAAATGATAATTTTCGATCAGTGGTTGTTTGCGAAAGTGTCAAAGCAAAAGTTCATTCAGAAAATTCCGGAATATCAATCCGAAATCACCATAAAGAGAAAACCAATTACGATCAAATCGGGATGAACGGGACGTACCTCCGCTTGTTTGTAAACGAATGCTCAAACATGGGCGAAATATTTCGATTGATATTTTATGCAACAATTTAAGTGGATAATACTGCCCGATTCCCCCCTGGCAGAACCACTATGTCCGGGGTGACTATAGAAAATCATCTAATGCACCCTGGACTTTTTCAATAAAAGTACGGTTAACGTATCTGCATAAAGACGGTTGAATTTAGTTAGAATTTAGTACGCGACATATATACATAGCAGATGCAATTCATCTGCAAATTCATAATAGTACGGCATCTCCAAGTGAGGGATATACGGCGCTGGGTAATTTGACAATTCTTAAAAAAACAAGTGAGACAACTAAACCATAGATTCTTGCGTGCTTCTTTTTCAACCTTGAACCTTATTCATGAATTAAAACAAGCCAACTTTATGAAACAAAACTCTCTCTCTCAAAGACGCAGAATCCTGCTGGTTGCAGGAATACTTTTTACTGGGGTATCTGCGTTTGCCCAAACAAATCTCGTTCCCTACGGTGATTTCGAAACGCACAGTGGAACGTTGCCGAACGAATTAAACGAGCCAACAAGCAGCTGTTACAGTAGTGTATTTCCAACAGGATGGTCTTCACCAACGTTGGGAACACCAGATGTTATCAGCGATTACACTGAGCCCTGTAACTATTTTCATGACAATACTGGCTGTGGTTTTTATCCTCAGGTGTGTGAATTTGACAATAAGATGGGATGTCAAACAAATTTGCAGTCAGGTGATCATTATTCATCCGCGTCTCATGTCTATATGGGAATTTACACGTTGGGATATAACACCACCGCTTTCCCAAATTCGACTTTGTTCAGAGAGTACCTCAAAACAACTCTCAACGTAAGTGGTGGGTTAAGTGCTGGTCAATGTTATCACTTGACATATTACGTGAGCAGAGGCGATATGACTCAATATGCAACACCCGTCCAGGCTGTTGTCACAAGTCAAAATCTGGATAATACGAATGGATTTGCGGGTGTGTTGAATCCCGGTGGTGCGATTTGGTGTCAACCTTCTATTGTTATAGATAAATTGGGATGGACAAAAATTGAGTATGACTTTATCGCTCAAGGAGCCGAAACCTTCCTATACCTTGGATTCTTTCAAGATGAATATGGTCCAACAGCCTACGATGTAGATAGCCCCTTGACATGTGAATATACAGCGGGGATGTCCTCATCGGCATATCTTAATATCAATAACAATGTTAGTTATTATTATATAGACGATGTTTCTCTGGTTGCTACCGCTGGACCAACTTTCGCTGTTGATTATACGTTTACTAACGCCAATCCGAACATCAGTGGTACGTTTACAAATAAGAACATCTTGATAAGCGGAAATGTTACCCTATCTGCGAATGCGACTTTTGATAATTGTGAAGTAAGGTGCAATGATGGTTCAACCATAACCGTTCCTTCAGGAAAAACGTTTTCAATTCTTAATACCACGAACATTGAAGCGGGTTGCGCCAATATGTGGGAAGGAATCATTGTAAATGGTGGCAGCGTTGTTATCCGCGGATCATACATCAACGATGCACATACTGCTATTACATTTAACAATAGCAGTTCAACATGGCAAATCTATCGCGATGCAAGCAACAACTATAATATTTTTTCACGAAATACCGTTGATATGAAATTCAACGGATCGTTTCCAACAGGAAACGTTCTTAAAGCAACTCTTTTCGATCATGCGACACAGTTACACGATGTCACCCAAGGGATAGGTGGATACGGAACAACAAATTTAATCTACACAGGGCCCGGAAATAGTACTGCGGAGGTTATAGGAGGCTCCTCGACTAGCGATGCATGTGTTTTCACGGGCGGTCAAAATGGAATTGTGTCGACAAAATTCAACTTGAAGGTTGAGAATTGCACTTTCTCTGGTCAGGCGAATTTGGCGATAGACATTTCTGGAACAGGTGTTGTTCCGCAATCTCCCTTAACAAAATTAACTGCAATCACTTCAACATTTTTATATGCACGAGAACATATCGTCGCCTACAATAATGTTGATTTAACCGTTCAGGGATGCACGCTGAGCCACGCTCAACAAAACTCAATTGAATGGTCCAATAATCACGAAAACTTTTTGCGTGTTGGAGATGCTTCCAGCTCGACATTAGGAAACGTTTTTAATAACAATGGGTGGTATTCAGTTGTGGCAATGCACAATAGTACATTGCAAACTGATCTGATTTTATTGGCTCAGAACATCCAATATACATTGGGGCCGGCAGCTCACTATACCAGTATGGTTATTGCGAATAATACGATCAATTGTGCGCCTTCTTCGAGTGGGATTTTGATTGCGGAATGGCAGTTGGGACAACATGTTGCTTATAATGAGTGCAACATTTCATTTAATACAATCAATTCTACATTGAATGGTATTTGCCTCTACAACATCAAGGGTTGGGGAGGATCGGGATTAAGTTCTGCTTATACTCCTCCTTTGATTGGAGCCTATGCCAACATGATTTATACATCTTCAACCTTTCAGTCGAATCCGGCAGGAATAAAAGTTATGAATTCATTTGGTCAGGTTATCAACGAAAATGGTGTTGCATCGGATAATTCATTTAACTACGTGAACAACGGATTGTATTTGATCAATTCCGAATACACCGAGTTGTATGGAAACATCGTGAGCGCAGGAACCTGCGCAAGTGTCAACATGGATATGTACGGTTCAAACATGCATTGCAACTGGTTTAGCGCATATTCCACTGGATTCTACATGGGGTCCACTTGGCTTCGTGCAGGTTCTGCATATACGCATGGTTCGCCGAGCTATGAGGAATACAATAACTTGGTTCCGTACACGATGTATCCATGGAATTCTGACATCTATGTTGACAATAGTGATGTGCAATACAACAAATGGGTTTGGAACAGCGCTGCAACTAATTTACATATCGATTATGTCGGAAGCACCGGAAGTGGTTCAATCATTTCAAGTTCTACTGGCACAGATCGCTGCGAAAGTGGTTTCCCGGGAATTGCACCATTCGATGGGAATGTGGATATTACTTTCTCGAATGATTCGGTTGCCCAGTGGATTGCTGACTACAATTACGAAATCCGCAGAAGGAATAATTCCAGTGGAAGTGATACCGTTGCATCAAGCAACATTATAGCACTCTTAGACATCGAAGCATTAATTGCACTTGGTGAGTATGAAGATGCTCTTAATGACCTGGACTCATTAGACCCAGATAATGATGTCGAAGGAAACTACAAGATTGTGCTCACCATCTTTGCAACAC
>Ga0255338_1005698_pt1 | contig 11215 bp, 10 predicted proteins | sample MeOH1_35cm_T4_19_FD_203715 | JGI IMG/M metagenome (GOLD analysis project Ga0255338, IMG submission 203715) | Sandy soil microbial communities from University of British Columbia, Vancouver, Canada - MeOH1_35cm_T4_195 | ecosystem: Engineered > Artificial ecosystem > Sand microcosm > Unclassified ... | reverse complement strand
GCAAGCACTTCTTTGTGCAGGCGGACTTTCGCGGTATACGTTCCAATAGTTTTCACAGTCTCAGCATTGTCGATTGTGATGTTACGACGGTCAACATCAAATCCAAGATTGCGGAGTGAATCAGCAAGCTGAACTGAAGTGATCGATCCGAAGATCTTTCCGTTGTCGCCAACACGCGTAGGAACTTTCACTACGAGATCCTGCAGTTTGCCCGCGCTCTTGTCTGCTTCAGCTTTCACTTTAGCTTCTTTGTGTGCGCGCTGCTTTACATTCTCAGCGTGAATTTTCTTCGAGGTGCTGTCGGCAAGAATTGCGATACCACGTGGAATAAGGTAGTTACGACCGAATCCAGGGCGAACCTTCACGATATCATTGGTATATCCGAGGTTTCTTACGTCTTGTTTAAGAATTACTTCCATGTCTTTGTCCTCCGATTATTTAAGCTGGTCAGCCACGTATGGCATCAAAGCAATGTGACGGGCACGTTTAACCGCAGTTCCCACTTTACGCTGGAATTTTACTGATGTACCAGTAAGACGACGTGGAAGGAGCTTTCCTTGCTCGTTCACGAACTTCAAAAGGAAGTCAGGGTCTTTGTAGTCGATGTACTTAATGCCGGCTTTCTTGAAGCGGCAATATTTTTTCTTCTTTACCTCAACCGAAGGTGGGTTCAGGTAGCGGATTTCAGAGCTATTTTCTGCCATGTCTTTTCGGTTTTAGGATTGTGCGTTTTCAGTTTTAGCAGCTGCGTCTTTCTTAGCTGCTTTGTGTTTCGCGCGACGCTTCTCTGCATAAGCAGCACCGTTCTTGTCGAGTGCTACAGTCAGGAAACGCATTACGCGCTCGTCACGCTTGAACGCCACTTCCAGTTCAGAAACAACGTTTCCGCTTTTAGAAGTGAATTCGAAAAGTGTGTAATGGCCGGTGGACTTCTTTTGGATCTGGTATGCCAGCTTTCTCAGGCCCCAGGATTCCTCATGAACTAAAGTGCCGCCAAACTCTTTTACGAGTTTACGGAACTTGCCCACCGCCTCCTTTGCCTGTTCTTCAGACAAAACGGGAGTCAAAATGAAGACGGTTTCGTAGTGATACATGATGATTTTTTAATTGTTGTTTTTAATTGATGAATTAGTCCCCTTTTTATCGGGACGGCAAAGATAAGAAAAAAGGGAATCAGGGGAATGGGAAACGGGGATTTGGGGGAGAAATTTCCGCCCTCCTTTGAGCCTACAATAAACTGATAAACAACCAATTATCATGAATCCGGTTAAATCGTGTTATACCCAACCGTAAAACACGCCCAAAAAACACCTGAATTTCACACGAAAAGTATCTTTGGCATAAGGCGAAAACGATTCAGCGGGATTGCAGTTTGACTGCCTACTGCCCGACTGCCAAACTGCCTACCGGATATGTCATTTTGGTCAGATTTAGGCAAAGGAATCAGCACGCATGTCCGCGGGTTTGAGTTTATCGCTAAGCACAACCTCTGGCATTTTTTCATCTACCCGGTACTGATCCTGGTCGCGCTTTTCATAGCCGGCTACTGGTCAGTATTACAACTTTCCGATTGGCTGGTTGATTGGGTAACCAACGAACTCGGATTGCAGGCAGTCAACGACGACAGCTGGCTGGGCTGGCTGCAGGTGATCGGGGCCTTTCTCGTGAGCTTTTTGCTCAAGGTTGTTTTTCTCCTGATACTTTCTTCTTACATCAAGTACATCGTACTCATCATCTGCTCACCCATCCTTGCATTGCTTTCCGAACGGATCGAAGAAATTATTTCCGGGAAAAAATTCCCTTTCAATTTCCCGCAGTTTATGCGTGACATGATGCGCGGAATATTAGTCACACTCCGGAATCTCGCAATGGAAACTCTGCTAATCGTGAGTTGCATGATCATCGGGTGGATTCCTGTAATCGGCTGGATCACGATTCCGTTTCTGTACGTGACCGCCTGGTATTTCATGGGCTTCTCCATGATGGATTACAGTTACGAACGTATGCGTATGACAATCGGGCAAGGAGCAAACTTTACACGGAAACACAAAGGGATAGCCATCGGAAACGGATTTGTGTTTTCCATGATACTTTTGATCCCGTTCATTGGTGTGGTAATTGCACCTATATTGTCGGTAGTAGCCGCAACACTCGCGGTACTGGAGACCAAAAAGGAAGAAGCCGATCATCAGAATTTCGCGGCATAAGGAATGATTCAGCAATGAGAATATCAGTCGTATCTTATCTCAACTCAAAGCCATTCATCTACGGACTGGAAAAAAATCCGGATCCTGAATGGAACATTTCACTGGACATGCCTTCCGAATGCGCCAGAAAACTCATTGCTTCAGAAGCCGACCTGGGCCTTGTTCCGGTGGCTGCTTTGCTTTCCGTTCCGGGGTATCATCTCGTAAGTCCTTATTGCATCAGCGCCAGCGGAAAAGTTGATTCCGTGAAATTGTACTCAGAAGTCGCGTTGAGTGAAATTGAAAATGTTCTGCTCGATTACCAGTCGCGGACATCTGTAAATCTCGCTCAGATCCTTGCACGGGAACTGTGGAAGATTTCACCAAAATGGACTCCCGCGGAACCCGGTTTCGAGTCGAAAGTTTCCGGCAGAACAGCAGCAGTCGTCATTGGTGACCGTACGTTCTCAATGAACGGCAGATACAAATTCGAATATGATCTCTCCGAATGCTGGCAGCAGCTTACGGGCCTTCCGTTTGTTTTTGCAGTATGGGCCTCGAAGGTCAGGGTTTCGTCAGAGTTTGAAGAACAATTTTCTGCCGCACTTCGGTATGGCGTGGCTAATATCGGGGAAGTCGTGAAAATCAATGCTTCAACCTATCACGGTACTGATATTGAACGCTACCTCACACACTCGATTTCCTACAGGCTGGATTATGAGAAAGAAAAAGCAATTGAACTATTCCTGCTGAAAATGAGCATGAACGCGTAGTTTTTCAGCCCGTTCGATTATATTTGTTACTCGTTAGAATCGAACCCTATGAAACGAATTTACTCCCTGCTCACTGTTTTGTTTTTGTTAATTGCCGGAACTGTTTCTGCGCAAAACGCAATTGATAAGGGTGCCGACGAAGTAAAGCTCTTCAACGCGGGCCAGGCTTTCAATGCCGGCGACTACCTGAAGGCGCTTAACCTTTACAAAGAGGTTCAGAATACCAACCCTAATGATGCTGCAATTGCCTTTCATGTTGGTGAATGCGAATTCTATCTTGATGAATTTGAGAAAGCAGAAGATGCTTTTGAAAAAGCGAAGTCATTAAACGCTGCTGCGCATACGGACATTAACTTCATGCTTGGCCGCTGTTACCAGCGCAAAGGCCGGATCGACGAAGCCATGACAGAATTCACTGCTGCGAAGGCTTTAAACATGGGCAACCCGGCGAAGTCAAAAGAAATCGATTATTACATGAACCAGTGCCAGACTGCCAAAACCATGATGGCCAATCCAAAACCGGTGCAGGTTACAAATCTCGGGGCTGCGGTAAACAGTCCGTATGATGACAAGCGTCCTTCCATCACTGCAGATGGTTCAACCATGATTTTCACATCACGTCGCCCGGAGGGAAAATCAGATCGCGTTGATAACGAAGGAGACAACAAATACTACGAAGACATTTACGAGTGCCCATGGGATTCAGCAAAGATGACCTGGGGTGAAGCCAACCTTGCACGTGGTGCCGTGAACTCTGAAGGTCACGATGCAGCCTGCAGCATTGCTCCTGACGGAAAAACATTATTCATGTACGTGAACAATCCGGAAGATGCCCGCGGAGGAGAAATTTATTCCGCGAAAAAGTCCGGTTCCGGCAAATGGGGTACACCTAAAAACATGGGCAAAGGCATCAACACTTCGTATTTCGAAGACGGTGCAGTGCTTTCTCCGGATGGCAACACGCTTTACTTCATGAGCGAGCGCGGACAGGATCTTCCTTACAAAGGACAAAAAGGATATGGCCGTTCTGACATCTGGATGGCGAAGAAAGACGGAGCAAAATGGGGTGAACCGACCAATCTCGGACCTACAATCAATACCGAATACGATGAAGGCGGAATATTCCCTGCACCGGACGGAAAAACTTTGTACTTCTGTTCGAACGGTCACAACAGCATGGGTGGTTACGATATTTTCATGTCGCGTTTTGAAAATGGTGCGTGGACTACACCGGTGAACATGGGCTTCCCGATCAACTCCATTTCGAATGAGCGTATGTTTCTTCTCTCGAAAGACGGAAAGACTGCTTACGTTGACAGCGACCGCGAAGGCGGACTCGGAGAGCGCGATATCTGGATCATAGATATGACAGGTATGATGCCGAAGAAAAAAGAAGGTCCTGTGATGTCGTTGATCACCGGAACTGTCTACAACGGAGACGGGAAAGCAATTGCGGCAGACATCAGCGTTACAGAAAACGGTTCACCGGTTAAGACTGCAAAGTCAGAAGCAGGAAATTACCAGCTGGAGCTCGTTGGAGACAAAACATATGTAATCACCGTTTCAGCTGCGGGATATAAGACGGTGACAGAAACGGTGAAACTTGATGCCGATAAAGAAGGCGGGACATTTGAGATGGTGAAGCATTTCATCTTGTATAAAGAGTAGCGTTCGTCCTCCCTCGGCGAGCCTGTCCAGAGCGATAGTCGAAGGGCTCGGGATAACTCGTACCAGAAACAACATTAAGTTAAAGACCATCTGAAAGGGTGGTCTTTTTTTGTCATCCTTCGGCGAGCCTGTCCAGAGCGATAGTCGAAGGGCTCAGGATGACAAGCGCCACGAACAAGATTAGATAAAGACCATCTGAAAAGGTGGTCTTTTTTTGTCATCCTTCGGCTACGCTCAGGATGACAAATGCCACGAACGATGTTAGTGCAAGACCAACTGTGAAGGTTGTTTTCGTTTGGCGAAAGAATTTCAGGCTTTCGAAGAAGGGGTACAGATATTCAAAGCGGAAGAATTTCTATTGGAGAGAGACGAGATTTGGGTATGCGGATTGCGATCCTCCTCGTCCTGTTAATTTGTGCGTGTAACAAATCAGAACCCGAGCGCCTGAATTTGCTCAGTGTGGATTGGGCTTCGCGCGCAGGAGAACGGATGGAGCATTTTGTTTTTCATCCGATGGGCACACGGTGGCTGAAAACGACCGAGGGAGAAGTGGCGTCAATTGAAGTGCTGCGAAAGGATAGCTCATACTTCATCGTTCTCAATCAGGATACAATTGGCGACTCACTATGGAACTATGAGCTCGTAACAGACAATTATTGGTTCGACACATCGCGAAACCAATTCCGTAACCTGAAATTATATGATGATCGCCGACTGTCCGAAGTAATAACAAACCACAATCCAAACGATACAAGTTTCTTCATCATTAACCTTGAAGGTGAATATGGTAATCGTGCACTTGGTATTGGCACCATTCATACTGCCAATATGGATAATGATTTGAACGACGAGTACCTGGTTGAAGTCGCAGGAGGTTACCGGAATCTTTATTACTTTTTTGATGACTCTGTCTCCGGTTGGGAAAGTCACGGTTTAATTTCGAATTCTTCCCGTTGGCCATTTGGAGAAATCGATGATCACCTGGAAGGATATTTCGGTCTTGCCACAGATGGTTGGGGATCGGGATTTGGTTCCAGGGATTATGATTACTATCGATTGGACAAGGATTCATTACGACTCTGTTTCACCATAAATGCTTACTACGGTATCTGGATGTTTCCCGGTTACAATTGTTTTCAGCACATTGAATCGTCATCAAAAAGCAGAATTCAAAACAACAGAATAATCGTCAATCATAAAACGAAATATGAAATGTTAGACACTCCAGATGGACAGAACATCTTGTTTTCTTGCACAGATAATTCCTACTATGAGCTTATTCCAACTACGCTTGGAAGATACGAACCTGACTCCCGTCAAGATGCTTTTTATGCGAGCTATGACAGTACGCAATTCGATGTCTCTTATTCAATAATGCAGAAGGTGAATCGAATAAAGCAAAGCGGAACTAAAAGGGAAAAAACTTTGTTGAAGAATATCGAGTTAGATTCTACGACGTATTACTGAAGACTATAACTCCTCCTTCAACTCCAGCAAAAACCCCTTCACCCTCTCCAGCGATTTCACCACCTCCACATTTGCATTGGCCTCTTCAGTCGTTGTGCCTTTGAGCTTGTCTTTTGCGCCCTGCAGCGTGTAGCCTCTTTCTTTCACGAGATGAAAAATGAGACGGAAGTTTTCAATGTCCGCTTTGGTGAACATGCGGTTACCCTTGTTGTTCTTGCGGGGCTTGATGATGTCGAATTCTTTTTCCCAGAAACGGATGAGTGATGCATTCACTTCAAACATTTCCGCAACTTCTCCGATGCTGAAGAAGAGCTTTTCGTCGGATTTTTCTTTGTACGGCATCGGTTCAGTAGGCAGTTGGGCAATAGCCAGTTGGCAGTAGACGATTGGGCAGTGTTGCAATGATACGATGATGCGATCGGTCGATTTCAACATGTTAATAAGCGCTTAAAAATCTGCGGAAATCTGCGAAATCTGCGGCAAAAACAGCCTCAATCTGGTTGTGGACAAGTAATCGCCTGATCTACCGCATGTTTGTCGTACTTTTGCGCCCATGTTCGGAAAAGTTCTGGCATTTGCGGCTCTCATTTTCCTCTTGGTTCCTTCCGGAAACGGAGGCGGAAATGCTGCACCTGTGCCCCTGAACGACACTGCCGGAGTTGCTGACTTCGCTTGTAATCAGATCTATATCGACAGCGTAAACCGGGTTTGCATCACTGACAGCGTAATCAGCGTCTGCAAACAATCACTCGGTCTTCCTTATAAGTACGGCGGCAACAGTCCTGCTACAGGATTCGATTGCTCACACTTCGTAGCCTACGGATTCGGTAAACTCGGTGTAAACATTCCGGCTTCAAGCGCAGGACTTTCAACCACCGGTGAAGAAATTTCCCTCGACCAGGTTCAGCCGGGTGATATCCTTCTTTTCAAAGGACGCAGCCTCAGCAACCCACGTGTCGGCCACGTTTCATTGGTAATTGAAGTTGCTCCGGGTGTCATCAAAATGATTCACTCCTGCAATCGTGGTGTTGTGATCGACAACTACTACGACATGAAGTACTACACCGCTCGTTTCTTACAAGCCCGTCGGATCAAATACTAGACGAGTAGCTTTACCATGGAGTCACGGCGAGCACTGCGATTTTTTCTATAGTTTTTCTGGGATTGTATTGGGTCGTTGCTTGTCTGACAATAGCAAGTCCAACAAAATATTTCTCCGTGCTCGCCGCGCCTCCGTGGTAAAGCAGGCCGCAATCTACTTTTTACGAATAGTCCCGTCGTCGAGCAGCTCGATCTTGTTCTCCGGAAAATCCGCTGCGTTCAGCATCTGCATTTCCGTGATCACCTGCCTGTCGGGATCGAGTGATGGTCCACCCTCTCCTAATTGTACAATCGGAATAATTTTTCCGGAGAGAAACTTCCCGGTCTTTCGGTCGATATTCACGTGTACAATCGGTGCGTAACCTGCATTGCCTTTGAGATTGAATCGCGAATACGTACAGAAGTTACCCATGCTGTAGGCGATGAACCGGTCTTTGTACATTTCAATCGCGCGCGTTACATGCGGACCATGTCCGAACACGATATCTGCACCCGCATCAATCACTGCATGTGCAAATGCATACGGATTCCCGCGATTCTCTCCGAGAAACATTTCCGTGGCACGTGTTACATGATTCTTCGTTGCACCTTCTCCACCGATGTGACACGATACAATCACAATCTCGCATGTGCTGTCGAGCATCGCCACCACTTTCTTCGCCGCTTCGAGATCACGGACATCCTGCGTTCCTGAGTTCGGGGCAAACGCAGTGAAACCGTATTTCACTCCGTTATGCTCAAATATCACGTAAGGTTTAGTAACGAGTCCTGCCCACTGCAATCCGGCCTTTGAAAGAGTTGCACCGCTCGATGTTCTGCCTTCTTCACCGAAATCCCCAACGTGATTGTTCGCGGTACTCATCACATCAAAACCCGCATCAAAGAGATATTGCGCGTAACGTGTGGGCTGGCGGAATGCATAACATTTCGAAGGATCAGAGCAGGACTTCACTGTTCCGCCGGAATCCAGAAATGTGCCCTCAGAATTTCCGAACATGAGATCGGGCGACTGCAGATATTCTTTCACCGGATCGAAAAGAAATTTTCCGTCATCGGGAGGAAGATGTCCTGCCGGATAATTCGTGCCGATCATGATATCCCCAACTCCGCCAATGGTAAGCGTATCATCCTGCGCTTCATAACCACTCGACATCGCCGTAAAAGGAACCTTGATCTGCGCACCGACGGAACCCGCCAATAAAAATGAGATAAACAAAAACCGATTTGCGAGCCGCATATGTTTGATTTCTATATTCCGGTAAAAAATTCGGGCAGTACGGCGCTGTGACGCTCGCCCGTAAGGAGTTGAACTCTTGCACGCCGATTGACCAATCGAGGAAACAAGCCTGCCTGCCGCCACATGTGAATTGCTTCGGCCAGCGGGGAATTACTGCGGTGATTGTTTCGCCGGAATGACATCAGTCAAATGATTGGTTAGATTGGCTCGATTGCTGAATAATATTCTGGTATTCCACCGGAGTAAGATCAAGGAAGTAATAACTCACCGGATTGATCTTGTTGCCATTGCGGATTACTTCGTAATGACAGTGCGGCCCGCTGGAGGTACCTGTACTTCCAACCAATCCAATAACCTCGCCGCGTTTTACTTCCTGTCCCGCCACAACCAGAATCCTGCTCATGTGCCCGTATAATGTTTCATAACCGAAACCGTGATTGATTACCACGTGATTTCCGTAACCGGATGCTTCTGCATCAGCGCGCTCCACCACTCCGTCGCCGGTTGCGTAAATCGGGGTTCCCACTGCCGCGTTGAAATCCATTCCGGTGTGCATTTTCACAATCTTATAAATCGGGTGCGTACGATAACCGAATCCGGACGGAACCCCTTTCAGGTCCTTCACAGAAATCGGCATGATGGCAGGAATCGACGAGAGAAGTTTTTCCTTGTTCTCCGCCAGCTTGATTACTTCATCATAGGATTTCGACTGGATATACATCTGCTTTGCCAGCTGATCAATCTTCTGCGTGGTGTTCACCATGAGCTGAGTACTGGAAAAACCCTGCAGATCTTTGTAACGATCAGCACCACCAAATCCGGAGTGCCTGATATCATCGGGAATAGAATCTGTTTCGAAAATTGCGCGGTAGATATTGTCGTCCCGGTTCTCAAGATCATTCAGAACCAGCGTGAGATTATCTGCCCGTTTGTTCAGAAGCTCATACTGCCCCTGCATTTTCTCCAGCTCGTGACGCAGTTGTTTCTCCTTCGGAGAATCGAAATATTTGAACGCGATGATGACCGAAATTACTCCGATTACGGAAGCTGTACCCAGGAAAGAAATCACACGAAAGAACTGTGTACGGAATGGCGTTACGGCCTTTTCGTATGACAACGTCTTCGTATTGTATTTGTATCTAACCTTCGACATCAGCTTTTTACCACATAGAAATTCGGGATGCTCGTTATTGCTAAAAGTCATTCTGCGAAAAGCAGAATACCCACATAGAGCCCAATAGGGACGTATTTTATGTGAACTATGTGCGATCGGACTTGTTCCGATCCCTTCTACCAATACAAATCAACTATGATCCTATGTGGTGAGCCGTGAAATTACCAAAAACGGCTAACTTTGCAACCTCCATTTTTTGTTAAAATACGAGCGAAAAATACCGTCATGAACGCAAACGAAATACGCCGTCAGTTTTTAGAATTCTTCAGGTCGAAAGGTCACGAGATTGTTCCCTCTGCACCCATGGTGGTGAAGAACGACCCTACGCTGATGTTTATCAACTCGGGTATGGCTCCGTTCAAAGATTGGTTTCTCGGGAATCATCCTGCGAAGTGGCCGCGTGTTGCAGATACACAGAAGTGTTTACGCGTTTCCGGTAAGCACAACGACCTGGAAGAAGTTGGGGTTGATACCTATCACCACACCATGTTCGAGATGCTGGGCAACTGGAGTTTTGGCGATTACTTCAAGAAAGAAGCAATTGCATGGAGTTGGGAATTGCTCACAGAAGTTTACAAACTTCCGAAAGACCGTTTGTATGTAACGGTGTTCGAAGGAAGTGCAGAAGACAAACTCGCATTCGACCAGGAAGCATACGACGAGTGGATGAAATACACCACTCCCGATCGCATTCTGAAAGGAAAGAAGAAAGATAATTTCTGGGAGATGGGTGATACGGGTCCATGCGGTCCGTGTTCGGAAATTCATTTCGATTCACGCAGTGATGCAGAACGTAAAGCTGTGGAAGGTGCAACACTGGTGAATGCTGATCATCCGCAGGTCATTGAGATCTGGAACAACGTATTCATGGAGTTCCAGCGTAAAGCAGACGGTTCTCTCGAGAAACTTCCTGCACAACACGTGGATACCGGAATGGGCTTCGAGCGACTCGTGCGTGTGATGCAGGGAAAATCTTCGAACTACGACACGGATATTTTCATGCCGCTGATCCACACGATTGAAAAGCTGACCGGCACAAAATACGGCGGAACAGATTCCAAACAGGATATTGCAACGCGGGTTTTGTCGGATCACATCCGTACCATTTCATTTGCCATTGCTGACGGACAGCTACCTTCGAATACAGGAGCTGGTTATGTAATCCGTCGCATTCTTCGTCGCGCAGCACGTTACTATTATTCATTCCTCGACACAAAAGAACCTCTGCTGTGCAGAATGGTGGATACACTTGCGCGGGAGATGGGAGAATTCTTCCCTGAACTTCGCAAGCAGCAGGCGCTGATCACCACGGTGATTGAAGAAGAAGAGAAATCTTTCCTTCGTACGCTGGCTCTTGGTATTGCGCGATTTGAAGATTATGCTTCAAAGAACAAAGGCAAGACCATCGATGGCTTTTTTGCTTTCGAATTGTTTGACACCTACGGCTTTCCTATTGACTTAACACAGCTTCTTGCACGCGAATTGAATGTAGCGGTCGACATGGAAGGATTCAACAAACACCTGAAAGAACAGAAAGACCGTTCACGTGCCGCAACTGCGATTGACACCGATGATTGGGTGGAACTGAAGAAGAACGCAACTTCCACTT
>Ga0255338_1005697_pt1 | contig 11216 bp, 9 predicted proteins | sample MeOH1_35cm_T4_19_FD_203715 | JGI IMG/M metagenome (GOLD analysis project Ga0255338, IMG submission 203715) | Sandy soil microbial communities from University of British Columbia, Vancouver, Canada - MeOH1_35cm_T4_195 | ecosystem: Engineered > Artificial ecosystem > Sand microcosm > Unclassified ... | reverse complement strand
TCGTCTACATGTTCATGCGCGAGCCGGCGGCCGAGGGCGGGGCGCTGACCCATAGCCGGCTGGTGTGGGGTGGCCTTGCCGCCGCCACCGCGCTGACGATCCTTCTCGGGCTCCTGCCCGGGCCGTTGCTCGACATCGTCGGCCAGGCAGCCCGCGCCATCGGGTAGCCGGTCGACCTGGCGGCCGATGGCTCGCGCGCCGGTTGCCGCGTCGTCGTCTGCGCTCCACTCACCCCTGCGCGCGAGTCGTTGTCGCCGTCCTGAAACGGCAAGGGAGATCGTCAACTCGGCGCTCTCGTTGGGTGTGTGGCATGGTGGGTGCGTGGCAGATGGTCGAACCCCGCTCCTCCGCGAGTTGCTCGGAGGCGATGGGCGGCTGATCGTCGTCTCGAACCGCGGCCCGATCACCTTCGACTGGGACCCGGACCAACCCGGCCGCCTGATGGCGTCGCGCGGGTCGGGTGGTCTCGTGACGGCGCTCGGTGAGCTTGGTCGCCACGCGCCCGTGACCTGGGTCGCGGCCGCGATGACGCCGGCCGACCGCACCGCTGCGGCTGCGCTCGGCGGCATCACCCGAGCTCGCCTCGCGAGAGCACGACACGGCGAGGCGGACTCGCGCGGTGGCGGCGAGGGCGCGGCGCTGACGTGGTCCCCGACCGGAGGCAGAACGTCGACCTCGGTCGCGGAGCGCGGCACCGCGGTTCTCGAGGCGGCGGAACCAGCCGTCACGCCGGCCGTCGTCGGCGAGCTCGTCCAGGGTCTCATGCCCAACCAGGATCTCGACCTCGTTTACGTCCTCGTCGACGAGGAGGCGTACGACCGTCACTACTGGATCGTGGCCAACCCCTTCCTGTGGTTCATCCAGCACGAGATGTATGCACCGGCCTACGGGCCGAACGTCGACGATGAGCTCATGGACGCGTGGCGGCGCGGCTACCGTCCGGTCAACGAGCAGCTGGCCGACGCCGCGGTCGAGGCCGCCGGGGACGATCCCAACCCGGTGATCCTCCTCCAGGACTACCACCTGTACCTCGCCGCCCAGCGGATCCGCGACCGGCGCCCCGACGCAACGATCCTCCACTTCAACCACATCCCGTGGCCGTCCGCCGGGCAGTGGCAGCTCATCCCGCAGTCGATGCGACGTGCGATCTGCGAGGGCCTCCTTGCCTGCGACATCGTCGGGCTGCAGACCGACCGCTACGCCGACAACTTCCTCGACTCAGTGGCCAGCTTCGTCCGCGACGCGCGCGTCGACCGCGACGGCCGTAACGTGCTCTGGCGCGGACGGCGCATCCGCGTCCGGGCGTACCCGATCTCCGTCGACCCCGACGGGCTCCTCGCGTTCTCCCGCTCCGAGGCCGTCGAGGAGCGCGTCCGGAGGTTGAGCGAGCGGGTGGGCCGCGCCGGCAACCCGCGGCTGATCGTCCGCGCCGACCGGATCGAGCCGTCGAAGAACGCGCTCCGCGGCTTCCTCGCGTTCGAGTCCCTTCTCGCCCGGCGGCCCGAGCTCCGCGAGACGACGCGCTTCGTCGCCGTCCAGGCGCCGACTCGAACCGAGATCCCCGAGTACGCCCAGTACGCCGCCGCGGTCCGGGAGGTCGTCGCCCGGATCAACGGGATGGCCGACCCCGAGGATCTGCCGGTCTGGATCTACGACGGGTCCGACTACGCGATGGCGATCGCGGCGCTCCGGCTGGCCGACGTCGTCGTCGTCAACCCGCTCATCGACGGGATGAACCTCGTCGCCAAGGAGGCAGTCCTCGTCGGGCAGAATCCGGTCCTCGTCCTGTCCGAGACGGCCGGCGCGGCGGAACAGCTGGCGAGCGATTCGCTCACCGTCGCCCCGGGGGACATCGTCGGGACGGCTGCCGCGATCGAGCGCGGGCTCGACATGCCGCCGGCCGAGCGTCGGCACCACCTGCGGCGGCTGCGGGCGTCGGTCCGCGAGGAGGACCTCGACTGGTGGCTGACCCGCCAGCTCCGGGACCTCTCGGCGATCCGGCGCGGAGTCCTTCCGCCCTCACGTCGCCTCCGGGACTCGCTCCGGCGGGTCGAGACGGAGACGGTCTAGGACCGGCTCGAGCCGCCGACGGCTTCCTCCGCCTGGAGCGCCGACGCCAACGCCGCCAGCAGTCGGGATGCCTCGTTCGGATTGGCGAGCTCCACATCAGCCGCCGCGGCGACTTCCGGTGGGGTTTCGCTCGCCGCCTGGACACCGACCGTCAACCCGTCGATCCGCCCGCTCGCCCGGGCCGTCCGGACGGCCTCGAAGGCCTCGGCGTCGCTCCGATCATCCCCGAGCACGATCACCGCGCCTGGGCGCTCCCGGTCGATCAGCCGACGCACCGCGCCGCCCTTGCCGCCGGCGCCCTCGGGCTGGAGCTCGACGACCTTCCTCCCCTCGAGCTGGACCAGGCCTGTGCCCCCGGCCGCCCGCTCCGCGGCCTCGATCGCCTCGATGACCGCGATCCGGGCCGCGTCGGGGTCGGGCGCCTGGCGGAAATGGAAGGCGATCGCGGGGCCCTTCGGCTCCACGTACAGCCAGTCCGGCCGGCCGAGCGCGGACGCCACCGCGTCGCCGATCGACGTCGCCGGCTCGACGTATTGCTCGAGCGCCGGATCGACCCGGACGTCAAGCACCTCCGGTCGGCGACGGCGGGCGAGGTCCGTGCGCTCGATCCCGTGGTTGCCGAGGTAGCGCACCCCGCCGACGCGCACACGACCGGCCACGTCGCGGGCGGCGCGGCCCGACAGGACGACGAGCGACACGCGATCCGGGCGCCGTTCGGCGAGCGCGGCCAGGCGGCGGAGCGCCCGACGGCCGGCCGGGTCGATCTTCGCCGCGAGCGGGTCGAGCGAGATCGGTGAGAGCGTCCCGTCGAAGTCGGTCACGATGAGCAGCGGCCGGCGGGATCGAACGAGCTCCAGCACGCGGGCTCGGGCCGCGACGAGGCCCGGCGAGGTCACGGCGTGATCTCGACCGCCGGCATGATCGTCCGAAGGCCCGCGGCCATGACATCGGGGCCGATCCCGCCGAGCGCCCCGTCGCGGATCACGCCGCTCGTGTCCACCCAGAAGTGGACCGGCAGCACGGCTGCGCCCCAGGCCTCCTGGGCGGACCCGTCCCGGTCGAGCCCGATCCGGAACTGCGTCCCGAGCGACTCGGCGAACGCGCCGACGGTCGCCGGATCCTCCCTGACGTCGACCGCGACGACGATGAGGCCGGCTTCGGCGTAGCGGGCGTGGAACCCGTTCATGACCGGGAACTCGTCGCGGCAGGGCGGACAGTAGGTGCCCATGAAGTTGACCCAGACGGGCTTGCCGCGGAGCACGGCCAGATCGATCGTGCCGCCGTCGAGGTCCGCCACCCGAAGCGACGGCGCGACCTCGCCGATGTGGAAGTTCGCACCGCCGGCGACGCTGCTGGCGGTCGGCTCGGCCGCCCCAGCGGAACCGGACGGGCTGGCGAGCGATGGCGCCGGCGCGCTCGCCGAGGCGGTCGGAGCCGGGTTCGAGGGTTCGGGCGCGGCTGGGAGCAGCTCCGGGATCAGCGCAACGATGGCCACGAGGAGGACGCCGGCGACCGCTCCACTGCTGAGGCCCGCGACGATCGGAAGGCGGCCGGACATGGTTGGGAGCCTACCAGCCCGTCGGGGTCGGCGGCGTCTTCAACGGCGCGCTGCTAGGCTGTGCCGTCCATGTCAGACCTGCTCGAGACGATTCGCGCGCGCGTCGTTCCGGCCGTGCTGACCGCGACCGGCGTCGCGCTCGTCACGGCGGGCCTGCTGACCTGGACCGAGCCCGCGGTCGCGGAACCCGCCGACAGCCCTGCGCCGACGGACATCGCCGTCTCCGCGAGCCCCGCCGCGCCGACCCCGTCCCTCTCGACGATGCCGCCGTCTCTGACGCCGTCGGCGAGCCCCGCTGCGGATCGCGTCGCGACCCGGGTCGTCATCCCGGCGATGAACATCGACCTGCCGGTCATGAAGCAGCCGGATCCCAGCTACCCGGCGTGCAACGTGGCGATGTACCACGAGGCATTCGGGCAGCCTGGGGGTGGCCGCGCGACGTACCTCTACGCGCACGCCCGAAAGGGGATGTTCCTCTCGTTGCTCGAGGAATCCCGGCGGAACAACGGGCAGCGGATGAAAGGGATGCTCGTCCAGGTCTACACGAGCGACGATGAGCTCTTCCTCTACGAGATCACTCAGGTGCGCCGCCATCAGACGTCGCTCGACGACGCGCTGAGCGCAACCACCGAACAGCTGTGGCTCCAGACCTCGGAGCAGCCGCCGGCCGCTCCCGGCGTGATCACCCCGAAGCTCCAGCTCGTCGCCGAGCCGCTGTCGAGCGGGCCGGCGGACCACGCCGCCGCCCACCCGAAGCCCAGGCCAGTCGCCTGTCGCTAAGCTGAGGGCCTACGCCACCAGGACCGTCAGCGAGGCCGAGAGATCCGGGCTTCGCCCGTCACACTCCGCACCGTCAGATCCAGTCGATCCGGCGAAGGATCAACGCGATCACCGCCGAGGCAAGGACCGTGATCGCGACGACGGTCCAGAACCCGTCCGCCTCCCGCCCCGACAGCGCTGCGCCCGCCTCGCTCATCCCGAAGATCCCGGCGACGGCGCCGATCCCGGCGACGATGACGGTGACCCCCGTCAATCGCTTCATGATCAGGGACAGGCTGTTGTTCACCTGCGAGAGGTACACCTCGAGCGTCCCGGACACCAGCTCCCGGTAGGTGTCGAGCTCGTCCGTCAGCCGGATCAGGTGGTCGTAGATGTCGCGGAAATAGATCGTCTCGTCGGCGTCGACCAGACCGAGCTCTCGGTTCGCGAGCTGGTTGAAGATCTCGCGGACGGGCGCGACGGCCCGGCGGACCTCGATGAGCTCTCGCTTGAGCTGGAAGAGGCGCTGAAGGGCGGCCGGGTGCGCCCCTCCGATGACGTCGTCCTGGAGCGCGTCGATCGCGTCGCCGAGCCGATCGGCGAACGGGAAGTAGTTGTCGACGATGCTGTCCGACAGGGCCCACAGGACGTGATCCGGCCCGTGCGCGAGGATCGCGGGCGTCTCCGCCCGGAGGTGGCTCGTCTGCCGCGGGTTCCAGTCTTCGTCGTGGACCGTCAGGAGGAAGTCGCGGCCGAGGACGAGATCGATCTCGCTCGCCACGACCGTGTCGCGGTATTCGAGGGCGAACATGACGATGTGGACGAGCCCGTCGGTCGCCTCGATCTTGCTCCGCTGGTTGCCCTCGACGATGTCCTCGACGATCAGCGGGTGGAGATCGAGCACCTCGCCGAGCTGGGCGACCTGCTCGGGGCTCGGACCCGTGTAGTCGATCCACAGACCGGGCGCCGTGGGGTGGCGAAGCGACCGTAGCCGCGCCAGGGCTCCGTCGCCGGTCGACTCGCGGAGCTCGCCGCCCTCGAGCGCAGCAACGCGGAGGACACCGTGCGACCCGACAGCGAGATGACGGCCGCCCAATGCCGGGACGGCCGCGGCGGCGGCGTCCGGCACCGACCGAGCCGATCGTCTAAAGCGCGAGCGTTGGCTCGACGTCGTCGGAACCCTCCGGCTCACCGCGACGAGTGGACGTCCCGGGATGGCTCGCCGTCTCGTCGATCGGCTGGAGCATACGCGGCCGGGCACCCATGGCGAGGGCCGGTGGAACTGCGGCGGCGGTAAGCGCCGCGGCCGCGAGGAAGATCCCGACGAGCGTCCGTGCCGCCTCCCCGGCAGCCCATGTCTCGAGCGCCTGGACGACCAGCCCGTCGCGCAGCGGCCGGTCACGGAGCTCGGCGGGGATGAACTGGCGGTAGGCATCGGGCGTCGCGTAGACCCGGTCGTAGAGCAGTTCGATCGTCGTCGACCCGTACGCGGTGAGGATCGCGAGCCCGAGCGCCATCCCGACCATCCGGGCGACCGTCACCGTTGCCGACGCGGCACCGAACGCTCGCCGTCCGACGGATTCGACCGCCGCGGTCGAGCGCGGCGTGACCGTCAGCCCGAACCCCAGCCCGAAGACGGCGAGCACGACGGCGACGACCTCGATCGGCGTCGCGGACGTCGACCGCGACAGCGCGAGCAGCGCGCCGGCGGACGCAGCGAGCCCCGCGCACGTCACGAGGCGTAACGGGAGGACCCGGATCGCGAACCCCGACACGAGCGCGCCGACCGCCGTCGCGGCGGCGAGCGAGCCGAGCGCGAGCCGCTGCTGGTCCGGCCCGCCATAGAGGACGCGGTCGACGAACACCGCGCCGCCAATGATCGCCGTCGCGAACGCGTACCCGGTGAGGAGCGACACGACGACCGCTGATGAGAAGACGGGCGACCGGAACAGCCGCGGGTCGAGGTACGGATCCGCCCGCCGGAGCCCGACCACGATCGTCAGGACGGTCCCAAGCAGGGCGACTCCGAGCAGGACGCCGGCGATCAGCGTGGGGTCGATCCCGCCGAGCGCCTGCGACCCGGCCCCCGTGAGCGTCAGCCCGATCAACCCCGCGGCGTGGGCGATGCTGAACACGACCCCGCCGAGGACGTCGACGCGGCCGGGGTGCGTCGGCGTGTCCCAGCCCGCGGACGCGGCCCAGCCGAGGACGAGGGCGACGATCCCGATCGGGACGTTGACGTAGAAGACCCAGCGCCACGCCGGGGCGAGCGTCTGGACGAGCCCATCGTCGGCCATCCCGAGGTTCGCGAGGGCGAGGTCGACGTGGACGGCATCGAGGATCGCCGCGCCGAGGAACGGCCCGGCGGCCATCCCGAGGAACGTCAGGGCACCGATCACGCCGAGCGCCCGCGGCCGGGAATGGCCTTCGAACAGGTGCGACGCCGCGGCCGTCCCGACCGGCACGAGGACCCCGCCGCCGAGCGCCTGGACGACCCGAGCCGCGATCAGCTCGTCGAGACTCTGGGCGCGGCCAGCCAGCGCGGAGCCGACGACGAACACCGCGAGCGCGGCAAGGAACAGCCGGCGGGCGCCCCACAAGTCGGTCAGCCGGCCGGCCAGCGGCATCGTCACGACGTACGCGAGCAGGTACGCGTTGATGACCCACGACGCCTTGCGGAGCTCGACGAAGGCGAAGATCTGGTCCTTCGAGAAGTCGAGGATGATCGCCGGCAGCGCGACCGCGGTGATCATCAGCTCGAGCCCGGTCAGGAAGACTCCGACGCCAAAGACCGCGAGAAGGACGAGCGATGCGCTGCGGGTCATCCTCCCGAGTCTACCGACGCGCCCCGGTCGCGGTCCCGGTCAGATCGTCACGACGAGCTTCCCCCGGACCTGCCGGGTCGCCTGGCGATCGATCGCCTGGTCCGCCCGATCGAGCGAAAGGACCTCGACGGGGACCGTGCGCGTCCCGTCCGCTGCCAGCTCGCCGAGCTCCGCGGCGCAGCGTCGCGCGGAGCTGCAGACCGGCCTCGACCGAACGGCCGGGATGGACCTCAACGCGAGTTGGTACGCAGGTCCGCGAGCACGGCGTGGGCCGCGTTGTGTCCCGACGCCCCCGACACCTCCCCGTACGGATGGGTGCCCGCCCCGCACAAGTAGAGCCCGTGGACCGGCGTTCGGTACCGGGCGAGCTCGGGGAGCGGACGGTTCCACAGCAGCTGGTTCGCGGACAGATCGACGTGATGGATGCTCCCGTCGGTCAGCAGGTGCCGAGCCTCGAAGTCCTCCGGGGTCAGCAGCACATAGTCGACGACGGCGTCCTTGAAGTTCGGCGAGCGCCGCCCGATCAGGTCGATCAGGTGGTCGGCCAGCTCGGCCTTCCGGTCCGGCCAGGTCCCGTCGCGTAGCCGGACGGGTGCGTAGCGGATGAACACCGACGCGGTGTGGTGGCCGGCGGGAGCGACTGTCTCGTCCCACGCCGACGGGACCGACACGGAGATGATCGGCGCCGTCGGCACGCGACCGTCGTAGGCGTCCCGCCACGCCCGCACCTGGTACTCGCGGTCGGGGCAGATGACATACGAACCGAAGCGGAGGATCTCCTCGCTCGGAAGGCCATCGAACTGCGGCAGCTCGTCGAGCGCGCAGAGCAGCTTGAGCGGCGCGATCCGCGTCGTAAGCCCATCAACCCGCGCGAGGAAGCGTGCGTCCAGCTGCTCTGGGTCAACGAGGGTCCGAAACGTCCGCTTCGGGTCGGCGTTCGACATGACCAGGCGGCACGGGTAGAACTCCCCCGTCGCCGTCCGGACGCCCTCGACCTGCCCGCCGACCGTCACGATTCGCTCGACCGGAGACCCGAGGACGATCCGGACGCCCTGCTCGCGGGCGGCTTCGGCCATCGCGTCGGTGAGCGCGCCCATGCCGCCGCGGACGAACCCGCCGGGCGCCGACCTCCCGGTCTCGGTATAGCCGGCTGCGGCCGCCGCGACGGCCATGACCAGGCTGCTGCCGGTGTCGTGAACCGTGCTCGCGTCGTGAGGCGGCTGGACGTGGTTTCGCAGGAGCGCGCTCTGGAAGAACCGATCAGCGAGGTCGGCGACCGACGTCGTGAGCACGGACTGCAACGCATCCCCGACGCCGAGCCCGTCCGCCCGCTCGACGAGCTCACGGAGGGTCGGCGGCAGGGTGAGCAGGTACGGGCCGAACAGCTCGACGAACTGCCCCCAGAAGGCCCGCCAATCCATCCATGCGTCGGCTTCGCGCACTGAGAAGCGTGCGATCTCGTCACGCGTCCGCTCCGGATCCGGCCACCAGACGAACGGCTCCCCAGACGCGAGATGGGTCCCGCGCGGTCCGAGTGGCGAGCCGTCCGGCGCGGAGAACGTGACGCCGCGTTCGACGATCCCGAGATCCTGGACGACCTGCGGCCGGAGCCACGCAGCACGATTGGCGCACGTCGAGAACCGGTAGCCCGGGATCACCTCCTCGGTGACACAGGCGCCGCCCACGACATCGCGCGCCTCGATGACCGTGACGTCGAGGCCGGCACGCGCCAGGTAGAACGCGGCGACCAACCCGTTGTGGCCGGCACCGACGACGACGGCCGCGTCGCGATTCACGCTTGGGATACCTCAACTGCTGGGATGACAGAGGTTCGTATACCGGATAGGGTATTTTCCCGCGACGAAGCGGTCCCGTTGCTCCAAGCAGTCGGAGGCATGGCGATGAGGGGATCCAGGGTGGCGGCCCTGCTGGCAGTGGTCCTCGTCCTTGGGACGGCCGCGTGCGCCGGCCCGGGAACAAGCACCCAGCCAACCGCGAGCCAGGTCGGCGCGAGTCAGCCGGCCACGAGCAGCTCCCTGCCGGACGCGTCGGCGAAATGCCAGGACCCGCTCGGCAACACCGCGTCGCCGGCCGATGACATCCAGCTTTCCCCCGACGAGATCGCGAAGGTCCGCGCGGGCAACTACAAGGCCGCCGTCCTGTGGGCCGGCTCGGGGATCTGGTACGAGGCCGCCGACAAGGGCGCGGCCAAGGCTTTCGAGGAGCTCGGAATCCAGCGGGTCGCCACCGCGGATGCGAACTACGACACGGCGAAGCAGAAGACGGACGTCGAGACGGCCATGGCCCTCGACCCCGATGTCGTGCTCGGCAATCCCGTCGACCCGGTTGCCGCGGCGGACGCATTCCGCCCGGTCGTCACGAAGGGCATGGGCCTCGTCCTGACCGACGTCATCCCGCAGGGCTTCACGCCGGGCAAGGAGTACAGCGCGTTCGTCGCCGGAAACCGCTGCCAGAGCGGCGCGATCATGGCCGACCTGATGGCCGAGGCCATCGGTGGCAGCGGCAAGATCGGGATGATCTTCTACGACGCCGACTTCTTCGCGACGAACATCCTCGACAGCAACTTCAAGAAGGTGATCCAGGAGAAGTACCCGGACATCGAGATCGCGGCCGAGCAGGGCTTCGCGACCGAGGCCGGCACGCAGGGGGTCGCCGAGGCGATGCTGGCGCAGCATCCGGACCTCAAGGGCATCTACGTCTCGTGGAGCGTCGCCGCCCAGGGCGTCATCGCCGCCCTGCGCGCAGCTGGGTCGGACATCAAGGTCGTTACCCACGATCTCGATGCCGTCAACGACGTCGACATGGCGAAGGGCCGAAACCTCTACGGCGTCGCGGCCGAGCACGTCTACGACATCGGCTACCGGATGGGGATGGCGGCCGGCTACTCGCTCCTCGGCAAGGAGCTGCCGCCGTTCAACACGGTCCAGATGATGAAGGTCACGAAGGACAACCTCGTCGACGCCTGGAACGTCGTCTACAACACGGACCCGCCCGACGCGGTGAAGCAGGCGCTCCAGCCCTAGCCGAACGCGTCGCGGACGCCGCGGCGGCGCGAGGCTGACGAGATTTCCTACCTCGAGGATCCAAGGAGTCCGCTCGCGCTCCAGCTCTTGGCACGCCGCCAAGGCGCTAACGAGCCCCGTGGCTCCTCGGCACGGTCGTTTTCTCCGGCGACGTCGACTCGCTGCGTGTCGCCTCAATGAACGCCCGTACGAGCGCCTCGTCCTGACGGCGAAGCATTGAAGCGGTCCGCACCGTCGCTGCAAGCGCGAGCAACACCAACGACGAGAACGCGACCAACGCGAGGGACGGCGCATCGCGTCTGGTCACGAGATCGGACACGCTGCCGGTGAGCACCGTCAGCGCGAAGAGCAGCGCAAAGGCCATTGGGACGAAGGGCACCATCGGGACCGAAAAGCTGCCCTCGAGTCTGGCCTCGGTGTCAGACCCGACGATCACGCCGTCGAACCTGACCCTGCCAGGAAAGAACGCCGGCACACCCGAGAGCTGTGCAGGGCCTCCGGCCTCGAGCCGGACCCGTCCCTGATCGACTGACCCGCGAACGTACGGCTCAAACGCGACACGATGCCGCTCTGAGGACTGCAGTCCCTGCGCCAGCGCCCGTTCCAACTCCTGGCGACCCGTCGAGGCCGACATTGTGATGGCGGAAGTCATGAGCGTTGTGTCCTTGCGGCGATCCAGACGGCCAGGCGGATTGAAGAAGAGGGCGAACCGACGACCTCTCGCTTATGGCGAAGTGTGGGCGAACGAGCTGTCGCATCTAGACGGGTTCCCCGCTAACGATGCTTTTTTCGCCCTCGACCCAGCCTATTCGAACGGGATCCGTATGCGTATCGTGGACCACAACCATGGACCGCGATCACGTGGCCCGTCCCGATTACGGCCACCGAGTACAACAGCGTGCTCGCTCATGGGCCGGACCACGCTGATCGCGGCATTCCGTGCGAGAGCAGCCCGACTTG
>Ga0255338_1005696_pt1 | contig 11216 bp, 7 predicted proteins | sample MeOH1_35cm_T4_19_FD_203715 | JGI IMG/M metagenome (GOLD analysis project Ga0255338, IMG submission 203715) | Sandy soil microbial communities from University of British Columbia, Vancouver, Canada - MeOH1_35cm_T4_195 | ecosystem: Engineered > Artificial ecosystem > Sand microcosm > Unclassified ... | reverse complement strand
CACCTGTTGATCTGTCAGAAAAAACTGAACTGGCTTTGATTAGGCATTTAATGCACTATGACGAGACTGTGGTTAATGGAAGCAGGGATTTTAGACCAACTGCAGTTTGTAGCTACCTTTTTGAACTTGCTTCTAAGTTTAATTCTTTTTACGACCAGGTTTCTGTGTTAAATGCAGAAACAGAAAAACAAAAGCAACAGCGTTTGGTTTTGCTGCTTTCAGTTGCAAATGTTTTAAAGCACGGATTAGCTTTGCTAGGGATTAAAACAGTTGAGCAAATGTAGACGTGTGTTGTTTTGTTTTCTTGGCATTTTCTGATATACTGGATAAAAGCGTTTGACCTGATATATCAATCAGGGAGCTGACTGAAGAAATATTAAGTAGACCAGTCCGCAAGCTTTGCGTAAAAAGCACAATTAAGCACCAATGAAGATGGTACCGTCCTAGAAAAGGGCTCTTCAGTTAAGGTGTTTTTAATATTTAAAATATGGCAGAACAAGAACAAAATACAGAAAAACAAAGTGCTGCTTTGAAAGAAGCAGAGCTTTTAGAATACTGGGACAAAGAAAAGATCTTTGAAAAGTCCTTAAAGCAAAACGAATCTAACCTACCGTATGTCTTTTACGATGGTCCTCCTTTTGCAACAGGCTTGCCACACTATGGGCATATTTTAGGTTCAACAGCAAAAGATGTTTTTGGCAGATATTGGACTATGCAAGGACGTTTTGTTAGAAGACGTTGGGGTTGGGATTGTCATGGTTTGCCAATTGAACAGTTGGTTGAACAAGAACTTGGAATTTCTGGAAAAAAAGAGATAGAAAAAATTGGTGTTGATACTTTCAACAACAAATGCAGAACCGATGTTTTAAGGTATGTTGAGGAATGGAGAAAAACTGTTAGGAGAATGGCGCGCTTTGTTGATTTTGATGATTCCTACAAAACTATGGATGCAACATACATGGAATCTGTTTGGTGGGCCTTGAAACAAACATGGGACAAGGGTTTGATCTATGAAGGACGTAAGGTTTTGATGTATTGTCCGCGTTGTGAGACACCGGTTTCTAACTTTGAAGTTGCTTCAGACAATTCATATGACGATGTTTCTGAAGAGTCTGTATATATTAAAGCAGAGCTTTTAAGTAAACGTTTTGGTGAGAAAACATATTTGCTTGCATGGACGACAACACCATGGACTTTGCCAGGAAATGTTGCCATGGCAGTTGGTGCTGATATTGATTATGTCTTAGCAAAACCTTCTGCTGATGATTTGGTTGCTGGTTTTGAAGATGCTTTGTATATTCTGGAAAAAGCAAAGGTTGAGATTTTGTTTAACAATCCACAGATTGAAAAAGAGCTTAAGGGCTCTGAGCTTGTTGGTTTAGAATACAAGCAACTTTTTAATGTGCCATTGTTGCAATCTGAAAAATCCTTTAAGGTCTATGCTGCTGATTTTGTGACCACAGAAGATGGTACTGGTATTGTGCATACAGCAGTGATGTATGGTGAAGAGGATTATGAGCTTGGGTTAAAGGTTGGTTTACCAGTAGTGCAGCTACTTAATGCTCAAGGGGTCTTTAATGAAAAAGCTCCGGAGTTTTTAAGGGGCAAGTTTTACAAAGATTCAGAGTCTCTAATTGTAGAGATGCTAGAACAAGACAACAAGCTTTTCAAAAAAGAGGTTTACACGCACTCAGTTCCTTTTTGCTGGCGTTGTGGCACGAGGTTGTATTACAGTGCGCTCCCTTCTTGGTTCATTAACATTCAGAAAATTAAACCAAGATTGTTGGAGTTAAATGAAACTATCAACTGGTATCCAGAGCATTTAAAAAAAGGACGCTTTCAAAAAGGCTTGGAAAGTGCTCCTGATTGGAATATTTCAAGAAACAGGTATTGGGCAACAGCACTACCGTTTTGGAAGTGTAGTAGCAGGAGTTGCGGCAGAGCCGTTTGTATTGGTTCTTTAAAAGAGCTAGTTGAGAAAGCTTCTAATTATCATGAAGTTTACAAATCTGAAAATATATTAGAGGTTGATTTACACAGGCCATATATTGATCAGATTAAAATGCCTTGTGGTGTTTGTGGACATGACATGTTTAGAGTTCCTGAGGTTGTAGATTGCTGGGTTGAATCAGCAAGCATGCCTTTTGCAGAGTTTCATCATCCTTTTGAAAACAAAGAAGCAGTCGAGAAAAGAAGGCCAGCTCAGTTTGTTGCAGAATATATTAATCAAACTCGCGCCTGGTTTTATGTCATGCATGTGGTCAGCACAATTTTGTGGGATCAGGCTCCTTTTGAAAATGTTGTTACCACAGGCGTTGTTTTAGCAGAAGATGGTCAGAAGATGTCTAAGTCTAAAAAGAATTTTCCAGATCCTTGGTTAATCTTTGACAAGTATGGTGCTGATGCCCTCCGTTTTTATTTAATGTCTTCACCTGTAATGCAAGGTGAAAATCTTTCTTTCTCAGAAAAAGATTTAGACGAGATCTACAAGAAGATAACCCTGCTATTAGGTAATGTACATAGTTTTTTGAGAATGTATAGCTCTGAAAAGATAGAGGATTCAAGCAGTGCACCTTCCTCAGAAAATGTTTTAGATCAGTGGATTTTGGCTGTGTTAAAAGAATTACAGCTTGAAGTAACTAAACAGATGAATGCATATGACACAGTTAGAGCAACTAAACCTGTTTTAAAGTTCATTAATGATCTTTCAACTTGGTATGTTAGAAGAAGCAGAGATCGCTTTAAAAACAATGATGCTCAAGCAAAAACATCTCTAAATGTTTTGGCTTATGTTTTAATTGAACTTTCAAAGCTTTTAGCTCCTGTGATGCCTTTCATTTCAGAAACCATATATCGTGATTTAACAGGCAATGAAAGTGTGCACTTAGCTTCTTGGAATGTTAATGTTCCTGAGCTTTCAGAGTCTGAAAAAGCCCTTGTTTTGCAAATGCAGACCTTAAGGGAGATTGTTGAGCTGGGTTTGTCTGCAAGAAAAGAATCAAATATTAAGGTTAGACAACCACTTGAATATGTTGCTTACAAATCAAAAACAGATGCTTTAGAGCTTTCTGCAGAGCTTGCTTTGATATTATCCGAAGAACTCAACGTTAAAGAAGTACATCAAAGCCCTGAGATCTCTGCTATGCCTGAAACAGTTTTTAAAGAAAACAGTCAGTTTCAGATTCTTTTAAGTGTTAAATTAACTCCTGAGTTAAAAGAAGAGGGTTATGCTAGAGAACTTGAAAGACAGGTTCAGGATTTGCGCAAGAAAAATGGTTTAAAGGTTGGAGATTTAATTGATTTGTATTACAACACTTCTGCAATTAGTTTAGAGATGGCTTTAATTAACAAATTTGATCGCAAAAAAACATTTGTTGTACAAGTTAAAAAAGAGCTTGAAGTTGAACCAGATATTGAAGCTCAACTTTTGATCGAAGACAAAGCAATTTGGCTTGGAATTCAAAAAGTATGAAAGCCATAATCCTGAAGAAAAATCTTTTTTCAGAAGGAAACGAGATACTAACAATGTACACGCGCGAACTCGGTAAGGTTCGCGCGGTTGCGCGTTCAGTGAAGTCTCCTAAAAGCAAGCTTGCTTATGCTCTACAAACGTTGTTCTTTACAGAATTAGAAATATTGCCAAACAAAAAGCTTGCAGCCATAACTGGGGTTAAGCCCTTAGAGGTTTTCCAGAATATTTATGCCAGTCCCCAAAAAGTAGCATATGCTATGTATGCAACTGAAGTTTTGTTAAAATCAACAGCTGATGAAGAAGAAAACTCTGAAATCTTTGATCTATTCTTGGAGCTTTTAAGGCACATTGATGCATCAAAACACTTCAAGCATGTTTGTGCAGATATTTTTGTTTTAGAGCTTCTGGCACTTTCTGGGTATGCTTTAACTGTGCATAGCTGTGTGCTTTGTGCTAAGAAACTTACAGCTGATATTTCTTTTAGTAACAGAAAAGGTGGCTTTGTTTGCAAGGACTGTGCTTTAAAGGTTTCTGATGCATCCATGGTTAGTAGTCCTGTATATTTGTTGATTGCAAAGCATGCGAATTTACAAAGCAAACAAAAAGATTTTGAGGAAATTGATAGGGCAGCATCAGAGTTTGCAGGAGAAGTACACCGTATTACAGAGTCTTTTGCTAAGCACATTTTAGAGCGTGATTTGAACACCTCCGGGTTATTAGGTAAACTTTAAGTAGAGAAAAAATCTATGCAAGAAATACAAACAAACGAGCCTCAAAAACAACCACATATCACAGTTACACCAATGCCTGTAGAAGTACAAGCCTCTTTCTACAAGCAGAACAAATGGGCAATATGGACAATTGTTGCATCAGTTGTGGTTTTGGCAGTTGCCATTTTCTTTATATTCTTTAACCCATCTTCTCAAAAGAACATTCAGCCAAAGGTTTCTTTAAGTATTGATGCGCCTCAAACTGTTGCTACTGGTTCTGAATTAATCTACAAGATTCGGGTTAAAAATGATGATTCAGACAGCATCAAGAACATTAGTTTGGATTTGGTATATCCACAAGGGTTTACTTTTAAAGATAGTGTGCCAAAACCAACTAAACTTAATGGTACGCAGTTTGGTTTGCCACCACTTGATCCAAGCCAGGAAACAACCATTATGATTAAAGGGGATGTTGTTGGTAATGCTGGTGAGAATAAGTCTTTGAACGCAATTATGCATTATCGTTTTTCTAACACCAACACTTCTGAATTCGTTGTTTCAAGTCAGAGTCAGACTCAAATTAAAACAGCAGATATTGCTATGCAAATTGACGGACCAGCAACAGCAAACCCTTCGCAAGATTTAAGTTACACGATTTCATACTCAAACTTTACAAGTGATACAATCACAAGTTTTTCCATAGCAGCAACTTTGCCAAAAGAATTTAATCTCGTATCTTCTGAACCAAAAGCTAATTTTAATAGCACCTGGAACATTGGCGACTTAAATGCTAACCAAAGCGGACAGATAAAGCTGGTGGGTAATTTTAAAGGAGCACGCACTGGTGACCAATTAACAATTTCAGCTACAGCCAATGGTTCTGTAAAAGGTAATCCAAGTTTTGCCTTAACTGCAGCACAGCTTTTTGTTGATATATTAAATCAGCCGCTTTCTGCAGATGTAAGCATTGATTCAACGTCTAATACAAGCTATGTAGAAGCCGGAGACCGTTTAATATACAAGGTTAGTTACAAGAATAACAACGGAGCTGTGGCAACTGGTGTGCATGTCAGCGCAACGCTTTCTCCGAGTGCTGCCTTTGATTTAGAGTCAATTAGAGCAGAGGGTGCTGTTGTTGATAACAACGTCATAACCTGGGACGGGGGACAGATTTCAAAACTAGCAGCCCTAGCTCCAGGTGATGGTGGTGATTTAAGGTTTACTGTTTCACTTAAGAACCCTATCACTAGAACAAGCCAGAAAAATATTTCAGTTTCAGTTGGTTCTGAGATTAAAAGCAATGAAAATCAACAACCCTTTAAAGGACAGGGTAGTGTTTTAAAGGTTTTAACTGAGGCTGATCTTTCAACATCTCTAACATATTACAGTGGTGCAAAACCAGCCAAGGTAGGTAGTGTTACAACTTACCAGGTTAATATTTCTTTAAGCAATTCAACAAATGATATTAATGGTTCTAAGTTAACTTTGAATCTTCCAAATTCTTCTACTTTTGATGCCAAGTCTTTAAACCCAGAAGAGCTCAAAAATGTCTCATATGATCAAAGCACTAAAAAGCTTGTTTGGAATATTGGTTCTGTGCTGGCACATGCTGGAGAATTTGTTCCAAGCAGGACCTTGCAGTTTAATGTGAGCATAACGCCAGGGGTAACTAGTAAGGGCGGGCAAATGACTTTAGTTAGTAACATAGTATTTAATGGTACTGATTCTTTTGTAGCAGTACCTGTTAGTTTAACAGCCTCTGATATTACAACAGCTCAAGACCCAAACACTGTTGGTGGTATTCAATAACTGAAGGATAAAAAAAGACCGGCAGATCTTTGCCGGTCTTTTTAAGTTGTTTCTTTAATAGATGTATCCGCGGATTACTGGGCTATCCATATTAATCTTTCTTGTATCAATGAATCCTTTTCTGATGTAGTTTGATTCAGAAACTGTGATTGTGCCTGCTTCTTCATCAACCTTTTCAACGTAAGCAACGTGTCCGTAGCGTCTATTTTCTGTTGTTACAACTACAGAACCAACTGTTGGGTAGTTTCCTGTAGAGTATCCAGCAGCACGTGCGTTTGTTAACCAATTCTTTGCATTACCACCAAATGTTATTTTTCTCTTTAAAGCAACATACCAAGTACATTGACCCCATGGGAAAATGTGTTCACCAACATCATTACCACCAATTTGAGGTTCGTAGACTGAAACATTTCCAGGAAGAGTGTGTTTGATTGCTGGTTTTGGTTTAGCAGGGGTGATGATGACACCGTCTGGAACAATTAAAAGATCGCCTGGTTCAATGTCAGAATCATCTTCTAACCCGTTGTAGGCGATTATCTTGTCTATATCAACTTTGTATTTTTTAGCAATGTCAGGAAGAGTGTCGTTGTTTGTAACTTTATGCAAAACACCGCTAGTTGGCAGAATGACTAAGTTCCATCCTGGCTTTATTGTTGAACTTGGTAAGTTGTTTGCCCAGATTATTGTTTCCTGGCTAATACCAAACTTTGAAGCAATTGCTTTTAATGTATCACCCTTAACTGTGTCGTATACCTTTATTTGATCAACAACAAGCTTTTTAATGTTGTCTGGGTTTTCCTTCTGAATGGTGTTTTCTGTAATGACTGAGGCTGTGGCGTTTTCATTTGCTTGAATAGTGTTGGCTAATGCATCGTTTGATGCCAAAACTACTTGAGCAGATGCGGAAGGAATGATTAAATTGTTGTTTTGAGCTATGACTGTTTTAACTGTTGTTGCTTTGTTGTACAAGGAGGGATTTTGGTTTGGGTGGTAGGAGAGTAGTTTAGTGAAAGAGTTGTTTGCTTGAGTAAAATGCGCTCCAGCAAAGATGTTGCTTAGTATGATCATAATTGAAAGACCAGCCACAATCAGTTCTGTGCTGAATTTGAAAGTATAATCCAAACGCCCCATCTTTATAGGTGAGTGCAAAGCATGGAATGAGTTGAAATGCTTTTCAAGGTTGGAGCTAACAACTTTGACGTATCTAGTTGCTGATTTCTTAGCTTCAGGCAGTTTGCTTTTCTGTGTTTCAAAAGCCTTCTGAACTAGCTGCTTGAGCGTATTTACGTACCCTTTTATATATACCCCGATTCCAAGTGTTTTGGTCTATTCGTACTAATCTGTAGGCCTTAAGGCAAAGGTGTCCTGAAATGAAAATAAACCTAAATACTTGGTTTAATGTTTTCTCCGAACTAATACATACTACCAGCTATGAATATCTAAATCAAGGTTTTTGGCTAACATAAGCCAAAAAATGGCTTAGATAAGCGGATTTTTTTCCACATTTGGCTTAGATAAGCCACTCTGGGGTGGGTAATTCTCAGCCCTTGATTTTATCCATATTTTATGTGAATATATACAACAGTTTAAAGAAGGGCTAATAATCGTTGTTAGAAAGCGCAAGGTATGCGCTTAGTAGCATATAGTGTGATGTCCGTTCGTGTGGTCCACTCTTTCAAGAGGTCCGTATGAACATCTGGCAGTTCGCCATCGTGATCGTTTCCATCCTCATCGTCGGGTATCTCGGCTTTGGAGCTTTCACCAAGAGCATCCAGGCTCTGGTTCCGAAGCTCGAGGCCGCGATCCTGAAGCGCGGTGAAGAGCGCATGGTCATCATGAAGAACGAGGGAGTCAGCGTGCGAAACTCGACGGGCTACATCTGGGAGGAGACCGTCGAGCTTGAGCCGGGATGTACTCTGATCTCCTTGGTGGAAGAGATCGTGGGGTATTACAACGCGCGAGGGAGTCTTCTCGATCCACCTACGCGTTCCGACTGGCTGTGGGTGGAGATGACTCGCTCAACGGACGAGCTTCATCAGGACCATCGCGTGCTGGTCGTCCGCATGGCCGAGTTTCCCAAGGCTGGGTCGTTGCAACGTCCGACGCCGCGGACATCCGAGGCAGCCGAACCACCCAACGGCGACCACGACCACGAGCCAGTTCTGGCCATGAGTGGAAGTGCTAGCATCTGAACAACGTTACAACTGGACGACGCTTTGCAACCGCAAGGCGTCGTTTCAGTTTGTCTAAGCTTTGATATATACTAAGAAAGATGAAAACAGAAAAAGTTTTGCAGGGTTTAAATGATCGTCAGAGAAACGCTGTTACCGCCCCGCTCGGGCCGGTTTTAGTTTTGGCTGGTGCAGGTAGTGGTAAGACTAAGGTTTTAACGCACCGCATTGCATATTTAATTTCAGAAGGGTTGTTTAAGTCTGAAAATATTCTTGCTTTAACTTTTACAAACAAAGCAGCAAAAGAAATGCAAGGTAGAGTTCAAAGTTTGTTTCCAAATATTGGTATGCCAACCATGGGAACTTTTCACTCTGTTTGCGCAAGGATTTTAAGGCAAGAGATTCAAGCCCTTGGTTACACTAAAGGTTTTGTGATCATAGATGACGATGATCAGGGAAAGATTTTAAAAGAGATTTGTATTCAAAGAAACTTTGGTGCAAAGTTTCCACCAAATCTTTTTAAGAACTATATTTCAAACGCAAAGAATGCTTTGCAGACTCCAGAAGAAATGGACTTGCCTATTAGCAAAGAGATTTTGGTTATGGCACGAGAAGTCTACGCTGACTATCAAAACTATCTCTTTAAACAAAACTCTTTAGATTTTGATGATTTGTTGATGCTAGTTGTTAAAATCTTCCAAGCATTTCCCGATGTTCTTTCAAAGTACCAAAGTATTTTTAAATACATCTTGGTTGATGAATACCAAGATACAAATCATGCTCAGTATGTTTTACTTTTCTTGCTAGCTATTGGTACAGAAGTAAATGTTGGTTTAAGGAATCTTTTTGTAGTTGGTGATGATGCTCAAGCAATCTATGGTTTTCGTGGTTCAAATTTAAGGAACATTTTAAGTTTTGAAGAGCATTTTCCAGATGCTTTAGTTGTTAAACTTGAACAGAATTACAGGTCAACTAAAAATATTCTTTCAGTTGCTCAAGAAGTCATACAGATAAATAAGGAGCAGAAGCCAAAGACTCTTTGGACTGAAAATGAGGATGGCAATAAGATTAAGCTTTTGGAGGTGGAAGATGAGGTTGAAGAAGCAAAGATTGTTGCAAAAACAATCATACAAAAAGCAGGTGGTTCTAAAGATGACTTGGTTTACGAATCAGAAAGTGTTCCTGATTTTGAAGAGCCATCTAAAACATATTCAATTCTTGACCATTTCTTAAAGAAACAAAAGCTTTCTGCGAGAACTCCGATCAACATGTTTTCTGTGCCAAGACTTCCAGAAGATCATGATACTTTAAACAAATACGCTGTTTTGTACAGAACACACGCTCAATCTAGGGCCTTAGAAGAAGTTTTTTTACAGGCACAGATTCCATATCAGATTGTTGGTGGTGTTAAGTTCTATCAACGCAAGGAAATTAAGGATGTTGTTGCATATTTAAGACTTGTTAGTAATCATCGCGATCTCGTCTCTCTTAAGCGGGTTATTAACGAACCAGCAAGAGGTGTTGGTGAGAAGTCATACCAAGTGTTAAGAGACTTTGTTTTTGACTCAGTGGGGGATTTAGCAAAGTTTCGGGTTGATCTTGCAGATATTACATTAGCACCAAAACAGTTTAATGCAGTCCAAAGTTTTTTCTTGTTGTTGGAAGAGTTTACGCTTCTTGATATTCAAGAAAATATTCTTTCTTTGATGCGCTTGGTTTTAAAGAAGAGTGGCTATGAGCTATGGCTTCGTGATGGTAGCGAAGAAGGAGAAAATCGTTGGCAGAATATTGAAGAGCTCTTTAATGTTGCTGCAAAATATCAGAATTTAAACTGGCAAGAAGGTTTAGAGCAGTTTTTAGAAGAAGTAGCTTTGATGACTGAGGTTGATAACATGAAGGACAACAAAGACGCTGTTACTTTTATGAGTTTGCACCAAGCAAAGGGTTTAGAGTTTGATACAGTATTTTTAATTGGTTTGGAAGAAGGTATTTTGCCACACTCACGTTCTTTGTTAAATCCCGCAGAGCTTTCAGAAGAAGTTCGCTTAGCATATGTTGGTATGACTAGAGCTAGAAGGAATTTATATTTAATCTATGCACAATCTAGAAGACTCTTTGGACAAGCACAAAGTTTTCCACCTTCCAGGATTTTAAAAGCACTGCCTGAAGAAAAAATTGATTTTAAAGTTGTGGGAAGGTTTTAATTAGTTAATCTAAATTTAATCTTGATGTGTTAGCCTGTCTGTTATGGGCGGGCTAGCATTGGTAAGCGGAAGTAACTTGCCATTTACTTCTTTGGGAGTTCGATTCTCCTCCCGTCCACCACTTTGACATAATTTTTTCGTTTAGATATATTAATTATGGCAAGTTGCTTCCGGGGAATTACCCCAAAGAATACAAAGAGCCGCCTCTACAGGCGGTTTTGTATTTGGTATGATATGTGTATGCAACTAATAATGATTAGACATGGTAAAACAGACAAGAACGGAAAAGGCATTTTAAACGGTGTCCGTTTAAATGAGCCTCTAGATGCCAAAAGTATTGAGTTAGTGCGTGATTTGGGTCAAAGATTACCTAAAAACATTGTTAAAATCTATGCTGGAGAGCTTTTAAGGGTTAAGCAAACCGCTGATTTGATTAATGAAACATTAAACCTTCCAATTAGTTATGATTCTGATCTTAATGAGCGTGATTATGGGGACTGTTCTGGTTTAACTTGGGAGCAAGCAGAAGCTAAGTACCCGGGCCACACCTTGGAAAAAGACTTTGCTTTGCAGTTTGATTACACTGATGTTGGCGGGGAAAATGTTGAGCATTTTACTAGAAGAGTTGTTGAATGTTTAGAACGTATTAAATTAGAAAATGTTGGCAATGACCAACCAGTTTTAATGGTTACTAGTGAAGGAGTAATTCGAGTTTTGTATTTTTACTGTACCGGTGTTTTATTAGGGAATATTTTTAATTTAGAAGTTCGGACTGTGGAAATATGAAAGACATCAAAGAGTTTTTAAAAGAATACAAGTTTAAACCTAATGATCTTTTAGGCCAAAACTT
>Ga0255338_1005695_pt1 | contig 11218 bp, 10 predicted proteins | sample MeOH1_35cm_T4_19_FD_203715 | JGI IMG/M metagenome (GOLD analysis project Ga0255338, IMG submission 203715) | Sandy soil microbial communities from University of British Columbia, Vancouver, Canada - MeOH1_35cm_T4_195 | ecosystem: Engineered > Artificial ecosystem > Sand microcosm > Unclassified ... | reverse complement strand
GGTCGGGCCGCGCCCTCCGGCCGATGCTGAGCTGGCTCGACCAGCGTGCCGCGGGGGAGGCAGAGGCGATCCGCCGTCGCGGCGGCGATGACCTGGGGTACGGGCGGTTCGACGCGACCCTCACCGCGAAGGACATCGTCCCGCGGATCGCCTGGCTGATCGAGCATGAACCGGAGGTCGCAGCACGCGCCGCCTGGTATCTCGACTGCAAGGAGGCGGTCCTCTCGCGCCTCGTCGGGACGGCGGCGATCGACCCGGCCGGTGCGTCCGCCTACCGACTGCTGGACCCGCTGACGGGGGACTGGGGCCGCGACCGGTGCGAGCTCGCCGGGATCCCGGAGGACCGGCTCCCGCCGATCCTGCCGGCGGCCGCCATCGCGGGTCGACTGACGCGCGAGGGCGGGGCGATCACGGGTCTGCCGACGGGCACGCGGGTGGTGACCGGCATGGGCGACGTTCCCGCGAGCCAGGTCGGGGCGGGCGCGGTGCGTCCCGGCGACACCCACCTGTCGCTCGGGACCGCGGTCTATTTCGGGATCACCGCGGACCGTCACGTGCCCGATCCGCAGCGCCGCCTCGGGGCGCTTGCACACGGCGTCCCCGGCGAGTGGATCGTCTGGCTCGAGATCGCGACGGGCGGCGCGGCCCTGTCGTGGCTCGACCGGCAGCTCGCCGGGTTCGTCGCGTCCGACGACCGACCGGGTCGCGACCACGCCGGCGTCGACCGCGCCGTCGAGGCGGTCGCGGACGAGATGGACGGTCTGCTCTTCGCGCCGTGGCTCACCGGTGAGCGCGTCCCGCTCTTCGACGACGCCGCGCGGGCCGCGTTCGTCGGGCTATCGCTCCACCACGGTCCGGCGCACCTCGTGCGCGCGGTGATGGAAGGGGTGGCGTGCCAGATCGCGTGGGCGTTCGAGTACGGCGCCGGATACGGTGTCGAGCCGCGGGCCATCCGCGCCGTCGGTGGCGGGAGCATCGGGTCGGCCTGGACGCGGATCATCGCCGAGACGCTCGGCCGGCCGGTGGAGGTCGTGGCGGATCCGCAGGACGCCGCGGCGCGCGGGGCGGCGGCGTGCGCACTCGTCGGGGCCGGCCTCGCGAGGGATCTCCGGTCGGCCGTGCCCGCCCGGGTGGAGCGGGTCGTCGAACCTGATCCGGCGCGGGTCGTCGCCGCGCGCGACCGGCTGACGCGGTTCCGCGCGCTCTATCCGGCGCTGCGCGCCTTCTGGGGTGGCTCTCCGGGTCCCGCGGCGCCAGGCGTGGGGGAGAGCGGCTCGGCGAACCCGGATCGGAAGCCTGCCCCGGATCCTGCCGCGTCACGCGTCTCCGGCGGCAGTACGGTGGGAGCCCGGTCGTGACCGCCCGGAGCGAGCTGGTCGCGACCTACCTCGCGGACCTTCCCGCCGGTCGCGAGGCAGAGGCGGCCGAGTCGTTCGCGACGGGCCAGACGATCGGGACGTGGGTGCCCGTCCCCGGGATCACCGAAGAGATGCGACGACGGTATGGCGGGCGGGTCGTCGAGGTCCGGCCGGGCCGGGCGGACGAGACGATCGGGGGCGAGCCTGCGGACGACGTCTCCGTCCTCCGGATCGCGTTCCCCACGGAGAACTTCGGGCCACAGCTGCCGATGCTGTTCACGACGCTCCTCGGCAACGACCCCTCGACGTCGATCGGCGCGCGACTCGTGGACATCGACCTCCCCGCCGCGTTCGTCACGGGCTTCCCGGGACCCGCCGAGGGGATCGCGGGTTGGCGCCGGTTGAGCGGGGCGGGCGGGCGGCCGCTGCTCCTCAACATGATCAAGCCCTGCACCGGCTACCCACCGGAGGTCGGCGCCGAGTTCGTGCGTGCGGTCGCGGCCGGCGGGCCGGACCTGATCAAGGACGACGAGCTGCTCGCCGATCCCCGCTTCGCACCCGTCCGCGAGCGTGCCCGGGCCTACACGCGAGCGCTCGACGAGGTCGCGCAGGCGACCGGCTTCCGACCGCGCTATGTCGCGAACGTCACCACGCGAGCCCGCGACCTCGAGGCGACGGCGGCGGCGGCGCTCGAGGGGGGCGCGGACGCCCTCATGGTCAACGTCCTCGCCGTCGGCCTCGACGCGTTTGCCGCGCTCGCCGAGACCCGGCCCGGTGTCCCGATCTTCGCCCACACCGCGGGGATCGAGACGTTCACGACCGCACCGCGCGCGGGCTACGGGCAGGCGCTGCTGGTGGGCCGGCTGGTCCGGCTCGTCGGCGCGGACGCGATCCTCACCTCGACGCCGTTCGTTCGGCGGGGGGTGCCGGAGCCCATCTTCCGGGCGACGGTCGAGGCGATGCGCGGCGCGTGGTTCGGGCTCGCCCCGGCGATGCCCGTCCTGGGCGGCGGTCTCACGGCGGCGATCATCCCGAGCATCGTCGACACGGTTGGTGTCGACGCGATCGTCGGGGTCGGCGGAGCGATCCAGGGCCATCCGGACGGCCCGGCAGCCGGTGCGCGAGCGGTCCGGGACGCGATCGATGCCGCGGTGGGCGCGCCACGATGACGACGACGTCGCTCCGGCGCCCGATGGTCGGCACGAGCTGGAAGATGAACCTGCTCCCGTCCACCGCGCCGGCCTGGTTCGGCACCGTGGCCGCGGCGACCGAAGGGGTGACCGACCGCGAGCTGTTCGTCCTGCCGCCCTTCCCGATCCTGCCCGGAGCGCGCGACTGCCTCGCCGGGACGGTCATTCGGTGGGGAGGCCAGGACGTCCACGCGGACGATCGCGGCGCCCACACGGGCGACGTCTCGGCGCCGATGCTGGCCGACCTGGGCTGCACGATCGCCGAGATCGGGCATTCCGAGCGCCGGCGCGACCACGGTGAGACCGACGCGCTCATCGCCGGCAAGGTCCGTGCCGCGCTGCGGTGGGATCTGAGCCCGCTGCTGTGCGTCGGGGAGCGCTCGCCGGGACGGCCCGACGTCGCCAGCCGGATCGTCGGGCGTCAGCTCGCCGGCGCGTTCGGTGGCCTCGCCGCCGAGGAGCTGGCACGGGTGGTCGTCGCGTACGAGCCGGTCTGGGCGATCGGGGAGGGCGCCCGGGCCGCCGAGCTGCCCCACGTCGCCGCCGTCCATGCGTCGATCCGCCGGTGGCTCGATCGCCGAGGGGGGACCGCGGTCCGGGTCCTGTACGGCGGCAGCGTCGACCCGTCCAACGCGTCGGGACTCCTGGCGGTCCCCGACGTCGACGGCCTCTTTGTCGGGCGTGCTGCGCTCGATCCACACGTGTTCGTGGCGCTTGCCACCTTGCCGTTGCCGAGGAAGGAGACCTGGGCATGAGCACCGAGGGTTCGCATGAGCGGTTGGTGATCGGGGCGGACGATGCGGGCATCCCGCTGAAGGCGGCGCTCGTGGCGCACGTCCGCGATCTCGGGATGGAGATCGAGGACATCGGCGTCGAATCGCCGGAGGCGGCGGCGGCCGACGGGACCGATTACCCGGACGTCGCCGAGCGCCTCGCGCGCGGGATCGCCACCGGCGCCTGGACGCACGGGATCCTCGTCTGCGGGACCGGGATCGGGATGGCGATCGCGGCGAACAAGGTCCCGGGCGTGCGCGCGGCGCAGGCCCACGACGTGTACTCGGCGGAGCGGGCACGCAAGAGCAACGACGCGCACATCGTGGCGCTCGGCGCCCGGGTGATCGGCGTCGAGCTTGCGAAGTCGATCGTGACCGCGTTCCTGACGTCCGAGTTCGCCGGTGGCGCGTCGACCCGAAAGGTCGACAAGCTCAAGGCGCTCGATGCCACGCTCGGGGCGGACGCGCTCGCTCCGGCCGTCGCCGCCGCGCCCCCGGCGTCTCGCGCGAGCCCGGGGGACGCCTCGTAGCGACGCGACGACGCGGTCAGACCGCCTGGCGCGGCGCCGGCCGCCGGTCCCAGATCGGCTCCGTCGTCCCCGGCGGCCACGCCTCGGGCCCGCAGATGAAGGGCCGCGCGACGGGCGGCGGGACGCCGGCGTCGAGCAGTCGGGCGATCTCGAGCTGGATGTCGGCGAACGTCTCCCACGGGCGGTAGGGCCAGCCGCGGTCCGCGCACAGGTCGGCGAGGTGGTCCTTGGCGAAGACCGTGTCGGCCTGCCAGGCGGCGTACAGGTCGCTGAAGCCGTCGCCGACGAACACCACGTGCCGCCCGGCGGAGTGGTGGACGACGATCCGCTCGCGCTTGCACGTGCCGCACACCTGACAGACCGGGTGGCCGGCGGGGAAGTCGATCGCCATGACCCCTGCAGCGAACGAGGTCCGGGCCGTGAAGACCGGCAGGTCCCCGAGACCGATCCGCGCGAGCGACGGCTGGACGAAGAACCCGAAGCCGTCGCTGACGACCTCGATCCCGATCGAGCGCTCGCGGAGGAACGCGACGAACGGGACGAAGTGCGGGTCGAGGGGCTGGTCGTCGCCGATCGCCGCGACCCGTTCGGTATCGCCGTCGACGAGCGCGGCCTGTTGGGTCAGGAGCGTCCGCGAGCCGATGTCGCCGGCAAGGTAGGCGCGCTCGAGCGGCGCCCAGGCGGCGGGCGAGGCGTACCGGCGCATCACCTCGTCGCTCACGTCGGAGCGGGCGATCGTGCCGTCGTAGTCGAGCAGGACCACGAGCGGCGCCCCGCCCTCTGCCAGGGGTGTCTCCGGATCGGCCGTCACGCCCTGGGTGCCGGGCGATCGAGGTTCCGCACGAGCAGGGCGACGTCGTCGCCGATGACGGCGTCCGCCCCGACGGCCACGCTGTGCGCGACCGCTTCGTCGCTGTCGATGGGCCATGCCCACACCGCTACACCGGCGTCGTGGAGCGCGTCGACGACGTCCGTGGTCAGGTCCTCCCAGCGGTGCTGGAGCACGGCCGCGCCGAGCGCCGTCGCCTGGGCGACCGCGGTCGCCGGATCGGGCGGCCCCGATTCCGGGAGCCGTTCGGGGGCCATGAGGAGCCCGGGCGCCGTCTCGGCGGCCGCCGCCAGCGCCGCGTGATCGAACGACGAGACGAACATCCGGTCGAGGAGGTCGCGCGCGCGGAGGAGCCCGGCGACCGCGACAGCGGTCCGCGGCGCATCGACCGTCGTGCCCTTGATCTCGATGCACAGCGGGATGTCCGCGGCGAGGGCGAGCTCGATCGTCTCCTCGAGCGTTGGGACCCGGATCCCGGCAAAGCGCCGGTCGAACCACGAGCCGGCATCGAGCCGTCGCAGGTCATCGAAGTCGATCGCCGCGACCGGGCCATGACCGTTCGTCGTCCGCTCGAGGGTGAGGTCGTGCATCATCACGAGCCGCCCGTCGCGTGTCTGCTGGACGTCGCACTCGATCGCCTCGCAGCCGAGCTCGATCGAGGCCTGGTACGCCTCGAGGGTCTGCTCCGGCACAGTCGCCCGCTGCCCGCGGTGCGCCATCGCCAGCGGCACCGAGCGCCGCCAGGCGGCTCCGAGCCCGGTGCTCACGCGATCACCGCGCCGACCGGCGCGGACGAAGGGGGGATCAGCCGGCAGCCACCTGGCTCGAAGGAGACCGCCACGCGGTCGTCGATCGCGAACCGGACGTCCGACGTCGCCTCGCCGGGGAGGTCCGCGAGCAGGAGGTCGTCGCCGACCCGGATCGTCAGGCGGGTCACCGCGCCGAGGAACGTCCGCTCGGCCACCGTGCCGACCCAGCTCGCCATGGCCGCGCCGTTGCCGTCGGCCGGGGTGACCCGGATGCGCTCCGGGCGGACGATCATCACGGCCGGCGAGCCGACAGGTGGGGGATCGGCCGCGACGACCGGGACGCGGACGCCGCGCCAGTCGACCGCCTTGCCGCCATCGTCGGCCACCGTCACGTCGAGCCGGTTCGACGTCCCGACGAAGCGGGCGACGTACTCGTTCGCTGGAGCCGTGTAGATCTCCTCCGGCGTGCCGAGCTGCTCGACCCGGCCCTCGCGCATGACAGCGACGCGATCGGAGATCGACAGGGCCTCCTCCTGGTCGTGGGTGATGTACATCGTGGCGATCCCAAGACTCCGCTGGATCCGCCGGATCTCGAGGCGGAGGGTCAGCCGGACAGCCGCGTCGAGCGCCGACAGCGGCTCGTCGAGCAGGAGGACCCCGGGCTCGATGGCGAGCGCGCGGGCGAGCGCGACCCGCTGCTGCTGGCCGCCCGACAGCTGGTGGGGATAGCGGTTCGCCGCTTCGCCGATCTCGATCAGATCGACGAGCTGGCCGACGGTCCGCTTGATCTCGTCTGCCGGATGGCGGCGGACCATGAGCCCGTAGGCAATGTTGTCCGCGGCGGTCATGTTCGGGAACAGCGCGTAGGACTGGAAGACCACGCCCATCCCGCGCCGGTTGGCGGGCTCGTTCGTCACGTCACGCCCGCCGAGGAGGACCCGGCCCCGATCGGCGTGCTGGAGCCCGGCCACCATCCGGAGGGTCGTCGTCTTGCCGCAGCCGCTCGGGCCGACGAGCGAGACGAGTTCGCCGCGGTCGATCCCGAGATCGAGGTTGTCGACCGCCACGACGTTCCCGAAGGTCTTGCGCAGGCCATGGAGTTCGAGCTGGCTCACGACGCTCCCTCTGTCCGGACGGCTTGACATGGAGTGTAGCGTGTCGCTAGGTCAGACGTTATACCTCATATCTCTTTAGGTCCAGAGGCAAGTGGGCAATTCGAGGGCGCCGTGGTAATCACCAGCCAGGCGAAGCTCGCGTCCCGCGTGCGAGAGGAGGTCCGCGGGCAGATTCGCGAGGGCCGCCTTTCCGATGGTGCCCAGCTTCCCCCCGAGGTCGAGCTCGCCGCCTCCCTCGGCGTGAGCCGGACGACCGTCCGGGAAGCACTCCTCCAGCTCGAGCAGGAAGGGCTTGTCATCCGCCGCCACGGCCACGGGACGTTCGTCCGCACGAGCGGACGCTTGCGAGGGAGCCTGAACGCGAACCTCAGCGCCACGGAGGTCATCCGGTCACACGGGATGGAGCCGGGGACGAGTCATGCGCGGATCGACCGACGTCCGGTGCCGCCCGATCTCGCCCCGCAGCTGGGCCTCGCCGAATCCACCGAGGTCATCCACCTCGAGCGCGTCCGGACGGCCGACCGCCGGCCGGTCGTCTTCACGATCGACGTCATCCCGGCGCGCCTGTTCGAGGACGCCGGCGTCGACCCGGCCGCGTTGCTTGATCCCGGCCTGTCGCTCTACCGGCTATACGCCGAGCGGCTGCGCAGGTCGATCGCGGCCGGCCAGGCCGTGCTCCAGGTCACGCGGGCCGATGCGCTGACCGCCGAGCGGCTCGGGATCGCGGTCGACAGCCCGATCCTCCGGCTCGAGCAGGTCGATTCGACCGCGGAGGGAGAGCCGGTCCTCTTCTCGGTCGAGGCGTACGTCGCGGACACGTTCGAGTTCAGCGTCCACCGCCGCGGGCCGGCGCTCGACGCCGTCCCATCGCGCGCGAGCCCATCGAGCTGATCAGCCCACCCACGGCCGTGGCGGACCGAGGACCCGCCCACGGCGTCTCCGACCCAGCCCGACCAGATCACCCCGCGCACGGTCACCGGATCCCGAACCAGAGGGGGCGGACATCCCGGCAAGCGGGAAGAACGGAGGAGGACGAATGCACGGAGCACGCACGCGGACCCTCGCCCTGGGTCTGACGTTCATCCTGGCGGCCTGCGGCGGGACCGCCGCATCGCCGTCGTCGAGCGGCGCCGGAGGCGGCAATCCGTCGGCGGCGCCCGATGCGTCGGCGATTATCGCCGACCTCGAGACGAAGACGAAGGCCGAAGGCGCGCTCAACAGCTATGGCATGCCGCCGGACTGGACGAACTTCGGAGCGATCTGGGACAAGTTCCTGCCGAAGTACGGCCTGACCCACACCGACACGGACATGTCGAGCGCGGAGGAGATCCAGAAGTTCGACGCCGAGAAGAACAACCCGGTGGCCGACCAGGGTGACATCGGGATCCAGTTCGGACCGGTCGCCGCCGCGGCCGGCGCGGTCCAGCCGTACAAGCCCACCCGCTGGGACCTCCTCCCCGATTACGCGAAGGACCCCGACGGCAACTGGATGTGCTGGTACACCGGGACGATCTCGTTCGCCGTGAACACGGCGCTCGTGAAGAACGTCCCACACAGCTGGGCCGACCTGCTCAAGCCCGAGTACAAGGGCATGGTGGCGATCAGCGATCCACGGAACGCCGCCCAGGGCTCGATGACCGTCCTCGCCGCCGCCCTGGCCAACGGTGGTAGCGAGACGAACATCGACCCCGGCCTGAAGTACTTCGAGGATCTCAACAAGGCGGGCAACTTCACGTCGGTCGCGCCGAGCAAGGCGAACGTCGAGAAGGGCGAGGCCAAGATCGCGATCCTCTGGGACTACAACTCGCTGCCGATGCGCGACGACCTCGCGTCGAAGAGCCCGGCAGTCCCGATCGAGGTCGTCATCCCGAGCGACGGCACGACCCAGGCGCCCTACTGCCACATCATCAACAAGTACGCCGCGCATCCGAACGCCGCCAAGCTGTTCCGCGAGTACATCCTGACCGACGAGGCCCAGATCCTCCAGGCGCAGAAGTACGCGCGGCCGCTCGTCAAGGGCGTCCAGATCCCGGCGGATCTCGCCGCCAAGTTCCCGCCCGAGTCGCAATATGCTGCGGTGAAGCCGATCAGCGACTGGAAGGCCGCCGCCGACGCGATCGCCCGGCTGGCAACCGACTGGACGATCGAGGTCGGATCCTGAGGCTCCTCCTCCTCGCGGAGTGCGTGCCCGCCGTCCGTCGGACGGCGGGCACGTCCCGCATCCAAGATGAGGTGAACGAGTGACGATCTCCGGGCGGGCCGTCAACCGGATCGGGCTGCTCGTCGCGTTCGCGCCGTTCCTGCTGTTCTGCGCGATGTTCGAGCTGATCCCGGTCGTGGCGCTCCTGCTCGGGAGCATCGGCGGCATCGACCGCCACAGCCCGGAATGGATCGCCAAGGTCTTCACGAACGCGACGTTCCAGCGCTCGATCTGGAACTCGCTCTTCCTGTCGGTGGTCAGCTCGCTGCTTGGCGCCGCGATCGGGACGGCGATCGGCTACGCGATGATGCGGACGCGCCACGCCCGGATCCGGAGCGCCCTGATCGCGCTCGCTTCGCTCTGCTCGAACGCCGGCGGGGTCTCGCTCGGATTCGCCTTCATCACGATCCTCGGCCAGGCCGGGATGATCACGATCCTGCTCCGGACGTTCGGGATCGACCTGATGGACTTCTTCTCGATCTACTCGGTCGTGGGGCTGATCGTCGTCTACCTGTACTTCCAGGTCCCGCTGATGATCGTCCTCATGCTCCCGGCCTTCGCCGGGCTGCGGGCGGACTGGGCGGAGGCGTCGTCGTCGCTCGGCGGCGACCAGCGCGACTACTGGCGGCGGATCGGGATCCCGGTCCTCATGCCGTCCATCGTCGCCGGCACCGTGCTCCTGTTCGTCAGCTCGATGGGCGCGTACGCGACCGCCCAGGCGCTCATCGGCAGCCGGATCAACCTCATGACGATCCAGATCTCGATCCTCCGCCGGGGCGAGATCCTCTACCAGCCGGCGCAGGCGGACGCGATGGCGGTCGTGCTCCTGTTGATCGTCGCCGTCTCGGTCCTCGCCTATCACCTCATCCAGCGGCGCGCGCAGCGGTGGATCAAGGCATGAGCGTGCTGAGCGACGCTCCGGCGGCCCTCGTCAACGCGGAAGCGGTCGTCCCGCGCCCGCGGCGCCGCGAGCTCGGGTTCACGTTCCTGTTCGTCGTCTTCGCCGCGTACATGCTCATCCCGCTGGTCGGGGTCTTCCTCTTCTCGATCGCGACGACGTGGTTCGACACGGTCCTGCCGGTCGGCTACACCCTCGAGCACGTGGTCGAGACGATCAACGACCCGCTGTTCGTCCCGACCGTCGGCCGCTCGCTGATCGCGTCGCTCGCGACGATCGTGGTCAGCGTCGTGCTGATGACGCCGGTCATGTTCCTGCTCCACGTCGCGGCGCCGCGGCTGCGACCGATCGTCGAGTTCCTGTCGCTCCTGCCGTTCGCCCTGCCCACGATCGTGCTCGCCCTGTCGCTCATCCGGACGTACTCGGCGCCACCGATCGTGCTGTCCGGGACGCCCACGCTGCTCATCCTGGCGTACGTCGTGACCGGCCTGCCGTTCATGTACCGCGCCGTCGACAACAGCCTCCGGGCGATGGACACCCACACGCTCAGCGAGGCGTCTGCGACGCTCGGCGCGTCCCGCTGGACAACGCTTCGGCGGGTGATCCTGCCCAACATCTCGACCGGGATCGCGGCCGGCGCGCTGCTGGTCTTCTCGGTCTCGTTCGGCGAGTTCACCCTGTCGTCGTTCATCGTCGGTGACGCGTGGAAGACGTCCGGCGTCTGGACGGTCGCGATCTGGGACGACCAGCCGCACAAGACGACCGTCATGGTCATGATCGGCTTCGTCATCAGCTGGCTGATCTCGCTGATCATCCTGTTCGCGTTCTCGAAGCGGGCGACGGTCGAGGTCGGCCAGCGCTGAGCGGCCGGCGAGCCGCGGCCGGGCCCGGGCGCTCGCGGCATGCCATCATTGCCAGCGTGGGACACGGGATGACGCGATGGGGACGCCGGTGATGGCTGCGACGCGCGGCCGTCCGCTCCTGTCCGACGTCGTCCGCAACGAGATGCGACGGTTGATCCTCGGCGGCGAGTTCCCGGTGGGATCGAAGCTGCCGAACGAGGATCAGCTCTGCGAGCGGTTTGGCGTGAGCCGGGTCACGGTCCGCGAAGCCGTCCGGGCCCTGATCGAGGACGGCCTCGTCGTCCGGCGGCGCGGCTCCGGGACGTACGTGACGCGGAGGCCGCTGCTCCGGAACTCGCTCGACACGAACTTCAGCTACACCGAGTACCTCGAGGGCTCGGGCGTCCGCGCCGGACGGAAGCTCGTCGGGATGCGCCGGACGGGGGCCGACGACGAGACGGCCGCTGCGCTCGGGGTGGACCCCGGGACGCCGGTCGTCGAGGTGCGCAGGATCCGGACCGCCGACGGGCGTCCGGCGATCTATTCGGTCGACCGGATCCCGGCCGCCTTCGTCGATCCCGAGACCGATCGCGAGGCGTTCGGAGGTTCACTCTACCGGGTCCTGACGAACGCCGGCCACCCGATCGCCCATGCCGAGGCCGTCCTCAGCCCGACCATCGCCGATCGGGAGTTCGCCCGTTTGCTCGACGTCGCGCCGGGGACGCCGCTCCAGT
>Ga0255338_1005694_pt1 | contig 11221 bp, 7 predicted proteins | sample MeOH1_35cm_T4_19_FD_203715 | JGI IMG/M metagenome (GOLD analysis project Ga0255338, IMG submission 203715) | Sandy soil microbial communities from University of British Columbia, Vancouver, Canada - MeOH1_35cm_T4_195 | ecosystem: Engineered > Artificial ecosystem > Sand microcosm > Unclassified ... | reverse complement strand
CAGCTCGCCATCAACACCCAGGGCCGGCTGGCCAGCGAGGAGGAGTTCGCCAGCATCATCATCCGCAGCGATCCCGCCACCGGCGCCCTGGTGCGCGTCAAGGACGTGGGCCGGGTCGAGATGAGCGCCAACTCCTTCGCACTGCGCAGCCTGCTGAACAACAAGGAAGCCGCCGCGATCGGCATCTTCCAGGCCCCGGGCTCCAACGCGCTGGCGATCTCCGAGAACGTGCGCGCCGCGATGGCCAAGGCCAAGGCCAGCTTTCCGGCGGGCGTGGACTACGACATCGTCTACGACCCGACCCGCTTCGTGCAGACCTCGATCACCAAGGTGGTCCAGACCCTGATCGAGGCCGTGCTGCTGGTGGTGCTGGTGGTGATCGTCTTCCTGCAGACCTGGCGCGCCTCCATCATCCCGCTGCTGGCCGTGCCGGTGTCCATCGTCGGCACCTTCGCGGTGCTGCTGGCGCTGGGCTTCTCGATCAACACCCTGACCCTGTTCGGCCTGGTGCTGGCCATCGGCATCGTGGTGGACGATGCCATCGTCGTGGTCGAGAACGTCGAGCGCAATCTGGAGGACGGGCTGACGCCGCACGAGGCCACGGTCAAGGCCATGCAGGAGGTCAGCGGCCCCATCATCGCGATCGCCCTGGTGCTGTGCGCGGTCTTCATCCCGCTGACCTTCGTGCCGGGCCTGTCGGGCCAGTTCTACAAGCAGTTCGCCGCGACGATCGCGATCTCCACGGTGATCTCGGCCTTCAACTCCCTGACCCTCTCGCCCGCCCTGTCGGCCCTGCTGCTGCGTCCGCACGACGCGCCCAAGGACGGCGCGATGAAGCTGATGGACAAGCTATTCGGCCGCTTCTTCCACTGGTTCAACCGCTTCTTCCAGCGCCGCAGCGAGGCCTATGGCCGCGGCGTCACCGGCATCCTGCGGCGCAAGTCCCTGGCCCTGCTCGTCTACGCCCTGCTGCTGGGCGCGACGGCCCTGCTGTTCACCCGCATCCCCAGCGGCTTCGTGCCGGCGCCGGACAAGCAGTACCTGATCGGCATCGCCCAGCTGCCGGCCGGCGCCACGCTGGACCGCACCGAGGACGTGATACGCCGCATGAGCGACATCGCGCTGAAGGTGCCGGGCATCGTCGATTCGATCGCCTTCCCGGGGCTGTCGATCGCCGGCTTCTCTGCCGCGCCCAACGAGGGCATCGTGTTCTTCGGCCTGGACGACTTCGAGAAGCGCAAGAGCCCCGGCCTCTCCAAGGACGCCATCCTCGGCCAGGTCAACGGCGCCATCCAGCAGATCCAGGGCGCGCGCATGTTCGTCGTGCCGCCGCCGGCGGTGGACGGCCTTGGGAATGCCGGCGGCTTCAAGGTGCAGGTGCAGGACCGCAGCGGCCAGGGCGAGCAGGCCCTGTACGGCGCGGTCTGGGGCACCTTGGGCCCGATCTACGGCAACCCCAAGTCCAGCATCGGCACGCCCTATTCCACCTACGACATCAACGTGCCCCAGCTGTTCGCCGACGTCGACCGCGGCAAGGCCAAGCAGATGGGCGTGGGCCTGCAGGACATCTACGACACCCTGCAGATCAACCTCGGCTCGCTCTACGTCAACGACTTCAGCCGCTTCGGCAAGACCTACCAGGTGATCGTCCAGGCCGACGCGCCCTTCCGCGCCCAGGCCGGCAACATCACCGAGCTGAAGACCCGCAATGGCCGCGGCGAGATGGTGCCGCTGGGCGCGCTGATGGACGTCAAGCCGACCTTCGGCCCGACCCGCGTGACGCGCTACAACGGCTTCCCCAGCGCCGACATCAACGGCGCGCCCAAGCCCGGCTTCTCCAGCGGTCAGGCCGAGGGCGAGATCGAGCAGCTGCTCAAGGGCCTGCCGCGCGGCATCAGCTACGAGTGGACCGAGCTCAGCTACCAGGACCGCCTGACCCGCGACGTCACGCTGCCGGGCCTTGGCATCAAGGTTCCGACCCTGGCCGCCGTGCTGCTGCTCTCGGTGCTGCTGGTGGTGCTGGTGCTGGCCGCGCAGTACGAGAGCTGGAGCCTGCCGCTGGCCATCATCCTGATCGTGCCGATGTGCATCTTCTCGGCCCTGTTCGGCGTCTGGCTCTCACACCTGCCGCCCTTCATGCAGGCGGGCGACCTGAACCTGTTCACCCAGGTGGCCCTGGTCGTGCTGGTGGGCCTGGCCTGCAAGAACGCCATCCTGATCGTCGAGTTCGCCAAGGAGCTGGAGGAGCGCGGCAAGCCCATGCTGCAGGCCGTGATCGAGGCCTGCCGGCTGCGCCTGCGTCCCATCCTGATGACCTCGATCGCCTTCTGCGCCGGCGTGATCCCGCTGATCCTGGGCAGCGGCGCCGGCAGCGAGATGCGCCGCGCCATGGGCATCGCGGTGTTCTCCGGGATGATAGGCGTCACCGCCTTCGGCATCTTCCTGACCCCGGTGTTCTACAGCCTGCTGCGCAAGAGCACCGAGAAGCAGCGCGCCCACGCCGCCGAGCTGAAGCGCGAGATCGACGCCGCCGCCCACCCCTTCCATCCCGGCATCGACGATGCCGGCCCCAGCAAGGAGGGCGCATGATGATCCGCTCCGCACTCAGCTTGATCTCCCCGCTCTTTCTGGCCGCGCTGGCCGCCTGCTCCAACGCACCCGAGCTCAAGCGCCATGAGCCCGCGCTGGCGGCGGACTTCGCCAACAAGCCCGCCGACGCGGCGGCCGCCGGCGAGCCGGTGGGCCGCTTCTGGCAGGGCTTCCAGGATGCCCAGCTGGACGCGCTGATCGAGCGCGCCCTGCAGGCCAACACCGATCTGCGCATCGCCGCGGCCAATCTGCAGGAGGCCCGCGCCCTGGGCCGCTTCGCCGATGCGCAGCTGCTGCCGACCCTGGGCGTCTCCGCCGGCGCGGCGCGCGTGCGCGCCCAGAACGACGCGGGACGGCCCCAGACGCGCAACGCCTACTCGGCCGGTTTCGACATGGCCTGGGAGGCCGATCTGTTCGGCCGCCTCTCCGGCGGGCAGCGCGCGGCCGCGGCCGGCGTGCTGGCCGGCGAGGCCGGGCTGCGCGCGGCCCAGCTGAGCATGGCCGCCGAGGTGGCGCGCAACTACTTCGAGCTGCGCGGCCTGCAGGAGCAGCTGCGCGTGGCGCGCGCCGCGCTGGAGACCCAGGAGGCGGCGCTGAAACTGGTGCTGGGCCGCCAGGAGGCCGGCCGCGGCACGGCGCTGGACAGCGAACGCGCCCGTGCCCTGCTGCAGTCCACGGCGGCCAGCGTGCCGGCCCTGGAAGCGGCGCTGCTGCGCACGCGCTACCGCCTCGCGGTGCTGAGCGGCCAGCCGCCCACGGCGCTCGACCGGGAGCTGGCCGAGGCCAGGCCCCTGCCCGGCCTGAAGGCGGTGGCCCTGGGCGGCATCGGCACGCCCCAGGACCTGCTGCGCCGCCGCCCCGATGTGCAGGCCGCCGAGGCGCAAGCCGCGGCCGCGGCGGCACGCGCCGGGGTGGCGCGCAGCGATCTCTTCCCGCGCATCACCCTGGGCGGCACCCTGGGCCAGAACGCCTCGCGCCTGGGCGATCTGGGCGACGGCGCCTCCTATGCCTATAACCTGGGCGCCCAGCTCGTCTGGAACCTCTTGGACTTCGGCCGTATCAAGGCCCAGATCGCCGCCGCCGATGCGCGCAACGAGGCCGCGATGCTGGGCTACGAGCGCGCGGTGCTGGCGGCGCTGGAGGAGACCGAGGGCGCGCTGGCCGGCTACACGCGCAGCCAGCAGCAGGCGCAACACCTGTTCGAGGCGGCGCGCGCGGCCGAGAAGGCCGCCCTGATCGCGCGCGAGCGCTTCGGCGTCGGCGTCAGCGATTTCCTCGCGGTGCTGGATGCCGAGCGCGAGCTGCTGGCGGCGCGCGACCGCCTGGCGCAGTCGCAGACCGCGGCGGCCACCTCACTGGTGGGCGTCTACAAGGCCTTGGCGGGCGGCTGGGGATCCTAGGTCCCAGAACAGCCCGGCCATGATCTTGAGGCCCTGGGCCAGGGTGTGGACCGGCAGGTGTTCGTCCGGCGCATGCTGGCTGCAGGTGGGCACCGAGTGCGGCACCCAGATGGTCGGCAGGCCCAGCACCTCGGCGAAGCAGTCGTTGGGCAGGGAGCCGCCCAGGTTGGGCAGCAGCACCGGCGCCACGCCGGTGCTCTCGCGCAGCGAGGCCTGGGCCCAGCGCACCCAGGGGCTGTCGGGGTCCAGGCGCGTCGCGTTCATGATCTCGGCCCCGGCCTGGCGCAGCTGCACGCGCTCGAAGCCATGGGCGTCCAGATGCGCGCGCAGCGCCGGCAGAAAGCCTGCCGGATCGCGGCCGACGACGAAGCGGATCTGCATGTGCGCGATCGCGCGCGGCGGGATCGCGTTGACCGGCTTGTCCGGATTGCCGCATTTGAAGGCCAGCACCTCGATGCTGTTCCAGCCGAACACCCGCTCGGCCGGCGTCAGCCCGGGCTCGCCCCAGTCGGTGTCGATCTGCGGTCCCCCCGGCTCGCCGGGCCGCACATCGGCCAAGGCGGCACGCACAGCTTGCGGCAGCGGCGGCGGCCGCAAGGCCTCGACCCGGATCACGCCACGCTCATCGACGATGCTGTGGATGGCGGCGGCCAGCAGCACGCCGGGGTTGGCCAGCAGGCCGCCCCAGTTGCCCGAGTGGTGGGCTCCCTCGCGCAGCGCCAGCTCGAGGTCGAAGTTCATCACGCCGCGCGAGCCCAGGAACAGGGTGGGCTGCTGCTGCGACAGGCGCGGCCCGTCGGAGGCGATGAAGACATCGGCCTTGAGCCGCTCCCGGTGACGCTCGCATTGCGCCTTCAGCCCCGGCGAGCCGATCTCCTCGCCCATCTCGAACAGGAACTTGCTGTTGAAGCCCAGGTGCCGGCCGCCGCGTGCCGCCAGCACCTGGGCCAGGGCCTGCAGATTGAGGCTGTGCTGGCCCTTGTTGTCGGCCACGCCGCGGCCGTACCAGCACCCGTCCCTGGCCTCCAGGACCCAGGGCGAGGCGGCCTTCGTCCATTTGCTCTCGTCGCCCAGCACCACGTCGCCATGGCCGTAGCTGAGCAGGGTGGGCAGGCCCGCGGCCTCGATGCGTTCGGCGAACAGCATCGGCGGCGCGCCTTCGACCGGGTTGTCCCAGAGCTCGCAGGCAAAGCCCATGGCCTGCAGCTCGGGGATCAGCTCCGCATCGAGATAGCGCCGCAGCTCGGGCGCGCGCTCGCGGTTCTGGCTCTCGGTGGGCAGGGCCACGCGGCGCGCCAGGGTGCGCTGCAGGGCTTCGACATCGGTGTCGAGCAGGAGTTGGCGGCGGTCCATGCGGCGATGCTAGCGATAATCGCGCCCATGATTCGACTCTTTGTCGGCCTGGGAAACCCGGGCCCCGAATACGAGGACACCCGCCACAACGCCGGCTTCTGGTGGGTGCAGGCGCTGGCCCGCCGCCTGGGCGGCAGCTTCCAGGCCGACCGCAACTACCATGGGCTCGTCGCGCGCATCAACAACGCGCCGGGCACCAGCGGCCCGATCTGGCTGCTGCAGCCGATGACCTATATGAACCTCAGCGGCAAGTCGGTGGCCGCGCTGGCACGCTTCTTCAAGATCGCGCCCGAGGAGATCCTGGCCATCCACGACGAGCTGGATATCGCGCCTGGCGAGATGAAGTTCAAGCAGGGCGGCGGCAACGGCGGCCACAACGGCCTGAAGGACATGCAGGCCCAGCTCGGTTCGCCGAACTTCTGGCGCCTGCGCCTGGGTATCGGTCATCCGGGCCACAAGGCCGAGGTGGCCAACTATGTGCTGCGCAAGCCGCCGCTGGCGGAGCGCCAGCTGGTGGAGGACTGCATCGCCAAGTCGCTGGACGCCGTCGATCTGATGCTGAAAGGCGAGATGGAACGCGCGATGATGAAGATCCATGCGAAGCCGCCGCGGCCCAAGCCGCCCAGGCCCGCAGCCGCGCCCAAGACGGAAGAGACGACGCCCAAGCCCACCGATCCCAGCCCGCCATGAACCTCACGCCGCTCGCCTGCTGCCTGGCCATCGCCCTGATGGCCATGGGCGGCGGCGCGGCGGCCGAGACCGAGCGGCGTTCGGCCCAGGTCTACCGCTGCGGCCCCGAGGGCCGCGATCTGCGCGATGCGCCCTGCGCGGACCAGGGCGCCGCCCGGCCGGTGGAATACGACCAGCCCAGTGCCGCCCAGCAGCGCGAGGCCCGCGAACGTGCCCGGCTCGACGCCCGCCAGGCCGATGCGCTGCAGCGCGAGCGCCAGCGCGAGGAGGCGCAGCGCCCGCCCGGCGCCATCGGCATCCATGGCCGTGGCCGGCCCGAGCCCGCGGCGCAGCCGGCCAGCGCGGCGGCCCAGAAACCGCTGACCGCCAAGAAGCCCAAGACCAAGAAACCCAAGACGTCCAAGAGCGCCTCGGCGGCCTCCGGCTAGAATCGTCGCTTGTTGGTGCTCGCGCAGGCAGTCGTGCCTGGGCAGTTAAACGGGAATCAGGAGGGCGCGCCTCGTCGAGGCAGACCTAACCTGAGCTGTCCCCGCAACGGTAAGTGGACGAGGCTGCACGCCTCAACGCCCGTACGCAATCCACTGGCGCTCGTAGAAAGGCGCTGGGAAGGATACGGGGGTCGCGCCACCAGCCCGGATACCGGCCAACAGGTGATGGAAAGGTCTGGCCCTGCCCGACCCGGCCGTCGTTTCACAGGGGCCTGCGGGGAAGCTGGCGTCCTGGACCTCCTGTTGCTGTTCCTACCCTCATGAATGCTCAAGTCCGGCGTGTCGCACGTCCGTCCTCCCGCGTCGCCCTGCGCGCGGCCACTCCGCTCGCCCTCGCCCTGCTGGCGGCCCTGCCCGCGCGGGCGCAAAGCCAGGCCGGCCAAGCCGGCCCCCGAGGCCTGGATCCCGTGGTCGTCACGGCCAGCCGCAGCCCGCAGCTGCTCAGCCAGGTGCTGGCCGACATGACCGTGCTGACCCGTGCCGACATCGAGCGCCAGGCCATCGGCGGCCTCGCCGACCTGCTGCGCAGCCAGGCCTGCTTCGAGCTGGTGCGCAACGGCGGCCCCGGCGCCAACACCTCGCTGTTCGTGCGCGGCGCCGACACCCGCCACACCACGGTGCTGATCGACGGCGTGCGCGTCGACTCGCAGGCCAGCAGCGGCGCCTCCTGGAACGCGATCCCGCTGGCCCAGATCGAGCGCATCGAGATCGTGCGCGGCGCGGCCAGCGCGATCTACGGTTCCGACGCGATCGGCGGCGTCGTGCAGATCTTCACCCGCAAGGGCGACGGCAAGCCCCAGGTCGAGCTGGGCGCCGGCATCGGCAACCGCGGCCTGGCCAAGCTGGATGCCAGCGTCACGGGCCTGAACGGCAGCATCGACTACGCGTTCTCGGTCGCCACCGAGCGCAGCGACGGCTTCAACACCCGCCCCGTCCTCAACGACCCCGCCTACGCCCCCGACCAGGACGGCTACCGCAACCGCAACCTCAGCCTGCGCGTCGGCGCCCAGCTGAACGCCGAGCACCGCGTCGAGCTCAGCGGCCTGAACAGCCATGTCAACGCCCAGTACGACGCCTCGGCCAAGCCCAAGACCGACGACCGCACCCTGTCCGACACCCGTGCGCTGCGCGGCGCCTGGAGCGCGCAGTGGAGCAAGGCCTTCAGCACCGAGGCGAGCATCGGCGAGTCGATGGAGCGCTACGAGACCCGGCCCAGCCCCTATCTGACCGAGACCCGCATCCGCAGCTATGCGCTGCAGGGCAGCTACCAACTGGACCCCAGCAACCGCTTCACCGGCCTGCTCGAGCGCCGCGAGGACAAGCTGGAGAACACCGGCCTCTCGATCAGCCCCACGCCCGGCAGCGCCGACCGCCACCAGGACGCCGTCGGCGCCGGCTGGCTGTGGAGCGCCGGGGCGCTGTCGCTGCAGCTGCACGCGCGCCATGACCAGGACAGCGAGTTCGGCGGCGCCAGCACCGGCACCCTGGCCGGCGGCTACCAGCTCGCCCCCGCCTGGCGTGTTCAGGCCAGCTACGGCACGGCCTTCCGCGCCCCCTCGCTGTACCAGCGCTTCAGCGACTACGGCACCGGCAAGCTCGACCCCGAGAAGGGGCGCAACGCCGAACTCGGCCTGCACTACGGCGCCGGCCTCAACGAGTTCAGCATCACCGCCTACCGCAACCTGGTCGACAACCTGATCATCTTCGGCGCCGCCGGCCCCTGCAAGAGCGAGTTCGGCTGCTACCAGAACGTCAGCCGCGGCCGCCTGCAGGGCCTGAGCCTGCGCGGCGGCACGACGCTCGCGGCCCTGCGCCTGACGGGCTCGCTGGACCTGCAGGCGCCCAAGGACGTCACCGAAGGCACGGCCAACTACGGCAAGCTGCTGGCACGCCGCGCCAAGACCCACGCCAGCCTGCGCGCCGAGACCGATCTGGCCAGCTGGAGCCTGGGCGCCCAGGTCCTGGCCAGCGGCAAGCGCACCGACAACCTGGCGACCGGCTACAAGCTGGGCGGCTACGCCACCGTCGACTTCGATGCGCAGTACGCCATCAGCCCGGCGCTGCGCCTGCAGCTCAAGCTGGACAACGCCTTCGACCGCGACTACCAGAGCGCGCGCGGCTATGCCAGCGCACCGCGCCAGGTCTTCGTCGGCCTGCGCTACACGCCCTCGTTCTGAGCCCATGCGCCCCCACGCTGACCGCGTTCACCGGCCCCTGCGGGGGCGCTGACATGGCCGCCGCGCATCAGCTGATCGTCGGCGGCCAGCGCAGCGGCAAGTCGCGCCATGCCGAGAGGCTGGCGCAGCACTGGCTGCGCGCCGCGCCAGACCACCAGGTCACGGTGCTGGCGACGGCCCAGGCGCTGGACGAGGAGATGCGCGCGCGCATCGCGCGCCATCGGCTGGAACGCCCGGCGGACTTCGCCACCGTCGAAGCCCCGCTGGCCCTGGCCGCGGCGCTGCTGCGCACCGCTGCGCCCGGGCGGCTGATCCTGCTCGACTGCCTGACCCTGTGGCTGACGAACTGGCTGATGCCCATGGACGGCCGGCCCGACCTGGCCGGCTGGGAGGCCGAGCGCCAGGCCCTGCTGGACACGCTGCCGGCCCTGCCCTCGCCGGTCGTCTTCGTCTCCAACGAGGTCGGCTGGGGCGTCTCGCCGCTGAGCCGCGAGGCGCGCTTCTATGTCGACGAGCTGGGCCGGCTGAACCAGGCCGTCGCCCAGCGCTGTCAAGATCTGACCCTGATGGTGGCCGGCCAGGCCTGGACCCGCCCGGTGGAGAGAGAACAAGGATGAAACGTCTTCTTGCGAGCGCCGCGCTGATGCTGCTGGCCGGCCTGGCCCAGGCCGCGGCCATCACGGTGAAGGACGACCGCGGGGTCACCGTCACCCTGGCCGAGGTGCCGCGGCGCATCGTCAGCCTGCTGCCCTCGCTGACCGAGACGGTCTGCGAGCTGGGCGACTGCGCCCGCCTGGTCGGCACCGACCGCTTCTCCAACTACCCGGCCGCGGCGCGCGCCCTGCCCAAGCTGGGCGGGCTGGACGACACCAGCATCGAGGCCCTGGTGGCGCTCAAGCCGGACCTGGTGCTGCTGAGCGTCTCCTCGCGCCTGATGGACCGGCTGGAAGCCCTGGGCATCAAGGTCGTGGCCCTGGAGCCCAAGACCCTGAATGATGTGCAGCGCGTGCTGGGCAAGGTCGCGCAGCTGCTCGGCAAGCCCGACGACGCGCGCCGCATCTGGAACCGCATCGACGGCGCGATCTCGCAGAGCGCCGCCCAGCTGCCGCCCGCGGCGCGGGCCTTGAGCGTCTACTACGAGGTCGACGCCGCGCCCTATGCGGCCGGCAGCGCCAGCTTCATCGGCGAGATCCTGACGCGGCTGTCGGTCCGCAACATCGTGCCCGCCGAGCTGGGCCCCTTCCCCAAGCTGAATCCCGAGTTCGTCGTGCGCACCGATCCGCAGGTCATCATGGTCGGCCAGCGCAGCGCGCCGGGCCTGCCGCAGCGCCCCGGCTGGGGCCAGATCCGCGCGGTCAGGGAGCAGAAGATCTGCGTCTGGCTGCCGGCCGAGTCGGACGTGCTGGTGCGCCCCGGCCCGCGCATGGCCGAGGCCGCGGCGCTGATGGCGCGCTGCCTGCGCGCGGCCGCGGCCGGCCCCGTGGCCCTGCCCAGCGCGGCCTTTAGCGCGCCCCCGGGCGGCATGCGCTGATGAGCGCCCGCCACCGCCTCTGGCTCGCGCTGCTGCTGCTCGGCAGCGCCGCCCTGCTGGCGCTGGGCCTGGCCATCGGCAGTACCGGCTGGAGTCCGTTGCAGGACCAGGGCGACCCGGCGATGCGGCAGATCCTCTGGGACATCCGTGCGCCACGCTCGCTGGGCGCCTGGCTGGCCGGTGCCCTGCTGGCGCTGGCCGGCGCGGTGGCCCAGGGCCTGTTCCGCAACCCGCTGGCCGACCCCTATCTGCTGGGCTGCTCGGCCGGCGCCTCGCTGGGCGTGGCCCTGCTGCTCTTCATGCTGGGCTTCTCGCCCGCCGCCACCGCGCTGGCCCTGCGTCTGGGGCTGACCGGCGCGGCCTTCGCCGGCGCCGTCGGCGCGGTGCTGCTGACCCTGCTGCTGGCGCGCGGCGTCGAGCAGACCCTGCGCCTGCTGCTGGCCGGTGTCATCGTCGGCGTGGTGCTGGGCTCCGGCTCGGCCCTGCTGACCCTGCTGAACCCCGACATCCTGCGCGCCATGCAGGCCTTCATGCTGGGCAGCACCGGCTTCGTCGGCTGGAATGCCGTGGCCATCATGGCCGTCGCCCTGCTGGCCTGCCTGCTGGTGGCCCTGGGCTGCAGCCGCAGCCTGGATGCGCTGAGCCTGGGCGAGGCCACCGCCCATTCGCTGGGCGTGCGCCTGGCCCTGGTGCGCCTGCTGCTGATCGCCGCGCTGGCCCTGGCCACCGGGGCGGCGGTGGCGCAATGCGGGCTGATCGCCTTCGTGGGCTTGGTGGCGCCGCACCTGGTGCGCAGCTGGGGCCCGGGCACGCACCGCAGCCTGCTGCTGCTGGCGCCGCTGGCCGGCGGCATGCTTCTGCTGGCTGCCGACATCCTGGCGCGCTGGATCATCGCCCCGCAGGAGCTGCCGGTGGGCGTCATCACCGCGCTGCTGGGCGGCAGCTATCTGCTGTGGCTGATGCACCGCCGCCAGCGCGGCGCGGGGGGCCGGC
>Ga0255338_1005693_pt1 | contig 11223 bp, 7 predicted proteins | sample MeOH1_35cm_T4_19_FD_203715 | JGI IMG/M metagenome (GOLD analysis project Ga0255338, IMG submission 203715) | Sandy soil microbial communities from University of British Columbia, Vancouver, Canada - MeOH1_35cm_T4_195 | ecosystem: Engineered > Artificial ecosystem > Sand microcosm > Unclassified ... | reverse complement strand
GCCTGGGCGAGTCCAGCGGCTCGACGAGCTACCACCTGCGCCAGCTGGAGCGCTACGGCTTCGTCGGCGACGACGCCGAGCAGCCGTCGGGCCGCGAGCGCCGGTGGCGCGCGCTCCACGACCAGAGTTCCTTGCCCGACGAGCTGTGGGAGGCCGAGGGCGGGCTCCAGGCGTGGCGCGGCCTGTACCGCCAGCGGGTCGCCTACCTCCAGCAGGAGCTCGCCGCGTGGACCGAGCCGGGGCCCGGCCGCGACTACTCCGACTACCTGCTCAGCCTGTCGGCCGACGACGCCGCGGCGCTGCTGCGCGACATCGACGCGGTGGTCTCGTCGTACGCGGGCCGGGGCGGCGGGATCCCGGTCCACCTGCACGTCATCGCGCTGCCGGACGTGGCGTCGTGAGCGCGCCCGCGGGCGTGACCCGCCGCGCTCCCCACGATCTCAGCGTCCGCACGCGCTTCTGGGTGCTCAGCGCGCTGCGCTGGCTCCCGACGGGGCTGATCATCCCCGTCTCGGTGCTGCTCCCCCTGGACCGCGGCCTGACGCTGGCGGAGGTCGGCGCGTCGATGGCCGCGCAGGGGATCGTCGTGCTGATCCTGGAGCTCCCCACCGGCTCGCTGACCGACACCCTCGGCCGCCGGCCCGTGCTGCTGGTCTCGGCAGCGGTCGCCCTGGTCGCGATCCTGGTCACGTCGTCGGCCACCACCTTCTGGGGCTTCGCGCTGGCGTGGGGGCTGATGGGGGTGTTCCGGGCGCTGGACTCGGGACCGCTCGAGGCATGGTTCGTCGACGCCGAGCGCGCCGCCGGGGCGGACCAGGCCCGCATCGCCGGCGGCCTGAGCTCGGCGGGTGCCGTCACCGGCCTCGCCATCGCGATCGGAGCCCTGCTCGGCGGGGGGCTGGTCGCGTGGGCGCCGCGCCTCGGCGCGCCGCCGCTGGTGCTGCCGCTGTGGGTGGCCGCCGGCGTGGTGCTGCTCCAGCTCGCCGCGGCCGCGATGCTGGTCACGGACCCGCCGCGCACCCCGGAGGCCCCGCCGGCGCGGTGGACCGCCACGCTCCGGGACGGCCTGCGCATGGTCGCCCGTCCCGGTGCGCTGCGCCGGCTCGCCGGCGTCTCGGCGCTCACCGGCATCGGCATGTGGGCCTTCGAGGTGATGATGCCCGTGCGCCTGGAGGACTTCATGGGCGGGGCCGCCGACGCGGGCGCTGCGATGGGCCCGGTGACCGCGAGCGCCTGGGGGGTGTCCGCGGTGGGCGCCGGCCTGACGGCCGTCGCGGCCCGGCACTGGGCGACGCGCCGCATCACGGTGTGGCTCCTGGTGCTCCAGGTGGTCGCGGTGGTCGGCATGGCCCTCGCGGGCGGCCCCGCCACCTTGGTCGCGACCTTCCTCGCCGTCTACCTGGTCCACACCGGCGCCGGCTCCACCTTCAACGCCCTGGTGCACGACGAGGTGGCGGACAGCCACCGCGCCACGGCGCTGTCGATCATGTCGCTGGCGATGCAGGGCGCCGGGGCGGTCGCCACGGTGACGCTCGGGCTGGTCGCGGACCGCGCCGGACCGCCGGCGGCGCTGCTCGCCGGCGCCGCCGCCATCGCCCTGGGCGCCGCGCTGCTCGCGGTCCGCCCGCGTAGCCTCGCGGGATGACGCGACCCACGAGGTCGTGGTGGTGGGCGCCGGGTCGTGGACGGCGCACCGCGCGACGCCGTCGCCTGGCTCGACACGTCGGGTGGTGGGGTGCTGCTGACGGGCGTCGACGAGGTCAGGTTCCTCGACGAGGTGAGGGACCTCCCGGCCGCGGGCGTCACGCCGGATGAACGGCGGGCTGGTGTCCTATGCGGACGGGCACCTTCACGACGCTCGACGAACGCGCAGCCTACGACGTGTCGTCGGGCTCGGCGGACGGCGTCGAGCTGATCACCGCGCTGGCCCGGCGGGCCGCCGAGGAGGCCGCGAGCGCCTGGACCACCACCACCGGCCTCGTCCTCGTCGCCCTCGTCGTCGCGGTGCTGTGGCTCGTCCTGGCCCGGCGCCGGGCCTCCCGCCGGGCCCCGTCGACGGCCTGAGACCGCGCCGCGTTGCAGATGGCCGCACCGGCAGCCTGCGGCTAGGTTCGGGATCGTGGCGACCCTGTCCAGCTCCGCGCGCCCGTCGTCGTCCGCCGCGGTCCGGCCGCCCCGGACGAGCCCGCCCTCCGGCTCCCGCGGCACCGGCGCGGCCCGCATCGGTCGCATCCCCGTGCTCGACGTCTCCCCGGTGGCCGAGGGCGGCCTCTACCCCGCCAAGGCGACCGTCGGCGAGGCCGTCCCGATCCGGGCCACGGTGTTCCGCGAGGGCCACGACGCGTTCGGCGCGAGCGCGGTGCTGGTGCGGCCGGACGGCACCGTGCACCAGCGGGTGCGGATGACGGACGTCGCGCCAGGGCTGGACCGCTTCGAGGGCTGGGTGGTGCCCGACGGCACCGGGCTGTGGAGCTTCCGCGTCGAGGGCTGGAGCGACCCCTACGGGACCTGGGCACACGACGCCCGGATCAAGGTGCCGGCCGGCCTCGACGTCGCCCTGGTCCTCGCCGAGGGTGAGCGTCTCCTGGCGCGCGCGTCGGCGACCATGCCGGACGAGGACGCCGCCACCCTGCGCGCGGCCGCCGCCGCGGTTGCCGACGAGCGCTCCCGCCCCGAGGACCGCCTCGCGGCCGGGGTGTCCGACGAGGTGGTCGCCGCCCTGGCGCGCACGCCGCTGCGCGACCTGGTGTCCGCGTCCGCCGACTACCCGCTGCTCGTCGACCGGCCGCTGGCGCTCGCCGGCGCCTGGTACGAGATGTTCCCGCGCTCCCACGGCGCCCACCGCGACCCGGTGACGGGCCGCTGGGTGTCCGGCACGCTGCGCAGTGCGGCCGAGGAGCTGCCGCGCATCGCCTCGATGGGCTTCGACGTCGTCTACCTGACACCGGTCCACCCCATCGGCACGGCCTTCCGCAAGGGCCGCAACAACGCCCTCGAGGCGCAGCCGGGCGACCCGGGCTCGCCGTACGCGATCGGCTCGCCGGATGGCGGCCACGACGCCATCGAGCCGGGCCTGGGCACGTTCGACGACTTCGACTGGTTCGTCGCGCAGGCCCGCGCCCTCGGCCTGGAGGTCGCGCTCGACGTGGCGCTCCAGTGCTCCCCCGACCACCCGTGGGTCACGGCGCACCCGGAGTGGTTCACGACGAGGATCGACGGCTCGATCGCCTACGCGGAGAACCCGCCGAAGAAGTACCAGGACATCTACCCGCTGAACTTCGACAACGACCCCGAGGGCATCTACGCGGAGATCCGCCGCGTGCTCCAGGTGTGGATCGACCACGGGGTGACCGCGTTCCGCGTCGACAACCCGCACACCAAGTCACTGCCGTTCTGGGACCGCCTTCTGACCGACGTGCGGGCGGCGCACCCCGAGGTGCTGTTCCTCTCGGAGGCGTTCACGCGCCCGGCGATGATGCTCACCCTGGCGAAGGTGGGGTTCCACCAGTCGTACACGTACTTCACCTGGCGCAACACCAAGGAGGAGCTCGAGGAGTACCTGGCCACCGTCGCGGGCGACCAGGCGGCATGGCTGCGCCCCAGCTTCTGGCCGACGACGCACGACATCCTCCCCGCCTACCTGCAGGCGACCGGCCTGGGCGGCTTCGCGGTGCGCGCGGTGCTCGCCGCGCTCGGCTCGCCGGCCTGGGGCATGTACTCCGGCTACGAGCTGGTGGAGCACGTGGCGCGGCCGGGCGTCGAGGAGCAGGTGGACAACGAGAAGTACGAGTACAAGCCGCGCGACTGGTCGGGCGCCGACCGGCTCGGGATCGCGCTGCTCGTCGGGAAGCTCAACGAGCTGCGGCACGCCTCCCCCGCGCTGCGCCAGCTGCGCATCCAGCGCGTGCACCCGACGAGCGACCCGGCGCTGGTGTGCTTCTCGCGGCACCTGCCCGCCGCACTGTCGCCCACAGGTGAGGCGGAGACCATCGTCGTCGTGGTGAACCTCGACCCGTCCTCGCCGCGCGAGGGTGTCGCCCACCTCGACGCCGCGGCGCTGGACCTGCCGGACGGAGACTTCGCCGTCGAGGACCTGCTGGGCGGCGGCGAGTACCGCTGGTCCTCGCAGGCCTTCGTGCGGCTCGACCCCGCGCTGTCGTGCGCGCACGTCATGCGGGTCCTTCGTGACTGAGCCACCCACCAGCACGGCGTCGCTGGCGCTGTCGAGCATCCCGGCGCGCCGGCAGCCGCCGGTGCCGCCGGTGGACCACCCGGCCGAGATGCCCGGCGGGCCCGCCTGGTACCGCACGGCGGTGTTCTACGAGGTGATGCTGCGCTCGTTCTCGGACTCCACGGGCGCGGGCACGGGCGACCTGACGGGGCTGACCCAGCGCCTGGACTACCTCGCCTGGCTCGGCGTGGACTGCCTGTGGCTGCCGCCGTTCTACCCCTCGCCGATGCGCGACGGGGGCTACGACATCGCGGACTACACCGCGGTGGCGCAGCAGTACGGCACGCTCGCCGACTTCACCGCGCTGGTGGGCGCCGCGCACGAGCGCGGCATGCGGGTGATCGTCGACCTGGTGCTCAACCACACCAGCGACCAGCACCCCTGGTTCCAGGCGTCGCGCTCGGACCCGCAGGGGCCGTACGGCGACTTCTACGTGTGGCGCGACGACGCCACCGGCTACCCGGACGCACGCATCATCTTCGTCGACACCGAGACGTCGAACTGGACGTTCGACCCGGTGCGCCGGCAGTACTTCTGGCACCGCTTCTTCAGCCACCAGCCGGACCTGAACTTCGACAACCCGCGCGTCGGCGACGCGCTGTTCGACGTGGTGCGGTTCTGGGCCGGGCTCGGCGTGGACGGTTTCCGGCTGGACGCCGTGCCGTACCTGTTCGAGGCCGAGGGCACCAACTGCGAGAATCTGCCGGAGACCCACGCGTTCCTGCGCCGGCTGCGCGCCATGGTCGACGCCGAGTTCCCCGGCCGCGTCCTGCTCGCCGAGGCGAACCAGTGGCCCGAGGACGTCGTCGCCTACTACGGCACGGCCGACGAGCCCGAGTGCCACCTGTGCTTCCACTTCCCGGTGATGCCGCGCATCTTCTACGCGCTGCGCGACCAGCGAGCGACGCAGATCGTCGACATCCTCGCCGACACCCCGCCGATCCCCCCGGGCGCCCAGTGGTCGACGTTCCTGCGCAACCACGACGAGCTGACCCTCGAGATGGTCTCCACCGAGGAGCGCGCGGCGATGTATGGCTGGTACGCCACCGACTCGCGGATGCGCGCCAACGTGGGGATCCGGCGACGGCTCGCCTCGCTCCTGGAGAACAACCGCAAGGAGCTGGAGCTGGCGAACGCGCTGCTCCTCTCCCTTCCCGGCAGCCCCTGCCTGTACTACGGCGACGAGATCGGCATGGGCGACAACATCTGGCTGGCGGACCGCGACGCGGTGCGCACGCCGATGCAGTGGACCCCGGACCGCAACTCGGGCTTCTCCACCGCCGACCCGGGCAAGCTCTACCTGCCGCTGGTGCAGTCGCTGGTGTACCACTACGCCCACGTCAACGTGGAGGCGCAGCTGGCCCAGCCGACCTCGTTGCTGCACTGGCTGCACGGCATGCTGACGGTGCGCCGCCGCCACCCGGCCCTGGGCCTGGGCGACTTCACGATGCTGACCAGCGAGAACGAGTCGGTGCTCGCGTTCCTCCGGCGCGCGCCGGACGAGACCCTGCTCGTGGTGGCCAACCTCGCCGCCACGGCCCGGGCCACCCGCGTGCGGCTCGACGGCATGGCGGGCTGGACCGTGCGTGACGTGTTCGGCGGTGCGCCGTTCCCGGTGGTCCCCGCCGACGGCCTGGCCGCGTTCACGCTGGGCTCGCGCGAGTTCTACTGGCTCGACCTGGCGGCGCCGTGATCCTGACGGCCGCGCCCGCACCCGACGACGCGCTCGTCGGGCTGCTCGCGACGTGGCTGCCGCGCCGCCGCTGGTATCCGGCCAAGGACTCCGGTGGCCGCCTGGAGCTGGTGGGCACCCTGACGTTCCCGACGGACCCGCAGGGGCGCCGGGTCCGTGTGGTGCTGGTGCGCGTGCTCGCCCCGGACCTCGACGTCGACGCCGTGCTCCAGGTGCCGTTGGTGCTGGGCGAGGGCACGGGCGATGTGCTGGGGACGCTGGACGGTGTGCCGGTGCGCGACGGCGCGGGCGAGCCCGACTTCGTCGCCGCGTGGCTCGCGGTCGCGGACGGCCCCGGCGCGGAGGTCGACCCCACGAGCGCCCGCGTGCTCACCGGCGAGCAGTCGAACACCTCCGTGACCCTCGCCGCCCACCCGGGCGGCGAGCCGGTGGCGATCCTCAAGGTGCTGCGCACCGTCGCCGACGGCCCCAACCCCGACGTCGACGTACCGCGACGGCTCGCGCAGGTGGGCTGGGACGGCGTCCCGGCGCCGCTCGGGTGGCTGACCGGCCGCTGGCCGGAGGCTGGGCGGACTGCCGAGGGCCATCTCGGCGTGCTGTCGACGTTCGTCCCCGCGGCGCAGGACGGCTTCCGGCTCGCCTGCGATTACGCGCGCCGGGGTGAGCCGTTCGACGAGCCCGCGGCCGCGCTGGGCACCACCGTCGCCGACCTCCACGTCGCGCTCGTCGAGGGCTACGGCACGGTGGCGGACGACGAGGGCGGCGCCGCGGTGGCCCGCTTCGTCACGGACCGCTTCGCCTGGGCCGTCGAGCAGGTGGAGGAGCTGGCCGACTGCCGCGACGGTGTGGCGCGCGTGGTGGACGGGCTGCGGACGCTGACGGGCGTGCCGCCGCGCCAGCGCGTCCACGGGGACCTCCACCTCGGCCAGGTGCTCCGCTCGTCGGGCCGCTGGTACGTCACGGACTTCGAGGGCGAGCCGCTGGCCCCGCTGGCCGAGCGCACCCGTCCGGACTACGCCGTCCGCGATGTCGCCGGCCTGCTGCGCTCGTTCGACTACGCGGCGGCGGTGGGCGGCCTGCGAGGGTCGGCCGGCGGCGAGTGGGTCGCGTCGGCCCGGCTGGCCGCGCTGCGGGCGTACGACGAGGAGGCCGGCACCACGCTGGCCGCCGGGGCCGGCGCCGACGCCGGCCTGCTGCGCGCCTTCGAGCTGGACAAGGCCGCCTACGAGGCGGTCTACGAGCGGCGCAACCGGCCCGACTGGCTGCCCATCCCCCTCGCGGGGCTCACCCGGTTGCTCGCCTGACCCTTCGCCTCGCACCAGGCACACGGCACCTTCCAGGGCGATCGCGGCGGCGCAGTGGTTGGCTGGGGGGATGACAACCGTCGCGCCCGCCCGGGTCCCCGTCGACGACGACCTGCTGCGGCGCGTGGCCGCGGGCCGGTACCACAACCCGCACGAGGTGCTCGGCGCCCACCCCGGCCCGGGCGGCGTCACCGTGCGCACGCTGCGACCCATGGCGGACCGGGTCGTCGTGGTCACCGCGGAGGGCGAGGTGGAGGCGACCCACGAGCTGGAGGGCGTCTGGGTGGCGGTGCTCGACCGGCCGGATGTGCCCGCGTACCGCATCCGGGTGACGTACGGCGAGGTGACCACCCTGCTCGACGACCCCTACCGGCACCTGCCGACCATCGGCGAGCTCGACCAGCACCTGCTGCGCGAGGGGCGCCACGAACGGCTGTGGACCGTCCTGGGCGCCACCGTCCACCGCTTCCCCGACGCGCTGGGCGAGGTGGAGGGCACGGCCTTCGCCGTGTGGGCGCCCAACGCCCAGGCGGTGCGCGTCATCGGCGACTTCTCGTACTGGCAGGGCCAGCAGCACGCGATGCGGTCGCTCGGTGACTGCGGTGTCTGGGAACTCTTCGTCCCGGGCGTGCGGGCGGGCACCCGGTACAAGTTCGAGATCGTCGGCTCCGACGGCGTGTGGCGGCAGAAGGCCGACCCGCTGGCCAAGGGCACCGAGGTGCCGCCGGCCACCGCGTCGGTCGTCGTCGAGTCGCGGCACCAGTGGCACGACGAGGAGTGGCTGGCCGCACGGGCGGCCCAGGACCCCCACGCGGGACCGCTGTCGATCTACGAGGTGCACCTGGGCTCGTGGCGCCGCGGGCTGGACTACCGGGGCCTGGCCGAGCAGCTCACCGCGTACGTCCAGGAGACCGGCTTCACGCACGTCGAGTTCATGCCCGTCGCCGAGCATCCGTTCGGCGGCTCGTGGGGCTACCAGGTCTCGTCGTACTACGCGCCGACGGCCCGCTTCGGGTCGCCCGACGACTTCCGCTTCCTCGTCGACGCCCTCCACCGGGCGGGGATCGGGGTGATCCTCGACTGGGTGCCGGCGCACTTCCCCAAGGACGACTGGTCGCTGGGGCGGTTCGACGGCTCGTCCCTCTACGAGGACCCGGACCCGCTGCGCGGCGAGCACCCGGACTGGGGCACGTACGTGTTCAACTTCGGGCGCGCCGAGGTGCGCAACTTCCTGGTGGCCAACGCGAGCTACTGGTTCGAGGAGTTCCACGTCGACGGCCTGCGCGTGGACGCGGTCGCCTCGATGCTCTACCTCGACTACTCGCGCGAGCCCGGGCAGTGGCGGCCCAATCAGTACGGCGGGAGGGAGAACCTCGAGGCGATCTCGTTCCTCCAGGAGGCCAACGCCACCGCCTACCGGCGTTCCCCGGGCGTGCTGATGATCGCCGAGGAGTCCACCGCGTGGCCGGGCGTCACGCGCCCCACGGACGCGAACGGCCTGGGCTTCGGGCTCAAGTGGAACATGGGCTGGATGCACGACACCCTGCACTACCTGCAGGAGGCGCCGATCAACCGCCGCTACCACCACGACCAGCTGACGTTCTCCCTGGTGTACGCCTTCAGCGAGCAGTTCGTGCTGCCGTTGTCGCACGACGAGGTGGTCCACGGCAAGGGCTCGATCTACGGCCGGATGCCGGGCGACCACTGGCAGCGCCTGGCCGGCTGCCGCGCGCTGTACCTGTACCAGTGGACGCACCCGGGCAAGCAGCTGCTGTTCATGGGCAGCGAGTACGCGCAGGGCGGCGAGTGGACCGAGGCGCACGAGCTGGACTGGTACACCCTCGACGACCCCGGGCACCGGGGTGTGCAGCGCTGCGTGGCGGACCTCAACCGGGTGTATCGGGACACCCCGGCCCTCTGGCTGCGTGACCACACGCCCGACGGCTTCGAGTGGATCGACTCCGACGACGCCGACCGCAACTGCCTGGCCTACCTGCGCACGGCGCCGGGAGCTCCCGCCGCCGTGGTCGTGGTGAACTTCGCGGGCGTGCCGCACGAGCAGTATCGGCTGGCCCTCCCGCAGGGCGGCCGCTGGCGCGAGGTGATCAACACGGACTCCGAGCTCTACGGCGGGTCCGGCGTCGGGAACCTGGGCGAGATCGTCGCCGACCCGATCCCCCACTACGGCCGGCCCTACTCGGCGTCGGTGCGCGTGCCCCCGCTCGGCGGCGTCATCTTCGTCGCCGAGGGCTGACCGCCGACCGGCCGCGGGCGTCACGGCGCCGGCTCCCCGGCGGTGGCATCATGCGGGGTGCACCCATCCCCCGGAGAGGATCGACCCATGTCCGAGCCCTACCTGGCCGACGCCGGGCGCTACGACGGCCGCATGCCCTACCGGCGCACCGGCCGCAGCGGACTCCTGCTGCCCGTGATCTCCCTCGGCCACTGGCACAACTTCGGCGGCGAGAAGGACTTCGACACCCAGCGCGCGGTGGTGCGGCGCGCGTTCGACCTCGGGATCACCCACTTCGATCTCGCCAACAACTACGGCCCGCCGCCCGGATCCGCCGAGGCCAACTTCGGCCGCCTCGTCGCCGACGACCTGCGGCCCTACCGTGACGAGATCGTGGTGTCGTCCAAGGCCGGCTACGACATGTGGCCGGGCCCGTACGGCGAGTGGGGCTCGCGCAAGTACCTGCTGGCCTCGCTGGACCAGTCGCTCCAGCGGCTGGGCCTCGACTACGTCGACATCTTCTACCACCACCGCTGGGACCCCTCCACGCCGCTCGAGGAGTCGATGGGGGCGCTCGCCACCGCCGTGCGCCAGGGCAAGGCGCTCTACGTCGGCGTCTCCAACTACACCGGCCCGCAGCTCGCGCAGGCGCAGCGCATCCTGGCCGACGAGGGTGTGCGGCTGCTGGTGCAGCAGGAGCGCTACAACATGTTCGACCGGCAGGTCGAACACCCCACCCCGGACGGCGCGGCCGTGCTCGACGTCGCGGCGGAGGCCGGCACCGGCCTGACGGTGTTCTCCCCCTTGGACCAGGGTCTCCTCACCGACCGCTACCTGTCCGGCACCGTTCCCGCCGACTCCCGTGCCGCGCGCAACGTGTTCCTCACGCAGGACGACATCACCAAGGACTACCTCGACAAGGCGCGTGCCCTCAACGAGCTCGCCGCCGACCGCGGTCAGACCCTGGCGCAGCTGGCCATCGCGTGGATCCTGCGCGACGAGCGCGTCACGTCGACCCTCGTCGGCGCGTCGTCCGTGAAGCAGCTCGAGCAGACGGTCGCCGCCGTGCAGAACCTGACGTTCACCGACGACGAGCTGGCGCGCATCGACTCCGTCCTGGCACGCTGACCGGCTTCACGCGCCGGCCAGCACCTCGACCAGCCGGCTCGTCGTCGGCGAGATCACCAGGGCCCTCAGGCGTCCGGAAGAGCCGGCACCCTCTCAACATCCACGGGGAGCCCGCTCGACGCCAGGGCCTCCTGGAGTCGTGCCTCGGCCACCGCCAGCCCGGACAACCGTCGATGTGAAGCGGGCTGGATGCGCACCAGGTGATCCAGGCGACCGCACGGCCCAAACCGCACGGTCCAAACCGCACGGTCCCGAACCGCCCGTCCGAACTGCCCGTCCGAACCGCCCCGTCCAAACCACCCGATCCCGAACCGCCCCGTCCAAACCACCCGATCCCGAACCGCCCATTCCGAACCACACGGACCGGCCCGTGCGAACCCCCTCCGCATCCACTCCAGCACGGACTGCACCTACCGGCACCACCCCCGGTGGTAGGGCAGGCAACACGGTGGTTCGGTCAGTGGATTGCAGGATTGGGCCGAATGTGGGCTGGTCGTGTTGTTTCGTGGGTGCGGAAAGGCCCCCCGAACGGTGTTCGGGGGGCCTTTCTGAAAGGGTGTCCGGCGGCGTCCTACTCTCCCACACCCTGGCGGGTGCAGTACCATCGGCGCTGGTGGGCTTAGCTTCCGGGTTC
>Ga0255338_1005692_pt1 | contig 11224 bp, 10 predicted proteins | sample MeOH1_35cm_T4_19_FD_203715 | JGI IMG/M metagenome (GOLD analysis project Ga0255338, IMG submission 203715) | Sandy soil microbial communities from University of British Columbia, Vancouver, Canada - MeOH1_35cm_T4_195 | ecosystem: Engineered > Artificial ecosystem > Sand microcosm > Unclassified ... | reverse complement strand
CTTTTTGTCTGCCGACGAGGGGGTGTCGCCCCATCCGGCGCGCCTTCTTTGCCTACTTTCTTGGCAAGACAAGAAAGTAGGTCGCCTCCCCGCAGGGGAGGTGAAACTGCCTTTGACTTTAAGCCTTTAAGCCTTTAAGCCTTTAAGCCTTTAAGCCTTTAAAGTTAATCAGTTGAATCTAAATTTCAAACCCTCAAATCACCAACTCAATCAAAAACGGCCCCGACCGCGCATTCGCCATCCCAAACAACTCCGCAAACCGCCCCATATCCTCAGCCCGCGCAGCCTCCACCCCCATCCCATTAGCCAACTGCACCCAGTTCAGATCCGGATTCCCGATATCCAGCATATCGAGCGCAGTCTTCCCCGCACTAGCCCCGACCCCGGCCAGCTCCCCCAGCAAAATCGCATACTTCCGGTTAGCCAGGATCACCACCGTAACGTCGAGCTTCTCGCGCGCCATGGTCCACAGCGATTGCAGCGTATACATGCCGGAACCGTCAGCCTGCAACGCAACCACCCGGCGTCCGGGCGCCGCCACCGCGGCACCGGTGGCCAACGGCAGGCCATCGCCGATCGCACCGCCGGTGAGCTGCAACCAGTCATGCGGCGCGGCATGCACGGTACCCGGATAGAAAGCACGCCCAAAGCTGACGCTCTCTTCTACCACGATGGCTTGCTCGGGCAACAACGCAGTCAATGTCTGCGCCACGGCTTCGGAAGTCACCGCGCCCTTGGCGATCTCGTGCGAGGACACGGAGGCCGGCAGGGAAACCGCCGGCGCACCCAGCTCGTCGGCAAGGCGCGCGAGCGCTTCCGCCAGGTCTTGTTCCGGACGCGCCAGCACATGGATTTCCGCATCTTCCGGGTACGGCCGCGGTGACTTGCCCGGGTAAGCGAAGAAGGTAACCGGCGGCGGCGCGCCCACCAGGATCACATTGCGGATACCGGCCAGCTTGGCGAGCGATGCGTCGCCGGAATACGGCACCCGGTCCACATTGAAGCGGCCGCGGCCGCGCGTCACGCGCGCGTTGGACATCGGCGTGATCAGGCGGGCGTCGGTCGCGGCGGCAATGCGGTGCGCGTCGGCCAGCGCGGCTTCGCGCAGCGCGGTGCCGGCCAGCACGATCAGCGTGGGCTGGCCCGAGCGCAACACGCGCGCGGCTTGCCCGATGGCATCCGGGGAGACCTTGGGCACGGAAATCGGCGCCAGCGGCGCGGCCACCTTGCCGCCGGCATCCCAGCAGACGTCGGACGGCAGGATCAGGCTGGCCACCCCGCCCGGCGCGGCGCATGCGGCCTGTACCGCAGTGGCGGCATCCGCACCTACCGAAGCGGCATGCGTGGCGGTACGGGTCCAGACCGAGACGGGACGCGCCCAGCCCTCGGTGTCGGCGGTCAGCGGCGCGTCGAGCGGGCGATGGTAGGTGGCCTGGTCGCCGACGATATTGATCACCGGCGTCTGCGCGCGGCGCGCGTTGTGCAGGTTGGCCAGGCCATTGGCCAGGCCCGGGCCGCAATGCAGCAGCGTGGCAGCCGGCTTGTCCGCCATGCGGGCGTAGCCGTCGGCCGCGCCCGTCACCACACCTTCGAACAGGCCCAGCACACAACGCATGCCGGGAATCCGGTCGAGCGCGGCCACGAAATGCATCTCGCTGGTGCCCGGGTTGGCAAAGCAGGTGTCCACGCCGCAGGCCAGCAGCGTCCTGACCAGGCTCTCGGCCCCGTTCATCTCACCCTGCCCGTTGTCTGCCTGGCCGGCATGGTTCCCTTGGTTGCGGTCGGTAGTCTGCATCTTGTTGATTTCCAGTTGGCAGGTCATTGAGTTGGCATCAGCATTGCGCGCCCGGCGCAAGCAGGTCGAAATCCAGGCACACGAACTCGCTCGGGAATTCGATGCGCGCGTAGTAGACGATTACGTTGTCGACGCAGGCGTAGCGCCGCAGCTCGGCCACCGGCGCGCCAACCGGCAAGGCCAGCCGGGCGGCCGATTCCGCGCCCGCCGCGATGATTGACAGGCGCTGCCTGGCGGCCGTGACCTTCAGCTGCGGGAAGCGGTCGAGCACCGGCACCGATGGGCTGTGGCGGAAGGCTTCGGGGTTACGCGCGAACACGCTGGCTTCGATGAAAACCTCGCCCAGCGCAAAGGGGCGCTGCTCGATCCGGTGCAGCCGGCGCAGGAAGTGATAGCCCGGCGCACGCGCCGCGCTGCAGGGCATGCCGAGGTCTTCCGGCAACGGCACGGTGCCGACGGATTCCGACAGCGCTTCGGTATCGAGCTGCTCGCCAACCGCAACCACCTGGTCCCAGCTGACTGGCAGCTTCAGCGCGCGGCGCTCACGGCCGCTTGCCTTGACGAAGGTGCCACGCCCGCGCTCGCGGGTCAGAAGGCCTTCCTCGTCCAGCAGCGAGAGTGCGTGGTGCATGGTCATGCGCGCTACGCCAAACTCGCGGCAGAGTTGCTCAAGCGACGGAATGCGCGCGCCCTGGCGCCATTCGCCGCTTTCGATATGGCGGCGGAAGATGGTGGCAAGCTGCAGGTAGACCGGCTGACGGCTGCGGGAAAGGAGATCGCTGTTGACAGGCAAGGCGGTGAAAGCCGGGTTCGGCATCTGCGGCGGCGGCGGCGGGCATGGCGCCAGCGCGCCGCCGCTATATGGAAACGACCTACTTTAATAAGGTCTATAAACCTAGACTACTGGGGTTTACTGCAAGGCGGACGAAAAAAAAGCGCGGGACGAAATCCCGCGCTTCCTGCACTTTTCTGGCTTGCATCCCCGGCGGGCCTGCCGCCACCCTCTTTTACGCCGCGAGCGCCTCGGGGTCTGCCGGCGCAATGACTTGCGTCAGGACCGGCGCCGGCGTCATGGCCGGTACCGGGCAGGGCGTCGCGAGCCAGTCGCGCACCATCGCCTGGATGGACTCAACCTGTGCCAGCTTGCGCCTGTAGGCCGAGCGCTTCTTGGACGGCAGTTCCATCACATCGCGGCGCGGCTGGCTGACCGGCATCGCGACATTGCCGCAGGCCAGCGGCTCGCCGCCCGACTCCATCCAGAACCCTTCGTAGTCGCAGTGGATCTCGCGCGGGGTATGGCGCTGGCGCCCCACATGGTTGTTCCTGCAAACGCCCACGATGCGTTGCACGTCCAGCGCGGCGGCAAAGGCGAGCAGGGCTTCCATCACCACATCCTTGGGACGCAGGCCTTCGCAGGCCTTGGTCGCTTCGCGGATCAGGTCGCGGCTGTTTTCGCCCATGGGCCCTTGCAGCCCGCCCACGAAGATCTCAGGCCCGGTATTGCCTTGCACCAGATAGAAGCTAAGCTGGCTCAGGCAGACGCCGGTGGCCGTATCGCGCCAGTAGAAAGCCAGTTCGCCTTCCTTGGGATTGGGCCCGGAGTCGGCCAGGTGCAGTGCGTACCGCCCTTCGCCCACCGGGCATTCGAGGCCGCCGCCCAGGTAGATCCGCTCGTTAAGCGCCAATGGCACCAGCGTGTTCAAAATCCGGTAGTGCTCCAGCACGATACGCATGCGCTCGCGGAAACGCAGCCCATATGCGCCGAGCGGACGATATGGACGCTCCAAAAGTGCGGGCCTGGCGAGAGCGACGCGCTGCATCAGCGCGCAGGAACCCACCGCTTGTAGCCAGCTGCGTACCGCCTTATGGCGGAATGCCGAGCTTCCAATCAGCTTGATACGCCTGAGCCACCACTTTCTGCCGCCCGGCGGGTGGCAGAAAGCCGACAGCGCGGCGAGAGCCCCCAGATAACGAAAATAGAAAAAAGGTCCGAGATCCAGAAAGAATCCCTTGGCACTAAGCCCCGATAGCCATTGAAGGCTCGAGATTGATCCTTGCACGACTTGACGCTCTCCTGTTACCAATGCAGCAAAGCCGGTGCCCGGTCTTGTAGTGCGCTGCCCTTGCGATCGACACGCCCGCGCTTGCCAGGCGGCAAGCTGCGGCCCTGCCGGGCCCGGATCACGAGGCACAGCCGGCGGCCTGGCAGAGCCTCCGGGTAAACGTATCGCCTCGTAATACTTCGTAACGAATAGTAATACTTCCGGTTGACATGAACACCAGTCATTACCGGCAGAGAGCAAAAAAAACCAGCTGACGCCGGCCGGCCGGCGTTCCGCGGCGAAATACGAGCGAGCGGCTACGGACAGGCCAGCGCGCGGCCGGCCCCGTGGGCAAAGGCCCGAATTCCGGCTTGCCCGGCGATCCGGGTTGACCAGATGTCGAAGGGCGGAATCATGTCTCAGATGGCACAAGCTTGCTGGCGGCGCTCACGGCAGGTAGCCCAGCACCCGCCACCAGACATAGTCCAGCGGCAACAGCACCAGCAAGGTCAGCGCGGCCAGCGCCAGGCACAGCCGGGTGCCCTCGCGCAGCCCTACGCCGCCGAGTTGCATCGCAATCACGATGGGCGGCGACTGGTAGGGGAAGAACACCGTCGAAAACACCGGTACCTGCAGCATCAGCACCGCTTCGAGCGACAAACCCGTGGCCTGCGCCAGCTGCCTGGCCAGCGGCGTCAGCACCGCCGGCAAGCCGGGCAGCGTCGTCATCAGGCCCAGGCTCGCCCCGACCGCGCCCAGCGCGGCCACGTTGGCAGCGGTATGTCCCGGCGAGAGCGGCAGCCAGCGCAGCAGCGCCGCGCTGATTGCCGTCCCCAGCCCGGTCGACTCCACCACGGCGCCCAGGCCAAGGAAGCCCGCCACATAGATAAGTGGCGTTAGATGCACCTGTTCGGCCAGCATGCGCGAGGACACCAGGCCCACGCCCGGCAGCAGGCAGACGATGCATGCAGCCAGCGAGATCCAGGCAGGCGAGATGCCGTGCAGGGTATCCGTGGCAAACCCCGCCACGGCCAGCGCCAGGATCGCCGCCAGCAGTTTTTCCTGTCGGCTCGGCGCACCCGTTTCCTGCTGGGGCAGTGCCGCGATCGGCCCGTGCTCCGGAAACATCCGGCATACCAGCCAGACCAGCATGAAGGTCTTCAGCACGCCAAGGATGGGAAAATGCAGCAACAGGTAGCTGCCGTAGCTTAGGTTGACGCCATACAGCGAACTCGCCGCGCCGAGCAGCACGCTGTTCGGGATATTGGCCGGCAGGATGGTGGTGGGCGGCATATAGCTGGCCGCCGCCACGGTCAGCACCATGCCGATGCGGCCGTTGGAGCCCGGCGCGAAGCCGAGCCGGTCGGCCAGTGCCAGCACGATCGGCATCAGAAGCAGGACACGCCCGGTGGTCGATGGCATCAGGAATGCCAGCCCCACCGCGCTCAGCGCCACAGTGCCGATCACCTGCCGGTAGCTGCCCACCCGGCCGCGGAAAATAATAGCCGCCAGCCGCTGCGCCAGCCCGGTCTGGCGCAAGGCCACCCCGGTTACGGCGCCGCCGAACATCAGCCACCACGCGGTGGAGGCGAAGCCCGAGAACACGATGGAAGCCGGCGCCACATGCAGCAGGATGGCGCACAGGAAGAACAACAGGGTGGTGGCCGACTCCGGCAACACGCCAAGCGCCCAGCAGCACACCGTCGACAGCACCAGCGCGGCCGCCAGCACGAGCCCGTAGGGTGCGCCGGTGGCGCGTCCCGCCAGCCACACCGCCGCCACGCACAGGGCAATGACCGTGGCGGCGCGCACGCTGTCCGATAGCTTGCCAGCCGGCGCGGTACCGGCGCCCGCCTTTGGCGCCGAAGCCGCCTGCCCGGCGCGACTGGCGGGACTGGCGGGACTGGCGGGACTGGCGGGACTGGCGGGAAGAGTGGCGGGGGGCGACAAGCCAGGCCGGCTGCTATTGCTCATGCTAAGGAACTCCGTGGTGCTGATGCGATGAGCGCCATCGTAGGGTGGCACGAAGTGGCTGAGTTACACTTCGCGGGCAATTTCTTACGAATTTCAGCCACCTCCGCAGAGCGCGGCCAATGCGGACAGCGGCGGCGACAAGGAGCAACACCGGATGCCACGCACCGCCTACCAGCCTGCCCCGCTGACAGAGCCCACCGCCGGGCAGCCGGTCATCGTGCACCTGCGCCTGCCGCCACCCAACGCGATCATTCGCCGCCACCGGCATACGTGGGGGCAGGTCTCCTGTCCCCTGCGCGGCAGCATGCGCGTGACCGCGGCGGGGACCACCTGGGTGGTGCCGACCATGCGCGCGGTATGGATACCGCCCGATGTGGAACATGAAGTGGTCACGCTGGGCGAGGCCGCGCTCCACGCCTGCTATGTGCTGCCGGCAGCGTCGCCACTGTCGCTCGCCACGTGCTCAGTCCTGGAAGTGTCGCCACTGATGCGCCACCTGATGATGGCCCTGACCGAAGCCGCCAGCCTGTCCGAGCGGCGGCGCCATCTGAGCGCCGCCCTGCTGATCGAGGAGCTGCGTGCCGCCCCCACCCTCTGGCCGGGGCTGGCGCTGCCGACCGACCGCCGCCTCAAGGCACTGTGCGACGCCCTGATGGAGCAGCCCGGTTCGGCATTGAGCCTGGCGCAATGGGCTGAACTGACGGGCGCCAGCGAACGTACCCTGGCGCGCCTGTTCCGCACCCAGCTGCGCACCAGCTTTGCCGCGTGGCGCCAGCAGCTGCGGCTTGCGCACGCCGTCGACCTGATGAGCCGGGGCAAGCCGCTGGCGCATGTGGCATCCGAGACCGGCTATGCCAATGCCGGTGCGTTCTCCACCATGTTCCGGCGCGCGCTGGGCAAGGCGCCCCGGGACTTCATGGCGCGCAGGACCGGCGAGTAGCACGCGGCAAAGCCACCCTGCGCGCCTCGCTGGCTGCCCGGCCGCTCAGGAACCGCCCCGCTCCTCCCCCGCATCCGGGGCTGGCGCCGTGGCATCGTGCGCGGCCAGCTTGAGCATGGCGTGCGCCGCCTTGCCCAGTGCATCGCGCTCGCCGTCATCCAGCGCGGCGGCCAGGGCCTCCTCCAGCCACGCGGTGCGGGCGTGCATATCGTTGGCCAGCACATCGCCGCCCTTGGGCGTCAGCGAGATCAGGATTTCCCTGCGGTCGGCTTCATTCCTCTCGCGCCGGATCCAGCCCGCCTGTTCCAGCTCGGCGATCAGCCGGGTGAGGGACTGGGGCGCAAGGCGCTCTTCAGCGGCCAGGCGCGACGCGGGGACCGAGCCCGTCCGTTTCAGCGTACTCAGCAGCCAAGGCAAGCGCACTTGCCACTTAGTTAGGCGCCATATAATATGGCGCCACTATGAATACGCTCGAACAGAAATATCTGGCCCTGCTGGACGCAGCCAAACGACGCCAACTACCCGATCTGGACAGCATCCGGCTGTGCTTCCAGGCACTGTCGCTGGCGTCCGCGATTGACCGCGACTGCGCGGCGCTGCTGGCACCGCATGGGCTGTCCGAAGGCCGTTTCGTGCTGTTGTTCTTGCTGGACGCGGCCAAGGACGGACTGGCGCCCAACGCGCTCGCCGGGCAGGCTGGCGTGACTCGCGCCACCATCACCGGCCTGCTCGATGGGCTGGAGCGCGAGGCGCTGATCGAACGCCACGCTGACAGCATGGACAGGCGCGCGCTGACCATCCGGCTGACCCTCAGGGGCAAGCAAGTCGCCAGGAAGGTGTTCGACCAACACGGCCGCTGGATCGCCAGCCTGTTTGGCGACTTGTCCGCACAGGAGCGCAACCTGCTCGCCGGGCTGCTGAACAAGGTCTCCGCGGGCATTGCCAGCCGCAGCGCCATGCCGGGGGATCCTGCATGACGCAACCGACAACACGCAAGGGCGCCAGCCGGGCGGCGGACATTCCACCCGACATCCTGGCCGCGCTGGAGCGTGGCGAACTGCAAAGCGCCACGCTGGCCGAATGTCTGGCGTTGAATCAGGCCACACTGTTGCGAGCCGTGCTTCCAGACCTCGCGCCACCCGCCGTCCGGCAGGCCGAAGCCGCCTGCCAGCTTGGCATCCTCAAGCGCATGGCCGGCATCGGCGCCGTTTTGTTCGAAGAGCTTGGCCCCGCGGGCATCGCACGCTGCCAGGCGCATCCATCGGACACCGTGCGCGGCTGGGCCTGCTTCATGGCCGGCATGCAGCCGGGACCGGACCTGAGCCAGCGGCTCGCGGCCATCCGGCCTCTGGCCGACGACCCGCATTTCGGCGTGCGCGAATGGGCCTGGATGGCCGTGCGGCCGCATCTCGCTGCGGACCTCGATGGCAGCATCGCCCTGCTGGCCGCCTGGACCGCCGCACCGTCGGAAAGGCTGCGCCGTTTTGCCAGCGAAGCGTTGCGCCCGCGCGGCGTGTGGTGCGCGCACATCGCCGCGCTGAAGAAGAATCCGGCGCGAGCCCTGCCGCTCCTGGAACCGTTGAAGGCCGACACGTCGGCCTATGTACAGGACTCGGTGGCCAACTGGCTCAATGACGCTGCCAAGGATAGTCCCGACTGGGTCCGCGCACTGTGCCTGCACTGGCAGCAAGGCGAACCGGCGGCCGCCACCCGCCGCATTTGCAGCCGCGCGATGCGCAACCTGTAATGGCAGGAACCGCCTGTCCCGCCATCTGATTGAACGCTCCGCGCCAACACCAGCCCGGCTGGCCATTGAATGCCTTCACCGCGCGAGCGGCTTGCGGAGCGTTTCGCGGGCAGCATCGGCCGAGCGAAAGCCGATAAAAAAACGCCACCAGGGTGCTAGCCGTTCGGTTAAAGAGTTGATTGAGAGACGCGTGCGGCTCTAGATTAGGCGCCAGTTAATGACTCGGGCTCTTTTTTGTCTGAGGAAAAATCTCCTCTGGCTTCGTGTAGTTGGCTGGGGCGCTATCAGCTTCTGGCGCCCTGCCAGGAGGGAAAGGCCCCAGCCACCGGTCAGTAGAATTGGAGAGTGTAGAAGGCACCTACGCCCTCAGATGTGCTGTTCCTTCTCCTCCCGGGCAACTGGAGACCGCACTTATGAATCCTCAAAACAGGGATGTTCATCCCCTTATTAGGGATTTCTCGGTTTGTCCCTATAATGAGGATGTTCATCCCCACATAGAGGATTCGCAGTGAGTCTTGCCAACTTCCTCTTCACCCCGGCCCTGCAAAGAGTGCTTGGAGCCACTTTGGTAAACCCTGACCGCAGTTTTACGCTGCAGGAACTGCTGCGCCTGGCGGACAGTGGACGCGGAAGCGCTCAAAAGCAGGTCGACCGCTTGGTCGAAGCAGGCGTACTTCGGGAAGACGCCCGACGAGGTCGGCAACGGAGCATCCGGGCGAATACCGAATTCGCCCTATATCCAGAATTGCTTAGTATCGCGCGCAAGTCATTTGCTGTTGTGGAGCCACTGAAGGAAACCCTGACGCCCTTCGCCGAACACATCACCTCGGCGTTTGTGTTTGGCTCCGTGGCCAAGAGCACCGACAGCGGTCGAAGCGACATCGACCTGATTGTCGTCGGGAGCGCCCCTCTCCTCGAATTATCTGAGGCCTTGCACAAGGCCGAACAAGGTCTGCTGCGCCCCATCAACTTCTCCTTGTACGAGCCTGCTGAATGGGCTGCTCTGGTAGAGGCCGACCCTATCATGGCCCAGATTGCACAAGGCCCTACGCTGAGAATACTGTGATGCCGCGCCCCGCTGAATACGAAAATCTTATAAAGACGAAAGCCTTTGAGGCGATAGCCCCAACACCTGAGGCTATCGCGGGCTTCCTACGTAACGCAGCGGACTATAAGACGACTGCCGAGGAGCTAGACCCCGCCCGACATCTGCAGATATTTACTATGGCCTACGAGGGCTATTTCCAGGTGGTCCAAGCCATACTGGAGTTTTATGAGGTGCGCACCAAAGACGCCGGCCGGAACCTAGCCATTCAGCGTGTGTCCACCTCGCTGGGCGTGGGCTCGCAAGAATTCGCCTTCATCACGAAGGCCCACGAACGTCGCAACGGTACCTCTTACGTTTCACCATTCCCCCCGGTGTCAAAGGCTGAGGCGGCTACCATGCTGAGTATCTTGGCTAAGTACCTCCCCGTTGCGCATACGCTGACCGGTACACCGTGAGGCCCCCGGGCGAACCTGTCCTTATCAACTCTTTAACCGAACGGCTAGCACCAGGGTGACGGGTTTTCGAGGCTGCGGGCGGCCGGAGCCGCCTGTCGATCAGGCCGGCATCGAATCCGACAGCCGGTTATCGCTCCCGTTGCCGTTTTCTTCATCCGGCCAGGTGCGTCCCACCATCCACTCATACAGCGTGGGCAGCACGATCAGCGTCAGCATGGTGGCAGTGATCAGGCCGCCGATGATGACGATGGCGAGCGGGCGCTGGGTTTCCGAGCCGATGGCGCGCGAGATGGCCATCGGGAACAAGCCCAGCATGGCCAGCAACGCGGTCATCAGCACCGTGCGCAGGCGGTCCATCGAACCGGTCAGCACGGCCTGGCGCACCGGCATGCCCTCGTCGCGCAACTGGTTGAAGTAGGTCACCATCACCACGCCGTTGAGCACGGCCTGGCCGAACAGCGCGATGAAGCCGATCGCCGCCGACACCGACAGCGGAATGCCGGTGAGGAACAGTGCGAACACGCCGCCGATCAGCGCGAACGGGATGTTCGAGATGATCAGCGTGGCGCTCTTGAACGACTTGAAGGCGTTGAACAGCAGCAGGAAGATCACCAGCACCGACAGCGGCACCACGATCGACAGGCGCGCCATGGCGCGTTCCTGGTTTTCGAACTCGCCAGACCAGCTGATCTTGACGTCGTCGGCCTTGACGTTCTTCGCCACCAGCGCCTGCATGTCCTTCACCACGCTGCCCATGTCGCGGTCGTGGATGAAGATGCCGATGGAGGTGGTGCGCTGGCCGTTCTCGCGGCTGATGTTCATCGCGCCGGAAGCGGCGCGGAAGTGCACCAGTTGCGACAGCGGCACCTGCGCGCCGTCGGCGGTCTGCATGAAGATATTCGGCAGGTTGGGCAGCTCGCGCTCGTTCGGCTTGAGGCGCACCGCCACGCTGAAGTGTTTCTCGCCTTCCCACAGCTCGGTGGCTGCCTTGCCGGCCAGCGCGGTTTCCATCAGGTCCTGCACGTCGGCCACGTTGATGCCGTAGCGCGCGGCCTGGGCGCGGTCGAAGTCCAGCACATACTGCGGCAGCTCGCCGTCACGGTCGATAAAGGCGCGCATCACACCCTTGACCGACTGCACGTTGGCGAGGATCTGGTCGGCCACGCGCTTGTTCTGCTGCAGGCTGTCGCTCTGCACCTTGATCACGATCTGGCCCTTGATCT
>Ga0255338_1005691_pt1 | contig 11225 bp, 14 predicted proteins | sample MeOH1_35cm_T4_19_FD_203715 | JGI IMG/M metagenome (GOLD analysis project Ga0255338, IMG submission 203715) | Sandy soil microbial communities from University of British Columbia, Vancouver, Canada - MeOH1_35cm_T4_195 | ecosystem: Engineered > Artificial ecosystem > Sand microcosm > Unclassified ... | reverse complement strand
GCATGTCGGCGCCGCCCAGCACCGCCAGCGCCGCCACCGACAGCCACAGCGAGTTGGACAGGCCGAAGACGATGGTCGACAGGCCGAACACCGCCACCCCGCCGAACATGAACAGGCCGGCCTTGGACCGGATCGGATTGGCCGCGAGCCACAGCGCCACCGCCGTCGCCCCCATGGCCGGCGCCGCGCGCAGCAGGCCGAAGCCCTCCGGCCCCACATGCAGCACGTCGCGGGCGAAGACCGGGAGCAGGGCGGTCGCTCCGCCCAGCAGCACGGCGAACAGGTCCAGCGAGATGGCGCCGAAGACGATCTTCTGCCGCCAGACGTAGGCCAGGCCCTCCTTCACCAGCTGCCAGCGAGAGCCGGGCTTCACGTCGGGCTTGGCGTTGGCGCGGATGCTGGCCACCAGCACGGCCGACAGGCCATAGAGCGCGAAGGTGGTGAAATAGGCGGTCTGCGCCGAGTGGGCGACCAGGAAGCCCGCCGCCGCCGGTCCGGCGATGGAGGCGCTCTGCCAGGCCAGGGAATTCCAGGCGATGGCCCGCGGCAGTAGCCTGCGCGGCACCAGCATCGGCCCCAGCGCCGTGTTGGCCGGGGCGAAGAAGGCGCGGCTGGCCCCGAACAGCGCCGCGATCACCAGCAGCAGCGCCGGCGAGGCGTGGCCGTTGACCGTCGCCAGGGCCAGGATCAGCACGCTGGCGATCTCGCCGGTCAGGCAGAGCAGCAGCACCTTCTTGCGATCGTAGCGGTCGGCCGCCTCGCCGGCCGGCAGGGTCAGCAGGAAGACCGGCACGAACGCCGCCAGCCCGATCATTCCCACCAGGAAGGCGCTCTCCTCGACCGAGCGTTCCAGCCGGGCCAGGGCGTACATCTGCCAGCCCATGGCGACGCTCTGGATCTGGCTGGCGAAGCTGCCGAACCAGCGCGTGCCCCAGAACAGCAGGTAGTCGCGCTCCTTCAGCAGGGCGCGGGCGGAGGGGACGGGCTCGTCGGACGGGGGGAGGTCGGCCATGGACGGCGTGCAACTTGGCCGTGGTCGCGGCGCGGAGCAATGGCCCTCGCGAAGATGGCCGCGCCGGGGATCGGGATTCCGCAGTCAGGTATAGGTTCAGTAATTCCGCGTTCACACAAATTTCTGGCGAACACAGTCCGGCCGTGGACGTGTAACCCATGGATCAATCCAGATATTCGGGTGCGACATGTTGTCCATTTCGGACGATATCGAATGGTTAGCGGGCGATTCAGGACAAGCGTGCGTCAGCGGTTAACGGATATCGACGTTCTTCCCCCTCGTGAAATTCGGGACACAACGTCCTTGAGAGCCTGGAGAATCCAAACGATGAAGTTCGCCTGCCTCGCCGCCGCCGCGGCCGCCACCCTGTTCGCCCTGCCGGCCGCCGCCGCCGACCTGCGCGTGTCGCGCAACCCGAGCCCGGTGGTCCGCATCGCCATCGCCGGCAAGACCGACGCCCAGGTGGCCAGCGAGATCAAGGCGGCCGCCGCCACCGTCTGCGGCGCCGACGCCGGTTCCTGCGTCCAGACCGCGGCCCGCGAGGCCAACCGCCAGTACGCCGCGATCAAGCGCAGCCGCGGCGCCCCGACGGCCAAGGTCGAGGTCGCCCGCGAAGACCGCACTTCGGTCCGCGTGCCGGTCACCGGCCGCTCGCTGGCGCAGATCAACGCCGACATCGAAGTCGCCGCCAAGAGCGTCTGCAAGGCCGTCGGCGCGTCGGACTTCCGTGGCTGCGTCGACAAGGCCGCCCGCTCCGCCAAGGCGCAACTGCGCGAAATGGCCGTCGTCCCGGGCGCGGAACAGGTCGCGTCGCGCTGATCGCGATCGATCGCTGAGATCGGGCGGCCCGCCGGCGACGGCGGGCCGCCTTGCGTTCGAGGGCATTGACCGGTGAGCCCGATGGCCCTATCTGCGCGCTCCCGATCATGGCCCTGGAGGGCCCTTCAGATGCGACGACGTCCGCTGGCCTAAGCCGCCACCCGAACCCGCACCGGCGCCCGGCGTGTCCGCCTGACGTCGAAACGTCGTCTTCCGCATCTAGAGATCGCGCCCCATGTCCCTGCAGCCCAACCGGCCCCCGCCGGAGCTCATCCTCGTCAACGAAGCCCCAGCGCACGGCGCCGAGATCGAGGCCCTGTTGAACCGCGCGTTCGGCCCCGGCCGCTTCGCCAAGGTCTCGGAACGCGTCCGCGAGTTCGCCAACTTCGCGCCGGAGCTCAGCTTCTGCGCCCTCGAGGCCGGCAAGGTCGTGGGCGTGGTGCGCATGTGGCGGGTCAAGGTCGGCGACCAGCCGGTGGTCTTCCTGGGCCCCCTCGCCGTCGAGGAGAGCGAGCGCCGCCACGGCCTGGGCGCCCAGCTGGTGGAACGCGCCTGCCAGGCGACCCAGGCCGCCGGCGAACCCGCCGTCCTCCTGGTCGGCGACGTCCCCTATTTCCGCCGCGTCGGCTTCGCCGTCGCCCCCGACGTGATCCTGCCCGGCCCGGTGGACGCGAACCGCGTGCTGTCGCGCAGCTTCGGCGACGTGACGCTGTCGGGCGCCGTCCGCGCCCGCTGACTTTCTTTTCCCTCCCTCTCTCCAGGCTCGTCATGGCCGGGCTCGACCCGGCCATGACGAGCGGGGAAGGGGGCGGGGGACGACGGCGCCCGCGGCGCCTACAGGAAACACGCCCCCGTCCTTGAGCCGACTCTGGCCCACGCCTACGTTCCGCCGATGACGGACATCCCGCAGAAACCCGGCCTCGACGGCATCGCGGCCGCCGCCAAGCAGGCGCCGGGGCGTGGCCTGCCGCCGGTGCACCTGTGGAATCCCACCCACTGCGGCGAGATCGACATCGTCATCAAGAAGGACGGCCGCTGGCTGCACGAGGGCGCGCAGATCCATCGCGAGGCCCTGGTGCGCCTGTTCTCCACGGTCCTGCGCAAGGACCCTGACGGCTTCCACCTGGTGACGCCGGTCGAGAAGATGCGGATCAGCGTCGAGGACGCCCCGTTCGTCGCCACCCGCGTCGACCGGGACGGCGAGGCCCTGCGCTTCCTCACCAACGTCGGCGACGAGGTCGAGGCGGGCCCGGACAACCCGATCCGCGTCGAGGTCGGCCCCGAGGGCGAGCCGCGACCCTACGTCCACGTCCGCCGCGGCCTGGAAGCCCTGATCTCGCGCCCCGTCTTCTACGAACTGGTGGAGATGGCGCAGGAGCGCGACACGGCCCAAGGCCGGACCCTCGGCGTCGCCTCGAACGGCGCCTGGTTCCCGGTCGGCCCGGCCGAGGCGCACCGTTCGTGAACGACCTGGCCCCGCGCCATCTGAGCGAATGGATCGCCGACCACCTGGATCCGTTGCAGGATCACGCGGATGGCGACCGGCCGCGCAAGTCCGACTTCGACCTCACGCCCGGCGGCTGGTCGGGTCTGTCCACGGAGCCGCCGAAGCCGGCGGCGGTGCTGATCGGGCTGGTGGAGCGGGAGGCGGGGCTCAACGTGCTGCTCACCCGGCGGTCCGACACCCTGCGCAGCCACACCGGCCAGGTGGCCCTGCCCGGCGGCCGGCAGGATCCCGGCGAGCGGCCGTGGGAGACGGCGTTGCGCGAGGCGCACGAGGAAGTGGGCCTGGAGCCCCACTTCGTGAACCTGGTGGGCCTGTCGACGCCTTACCACACCGGCAGCGGCTATCTGATCACCCCGGTGGTCGGTTTCGTGCGCGCCGGCTTCACCCTGCAACCCAACCCCGGCGAGGTGGCCGACATCTTCGAGACCCCCTTCGGCTTCCTCATGGATCCCGCCAACTACGAGGAGCACGAGCGCGAGATGCCCACCGGCGAGAAGCGGCGCTTCTACGCCGCCACCCACGACGAGCGCTACATCTGGGGCGCGACGGCGGGTATATTGCGGGCGCTCTACGAGCGGCTCTACGGGGCGGCCCTTGCTTAGGCAGATCCTCATCCGGGGCGCGCTGGCGGCGCTGCCCTTCGTGCTCTGGTTCCTGTGGGCGGCCTGGGCGCGGCGCACGGGCCGGCCGATGGGCTCGACCCCCTGGCCGTGGCTGGTCGCCGCCGGGGCGGCGCTGCTGGGCCTCTCCTTGATGGCCAGTGTCGTCTTCCATAGTGACAACCGCGGCGAACGCTATGTGCCGGGCGAAACCCGGCCCGACGGGCGCGTCACCGAGGGCCATTTCGAACGATGACCGACAGCCTGGGCCAGCCGCACTGGATGACCGCGCCGCACACCGCGGCCGTGTTCGACGCCCTGGAGGCCGAGGGCGGTCCCGACTGCGCCCGTTTCGTCGGCGGCTGCGTGCGCAACGCCCTGGTCGGCCGGCCCATCGACGACCTGGACATCGCCACGACCCTGACGCCCGAACGGGTGACCGCGGCGCTCGAGGCGGCCGGCCTGCGCGTCGTGCCCACCGGCGTCGAGCACGGCACCGTGACCGCCATCTCGGACCGCACCCCGCACGAGATCACCACCCTGCGCCGGGACGTCACCACCGACGGCCGCCGCGCCACCGTGGCCTTCACCGACGACTGGGCCGAGGATGCGCGCCGGCGCGACTTCACCCTGAACGCGCTCTACGCTCGCCGGGACGGGGCGATCTTCGACCCCACCGGCCACGGCGTGGCCGACGCCAGGGCCGGCCGCATCGTGTTCGTGGGCGAGCCGGAGCAGCGCCTGCGCGAGGACCACCTGCGCAACCTGCGCTTCTTCCGCTTCTACGCCTGGTTCGGAAAGGGCGAGCCCGACGCCGCCGCCGTCGCCGCCTGCGCGGCGCTGAAGGACGGCGTCGGCGCCCTGGCCGCCGAGCGGATCTCCAAGGAGCTGCTGAAGCTGCTGGCCGCCGACGATCCGCGCGCCGCCGTCCGCCTGATGGCTCAGACGGGGGTGCTGGAGGTGGTCCTGAAGGGACCCGCGAACCTCCCTCGCTTCGAGGCGCTGTGTGGGATCGAGGGCGACCAGCTGTTCGAGACCGACGCGGTGCTGCGCCTGGCCGCCCTGCTGCCCGACGACCAGCTCGCCGCCGGCCGCCTGGCCGAGCGCCTGCGTCTGTCGAACCCCGATCGCGACCGGCTGATCGCCGCGCTCGCGCCGACGCCCGTGCTGAAGAGCTGGATGAGCCCGCGCGAGATTCGCCGCGAGGCCTACCGCGTCGGCCAGCCCGCCTTCCGCGACCGCGCCAAGCTCGCCTGGGCCGCTTCGCCGCGTTCGGCCACCACGATGCAGTGGCGGGGCCTGATCGCCCTGGTGGAGGGCTGGAGCCCGCCCACGCTGCCCCTCACGGGCCAGGAGGTGATGAACGCCGGCGTGCCCAAGGGCCCGATGGTCGGCCAGGTGATGCGCGAGGTCGAGGACTGGTGGATCGACCACGACTTCCTCGACGACAAGCTGTCGGTGATCGAGAAGCTGAAGGCCGTGGCCCAGGGCCTGGCCTACTGATGCTGAAGGTCGGCATCCTCAAGACCGGGCGGCCGCCCAAGCCGGCGATCCCTCGGTTCGGGACCTATCCGGACATGTTCATGAACCTGCTGGGCCGCGAGGCCCACGACTGGCGCGTCTACGCCGCCGACGAGGGCGAATATCCGGAAGCGCCCGAGGACTGCGACGCCTACATCGTCACCGGATCGGCGGCGGGGGTCTATGAGGACGAGCCGTGGATCGGCCGGCTCCTGGACTGGCTGCGCGCCGCCAGGGGGCGCACGAAGCTGGTGGGCGTCTGTTTCGGCCACCAGGCCATGGCCCAGGCCTTCGGCGGCCAGGTGATCAAGTCGCCCAAGGGCTGGGCGATCGGCCAGCAGGACTACCGCGTCCTCAGCCAGGAGCCCTGGATGGACGGCCCATCCGCGATCCGCCTGCCGGGCTCGCATCAGGACCAGGTCGTGGAATTGCCGCCGAACGCCGAGGTGATCGCCGCCAGCGACTTCACGCCCATGGGCGCGCTGGCCTGGCGCGACCAGCCGGCGATCACGATGCAGCTCCACCCGGAGTTCGAGCCCGCCTACGCCACGGCCCTGATCGAGGCCCGCCGTGGCAAGGTCTACGCCGACGACGAGGCCGATCGCGCCATCGCCAGCTACGCCGGCCCCGACGATCGGGCGCGGGTGGGCCGCTGGATCAACGCGTTCCTGCAGGCCTGACGACTCGCCTCATCCGCGAGCCCGCTTGACGGCAATGCTTCCCCCAATTGTAATGACACGAACAGTGTCATTTGTTGGAGCGGGGGTTTCCAATGCGGGTTTCGAACATGCTGGCTGCTGCGCTGGGCGCGGCGTTTGTGGCGGTCTCGCCGGCTTCGGCGGCGGTGATGATGGCGACGTTCTACGGGTCCACGGACTTCGGCGGCTACGACTACGCCGGCCTGTTCGGGACGCCGGACAGCAGTCTGGCCTACAAGTCGATGTCGCTGACCTTCGTCTACGACACCGCCCGCGGCGTCCGCGTCACGACGGCGGACGAGGACATGGTCGTGCAGTCCGGCGGCGCGAACCCGATCCTCAGCGCCTCGATCACCATCGATGGCGTGACCCTGGATCTCGACCTGCCCGACTACGGCTATGCCAGCTCGACCGACGACTACTGGACCTGGCTGTCGGCGCGCGGGACCAACCCCGCCAACTACGACAACGAGCTCAGCGCGATGGTCATTGGCTTCGGCATGCCCGGGGACCTGGAGACGCCCTTCACGGCCTACGGCTATGGCGGCGGGTCCCTCCGGCTGTGGTCGCCCACCAGCTTCGCCGAGGCCCTGGCGGAGACCGACTTCAACCTGGGCGGCGTCGAGGTGACCTATGTCGGTCCGTCCGGTCCGGCGCCCGAGCCCGCGACCTGGGCGCTGATGATCGCCGGCTTCGGCCTGGCCGGCACGGCGCTCCGCGCCCGCCGCCGCGGGCCCGCCTAGACCCCGAAGGTCATCCAGACCACGGACTTCGGCCCCACGCCCTCCAGCCGTCGCCAGCCGTAGCGTTCGTAGAACCGCTGGGCCCGGTGGTTCTGCGCCTGGCAGCCCAGGTGCGCCCGGCCGCCGACGGTCGCCAGCCAGCGGTCCATCAGCGCCTTGCCCACGCCCCGGCCCTGCAGCCTGGGCAGCAGGTCGATGTGCAGGTGGGCCGCCGCAGCGTCGACCACCGGCTGCGGGACCGCCGGCGGGTGGTGGATGTAGTAGGCGTCCCACTGGTCGCGGGTCCGCTGCCACGAGGCGACCTCGGCGGTGTCGGCGTAGCGCGCCCTGAGCGCTGGCCACCACTCGGCTTCGCAGCGCGCCTCGAAGGCGCGGGTGTCGGGCGTTCCCAGGATGTAGCCGGCCACGCCGTCGGCATCCTCGGCGACGAAGGCGTGCTCCGGCTCGAAGGCCGCGTAGGGCGCGGCATAGATCTCGCCGATGAGGCGCGGGTCCTCGTAGAGGTGCGTGCCGTCCGCGCCGTTGTCGCCGGTCTTCAGGCAGATGTCGTGCAGCGCGTCGAGGTCGCCCGGCCGGTAGGGGCGGATCGCCGCCATCAGCCGGCGCGCTGGAGGTCGCGGAGCGGCGCGAAGCTGATCAGGGTCGCCCCCGCCGCCACGATCATCCCTGGCAGCTCCGGGTCGGTCATCAGGGCGAAGTCGTCCACGCGGATCTGCGGATGATCCGGGTCGTAGCCGCGCAGCTCGGGGCCGTCCTCCACCGGATGGACATAGACCTCGGTCACGCCCGGCCGCAGGTTGGCCAGGATGCTCGCGAAGGCCGGCCTGGCCGGCTTTCCCCAGGTGGTGGTCATGTGGTCGGGGAACACGAGGCCGCGCTCGGCGGCCATATCCCGACCGGGGAAACCCAGCTCGGCCTCCGCCCGCGCGCCCCACATCCTGAGCGGCAGGTCGTAGGCGGCCGCCAGCTCGACGAAGACTTCGAAGTAGCGCCGGTCGACCTGCATCGTGCCCATGTGGGCGTCCAGGTGGGTGACGTCGACGCCCCAGGCCAGGGCCTGGTCGACCTGCGCCCGGCATTCGGCGCGGACGTCGCCGAGATCGGCCTTGGCCCAGACCGCCTGCGCCGTGGCCGGCATGTAGCCTTCGTCGTCGTGCAGGGAGGCCGCGCCGGTCAGGCTGCGCCAACGGTAGCCGGGATATTCGCAGGTCAGGGTCAGGTGCACGCCGATCCCGCCCTTGAACGACCTGACGCCGTCCAGCGCCCAGGGGCAGGGGACCATCAGCGTCGCGCTGGTCGCCGCGCCGGCCGCCTGCGCCGCCGCCGTCGCCCGGTTCGCCGAGGCGCTGGAGCCCAGGTCGTCGCAGTTGACGATCAGCAGTTTCGCATCGGGGCCGTATCCCAGGCGTTCGACGAGAGTGGGCACGGTCGTCTCCTTTCTCCTCACCCGCGGGGGGAGGGGGACCGCGAAGCGGTGGAGGGGGAATGGATCAAGCGCGGCGCGCCCGGCATGCCCCCCTCCACCATGCTGCGCATGGTTCCCCTCCCCCTACGGGTGAGGAGAATAGGAGGCCGCTGCGCCGCCTACGTCCAGGCCACCATCGGCGGCATCGAGGACAGGATCGTCTCGATGTTCCCGCCGGCCTTGAGCCCGAACATGGTGCCGCGGTCGTAGAGCAGGTTGAACTCCACGTAGCGGCCCCGGCGGACGAGCTGTTCCTGTCGCTCGGCCTCGCCCCAGGGTTCGCTCATCCGATGGCGCACGATCTTCGGGTAGACGTCCAGGAACGCCTCGCCGACGGCGCGGGTGAAGGCGAAGTCCTTCTCGAAGTCGCCCGAGTTGTGCCGGTCGTAGAAGATGCCGCCGACGCCCCGCGTCTCCTTGCGGTGCGGCAGGTAGAAATACTCGTCGCACCAGGCCTTGTACTTCGGGTGCCACTCCGGATCGAACGGGTCGCAGGCGGCCTTCATGGCGGCGTGGAACAGCCGGGCGTCGTCGGCGTCTTCGCTGCGCTGCTCATCCAGCATGGGCGTGAGGTCCGCGCCGCCGCCGAACCAGCTCTCGGCCGTCGACAGGAAGCGGGTGTTCATGTGCACGGTCGGCACGCGCGGGCTGCGCGGGTGGACGATCAGGCTGATGCTGGCCGAGACATAGGAGGGGTCCTTGTCGGCTCCCGGCATGGTCGCGGCCATCTCCGGCGAGAATTTCGCCAGGGCGGCCGAGGTGTGCACCGCGGCCTTCTCGAACAGCCGGCCCTTGAGGAAGGCGCCGATGCCGCCGCCCACCCCGGTCTCCCGCGTCCAGGGCCTGAACTCGAAGCGGCCCGCCGGCTCCGGATAGAGCTCGGGCGAGGCCTCGTCCTCCAGCGCCTCCAGTTCGGCGCAGATTCGCTGCTGAAGGGCTTCGAACCATTCCTTGGCGCGCTGGCGGCGGGTCAGGATCTCGGGAGGCAGGCTGGACATGCGGGGCTAGACTGTTCGCTCGACGGTCGGAAACGCCTTGATCTGCCTCAAGGCTTCGCCGAGCGCCAGCGTCGCGGCGGTGACGAGGTTCAGCGACCGGGCGCCCGGGGCCAGCGGAATCAGCAGGCGCGCGTCGGCGGCGTCATGCACCTCGTCGGGCGCACCGGCGCTTTCGCGGCCGAACAGCAGGGTGTCGTCGGCCCGGAACGCGAAATCGTGGAAGGGCGTCGCCGCCCGCGTGGTGAACAGCACCAGCCGCCCCGCCCGCGCCGGATCGCCGCGGAAGTCGGCCCATCCGGCATGGCGTTTTACCTGGGCGATGGCCGCGTAATCCATGGCCGCGCGGCGGATCGCGGCGTCGCTCAAGGGGAAGCCGCAGGGCTCGATCACGTCCAGCGGGACGCCCAGGCAGGCGGCGAGCCGGATGGCGGCGCCCAGGTTTTGCGGAATGTCCGGTTGAAAAAGGGCCAAACGCATTCTAAGGCCTCTCGCGATCGGGCGTGGCCGGGGCGCAGGGGCACGAATCACGGGCGGGCGGACAAGTGGTTCGCATTCCTTCCGTGTTATCGTGCTCAGCCCCCGACCGCTCTCGGAAACGGTCCTTCCAGCACGCCTGGTGCGGGCCGCAAGCTTAAAGGTCCTCCGGCGCGTCGCGAGGGCCTCTATTCGAAGGGTAGCTTCAAGGTGGCCGACACCGTCGTGGGCGCAACTCCCGACCCGCACGCTTCGGGCGATGACCCGAGCCGTCGCGACTTCATCCATATCGCCGCGGGTGCGGCCGCGGTTGGCGCCGCGGCGGCCCTCGTCTGGCCGCTCGTCGACCAGATGAACCCGGCCGGCGACACGCTCGCGCTCGCCTCCATCGAGTTCGACCTGACCAAGGTCGAGCCCGGTCAGCAGGTGGTCGTGAAGTGGCGTGGCAAGCCGCTGTTCGTGCGCAACCGCACCCCGGAGCAGATCGCCGCGGCGGTGAAGGACGATCACGCCCAACTGCGCGATCCCGCCACCGACGAGAGCCGCCACAAGCCCGGCAAGGCCAACTGGCTGGTCCTGGTCGGCACCTGCACCCACCTGGGCTGCGTGCCCACGGTCGGCGGCGGCGACTACGGCGGCTGGTTCTGCCCCTGCCACGGCTCGCACTACGACACGTCCGGCCGGATCCGTAAGGGCCCCGCGCCGAAGAACCTCGAAGTGCCGACCTACGCCTTCCTTTCCGACACCAAGATCAAGGTGGGCTGAACCCGATGAGCGGACATTCGACCTACGAGCCGAAGACCGGCATCGAGCGGTGGCTCGACACCCGCCTGCCGATCGTGCGCTTCGCCCACGACACGGCTCTCAGCTTCCCGACCCCGAAGAACCTGAACTACTGGTGGACCTTCGGCGGCATCCTGGCGCTCATGCTGGGCATCCAGCTGGTCACCGGCATCGTGCTGGCCATGCACTACGTGCCGCACGTGGACTACGCCTTCGCGTCCGTCGAACGCATCATGCGCGACGTCAACTACGGTTGGCTGATCCGCTACATGCACGCCAACGGCGCCTCGATGTTCTTCCTGGCGGTCTACATCCACATGATCCGCAACCTCTACTACGGCTCCTATAAGGCGCCCCGCGAGGTGCTGTGGATCCTGGGTTGCCTGATCTACCTCGCCATGATGGCCACGGCCTTCATCGGCTACGTGCTGCCCTGGGGCCAGATGAGCTTCCACGGCGCCGTCGTGATCACCAACCTGTTCGGCGCGCTGCCGATCATCGGCACGCCGATCACCACCTGGCTGTGGGGCGGGTTCGCGGTCGACAATCCGACGCTGAACCGCTTCTTCTCGCTGCACTACCTGCTGCCCTTCGTGATCGCGGGCC
>Ga0255338_1005690_pt1 | contig 11225 bp, 9 predicted proteins | sample MeOH1_35cm_T4_19_FD_203715 | JGI IMG/M metagenome (GOLD analysis project Ga0255338, IMG submission 203715) | Sandy soil microbial communities from University of British Columbia, Vancouver, Canada - MeOH1_35cm_T4_195 | ecosystem: Engineered > Artificial ecosystem > Sand microcosm > Unclassified ... | reverse complement strand
TCCAGCGCGGCGCAGCATGCGGCGGTGGCGGCGGGCATGGGCCTGGGCGTGCTGCACGTCTTCGCGGCGGCGGAGGATGACCGGCTGGTCCAGCTTTTCCCCGAGTCGATGGAGGTATGGCGCAGCTATTGGCTGGTCATGCATGCCGATCTGCAAAGGCTGCCGCGGGTGCGGGCGGCAGCCGATTTCCTGGAGGAAGTGACGCGGACGGTGCGGGAGCGGTTGTAAGGAGGTTGTTTTATGTGAAGTGCCGCATGCTCCTGCCTTCGCAGGAGCATGCGGCACTTCTTACCGCAACATTACAGGCAATTAAATTGCAAAGCCCGCCGGTTGGGAGAATGAGGGTGTGTCGATCGGAAGGGCGCCAGAATGGAAGGCGGGCTGGAAACTGTCTATCACGCGCTTCGCGGCGAGCTGTTGCGGTTCCTGATCGCGCGCACCGGCAATGCCGCCGAAGCGGAGGATGTGCTGCACGACATGTGGCTGCGCATCGGGGAGGGGGGCAGTGGTCCCATCGCCAATCCCCGGGCCTATCTTTATCGCATCGCGCAGAATCTGGTGCTCGACCGACTGCGCGAGACGAAACGGCGCGAAGTGCGCGACCGGGCCTGGATGGAACTGGCATCCGGCGCTGACATGCGGCACGCCGATCCCGTCGATCCCCATGCCGATGCGCTGGAACAGATGACCGCGCGGGAGGAGGCGGCCCGGCTTGCATCCGCCATCGCCAATCTGCCGCCGGGCGCGCGGCGCGCCTTTCAGTTGCACAAGGTCGAGGGGTTGCCCCATGGCGAGGTCGCGGCCCGCCTGGGCATCAGCAAAAGCGGCGTCGAAAAGCATATGGCGGTCGCGATGAAATATTTGCGCCGCGCGTTGAGCGAGGACTGAGGCAATGCTGTAATGGTAACGTCACAGAGGAGACAGAACGGCGTGGACGGGCGGCTATGCCCGGCCAAGGGACCGTAACGGGACGGAACCATGACGGAGACGATCATCGACCGGGCGATTGCCTGGCACAGTGCGCAGGACGATGCGGATTTCGACTGGGACGGCTTTACGCTGTGGCTGGAGGCCGATCCCGCGCATCGCCTTGCCTTCGATGAGATCGCGCTGCTGGATGACCGGATTGCCGATCATCGTCCTACCCTGGCCGCGCTGTTGCCGCCCATTGAGGTTGTGCCGGTGGCGTTTCCCGCCATGGAAGACCCGGTCGCGTCGCCGCGCCGCTGGAGCCTCTGGGCCGGTGGCGGGATCGCGGCGGCCATGGCGTTGGCGGTCGCCGTTCCGACTTTCCTGTCCCTGTCGCCTGCGCCGTCGGCGGCCGACTATCGCACCGGCGCCGGGCAGAGCCGCACCATCGCGCTGAAGGACGGATCGCGGATCACCCTTGCTGCCTCCAGCCATTTGCGGGTGGAGGGGGAGGGGCAGGACAAGCTGGCGCTGGAGGGCGGCGCGCTGTTCGACATTCCCCATCGTCCCGGCCGGACGATGACGATCCGGGCGGGCGGGCAGGAAATCAGCGACATCGGCACGCGGTTCGACATTTTGGCCGACACCCGGACGATGCGCGTCGCGGTGGCGGAGGGCGTGATCGCGCTCAAGCCGGCCGGTGCGGACAATGCTGCGGTCCGCCTCTCCGCCGGACGGCAGATGGTCATCGACCGGACCACGCACCAAGGCGAGATCAGCGCGGTCGCGCCCGCCGCCATCGGCAGTTGGCGGCAGGGACGGCTGGTTTATGAAGGCGTGCCGCTGTCTCTGGTCGCGTCCGACATCAGCCGCTATGCAGGGGTGCCTGTCAGGGCCGGGGCGGACGTCGCCGGCCGGCGCTTTTCCGGCGTGTTGATCGTGGGGGACGGATCGGGTCTTGTCGGTGAAGTGGCGCAGCTTATGGACCTTCGGATCGTGCGCGAAGCTGGGCGGCAGGACGGCGCTGTCCTGCTGCGCGCTGGCGGCGGCTGAACTCGCCGCGCCGGGCAGCGCCTGGGCGCAGTCCCGGCAGATCAGCATCGACGCCGCGCCGTTGTCCGCCGCGCTGGCGGAATTGTCGCGGCAAACGGGCATAGCGGTCGGCTTCGAAGGGCGCTTGCCGGACGTCCGGTCCCGGCCGGTCAGCGGACGGCTGACGGCGCGGCAGGCCTTGGCGACGATGCTGGAGGGCACGGGGCTGAAGGCGCAGCGCCTGACGCCTACGACATTTCGTCTGGTCCGCGCCGAACGGCCGCTGCCCCGGCGTCCGGCGGATCGGCTTCCGCCGCAGCCTGGCGGCAATGTGGACATCATCGTCACCGGCACCAAGCGGGATGAGCCGCTTTCAAGCCTGCCCATATCGGTCGCCATTGCGGAGGCGCCGGGTGAGCGGACCGGAACGCCGCTGCCCGGCACCGCCGATGTGGCGCGGCAGCTAGACGGGCTGACGCTCACCAATTTGGGGCCGGGGCGCAACCGGCAGTTCATCCGGGGCGTGGCGGACAGCCCGTTCAACGGCAGCAGCCAGTCGACCGTCGCCATATTGGTGAACGACGCCCGCGCCACCTATAATGCGCCCGATCCCGACCTGCGGCTGGTCGATGTCGAGCGGGTGGAATTGCTCAAGGGGCCGCAGGGGTCGCTGTACGGCACGGGCACATTGGGCGGGGTGTTCCATATCGTGACCCGTCCGCCTGATGCCGGGCGGTTCGCTGCCATGGCGGGCGCGGGCGGCTCCATCGCGGCGCATGGCGATGCCGGCGGCGATGTGGAGGCGATGGTCAACCTGCCGCTGGTCGCGGACCGGCTGGCACTGCGCGGCGTCGCCTATGCGGCGCGCGAGCCGGGCTGGATCGACACCGCCGGGCGCGGCGATGCGAACCGGGGGGAGGTCAGCGGCCTTCGCCTCGCCCTGCGCGCGCTGCCGGGGGACTGGACCGTCGACCTGAACGGCATGGTGCAGATGCAGGATGTCGCGGACAGCCAATATGTCTATGCCCGGCACCGGCTGGAGCGGCCCGCGCAGCCTGCCGAGCCGCATGACAATGACTTCGCCATGGCCGCCCTGCGCGTGGCGGGGAAGCTGGGCGATGCGGATTTTGTCTATGCGGGCAACTGGGTCGACCATGACGTGTCGAGCACGCTGGATGCGAGCGCGCTGTCGGCGTCGGCCTTCGGCGTTCCGGCTCCGGCGCTTTATGTCGAGCAGCGACGGAACCGCCTGTTCGATCAGGAAATCCGCCTGTCCCATACCGGCAGCGGCGGCCTGTCGTGGTTGGCGGGCCTGTCCTTCATGGACGTGCGCAACCATCTGCTGGGCACGATCAGCAACGAGGCGGGCGACGTCACGGTCGCGACGGGCACTCAGGGGGTGCGCGAACTGTCGGCCTTCGGTGACATTCGCGTGCCGCTGTCCCGCACATTGTCGCTCGATATCGGCGGCCGCCTGTTCCATTCGCGGACCGAGGAGGAACGGGGCGCGAAAAGGGCGCGGGTCGAGGTTTCGGTGTCGCGCAGCGGATTTACCCCATCGCTCGCCTTGTCGTGGCAGGCTGGGGGCAGGGATTTCCTCTATCTGCGCTATGCCGGGGCGCTGCGTCCGGGCGGGCTTTCGCAAACCGGCACGGGATCGGCGGAGCGTTTCGATTCCGACGAATTGCAGACCTTCGAAGCGGGCTGGCGTCACAGCAATCCAGCGGGACTGACGATCAATGCCGACGCTTTTCTGACGACATGGTCGCATTTGCAATCCGACTATCTGCTGTCGGACGGGCTGATCGGCACCCGCAATGTCGGGGATGCGCGCATCCATGGGGCGGAATTGTCGGTCGACTGGGCGCCCGCGCGCGACTGGGCGCTCAGCGCCGGGCTGGTGGTGCAAAGCGCCCTGCTGACAAAGACGAGCGACGGGACGGAGATTGAGGACCGGCATCTTCCCGTCATTCCGCGCTGGACGGCAAGATGGGGATTGAGCCGGTCCTTCGAGCTTGGGGGCTGGAACGGCAGCGCCGGGGTGCGCCTCAACTATCTCAGCCGCTCCCGGCTCAGCTTCGATCCGGGGCTGGACCGCCAGATGGGCGATTATGCGCTGGCCGATGTGGATCTGCTGCTGCGCAAGGGGACGTGGGGCATCCGCATGGCGGGCAGCAACCTGTTCGATTGCAGGGCGGACAGCTTCGCCTTCGGCAATCCCTTTTCGTTGGGCAAGGGGCCGCAATATACGCCGTTGCGCCCCCGGCAATGGACGGTGGGTTTCACAAGGTCGTGGTGACAGGCCGCCGCTGGAGCGCGAAGACGGCGGCATAGCCGACATGGTCCGACAGCATGCTGCCGTCGGCGGCATGGCCGAATGGCACCTCGATCCGGCGCAGCGCGACATTTGTGCTCCGGCCCGGCGCGAAAAATTCCCAGTCGCGGCCGCGCCATTCCGACAGCCGCGCATCGGCGGACAGCGGCAGGCGAAGCCTTTCCGCCGCCGCATAGGCATTGTTCACGGGCGTGCTCCTGCTCCAGCCTCTTGCCTGTTCGATCAGGTCGCTGCGCCGCGCCTGGGTCTGCCCGGCATTGAAATCGCCCGCCACGATCAGCGCATCGCGGGGGTTGTGAAAGCGGCGGATGAAGGCGGTCAGGCAGGCGAGTTGCCGGTCATGGGCATGGTTCGACCGTTCGTCCGGCACATCGGAAGCGCGCCGGCTGTTGAGATGGGTGGTGACGATGTCCACCGGATCGCCCCCGCCGGGCAGCCTGATCCGCACCAGCAGCGCGCCCTTGTTCGCGAGGCAATCGAACCCCGCGCAGGCATAGCCGGGATAGACCATCGCATGCACGCCGGAGATGGGGAAATCGGACAGGATCTGAAGGCCGCTGCCGACCCATTTGCCGATCCCCTCGCCATGGGACCAGCTTTGCGCCGCCGCGAATCGCAAGTCGGCAGGGGCTGGCGGTTGCGGGCTGGCGGCGTCCTCCCCCGGACCATCGACGATGTAGCGATAGCCCGCCGCGCGGCCGATCGCCTGGGCGTCGCTGGTGAAGGCCTCCTGCAGCAGCACGATCTGCGGGTTGCGCCCCTCTGAACGCAGCGTCCGCAATGTCGCGGCGATCCGGGCGAAATCGGCGGGACGGTCCCAAGCCATCGGCCAGGGCAGGCCGTGGATATTATAGGTCATCACCGACAGGTCGCCGTCGAAGCGGGCCGGGCCGGCGGGGGCCGGCGGATCGCGGGTATCGGCCGACGGCGCCGCCGCGATCAGCGCCGCGACAGCGAGCGTCCGCAGGGCATATCCGAAAATGCGCACGCTTCTTCTCCTGCCGCGATGGCGGGAAGACGACGGGACGGGGTTCTTACCTCAGTTGTCGCAAGTCGAAAAAAATATTCGGGCAAGGAACTGCGTTACTTTCCGGCCATGGCGTCTCCATTGCGAGAGTGAAAGAGCGCTTGTGATCGACTTTGTAATAATGCCGTCATCCCCGACAATCATAGGGCCGCTGGTAATGCACAGGGTTCCGGGGGGGCGTTGACCTGTCATGAAGCGGCTTCTTCTTTCCATTCATGATGTTGGTCCCCGTTTCGAAACGGAAGTGGACCTGCTGCTGGATCGGATGACGCGCCATGCCGGTCCCGCCGAACTGGCGATGCTGGTCGTGCCCGACCATTGGGGACGGCATCCTCTGGCGGTGGGTTCCCCTTTCGCGGTGCGGCTGCGCGCATGGGCGGATGCGGGGATCAGCATGTTCGCCCATGGCTGGTTCCACCAGGATAGGACCGTTCACGATCAGCCCGTCGCGCGGTTCAAGGCGCGCCACATGACCGCCGGAGAGGGCGAATTTCTGGGCCTGGACGGCGAGACCGCGGCGCGGCGCATGATCGATGGACGCGACCTTATCGAACAGATCACTGGCCGTCCGGTGGCGGGGTTCGTCGCGCCCGCCTGGCTTTATGGCGCGCCTGCGCTCGATGCGCTGGGGCAATGCGGTTTCGCGCTGGCGGAGGATCATATGAAGGTCTGGCATCCGCCATCGGGCAAGGTGCTGGCGCGTGGCCCGGTCATCACCTGGGCCAGCCGCAGCCGGGCGCGCATCGCATCCTCTCTGCTGGCGGCGCGGGTGTTGCCGCCGGTGCTGCGCCATGCGCCCGTGGCGCGAGTAGCCGTGCATCCGGGCGACGCGCATGTCCCCGCGCTGCTCGCCAGCATCGATCGCGTGCTGTGGCGGCTGGGGCGCACCCACCGGCCCGCCCGCTATGGCGACCTGTTGGCGAGCTGATCCATGCGCATCCTGACCTTCCTCCACAGTTTCGAGCCGGGCGGGGTCGAGCGCGTGGCGCTGCGGCTGGTACGGCGCTGGCGGGAGCAGGGCGTCGACGCGCCGCTGTTTCTGGGCCGCATCGACGGCGCCATGCGGGCGGAGCTGGGCGACGGCCTCGACCATCATGTCCCGCGCCAGCCGTCTTTCTCCGTTGCGGGCCTCGAAACGCTCTGGATGATCGCGACGCTGCCCGCCTTCATCCGCCGGACGCGGCCCGACGCCCTGTTCTGCGCGGGCAACAGCTATGCCGTGGTCGCCGTGGCGATGAAGCTGCTGCTGGGCCGCGCCTGCCCGCCGGTCCTGGCCAAGATCAGCAACGATCTCGAACGGCGCGACATGATCTGGCCGGCGCGCATGGCCTACCGGCTATGGCTGCGCATCCAGGGCCGGTTCATCGATCATTTCGTCGCCATGGCACCGGGTCTGGAGTGCGAAATAGCCGAACTTGTGCGCCCGGTGAAACAGGCGATCAGCATCGTCCCCGATCCCGCCCTGTCGCGGGCGCAGATCGACCGGCTGCGCGCCGCCCGCCAGCCGGATGAGGGGCGCAAAGGACGTCTGTTCGTCGCCATCGGCCGTCTGGCGCGGCAGAAGAATTTTCCGCTGATGCTCGAAGCCTTCGCCCAGGCGGCGCGGCCCGATGACCGCCTGCTGATCTTCGGAGACGGCCCGGAACGCAAGGCGCTGCAAAGCCGGGCGCAACGCCTCGGCATCGCTGATCGCGTCGGTTTCATGGGTCATGTTCCTGATCCGGCCCTGCAGATCGGGCAGGCGGACGCCTTCCTGCTGTCCTCCGATTATGAAGGCGTGCCTGCCGCGCTGCTGGAGGCGCTGGCCGTCGGCCTTCCCGTCATCGCCACGCAATGCAGCGCGGCGATGCGGTCGCTGCTTGGCGACGGCGCGCTCGGCCGCCTCCTCCCGGTGGGCGACGCCCACGTCTTTGCCGCCGCTCTGGCCGATGCGCCCCTGCCGCAGGACAGCGCCGCCAGCCTCGCCCAAGCGCGCCGCTTCACCCTGGAGGCCGCCTCCGCCGCCTATCTCGACAGCTTCGCGGCGATGACAAGCGCCAAAAGCGCCTCATGCCCGACTGAGGCGCTTGGTCAGCCGCGCCGCGACCCCATCCCGCCAATGATGACGAGCCTTTCATGACCGGCAACAGTTCCACAGGCCTTATGCCGCCGCCTACCGCACCGATCGACCCGGCTCTGCTCGATCCCCGGCCGCTGATCCAGTCGGGCCGCAACTGGACCCGCTGGGCCGGGCCGCTGGTTTCGGTGCTGATCCTCGTGGTCGCGCTGCACCAGTTCCGTGGGCTGGACCCCGCCAGCCTCTGGGCGCTGGTGCCGGGCGGCATCGCCTTCTGGGCCGCCTTCGCGCTCTATTATCTGGCCGGGCCGCTGTCCGAATGGGTGATCTTCCGCCGCCTCTGGTCGATCCCGCCGGACGGCTTCGCCGCGCTGCTGCGCAAGCTGGTCAGCAATGAAATCCTGCTCGGCTATCTGGGGGAGGTTTATTTCTACGCCTGGGCCCGGCGCCATGCGAAGATCACCACCGCCCCCTTCGGCGCGATCAAGGATGTGACGATCCTGTCCGCGCTGGTGGGCAATGGCGTGACATTGGTGATGGTGGCGTTCGCCGTGCCGCTGCTGGGCGCGGTCGATGCGCGGCTCAACACATGGGAAGTGGGCGGGTCGATACTCTTCGTGCTGGCGACGTCGCTGGTCGCCATGCTGCTGCGCAAGCGGCTGTTCACCCTGCCGCGCAAGGCGCTGTGGATGGTCGCGGCGATCCATCTGCTGCGCATCGTCGCGACGACGGTGCTGGCGGCGATGATGTGGCACATGCTGCTGCCTGACATCGCGCTTAGCTGGTGGATTTTACTCGGCACGCTGCGGCAGTTGGTCTCGCGCCTGCCCTTCCTGCCGAACAAGGATGTGGTGTTCGCAGGCATGGCCGCATTTCTGATCGGGCGCGACAGCGAGATCGTGTCGGCCATGGCGCTGATGGCGTCGCTGATCCTGGCGGCGCATCTGTTGGTCGGCATCACGCTGGGGGCGACCGGATTGCTGCGGGAAAGCCGGGCGCAATGATCGCAACCCTCTTCCTCGCCAGCGTGGCGATCCCCTCCACGCCTGATCTGGGCAAGGCCGAGGGGCAATGCCGCCCGGACGAAAAAGGCTCCGCCTATCTGGTCGAGGTGGCGGGCCTCAAGGACCGCAAGGGGCGGTTGAAGCTGGAACTTTATCCCGCGAACGACGCGGATTTCCTGGCGGACGACAATATTCTGATCGCCGCGGGCAAGCCGTTCCGCCGCGTTGAGGAGCCGGTGCCGCCATCCGGCCCGGTGGAGCTGTGCATTCGCGCACCCGGCCCCGGCAGCTATGCGCTCAGCCTGCTGCATGACCGCGACGCCAATCGCCGCTTTTCCCTGTCGATCGACGGCATCGGCTTTGCGGGCAATCCGAAAATCGGCTGGTCCAAGCCCCATGCCGCCGCCGCCAGCGCGCCGGTGGGCAGCGGCCCCACCCGCATCGCCATCACCGTCAATTATCGCCGGGGACTGTTTTCCTTCGGCCCAGCGGAGAAATAATCCGATGCGCATCGTCGATGTCTGCGCCTTCTACGCGCCCAGCGGCGGCGGGGTGAAGACCTATGTGGAACGCAAGCTGCGCGCCGGGGCGCAGGCGGGGCATGAGATCATCATCCTGGCCCCGTCCGACAGCGACCGGGTGGTGGAGGCGGGCGGCGGCAAGATCGTCATGCTGCCCGCGCGGCGTTTCCCGCTGGACCGGCGCTATTCCTATTTCGATGATGAACAGTCGCTCCACGCCATGCTCGACCGGCTGCAACCCGATCTGGTCGAGGCGTCCTCGCCCTGGGGCAGCGCCGCGATGGTGGCGCGTTGGCGGGGGGATGCGCCCCGCGCCCTCATCATGCATGCCGATCCGCTGTCCGCCTATGCCTATCGCTGGTTCGGCCAAGTGCTGAGCCGGGAGCGGATTGACCGGGGCTTCGACTGGTTCTGGCGGCATTTGCGGCGGCTGGACGAGAGTTTCGACATGGTCGTCAGCGCCAGCAACAGCCTGTCCCAACGGCTGGAGGCGGGGCGCCTGAAGCGCGTCGTGACCCTGCCCATGGGCGTGGAGCCCGGCCATTTCAGCCCCACGCGGCGCAACGAACGGCTGCGCGCCCGGCTGCTGGAGCGCTGTGGCCTCGGCCCCGATGCGACGCTGCTGCTGGGGGTCGGCCGCCATGCGCCCGAAAAGCGCTGGCCGATGGTGATAGAGGCGGTCACGTCGGCGGGCTTTGCCACGCCGGTCGGGCTGGTGCTGGTGGGTGACGGGCGGGAACGGGCGCGGGTCCGCCGCGCTGCCGCCAATAATCCGCATATCCAGCTTCTGGCGCCGATGCACGACCGGCCCGCGCTGGCCGAACTGCTCGCCAGCGCCGACGCGCTCGTCCATGGCTGCGAGGCGGAGACTTTCTGCATGGTCGCGGCGGAAGCGCGGGCCAGCGGCCTGCCGGTCATCGTGCCCGACGAAGGGGGCGCTTCGGACCAGGCCCGCAGCGGTGGTGGCCTGCTCTATCGCGCCGCTCAGGCCGACAGCCTGGCCGCCGCCATCGTCGATTTCGTGAATGGCGGCCCCGCCGAACAGCGCCGCCGCGCCTCTGCCCTGGCGCCGTCGGTCATGACCATGGACGATCATTTCGGCAGGCTGTTTTCCGCCTATCAGCGCCTCGCGCCGGGCCGCCGTCATGCTGCTTAGACGGTCCTTGCCCCTGATGCGCCGATCCGGACCAGCCGCCAGCGAGAGGCCACAGCCCCGTACCGGTGAGCGGGCGAAGGAGGTAGGCCAACCCCATGCTTGCGGCCTGCGATATCGGGCCGACTGCGAATGCTGGTCCTTCTGGGCAGCTATTCTCTGGTGGCTGCTGCGTTCCAGAGGGCGTTCATGACGCGACCCGATCCGTCTGCGCCGCCATCTTCAGGGGGACGGAAATATCCGCCAGCTTCGCCCGGTCGACCGCAACCCCCTTCAGGATCAGCGCGCGGGCGCCCATGAAATCCTTCGCATTATTGATCGCATCGACCGCCACCACGCGGCCTTGCCGCAAGTAGATGACGGTGAACGGGCCATTTTCCCGGTCGCCGCGCAGGACGATGTCGTCGGCATCCTTGTTGAGCCCGGCGGATTGCAGCGTCAGGTCGAACTGATCGGACCAGAATGTCGGCAGCGCCCGATATTCGGTCGGCGCCTCCATGATGGTGTCGGCGGCGATGGCCGCGGAGTCCATCGCATGCTGCACGGATTCCAGCCGCCACAAGCCCCCGGCGAACGGATTGGGATGCCGGGCGCAGTCGCCTATGGCCAGAACGCCCTCCGCCGACGTCCGGCAATATTCATCGACCAGCACGCCGCCGTCGCAGGCGATGCCCGCCTCTTCCGCCAGCGCCGTGTCGGCATCGATGCCGATGCCGATGATCGCGAGATCGACGGGAATTTCCTCGCCCGATCCCAATCTGACGGCCGACACGCGATCCTCGCCGGAAAAGCCCGCGACTTGCTCGCCCAGGCGCAGCTCGACGCCCCGGTTGCGATGCTGGCGTTCGAAAAAGTCGGACACTGCAGGTGAGGTGACGCGCTGGAGGACGCGGGGTTGCGCTTCGATGACGACGACCTCATGCCCCATCTCGCGCGCCGCCGCCGCGACCTCCAGCCCCACATATCCCGCTCCGATGATGCCGATGCGCCCGCCATTGCGAAGCCCCTCGCGGATCGCATCCACATCCGCGACGGTGCGCAGATAATAGAGGCCCGCAAGCTCCGAACCGGGGCAGCGAAGGTGCCGCACTTTCCCGCCGGTCGCCAGCGCGCACCACCCGAACCGGATGATCCGGCCATCGTCCAGTTCGACCCGCTTGCCGGCGGGATCGAGCGACCTCACCCTGC
>Ga0255338_1005689_pt1 | contig 11226 bp, 7 predicted proteins | sample MeOH1_35cm_T4_19_FD_203715 | JGI IMG/M metagenome (GOLD analysis project Ga0255338, IMG submission 203715) | Sandy soil microbial communities from University of British Columbia, Vancouver, Canada - MeOH1_35cm_T4_195 | ecosystem: Engineered > Artificial ecosystem > Sand microcosm > Unclassified ... | reverse complement strand
TGTGGCCGTTCTTCTTGTAGAGCTCCATGAGCTCCTTCTGCATCTCGGCCTTCTTGGTCATGTCGCCGCCGAACTTCTCGTACTTGGCCTGGAGGGCCTTCTGGTGCGGCTCGAAGTCCTTCATGCGGAGCATGGAGATGGTCTGCTTGGTGTTCAGGTGCCAGGTGGCCAGGCGGATGATCACCGTGAAGAGCACGATGGCCCAGCCCCAGTTGCCCACCACGCGGTAGACCATGCGGAGCACCCAGAAGAGCAGCTGCGCCACGGCGCCGAAGAAGCCGTAGTCGATGACCCGGGTGAAGGGCTTCTCGAAGGCCAGCAGCGGCTCCGCCTGCTTGGGCCCCAGGTAGAGCGAGGCGTCCAGGCGGCCGCCCTCGGGCAGCAGCTGGTAGCCCGAGGCATCCCGGCCCGCGGGGCGGGGGAGCTTCCAGAGGGCGGCGAAGTAGTGGTTGCGCTGGCTCTTGGCGTCCTTCTCCACACCCGCGTCCAGGCCCAGGCGGGCGGCGGAGGGCGGGAGCTCCTTGCGCTTGGCACCCAGGAAGCTGAAGAAGGGGTCATGCAGCATCTCGGCCCAGGTCACGGCCTCGATGGACTTCTCGGAGAGGGTGAAGACGCGGCCCAGGTGCTTCACGGGCTCATCGCTGGTGGGGTTGGCGACCAGCTGGAGGGCGGCGTTCCGGGGGGAGAGCCCCTCCACGCGGAGCTCGAAGCCCTTCTCGGGCACGTGGTAGGTCAGGCGATCTCCGGCCGCGTTCTCGAAGATGACGCTGGTGCCTGCCGCACCCTTCTCCTCGCGCACGGTCTCGAAGCCCGCGCCCTGGAAGGCGCCCAGGCCCGCGAAGGTGTCCGGGAAGAACGGGGTGCCGTCCTGGAGCCAGGCGGCCTGCTTCAGCGCACCCGTGGCCACCTGCCAGGTCAGGCGGAAGTCCGCCGTGGCCAGGGTATGGGTGGCAGCCGGATCCGCAGCCCTGGTCCCAGGCTGCACGGCACCCTGGGCGGCCGGGCCGGCGGGAGCCGGGGTGGGAACCTGGGGCTTGGCGGCCTCGACGGGGGTCGGCTGCGGCTGTGTTTGCGCCTGGGCGGCCGGAACCGGCTTGGCATAGCGCGAGCTGAGCCAGAACTGGCCGGCGAGCAGGATCACGCTGCCGATGACGAAGTAGACGACATTGCGGTTTTTCATGGCGTGTCCGTGGGGGGGAGACGGCGCAGGGCCAGCCCGAGCTGATCCTCGATGTCCCGGAAGGTGAGCCGGTCAAGGGAGGGGGCGCTGCGTGCGGGGCGCACCCAGACGACCCAGGGCTGGCCGGCGAGGCGCCCGGAAAGCGATAGGAAGGCCATGCGGACCTGGCGGCGGAAGCGGTTGCGGCGCACGGCCGGGCCGGTCTTCCGGGGGGAGGTCACGAGCAGCAGGGGTTCGGAGCCGGTGGCGTGCCGCCAGATGCGGATGTCCAGATACGCGTCTCGCCCCAGCAGCGGCCGGGGCGGGGGCACGGGCACCGCGTGGTCCCTGTGGCGGACCGTGCGGAAGCGGCCCTTGAAGATCACGGGACTGGCGTCAGACCGCCAGGACGTGGCGGCCCTTCGCGCGGCGGCGCTTGAGCACCAGACGGCCGTTCTTGGTCTTCATCCGGCTCAGGAAGCCGTGGGTCTTCGCGCGGCGGCGATTGTTGGGCTGAAAGGTGCGCTTCATGGTTCCACCTCGGGGGTCCCCTCCCGGGGAGGAGGACGAACCTTCGAGGGTATCAGCGGAGGGCGCGCCGCTCAAGGGCATTTCCATCCTCCCATCCACCGCCCGGGGTGCTAGATTTGGGGTCCTCCCCGCGAGTCTTCCGTGGCCGAGGGCGTGCGAAGCCCGCCCCCGAAGCTGCGCGCCTGCGCGCCGTCCCGCCACGTCTGCCACTCCACCACCGCACCCGGTGAACCCATGCGCTCCGCCGATCCCACCGCCCTCTGGGACACCATCCGACTTGGACTGTCCAAACAGCTTCCTGAAGCCAGCTTCAAGGAGTGGATCGCCCCCTGCGCGCCCGTGAAGGTCGAGGACGGAACCCTGTGGATCCAGGTTCCCAGCGCCGCCGCCAAGCTCTGGATCGAGCAGCAGCTGCCCGAGGAGTTCAACGATGCCCTGGCCCAGGGTGGGCTCGCGGATCTCCAGCTGGTGTTCCAGGTGTCGGGCGTGCCCCCCGCCGAGCCGAAGGCCGCGCCGCGGAAGGGCGAGTCCGGCAGCCACCCCGCGCTGGAGGCGCCCACCGCCTCGTCCTTCCCCTACCTCTTCAACCGCTACACCCTCGATCGCTTCGTCGTGGGCCCCGGCAGCCAGCTGGCCTTCGCCGCGGCCAAGGCCGTGGTGGACAGCTACGGCAAGGCCGCGACGCCGCTCAGCATGAATCCGTTGTTCATATACGGCGGCGCGGGCCTGGGCAAGACGCACCTCATGGTGGGCATCGGCAAGGGCCTGCTGGCGCGCAACCCCAGGCTGCGCGTGGCGTACCTCAAGGTGGACAACTTCTTCAACGAGCTCACCGTGGCCATCAAGGCCAAGAACACCGAGCCCATGCGCAAGAAGTACCAGCAGAACGACGTGCTGCTGCTCGACGACGTGCAGACCCTCGGGAAGATGGAGCGGACCCAGGAGGAGATCTTCTACATCCTCGAATACCTGCTCCAGCACGGAAAGCAGATCGTCCTCACCTCGGACAAGCCCCCGCAGCGCCTGGAGGGCTGCCACGAGCGGCTCATCACCCGCTTCAAATGGGGTCTGACGGCGGACATCCAGCCCCCGGACTTCGAGACCCGCATCGCCATCCTGAAGAAGAAGCTCGAGGACGCGGACTTCAAGAACGTGCCGCCCATCCCCGATGACGTGCTCACCTTCATCGCCCACAAGGCCAAGGGCAGCGTGCGCGACCTGGAGGGCTTCCTCACCCGCGTGATCTTCCAGGCCAGCCTCATCGGCATCCCCCCCACCCTGGAGGTGGCCCATGCGGCCTTCCAGGGCCAGAGCGGGGAGGAGCCCACGGCCGCCATCCCGCCGGAACGGATCTACCGCATGACGGCAGAGACCTTCAACCTCCCCTTTGCCGACCTCATGAAGAAGCGCTCGCGGCAGCAGGCCGTCCTCCTGCCCCGCCAGGTGGCCATGTACCTGGCCCGGGAGATCGCCTCCGCGCCCTTCGCGGACATCGGCCGTTCGTTCTCCATGCACCACTCCACCGTCATGAACGCCATCGACTCCGTGCGGGAGCGCATGAAGCGCGATCCCGAATTCCACAGGATGGTCCAGGCTCTACTCAATAGCATCCATTGATTAGGCTTGGGTTGCCTCGTTCTCCACACCCGGGGGCCCTGCGGAATCCACAGGACTCCCCCAGCGACTCCCGGGGACCCGCCAGACCTCCCCATTCCGCACCTCCGCAGGGCCTCTCCACAGCCTGTCCCATGCAGGGAAACTCCGGTAGAATAGGGCTTTGAGACGTCATTCCACAGGTTGTCCTGGGCTTCAGCATCATCAAGGGTGATTCATGAGTCTTCAGTTACAGGTTTCCAAGGATCGTCTGGATCGCACCCTGGGGATCCTGAAGCACGCCTTGGACCGCCGGGTCACGCTGCCCATCCTGCAGCACATCCTCGTGGACGTGCGGCCCAAGGAGGTCGTGCTGAAGGCCACGGACATGGAGCTGGCCTTCGAGGCCACGGTTCCAGGCGAGGGCCAGGGCGAGTGGACCATGGCCGTGCCCGGCAAGAAGTTCATCGAGACCGTCCGCGTCTTCCCCGAAGGCATCCTGAGCCTGGAGTGCCCCGATGCCGGCGGCCGCCTGTGGCTGCGGGCCAAGGGCATGAACTCCGAGCACAACATCCAGCCCGGCGAGGGCTTCCCGGAGCTGCCGGGGCCCAGCAAGCAGCTTCCCGTCGTGAAGATTCCCGTGCTGCGCTTCAAGCGGGCCATCCAGCTGGGCTCCATCGCCGTCAGCAAGGACGCCACCAAGCCCACGCTGTCCGCCGTGCTGGTGCACCTCTCCAAGCACCACGTGCGCGTGGTCTCCACGGACGGATTCCGGCTCGCCGTGGCGGAGGTCCCCTGCGACACGAAGCTGAAGGACGAGGTCCGGCTCATCGTCCCCAAGCGGGCCCTGGACCTCATTCCCACCCTGCTGGGCGACGAGGGCGAGGTCGAGCTCTGTTGGGACGGCACCACGCTCTTCCTCGACCAGCCGGGGCTCAAGTTCAGCACCCGCCTGGTCACGGGCAACTACCCGGCCTACGAGAAGGTGCTGCCCGCCGAGCTGCCCAAGCGCGTGATCATGGATCGCGAGGTCTTCCTCCGCACCCTGCGCTTCGTGGGCCTGAAGAAGGACGACTACAACAAGAACGTGCGCCTGTTCTACGAATTCCCCAACCTGCGCACGGTCTTCCAGCACCCCGACGAGGGCGTGAACCAGGCCACGCTGCCCTTCACGGGCGAGGAACAGCCCTTCGAGCTGGCCTTCAACATCGACTACCTCACGGAGCTGCTGGAGCGGCTCCCGGGCGACGAGGTGGTCTACCAGTTCAAGGATGAGGTGGGCCAGGGGGTGTTCATGTCCCCCAGCCTCGAGGACTTCAGCTTCCGCTACGTCCTCATGCCCGTCCGTTTCGCCACCAGCGCCACCGCCTGATCGGCGCCCGCAGCACCGTACCGCACACCACCGAACCCAACCAAGTGAGTCTTGATGTCTGAAGAAGTCTCCCGCGCCCGTGTCCACACTCCCCTGGAAACCGACAGCTACACCGCCGACAACATCACGGTCCTGAGAGACCTCGAGGCCGTCCGGAAGCGGCCCGGCATGTACATCGGCGACACCGATGACGGCAGTGGCCTGCACCACATGGTCTACGAGGTGGTGGACAACGCCATCGACGAGGCCCTGGCGGGCTTCTGCACCCGCGTGGACGTCATCCTCCACAACGACGGCAGCTGCAGCGTGGAGGACAACGGCCGCGGCATCCCCGTGGACATCCACAAGGAAGAGGGCCGCAGCGCCGCCGAAGTGATCATGACGGTGCTCCATGCCGGCGGGAAGTTCGACAACACCAGCACCGAGGGGAAGAACGCCTACAAGGTGTCGGGCGGCCTCCACGGAGTGGGCGTGTCCTGCGTGAACGCCCTGTCCTCCAAGCTCTTCCTCACCGTCTGGAAGGAGGGCCAGGAATACGCCATGACCTTCTCCCAGGGCAAGGCGGATGCCCCCCTGAAGCCCGTGGGGCCCACGGCACGGCGCGGCACCCGCGTGCGCTTCCAGCCCGATCCCGAGGTCTTCAACAACGTCCTGGACTTCAGCTTCGAGATCCTCAGCCAGCGGCTGCGGGAGTTGAGCTACCTGAACCAGGGCGTCCACATCCGCATCACGGACGAGCGCACCGGCGACACCCACGACTTCATGAATGCCGGCGGCATCAGCGCCTTCGTGGAACACCTGAACCGCAACAAGCCCGTCCTCCACAAGCCCCCGATCTACATCAAGGATGAGAAGCAGGACACCACCGTCGAGGTGGCCCTCCAGTGGAACGACTCCTACCAGGAGACCCTCTACTGCTTCACGAACAACATCCGCAACCGCGACGGCGGCGCGCACCTGGAGGGCTTCCGGGCCGCCATGACCCGCGTCATCAACAGCTATGCCGAGAAGAACAACCTGCTGAAGAGCGCCAAGGTGAGCCTCTCGGGCGAGGATGTCCGGGAGGGCCTGACGGCAGTGCTTAGTGCCAAGGTCCCTGATCCCAAGTTTTCCAGCCAGACCAAGGACCGGCTCGTCTCCAGCGAGGTGAAGGGCATCGTCCAGACCATCGTCTACGAGAAGCTCTCCGCGTTCTTCGAGGAGAACCCCCGGGAGGCCAAGGCCATCCTGGAGAAGGCCATCGAGGCCGCCCGGGCCCGCGAGGCCGCCCGCAAGGCCCGCGACCTGACCCGCCGCAAGGGGGCCCTGGATGGCGGCGGCCTGCCGGGCAAGCTGGCGGACTGCCAGGAGAAGGACCCGGCCCTCAGCGAGATCTTCCTGGTGGAGGGCGACTCCGCCGGCGGCAGCGCCAAGCAGGGCCGCCACCGCGCCACCCAGGCCATCCTGCCCCTCAAGGGCAAGGTGCTGAACGTGGAGAAGGCCCGCTTCGACAAGATCCTCGGCCACAACGAGCTGCGCGTGCTCATCCAGGCGCTGGGCACGGGCATCGGCAAGGAGGAGTTCAAGGTCGAGAACCTCCGCTATCACAAGATCGTGCTGATGACCGACGCCGACGTGGACGGTTCCCACATCCGCACCCTCCTGCTCACCTTCTTCTACCGGCAGATGCCGGAGTTGGTGGCGCGCGGCCACCTCTACATCGCCCAGCCGCCCCTCTACAAGGTGAAGAAGGGCAAGACGGAAAAGTACCTCAAGGACGAGCGGGCCCTGGAGGAGTTCCTCTTCCAGAAGGCCCTGGATGGCTGGACCCTCAGCCTGCCCGACGGCACCGAGCACAAGGGTGCGACCCTGGTGCGCGAGATGAAGAAGTGGGGCGAGGTTCAGCAGCTCTTCGGCAAGCTGGACCGCCGCGGCTATGCCCGGCCCCTGGTGCGTGCCCTCCTGGCCGACGGCCTGCTGGACGTCGACCGATTCCAGAGCCGAGAGGGCCTGGAGGAGCTGGCGGCCGCCATCACCCATGAGAAGCTCGGCACCTGCGAGATCGAGACCGTCGAGGCCATGGAACTGCCCGGGGAAGGGGAGGGCGCCGCCCCTGTGCCGGTGCCCGCCGCCCACCGCCTGAAGCTGGTGCGCATGCACCTCAGCCGCCCCATCACCCTCTGGATCGACAGCCAGGTGGCCCACTGGGGCGAATTCCGCCGCCTGGCCACCCTCCAGGTCGAACTGGCGGGCTTCCGCGGGGGCGAGCTGCGGCTCCGCCGCCTCAAGGACGTCAAGGACGCGCCCAGGGACAAGGATGGCGAGGACGAGGCCGAGGAAGGCGCCCCCAAGCTGAACAAGGAGCATGTGTTCAGCGATCCGGAAGAGATGCTGGCCATGGTCCTGGAGGAAGGCAAGCGGGGCCTGGGCATCCAGCGCTACAAGGGTCTGGGCGAGATGAACCCCGAGCAGCTCTGGGAGACCACCATGGATCCCGAGCGCCGCACCCTGCTCCAGGTCCGGGTGGATGATGCCGTGGAGGCCGACGAGATCTTCACGGTCCTCATGGGCGATGCCGTGGAACCCCGCCGTCGCTTCATCGAGACCAACGCCCTCCTCGCGGAGAACATCGACATCTAAGTCCTGTTTTTGCAGGATGTCGAGCAAAGTTCCACGTAGAACACCGGGAAACACATGAACCTGAATCGCATCGAGCCCCTGGAAATCGAAAAGGAAATGCGGAAGTCCTACCTGGACTACGCCATGAGCGTCATCGTGGGCCGGGCCCTGCCCGACGTCCGCGACGGCCTCAAGCCCGTGCATCGCCGGGTGCTGTTCGCCATGAAGGAGGCCGGCAACGAGTGGAACCGGGCCTACAAGAAGTCCGCCCGCACCGTGGGTGACGTCATGGGTAAGTACCACCCCCATGGCGACTCGGCCATCTACGACACCCTCGTCCGCATGGCCCAGCCCTTCTCTATGCGCCACGTGCTGGTGGACGGCCAGGGCAACTTCGGCTCCATCGACGGCGACTCCGCGGCGGCCATGCGCTACACCGAGGCCCGCCTGTCCCGGGTCGCCAACGAGTTGATGGGCGACATCGACCAGGACACGGTGGATTTCGGCCCCAACTACGACGGCAGCATGGAGGAGCCCCTCGTCCTGCCCGCCCGCTTCCCCAACCTCCTGGTGAACGGCTCCCAGGGCATCGCCGTGGGCATGGCCACCAGCATCCCCCCCCACAACCTGCGGGAATGCTGCCGGGCCCTCATTGACCTCATCGACCACCCGACCCTCGCCATGGAAGCCCTCATGGCCCACATCAAGGGCCCCGACTTCCCGGGCGGCGGCCTCATGCTGGGCACCGAAGGGGTTGTGGACGCCTACCGGACGGGCCGCGGCCGCTGCGTGGTGCGGGCCAAGTCCCACGTGGAGCAGATCCGACGGGCCGGGGACCGCGAGCAGCTCGTCTTCACCGAACTGCCCTACCAGGTGAACAAGGCCACCCTCATCGAGAAGATCGCCGAGCTGGTGCGCGACAAGAAGATCGACGGCATCAGCGACCTGCGGGACGAATCCGACCGCGAGGGCATCCGCCTGGTGGTGGAGCTGAAGAAGAACGAGCCCAGCGACATCGTGCTCAACCAGCTCTACCAGCAGACCCAGCTTCAGAACAGCTTCCCCATCACCATGCTGGCCATCGTCAATGGCCAGCCCCGCGTCTGCACCCTTCGCGAGATCCTCCAGGAGTTCATCGGCTTCCGCCGCGAGGTGGTGACCCGCCGCACCCTGTTCCAGCTGCGGAAGGCCGAGGAGCGCCATCACGTCCTGATGGGCCTCAAGATCGCCCTGGACCACCTGGACGCGGTCATCAAGCTCATCCGGGCCGCCAAGAGCCCCGAAGAAGCCAAGGCCGGCCTCATGGCGGGGGCCTTCGCCAGCGCCGCGGCCATCAAGAAGGACCCCACCCTCTGCCTGTCCGCCGTGCAGGCCCAGGCCATCCTGGACATGCGCCTGCAGCGCCTCACGGGGCTGGAGCGGGAGAAGATCCTCGACGAGCTGGCCGAGCTTGAGAAGGTCATCGCCAAGCTCAAGGCCATCCTGGCGGACGAGTCGCTGCTCCTGAAGGTCATCAAGGAGGAGCTGCAGCAGGTGGCCGACCAGTTCGGCAACGACCGGCGTACCGAGATCGTGGGCTATTCCGGCGAGATCCGCATGGAGGATGTGGTGCCGGACGATCCCATGGTCGTCACCATGTCCAAGGCGGGCTACATCAAGCGCACGGACCTCAACGCCTACCGCCGGCAGCGGCGCGGGGGCCGGGGCAAGGTGGGCATGAAGACCAAGGACGAGGATTTCGTCGAACAGCTCTTCATGACCAAGGCCCACGACACCCTCATGGCCTTCACGGACAAGGGCATTGTCTATGCCCTCAAGGTTTACGACCTGCCAGAAGCCGCCGCCTCCACCCGGGGCAAGCACATCCGCAACCTCATCTCCCTGAAGGACGGGGAGAACGTGGTGACCCTCATGGCCCTGCGGGACTTCCCCGAAGGGGAGAACCTGGTCTTCGCCACCAGCGACGGCACCATCAAGAAGTCCAGCCTGGCGGCCTACGCCAACATCCGGGCCAACGGCCTCATCGCCCTCAACATCGATGACAGCAACACCCTGGTGGCCGTGCGGCGGTCCACGGGCACCCAGCAGATCGTCCTGGCCACGGCCCAGGGCAAGGCCATCCGTTTCCCCGAGGAGGATGTCCGCGCCACGGGTCGCGCCACCACGGGGGTCCGGGGCATGAAGCTGGCCGCCAAGGACCACATCGTGGACATGGAAGTGGCCGACCCCTTGCCGGATCTGCCGGAAGGCGTGGAGCCCGACGAAAGCACGGAAGACCACGGCATGCTGCTGACGGTTTGCGAAAAGGGCTACGGCAAGCGCAGCCTCGTCCAGGATTACCGGCTCCAGGGCCGGGGCGGTACGGGCGTCATCAACATCCGCGCCGGCGTGCGCAACGGCCAAGTGGTGGGCTTCAAGCTCGTCAAGCCCGGGGAAGGATGCCTCCTCATCAGCCAGGAGGGCATGGTCATCCGCTTCCTCATCGACGAGGTCCGCAAGACCGGCCGCAATGCCCAGGGCGTCGGCCTCCTCAAGCTGGCCAGCGCCGAGGACCGGGTCGTGGGCCTTGCCAAGATCGACGCCAGCGCCATGGCCCTGGATGAGGAAGAAGAGCTCATCGAAGGCGAAGTCGTCGCCCACCCGGGCCCGGACGAGAGTGGCGAACAGCCAAAGCTGGGTTTGTAGTTCTACCCCTCTTTTCGACATGCGCAGAACGGCGCGGGCTTGCCCGCGCCGTTCTGCGCTAAAGGTAGGGCGCCCAATCTCCGTCGAGGATCTCCACCGCCTCCCGCTCCAGCCGGGGCAGGCGTTCCACATGGAACACATAGACCCAGGTGCGGTAGTGGTGGCCCCCTTCGAGGGCTACGGATAGGATCTCGCGGCTGAAAAGGCCTTCTTCTACGCCTTCCAGGGCGTCCAGGTCCGCCAGGGCGGAGCCGAGGTCAGCCTCATCCTCGTAGCCCACGAAGTCGCCCCGCACCCACCCTGGACCGGGCGGGGGGGCCCCAGGTTCGGGTCCAGGCACCAGGGCAGGGTAGCCCGCGGGCAGGTGGAAGAGCCGCCCCGCGACCCAGGCGCGGGTAAGCCCCTCCGGATGGGTCCGCAACAACCAAGCGTGATTCGCCCCACCTTCCCGGAGCGCCCCATACACAAACAACCCATCGGCCGCGATCATGCTCACCCCAGAAAAACATACCGCCAAAACGCAACGCGTTTTGGCGGCTGACGTGCCGATGGAACGGGAGCGACCTATTCCGGAATGGGGAACTGGTCCGTGAGATGGAAGACCTCCTGCCGGACGCGGGCGAAGGTGCTTTCGTCGCCCCGGTGCCGCAGGGTGACATCGAAGAAGCGGGCGATCTGGTCCATCTCCTCCTCCTTCATGCCGCGGGTGGTGAGGGCGGGGCTGCCCAGGCGCACGCCCGAGGGCTTGAGAGGCGGGTTGGGATCGAAGGGGATGCCGTTCTTGTTGGTGGTCATGCCGGCCCGGTGGAGGCAGGTCTCGGCCTCGTTGCCCAGGAGATCGTGGTCGCGCAGGTCCACCAGGAACAGGTGGTTGTCCGTGCCCCCGCTGACGATGCGCCAGCCCCGTTCCTGCAGGCCCTTGGCCAGGGCGTGGGCGTTGCGGATGACCTGGCCACTGTAGGCCCTGAACTCGGGTTGCATGATCTCGTGCAGGGCCACGGCCTTGGCGGCGATGACGTGCATGAGGGGGCCACCTTGGACGCCCGGGAACACAGAACGATCCAAGTCCTTGGCATACTGGGACTTGCACAGAATCATGCCGCCGCGGGGGCCGCGCATGGTCTTGTGGGTGGTGGTGGTGACATAATCCGCGTGGGGCACGGGGCTGGGGTGGTGGCCCGTGGCCACCAGACCGGCGATGTGGGCCATGTCGACCATGAGCAGGGCGCCCACCTCGTCGCAGATCTCCCGGAAGAGGGGGAAGTTCCAGGTGCGGCTGTAGGCCGAG